>VFQN01000560.1_pt1 | contig 67980 bp, 107 predicted proteins | sample 3512371 | NCBI WGS metagenome assembly VFQN01 (sample SAMN10412370, study PRJNA504923) | tailings metagenome | isolation source: Replicate 2 from Balatoc abandoned mine | place: Philippines: Itogon, Benguet | collected 2017-08-28 | reverse complement strand
AGGTTGGACGTTTCCTTGTTGCTGTACAGCAGCGACGCAACGCTACATGATGATAATTCCTGATAGGTGTGGTCGGGACCAGTAAGGATCGTGTGGCCACACCACCTGGAATGTAACATAAAATGTCAAATGTCAAAATCATAGAACAGGAGTTGATCATCAAGAGGCAAAACATGCGCACCCAACCACCGACAAGCACCTTGAAGCTGCACTGCACATCATCTGATACCACATTTGACACGGTAGCCGTTTCTTTCGCGCCCCCGCAAGCCCAGCCCACTCTCCGCAGGGCGTGCTGCAGGGCGTCCTTTATTGCCACGGCTGCAGTGGCCCACCACAAAAACACCGACAGCCCCCCACTCCCTGCACATTATGGCCCGCAGCCTCACAAACCATGAGTACAAGGGTAGCAGCCGACAGCTGCGGATCAAGGGGCCACTCCCAGCGAATTTCACGCCAGCGATTTTGCAGACGAGTTTCCATGTACAGCCGTGAATGCACGGCACACAGCCGCGAAACTTACCTACATAGCTCCTGACCCACTTGCTGACTACTAGCACCGCAGCCTTTCATGCTAGTATGGCATGCACTCCCCGACTACTTAGCCCATGCATGCGGCATCGAGCTGCCCCACACATCCTCGCTCCCTTCCAAACGATGAACCTGCTGGCATGACGCGATGTACCCTCGCGGCGTGGATGAAGCATGAATGTACGGAGCCAATCTGTGCTGCGTGCAAGTGCGCAAATCCAGACACACACCGACAGCTCACTGCTGAGCAGGCTCCTCCGCAAGTACACCGCCCTCCCAAAGGCCCAGCCCAACTCCCTGGGCCCCTGCAGCTGCGAACACACGGCACCCGCCCCAGAGGGCAACACACACGTACCCACCGCCGCGATGCAAAGCACGAGCAACGACGCGCCGCCACATTTGTTACTGCACCCTCCTGTTCTTACCCTGCCACAAACACGCCCCACAGCTGGACGCCCCAAGCTCAGCCATCAAAAGCCATCCGCCTCCGCTTCCGCTGTCGCCGGCGCTGTCACAGGCAAGCTCTTGCTGCTGCTAGCTCTGCTGCTGAGCTGGCTCCACCTGCCCGAGCCGCGCCCGCCGCCGCCGCCGCCGACACGCGCACCCATGCTTGCTGCACCCATGCTCGCGCACCTGCCGTACGTCCGTACGGCCAGCACCGCCTCCTCCCCCGCCCCGTGCTGCCGCCGCTCCACGCGCCAGCAGCCGCCAAAGTGTGCGCGCGACACCTGCAGCAGCAGCCCCTCGAAGCTGCCGTACACTGCCGTACTGTACCCCTGCAGGCTGAAGTACGGCGATCCGGAGCCCCAGGCCACCACGTCGGGCGCGGAGGAGAGCAGCTCCCGTACGTACGACACGGGGAACTCGCGCTGCCCCGGGTGCCACGAGAAGAGTAGGTGGAGGTGCTGTGCGCAGCGGAAGAGCAGCTGCGGTGGACACAGGCGCAAGGGTATGGCAAGGGTCAGCATGGGTTGGTCGGTACAGGCATGCGACTTGTGGATGTGGAGGTCGCGGAGTTCGGGTTCGGGGTTTGGGAGGTGAGGAAACCGAAACATCTTGGCAAGTGACAGGCGCACGTGTCCGCCTTGTCCTGCGGTGCACGCGATGCAGGACGCACTGTACTCGCGATAAGCCCAGCATGCCAACCACCGCAAACCCCACGCGACACGTCCGATTGCATGCTACCGTACCAGGGGCACCCGGCAGCACTCACGTCTGCAGCTGATGGCGGGCAGGGCGCAGCGGGCGGAGGCGGAGGCGGCGGAGGCGGAGGCGGGGCGACCGCCACGTGCACCTCACACGGCGGCGCCGCCACTGCCGTTACTGTTGCAACCGCCATGGCCGGCACCGCCACGGCGCACTGCCACGGCAGCTCGTACAGCGGCTGCAGCGGCACCGCCCACATGGCCCGCACGCTGTGGTACCGCCGGGGGGCGTGCTGCATGGCGGCAACCCACCCGTGGGGCCCCGGCCCCGCTTGCCCGGGGCCGCTGCAGCTGCCGCCGCCGCCGCCTTCAGTCCCGCACCAAGTCCGCCGGCCCTGCTGCCCGCAGGCGCTGTGGCCCTGCCCCTGCCCCTGCGGCTGCGGCTGTGCATGCCCCTGCCCCTGCCCCTGCCCTTGCGCCTGCGCCTGCAGCTGTGCATGCGCCTGCCCCCCGCAAGCCCGCGACGCAGCGGTGCCCAGCAATCGGTTGCCAGCGCAGCCCGGTGCTGCAGCTGCGGCACCTGCACTGGCCTTGCTGCTGCTGCTGCTGCTGCTGCCGCCAGCGCTGCTGTCCCCACCGCTGCCGGGCGTAGGCATCGGCTCGCTGCTTTGCCGCTGGGGGGCATCCCCTGCACCGTCCGGCGGCTCGCCGTCCTCAAGCGACTGCCGTGCGTGCGGCGCCGAGCTGGTGTTGGAGGAGTCGCTGCTGCCGTGGCACGACAACAACGACCCAAACGACGCGACAGAGGCGGGCGAGGCGGAGGATGTGTCAGAGTGCGACGACTCCAGGGCGGGACAGCAGTCGCTGCCGGATGCGAGTGGCGTGTTGAGCGAGCGCATGGACCAAGACGCCTCCGACTGGCTGCAGCTGAGCTGCTCGCTGGGGTTGGCTGGCTCGTTGAGGCTGCCGCAGTCGCTGCGGCGCGACAGGCCCGCAGTCGGCGTGCAGGAGCCGTTGCTGCTGAGGTCCGCGGCGTCATCGTCGGCGAGGCCTAGAGGGACGGGAAGGGAGTGGAATGAATTGGTGGTGCGGCCACAAGAGGGTTGCAGGGATGGGGACGTAAGCAGCACGGCAGGCTCTTCGACGCGGGCAGGATGCGCGCTTCGCGTTTCGCGTTCTGCGCTTACCTGTGAATCGAGACTTTGTCGTTGCAAGCCGGAGGATGGTGGCAACGGGCAGCGGGTCCCGCAGCGGGTCCCAGCCGCGCATGTGCCGAGAAACGCCGATATCCACCCGGCACGTCCGCTCCGCTATGGTGCCCTCCAGCTTCCAGCCACCGCCGAAGTGGTCGTTACCGATGGATAATAGCATGGCTTCGAGGCCCCCGTACGCCTCTCGCCCCCATAGTGTGAGCGGCTTGGGCTCGCCCCCGCGCGACGGTGCGACCGTAGTCGACAGGAGTGCCAGCAAGCGTTCCGCTCGGAACACTGTCTGATGAGCGCGTCGTGCATAGTAGCAGTGCAGGACGCGCGCGCAAAGGCAGCCTACTTTGTCAGCTGGCTGGTCCCAGGCTGGGGGCGCGAGCGTTGCCTGGGCTGTCCCCGGCTGGAGCCCAGTCGCTGTGGTAGAGCTGTTTGGCCGCACGCATATTGATCGACCACCAATGGAGAGCCCGTCAAGCGCCCGCGCCGTCCGTGCGACATCCTCTTCGGAAGGGCAACCTTCCAAGGTAATAAAGCCGAAGCCCTTGTTCTTATAGCAGTTTTGTGCTATAACTGCAATCCGCGCCCCTTTTATGTTGCGGGCTGTGAGCTCGCCCTCCAGGACCGCCTCAACTTCCTCTTTGGGGAGCCGTGGAGGTATCCGTGTGAGGAAGATGTGATGAAAGGATGACACTGGCTCCATTCAATGCACTGGTACCCCGCAGGAGTAGCCCTTGAACGGTAGTCAGAGTTGCGCTATGTGATTGGACATCGCTGGGGTTTGCGCCACTACCGGACCCACAATAAAGTAACAAGATCTCTAGCGGCGCCACTTGTTCCTGCTATCCGGAGGCCAAGCCTTGAGCACTGTCGACCATAAGGGCGCCAGGTATCCCGCGAGGTAGCAACGTCCTTGCCCTTTCGCTAACTGCACGATGTCAAGCAACGGAAACGCAATATGTCATATAGCTCTACACTGTTCTGCTATTAGAGCCTTCCCCAGCCAGTGCGCTCAGGCCATCGTCAGTCAGTGCGTCAGTCGGTGCGACTGGTCGAGTGGTGGGCGGTGCCATGCGATTAAAATGCGATTAGGTAAACAAGGCTTAGGGGAAGAAATAGGTCCCTCGTCGCTAGAAGATAGCATTACATTGATTCAGACTGGATGCGAGGGTTGCGGAATCCCAGGCAGTGATCGCGCTGCGTGTGACGGAGGGAGCTGTTCCAGGTGCTTGCTCATGACTGCGTGCAAGAGCCGACAAAGTTAGGGCTTTGCGACAACCAGGAAAGATGCAGAGGTAGGATGCACGGCGTATTGCTGATCGTGTCATGTAACTGTGTACCGCAGTGGGCGTTTTACGCATATACGGAATGCAGGTATGGGGCAAGGTACCGGTATGGGGACTGGGTGGTGAGGGTGCCGTACTCTATCTCCCTGTTTCCCCATGTGCTAAGCAACTCCAGCTAAGACAAGCGATTGGGATGCTGGAAGTAATTACAGGCTACGCCAGGCAAGTGCCTGAACGGTAGTGCGTGCATAGGTGTGACGAACATGGGAGAGGGGACCCCTCCCCGCGCCATAAGGAAAGACAGAACACGGCTCCATGCCAAAGCCGTGAGCCGTGAGCCGTGACGACATGCAGCAGAATGACCCCACCTGCCCAACGGGTCTCCCAGCGGGGTGCCTGGCTCGGCTGGCTGGCTGGCTGACTCACTCCCTGCAACGCATCCCTGTCTCATCAGAACCCCACAGACTCCCAGCCTTGTCAAGATGCATTGCACATGTTGCTCCGTTCAGAAGGCCTTCGAGTTCCGTTTACAAACCACCTGCCGTGTCAGCCTCCCTGCCCGTCAGGCGACCGCAAACTGTGCCAACACCCAAGCCCGTTCTCGAAGCAGTTCGACGAGACCGAAAACGGGCTTGGGTGTTGGCACCGTTGGGCTTGCTCAAACTATAGCCTTGTCACGATTGGTTCAGATCCAACGCTGAGCGGAAACAGCACATAACCACGAGGGATAGAATTGACATCACCAGTGGAGCAAGTAGACACTGCTTATGTACGGCGACCCGACCATGCCGTATGCATGCACGGCAGCGCCATGCAGCACAGAAACCTTCACATGAACCTTTCCACAGAAAGAAACGAAAGTAAAACCTAACAGGCAGGTACTCAGGTAGACATGCACAGGTCATGGTCACGGGTGGACATGCACGTGTCCCAGGCCACAGCCCACAGGCAATACCAGTGCAAGAATGTGATGTGTCACAGCTTGGATCAGGCTCTCCGCTTGCTTGCTTCCTGCTGCGACTTCACTGGCGCCCCGTAGCTCGCGCAGGAGCCACTATATGACAGTGCGACATCATCGCTTCAGAAGCAGAAGAGCCATGTCTCCACTCTGTACGGAGCAGTGCTGCCTGGTTGTGACCATGTCCTCCCCTGCCAACTTGACGTTCCTGGTCGTCTGGTTGGGGGTCGCTTGGCTATGCACTGGGCGACATGTTACTGCAACACAGCTGCCACCACACGTGGGCGTTGTCGGATGGAAACTTGGTGCTTGAGCTGCTGTCAGTTGGGCTCGCTGGGATCCCTGCCTTGCCCCAGTCCCCTACCAAGCGTTCCGCTCTGCCCCATGGAACGTCCAACGTCGTTATACCGTTAGGGTGGCACGGCAAGGTGCCATAAGCAATACAAGCCACGCGAAACACGGTGCAGGAACCATGGTAAGGGCTCTGTGGCGGGCTGTCGGGAGGGCAGGGTAGGTACGCTCGCTATGCCACATGCGACCGTGCGCGCTATCTCTACCTTACCTCCCGTCCTCCACCCTACCCTGCCCTCCCGACAGCCCGCCACGGAGCCCGTCATTCGGCTTGCAGTATTTAACAAGTAACTCGCAAATACAAAGATAGGAGTGTTGTGGTACTTAGAAGTTGCCAAGGCACGTCGTAGGCTATCGTGAGCCGGTGAGCGGTAGTGCCGGACTGGCCGTCTCGCGCCTTTTCCCGCGCGGTCCGTTGAAGATTCCGACATTTGCACATTCGCACCTCACTGACCATACGTCACATGTTACTGTTGTATAATCAACAAATGCTTATGGTGTCAGCATCGGGTGAAAGACCTCGTGGCACGGTTACGGCGTACCTGCCTTCCAGGCGACCTCGGACGAGCACTGACCGTTCCCGCTTCAGCCCCAAATTGAAAATGCTGTGATAAATACTAGCGTTTATAGTACAATCCAGATCTTGCGCTGTGCCCATGCTTACGGCTAGGCGGCACCGGGAGCGCACCCTTCTTGCTGCGCACTAGAGTTGAGTGTGTGACGCCTTAATCTGCACGCGGTGTCAGTCCCGACCAGCACGAGGCATCAGCACCCGAAGTGCATGCATCTGCCGCATGACCTACCGCACCGGCATTCGACTGAGGGATCTTTGCCACCCTGGCTGAACCTGGCTGAGCGCTTGCCGACACGTAGGGCAACCACTTGCTGCGATGCTGCCTCGTTTGCTTCCAGACCACCTGTGAGTTCCGCTAACCGTATGGTGGGAACTTCGCAGGTCATACCCGCATCACGTAACAGCATAGAGCGAGCATCTTTCCCGACTGCCTGAGGTTGCACAGGGCAAGTGTCGTCACCGTACACCGTCCGCGCCAAGGGAGCCCCTCTGCTCCACACCTCCGTGCAACAGCTCTCTCCGGCCAAGATCAAGGTATACGCAGCGGAAGGTCCCATAACACACACGGCAGGGCACTTGAGCACTTTCGTGAACACCGTGGCCGGAGATGCAGGCATAACAGGCGCAGTAGTCATATCTCATATGTACTTCCTGCGCCCTGCGGGAATTAGAAGCCGCAGTCAGTGCGAGGAAGGGGGTTGCATGGGGCGCGTGAAAGATGGGACTGAGGCAGGGCTGGGCGTGGGCGTTCGGTGGTGCTGTTGCTTGCCTTTGCTGGTTGGGCCTTGGTTTCCCGCTGACCTGCCCGCTGCCCCTTCCCGCCTCCTTTACGTCAATGGGGCAGGAGTGCGAGAGGCGTCCCTGGGACCCCTTTGGAGTGATACTTGTGTGCTTTGTGAGGATCTGTAAACCACAGGGTCAAAGGGCAAGGGCAGGCGGAGGACCCACCCAGCCGGACGCTGGCAACTTTACTTCCCTCTGTAAGATAGAAGATTACAGGGGGTCAGGAGGCACGCGCACGCGGGCGGATAGCACGCCTCACCAACCTCAGCAGCCGACTCTACCCAAAAAAAAGGCACCTTGGATCAGGGGATCCCCTGCCTCGGATCATGGCTTCGTTTGGCGCTGCCGGCCAACATCGCGTCAGCGTGACCCTGGACAAGATACCTGTATGCCTACAGTTACCCTTCATACGGTGCAGTGTGGCTCTGGTCTTAGACTGGTACATATACGATGCAGTGAGTAAGGAACAGATGGGCAAGGCGCGAGGGCTGCTGCGGCTGACTGCCTGAGTGTGCTGGCATGCAGTATGTGACAGGGGAGCTCCCGTGGTATGCATGGTTCACGCAGCCACGCCAGGGCCACCCCGAGCCACACCGTACACCCGTGTATACCAGGGCGCAGGGCGGGGCATGCAGCTCGGGTGGCGGTAACCGCCCTGCACGGGGCCCCAGGGGTCATGCACCACTTGGGTCACGCACACGCAGGGGAACTCCCCTGGTCACGCAGGCTTCTTCGCGAAAGCCCCCACTGAAACGCTTTCTCCGCTTACACGCCGTGCCCAACGCGGTGGGGAGCCTCGCTGCGTTGGGTGAGCGCATCACGCGGTTGATACGCGCAGCGGCCCTGCACCGGCCCTGCAGCTCCGAGCTTGGGACAGCGCAGCCAACGACAGCCGCTCAGCAGAGGGGATCCGTCACGGCCGCTGCCTCGCGGCACCTCCTTGTCATGAGGCAACGTTCGGTCGCATTAGTATGCGAGTGGCAGGCGTGGGGCACACGCTGCCGTCCCTTGCGCCAGCCAGGGGTGCCAGCGCCACATGGGTGCCAGTCGAGGAAAGGTAACACCCCCAGGTCTTGCACCTGTGAGCAGCTCCTCTAGCGTATGGGCTCACTGTATGGCAGACACGCGGCTTGCAGAACGATGCACGCCAGCCACGCTGTGTAGCCCACCCACTGGCTTTCGCAACATGCCATGGAGGTCATGGTGTGGTGTGCTATACCAATACGAGCTTGTTTGCCTCAATCGTCAAGAAGTCACTCCTTGACCTTTATGGTATTCAAGTCTTTCCTGACATGAGCGCAAAGATAACCTGCGTTCTCTTGTACCTCAAGTGCACGGCGAGTCGAGCCTCTGCCTCACCCTGCGCGCGCCGACCGTCATGACACCAAGTGCAATTCGTAATTACATATAGGCGTGCGAGTGTAATGGCGAATGTAGTGGCGCTGTCGCGTAGAACTACAAGGCAAAGGTTTCATTGTTTACAGTGGCTGCGGGCTGCCCGGGTAGTCACTGCACGGCAAAAGGAATGTTGCAATACGTAAACCGAGGCAGCTGTCTAGCGCAAAATGCAGTTCAATGAGGAAATCTTCCAGGCGTACGGCGGCGGTTGGGGGCCCGGAAATGGAACCATTTTGCAAGCGCAGGCAAATTCTTCTAACGCGGTTACTTTTACATTGACATGAGAATAACTTGAATATTTTTGACTGAGTAGATTTGCAAAGTACCCTGTGCCCTTCAGGGGCCCTGTCGAGGAAATGCAGTTTGGGGCGCCTGCGACGGTTCCTGGTCTCTCCATACCTGTTGCAGTTCCAGGAGGACCTAAGCTGTGCCACTTGCTTAGCGACGAGGCCCTGCTCCGGAAGCTCTTGCCGAACTCCCAAAGCGAAGACTGTGTCTCGGCCCTGCGCGCATTGAACTTGCCAGACTCGTTTTGGACCGATGAGTTCAAGGTGAGCGCCTGGAGCATTTGCAAGCCTGCCTAGGGCCGCGGAAGTTGGCGCTTTGGCAAAGGCCAGCAACGCGGGGCTGCCCGCGCCTTGCGCTCCCGGTCCAGAGCTGGTTGTGATCACATGCCTTCCGACTGTCTACAACGCCTCACTGTTGTATGCTTAGCAGTGGAGGGGTGGTGCTTGCCCGACGGCCTGTTATGAAACCGCACCGCGCGAGCTGCGACGCGAGCGCACACATAGCAAAGAGATGCTCTTAACCTGCAGCACTGCTTTCCTATCGCTCCGCTAAAGCGCGACTTTGCTGGCAGCACAGGGGGTGGGGGTTGGGCTCCGTTCCGTTCCTTTGCGCCGCTTGGCGGCTCCACAGGCGCTTTCCGCTTGTCCGCACTGGTCCGCGGGGAGATGAATGACTGCTGCACGCACGGAACCGTGCTAACAAGGTAGCTCAGCAAGTCCCTGAAACCGTTGCATGGGTCATGCTCGCAGGTTGTTCCTTGCGCTAAGACGTACAGCCATAAGTGGACTCTTTGCCCTTGCGCCCATGCTGGAGAGACGGCACGGCGGCGTGATCCGAAGACTGTGGCTTACAAGGCAGTTCTTTGCCCGCTGGTGAAGGCGGTGAGCGCGTCCTGCCTTACCTCGCAGCCCTGCAGAGCTGGCATCTCAGATTACATCTGACACCCTTATGCTTTTCTTGTGCTGCAGAAAAAAACGTGCCCGCTTGGAGACGCGTGCAGCTACGCACACAATGTAGGTAAAAGGCTTGGTTTTGCTCGCGATGTTGCAGTGCTTTGCACCTTCCCGCCCCGCCGTTGGCGACTACTGCGGCAACTATCCGTCTTGTGCCTGGCCTGACTCAGCTAGTTGTTGGCGAACTGCAGGTGTTCGAGCACTGGCTGCATCCGTCGAGGTATGCCAGGCGCCAGGGGCACGACCTTTGTGGGACATGCAACATACCATTGAAGTAGCATTGACAATGTGTAATTTTTGAAGTTTCTGTCTGGCACGCTGGCTTCACTCCCGTCTCCGACACTCCCGGTGCCTGACTGCATGCAGGTACAAAACGCGGCTGTGCTCCTTCGGCCGGAACTGCAACCGCGCCATCTGCTTCTTTGCGCACAGCGCGGATGAGCTGCGTTGCGTTCCCAGCTCGGAGGACGTGAAGGACTCGGAGGAGCGGGACTACCTGCTGCACCTCCTGATGGCGCAGGAGAGTGGCCTGCTGCCGTCGTCGGCGCTGCAGCAGCTGCAGGGCGCTGGCTCCGGCCTCACCATGTCCATGTCCATGCCCGTCCCGGGCATGATGTCCTCCGCGGACTTTGGCTCAGCGCTTCAGGCGCTGCAAACCGCGGGCTCGGGCCGCCTGCCACCCTCGGGCCGCGCCTCGCTCTCGGGCGTGCCCGACCCGTCCTCCGTCCTCATGTCCGGGCGCCAGTCCCTCTCCGGCGTCAACATGTCCATGCCGGACCCGTCAGGGATGCTTTCTGGCCGCCCATCCATGTCCGGCATCCCTGACCCGGCCGCGGCCGCGCTGCTGTCCCGCGCCTCGCTGTCCGGCCTGATGGACCCCAACCTCGCCGACGGTCTCATGATGCACCACCAGGGACGGGCATCCATGCCGGGTATGCCCGACCCCAGCGGCATCATGGCAGCCGGCATGGCCGACCCGGCCATGCTGCTGTCCGTGCAGCAGTCCATGCAGCAGTCCATGCACCAGTCGATGCAGCACAGCATGAGCATGGAGCGCGCGCTGAGCCGCGAGCTGGGCAGCTCCTTCAGCGCCATGCAGCGGGCGCTGTCGTCCGATCTGAGTTCGGCGAGCAACGCGGCGGCCGCGGCCACCAGCGCAATGGAGCGCGCGTTCAGCAGTGCTGCTGCGCTGGGCATGGAGCACGTGCTGGCCTCGCGGGACCAGCTGGCGGCAGCGGCCGTCGCCATGTCGCCCATGCACTCGCATGCCATGGCGGGAATGGAGCGCGCCATGTCGCGCGATCTGGGTCACGCGCAGCAGCTGCCACCGCCGCCGCCGCCCCAGCAGCAGCACCACCACCATCACCATCACCAACAGCAGCACCACCAGCACCAGGCACAGCAGCAGGCCGCTGCCTACCAGCAGCACATGCAAATGCAGCAGCAACAGCAGCAGCAGCAGTATCAGCAGCAGCAGCAGATGCACGACGGTGGGCCTAGCAGCAGCAGCGGCAGCATGGACCGCTCGCTGTCGCACTCGCGCTCGCTGGGCAGCGGCGCCGTTGATCGCTCGCTGATGCACAACCCCTCGGTCACCTCCGTGGAGAGCGATACGCTCGTGCAGCTGCGCGCCGGCGGCAGCAGCAGCGCCACCGCCGCCGCCACCAGCGGCCACTCCCGCGCCTCCGCCTTCGACCCCTCCTCCAACCACCAACCGCCGCGTCTGTCGGACCCGGGCACCACCTTCCTCGCTGTGCCCGCACACGCGTCAACCGTCAACGGCGCCGCGCCCACCCACAACCGCGCCAGCGACTCGGGCAACACACTGGGCCTGCTGACCTCCAAGGACCTGGGCCCCCTGGAGTCCCTGCTGCCGCTTGTCAACACCGCCCTGGCGACCGGCCAGCTGGCCATTCCCTCCTCCGGCTCGTCGTCCTCCTCCCACCAGCTGCCCCGCCGGGGACCCGTGCAGCGCAGCAGCAGCTCGGGCCAGCAGCATACCGCAGGGGTGCTGTCGCCCGTGCAGGCCGCGTCGCCGACGCACAGCGCCGGCGGCAGCAGCAGCGGCAGCCCGCCGTCGCCCACCGCTGGCGGCGAGGACCTCCCGTCGGGCAGCGGCGGCAGTGGCGGCGGCGCCTTGGCCGCGGATGTGGCGGCGTTGGATGCGCAGCTGCGGGCGGCCGCGGCGGCCGTGGCGTCGGCGTCCCGGGGCCAGGCCGGCGCGGGCGGCAAGGTCCCGGGGGCGGCGGCGGCGGCGGGCGTAAGCCCCGGTGCGCTTGGGGACTTGGTTGCGCGCCTTCAGGATCAGGGGGTGAATAGGGAGCAGCTGGTCAGCTCGCTGTCGCAGCTGCTGGCACAGTTGCTTTCCGTCGACGGTTGAGTGTTGTTGGGTGTGGGGTCGGTGGGAGGTCGTGTTAGAAATGTATGCAGGGCGGCAGTCCTGGGCGTGTGCAGCAGCGAAGGCGCAACACTCACACGTTGATGTACTCTTATATGACTAGCATTCTCGGTTCAGACCTTCACGTTCAGACGTGTTGAGGACGCGCACCCCTGGTGTGCGCATGCGGGGCAAAGTTAGCGGTGCAGGGGATGGGCGGTCCAATAAAGCTGTACTCAGTGTCATTTAGGGATGGGATCAGGCCGCTGCGTAAGACCATAAAAAGTCACAGCCTCACGTGCGGTACTGTCGCAACGACGCACAATGTGCATACGTTCAGCACCCTAGTTGATTACTTATGAGTCGCGGCTGCTATCGTGGTTTGGGTTGTGGAAGCGTGGCCTTGGAGGGAGGGTGTGGGCCATGCAAGGACCTTAGCCTGCTGCATGTGGGGTTTGCAGCGCCGGGACGGATCGCGACGAGGCATAGGCTGTTGGCATCCTCTCGGAGTAAGCCATGCTACGGCAGCCGTACCTTGTGTCACGTGGTATGTCTGCATGAGTTCGAAACGGCGTCCCATTGGCTGCCACCTCACTCGTCTTTGGCGTATCTTAGTAGGTGTGAGGCGCTGCACTGAAACCAATTTGGTCGGCGCGTTTTGCGCCGATGAGGCCAGGGAGCGCAATGTTGCCGCATTGCTCAACACTCGAAAGTGGGTGCATCACGGCGCCCGGCAGCTTTCGTTTTACGTTGTATGGGGTGACACGGTTGCAGGGGCATGGAGTTGCACTGCTTCGTGAGGCCAGCTTGGGCTGTGTGTGCCCTTCCCGTGGGGGCATAACTGTAGGGCACATCCGGCTGTGAAACATGACTGGATGGTCTCGTGTTGCACGCGAGGGGCATGGGCTGCAGGGCTCGGCCTGTTGCTGCTGATCCCTGTGACGTTTGACGCGGGCGAAGTGCGAGCCTGACGGCGTAGCGGTGTGCCATTTCCGACACGTGCCATATGCACCGCCCGTGTGACGGGGCCTGTACCGTTCATCGGTTGCTGCTGCAAGCTGCCTTGCCGCTATCTTGTGAAGCCGCCGTTTATCGTATATCTGAGGAGCTGTTCGAAGTGCCGGAGATCAGGCTGTGGGCCGGCGGTCGGATGCAGGACCCGCCATTTTTTTGAGCGCTTTTGGCCCGCTTGGGTGATAGGGCGGTTGGCTCGAAAGGGCAGGGCAGGTACGATGTACATAGAAGCTTGTCGCTGGTGCCTGCCGTTGCAGGGTGGGGATACGTTAAGGGTGGGGGCTTCCTGCTGTTGGCTCGTGCTGACGTTCGGCGCTGGCGCCTACAGGGTTTGCCTTTTTGGTGAAAGGATGGGAGACGCATTCATGGGCCCGCCCCTCGACGGCCTTGATGATAGTGGGTGCCTGATCTGTGGTTGGGCCAGGTTGGGCTGTGGGCCAGAGGCTGCTGCCCGCAATTCATTAGAGTTTCAGGGAAGTTCGTTCAGTTTCTCTGCGGTTTGTTCATCAGGAGCTGTGGTTTGTGTGGGTGCTGCGCTGGCGTAGAAGCTCCTCTAGAGAATGCTCCATTGACATTGATTGTCCGGCTTGATCAAGGTTGCGGTGTCCGCTTTGCATTATGCTTTTGGGGGGTTGGTGCGCTCATGCACAATTTCACTTCTTCATCCGTTTCCATTATCCTTCATCCGAGTTGATGAACACTGCTGTAAGTCCAGCAGCGTTGGCAAGCGCACGTCCGTGGTTCCTCGGCTCTGACGCCCTTGTGCACGTGAGTGACCCATGACCACCGATGGCGTGCAAGGAATGCATATGCATATGCAGGCACCACTAACCACAGCCAGGTGGCCAGGTGCCGGCAAGGCGTGTGCCAACAGCTTGCTGCTGCGAAACCAGATAGAAGAACAAGGTAAGTCCATGCATGCATGTCAGGTCGTACCAGCGGTAATGCCTGGTTCATCACACAGTTGGGTAGACGTCTTCATTCTGAAGAGTAGGGACACGCCACCACAGCCAACCCAGCAAGTTACACTGTTACACCAATGCATTTTCCAGTTGATGTCGACACTATGTGCCAAGTTGCACGCATGACCCAGTTGCGGTCCCGCCGTAGGGCACAGTCCTGACAAGAGGAAACATGATGACACGAACGCTTAGTAGACCGGCCGGGGGGTTGCACCAGGGGAGGTTGCTCTGGGGTTGCTCAACCCCCGGTCCCTGAATGGCCGCACGCCACAACTAGTGCATGTGACTACCACGCGAAAACTCTTAGGGTAGAGCCTGCTGTCTAGTAGTGAGTGCCGTGCAGGACTCCGTCGCGCCAGCATGCGCGGCCGAACGCCGAAATCCTGAAGCCGGAAAATGTACTGTTACATACTCTTTTACACATCGGCTATGAATTACACTCAATGTTGTAGGAGCGCTACCTAGACGCTAGAGGCCGAGGTCCCAAACGCGATAGCACATGGCTGTAAGCGCTTGCCACACAGGTTTATTAGTCTCAATTCATAACGAAATACCAACCTGCATAGGGTAGTGGATTACGCGGTTGGCGTGGGCCTGGCTCGTGTCAGTGTGCAACGGCTAGCCGGGTGGATTAGCTTGACTTGCAGCACAAAATGTACTGGAAACAGCTCTTCGTAGCTGCCGTTCTTGTGCGCGGCTCCCTGGCAGCTCCGCTTTTCGATAAGGGCTCTTCGGTCGATGGGTTCGCCTTGTCAGTCGGAGTCACCGCCGCAGCAGCGGTTCTTGCCACTGCAAGCTTGGTGATCATCGCACTTGGTAAGGCCGACAGCTCAGCACTCGAAAGCGTCCCGAAGCTCAATTAGCAAACCGAAGGGTTCCTTCCTTGCCTGTGGGCCAGCCCCCAACGTGCACATCGAGTTACTTGTGTCGATTTGGAAAATTGATTGTCGCGTTGACGTATGTACCAACCGCCATGCTAACGTGTGTCCCCTCGTCCGTCCCACCTCGGCGCCCGTAACCCTCGACAGGCCTCGCAGACGTCTTCGGCTGCCATCCGTTCCGGCAATGCTGCGGCCCGTACACCCCCATCGTGGTCCACTCTTGCTGTGCGGTCGCATGGATGCCCATAATCGCCCTGGGCGTGCTCCTGATGGTGCGACACGACAAGGAAGCAGCGGTGGCGTTCGTAGTGTCCGGAGCAGTGGCGGTGCTGCTCCATGCGGCCATGATTCTGCAGCAGTGCTGCTGCCCGTGCCCGCTGGGCGGGTGGGGTAGCGACAGCCCCAAGTCTGCCCTCCTGGTAGGTCTCCGTCCCGCCTGCCAAGGCACCCATTAGAAACAACCCCTGCTGCCCTGCTTTGCTGTCAATGCTACTCTCGGCCTCCCGCCGCGTGGCCTATGCCCAGCCACAAGCCTCCACGGCTCTTGTTTTCCTCTACCTGCTTGGTTAGCACACGTTGGATAACATGCACATCTTGCTCACCCTGTCCGTCTGCAGACTCCCCAAGGACGGACGAACCGCGTAGCGGGAGAGGGCCACGCCGCCGGCAGCTCGGGCACGGACGACCGGCCCTCCGGTCCCGTGGCCGTGGACGGGGATATGTCCCGCAACCCCTTCCGTACCACGTACGGCCTCCTACCCGGCAGCAACGTCATGGCGTACCAGATCTTCTTGCCTGGAGCAGGGGACGAGGCCCAGGCGGCGCCGTACACAGGCCTGGACGGGGGCCCCGGCCGGCGGGACAAGGAGAGGGACCGGGGTGGCGGCAGCTACCACGTGCCGATGACTTCGCAGTCAGGGCACAAGCCCCAGCGCGTGGGCGGGAGCGTGCATGGGGTGTGAGGGCCTGGGGTGGAAGGATGAGGGGCTTGGGCGGAGGTTGAGGAAGGGCAGGGTGGTGTGGTGGGCGGTGTTAGTCAGGTGTTTCGCTGGATGTGTTGCGGTGGGCTGGGGTGATACCGGCCGGTAGGTTGCGGGTGGGCTGGATGGACAGTTTGCATGGGCGCATGGCCCATGTGGACGTCCGGCGGATGGAACGTTAATCGTTTGATAGGTGGCAGGGCACGGTGGCATGGCAGGTGTGGGAGATTCCTTGCACAATGTGCCAGGCCGGTCACAGCGGTGGCTCTGTTGACATTCATCCAGGTCAGTTGTCACCAAATCATAGCTACCCATTTTGTGCTAAACCATTTCAGCAAAGCATCATTTTTGGGAACCACGTACCTGAGCCGGATTGGCTGACTACGGCGTGAGAGGCATGCATGTGGGTGGTCTGCGGGTTGGCGGTCAGTGGTGTACACGATGTAGGCGGTCGTGCAGGTCAGCATGTGGGATCCCTTCCGTGAAACGGTCGCATGGGGTAGCATTGTAGTTGGGTAGGCACCTGTGTTGCTTTCATAGTACTAACTAGGATGTTAGGTTCACTCAGGCAGGGTTGTTGTCACTGTTGCGGACATTGCATTGCATTGCAAAGCGTCACGTACCAACCAATAGACACAAAGACTCCAACGCATACCATTGCCATTGCTTACAGTGTCTTGCACCACTTTGCGCAGGGAGGACTCTTCTTAGACACGTGTTTCTTGATTTCTCTTTTGAAGAGACCCCTTGTCTTAGCACCTTGCTTCTCATTAACCTTCCAGACCAGGGTGTGTAACTTGTAAATTAACTTCTCATGCATAGAACGTCGGCGCATGAGCGACATGCCTACTGTAGTATGCGAAGTATATGTCGACTTTTCAGAACAGGACACTCTCCGCTCTCCCCTGCTTCTGGACTGCTCCTGCGCAACTGGCTCACAGACCATACCGTACCACGCCCAACCAAGAGACAGTATCTTCGACAAAAGTACGAAAGGGTTCCTCACTGTGCCTCCTGGTGCTTCCAACCAGCAACAGCAAACAGAGCTGCGTTCCAATTTTCCAACAAGTGACCTTCAACGCGCATTTTGCGTGCCACAGCACTCGCTGCAGCACCTTGGTGTGTACCGTACGCAGGCCACCAATATATCATCCCGAAATCTTTATATACTCACGCAAGCCCATGGATGCCACTTAGTGTTTTCCAAGCTCAGCCTTACGCTCCTTCCACGAGCAGTCGAGTCATGCACATCCGCTGCATTTAAGCCTGATGGACGCATGGGCCGTCCCTTATGCCACCGCACGCTCCCCTTTCCATTCTGTCAGCGCAAGCCGCGGCACCCCTGATCCCATCGTCCCCTGCATCATCTAATAATCTTCTCCCCCACAATCATCGCCATGGCAAGTTGCACCAGTCAACGGCCTCTTTCGCCACTGGACAATCTGCTCTCCTCACCGTTGCCCTCACCAGGGACGGGACTGTCCGCCAGCGCACGAAGTTCTGCTCCTGTTCTCATGGGACCTCCCCTGCACGGCCTTTTTTGAGGCCCCTCCAGCCCACGTCCTGCTCCCGGCCTCCGGGACCTCCCCTGCATGGGGGCTTGCCAAGCTTCACCACGGGCCGGGCCCCTCCAGCCCAGGTCCTGCTCCCGGTCTGAGGGGACCTCCCCTGTACAGCCTGGCCCCAAAACGGGCTGGGGCCCTCAGCCCAGATTCTCCAGCTCGCCGTACAGCTTGAAGGCGAGGTACAGCAGGGCGATGAGGAAGCCCACTGCGATCACGTCCTGGTTGTTGCCGTTCTCTGGCTGGGTGTAGAACTGTGGCACAGGGAAACGGGGCGGGGCAGGGACGGTCAAAACTCGTGGGCGACACGTGCCCATCATCATGCCCCCCAAGGTCAAAACGGTCAAAACGAGCGGCATATGGTCCGTACATTGCCCACACGGCGAGATCGCTGCCGGCCCTTGACACCTCGCACCAAGCCCATGACACAAGCCCATGCGGCAGTCCATAACTGCTCGTCCACAGCCACTTGGCCGTGCTTGCGTGAGAGCCCATTAGCCCCCGGCTCTGTTTCACCGCCCTGCATTTCCCTCCCGACACCCCGGCCTGCTCCACGAGTTGAGGCTGCAGCACCCACCCGCGTTGGGTCACCCATGTTGGGCCCGGCCCCCGCCCCGTCGCCGCCGCCCATCTTGTCCGCCGCCTTGCCGATCTTCTCACGCGCGTCGGTCAGCGCGGCACGTGCCGACCACGTGTAGCGGTTGATGGTTGCCAGCAGGGCTGCGGGCGGCGAGCAGCGCTTCAGGTTCCACGTCTCCCTGCGGCGGAAAGGAGAACGCAGCGTGCGAGATCCTTGTGAGCAAGAGCAAGACGAGCACACAGTCAAAAGAAGGCACCGCTGCACTGCGCGCAACAACAAGGGCAGCTCGTGTGCACAGGCCCCCAGGATGAGCCACAGAGCAAAGCGTTCGGTCCAAGCTTGCTAGTCCAATGCCGCCTACCCGGCCGCCTACACGGCTAGATGTCTAAGCCCCGCTGCCGTAACCCACCGGCGTCCCATGCCCTCCAAACCACCTGCCTACGCCTGTGAGCAGACCGCGCCCGTTGAGCTGCCCGCTGCCACCGCCATGCTCCCCGTCCCCCGCCCGTCACCGCGTGCCGGCCCCGTCCCCTAACGCCTTACACGCGTGCCCCACTCACCTGAGGCTGGTGATGCGCCCTGTGAGCAGGTTGTGCTCCGCCGTGGTGGTGAAGCTGATCTCCACCTCCGGCCCGCCCACCAGCTTGCCCGCAGCCACCCACTCGATCTGGCTGGTGCTCTTGTCAAGCATGCGCAGCTTCACAATGGTCTGATGAGGAGAGGGGCAGGTGTGCAGGACGGAGGCAACAAGACCAGTCAGTTACACGTGCCGGGGGTCTGGGTCTGGGTCCAGCATGCACAGCTTTACGATGGTCAGAGCAATGGGACACAGAACGCAGCACAGGGGAAAAGGAACAATCAGTGACACGTGCTGGAGGTTGGGGTCTGGGTCCAGCATGCGCAGCTTCCCAATGGTCTGGGTAGTGGGGCAGAAAGCGCAGGACAGGGGTAGGAGAATGCCAGGATGCGCAGCTGCACAGGAGCAGGAGAACACCGGCATATCCAGTACAACAACACATCGGTTGGAGCACGCGGGGAGCAACAGAAAACATGTGCCGGGTGTCTGGGACGAGCAAACCGTTTGAGGCTGGTGCCAAGGGTGCCGATTGCCTGTGCGCAGCTTCGGTGTCATGGCCCGCTGAGCGGCAGCGCGCTCGCATAGCCCCGGCTGCACAGCGTCCAAGCCATAACTGCCTTGCAGCCTTGGCCAAGGTGCACACGTGTCCCACTCGGTCCCCGGTATTCAGTGTGTGGGAACAGCCGCATGACACGTCACGAGCCAACACGTTGAGGCTGGCCTGCTCAGGGCAGCAGCCGGAGCTGTGCAGCTGCGGATGCTGGGACCACGTGCGCGACCCGCGCTCGCCACGTGGCCTTGAGCTGCGTGCGCGTTCGCGGCCACTCCCGACATTGCCCACACCCAAGCCCTCCTGGTACCATACTCAACACGAAGCCTGCTTTAGTTCCAGGAAATTATCACAGACCGCGGGAGGCCGAGAGTGTGCCTACAAGACTATGCTGAGCCAGCCCCACGCTAGACAGCGCCCGGCCGCCACCCTAACGCAGCCCAGCGTCGGACAGCTCCCCAGCGTCAACCCTATTTTCTGCACCCTATCGCACCAGGCGAGGCTTCTCCAAGCTGTCGGCGATCCACCGCTGGCGCACAAAGCCCTCAGCGCCCGTGAAAGACCGGAATCCATCCTGTGTGGTGGGCCGCGGAGTGGGACATCCATGCGGACATGAGGACGCAGGAGTTACAAGGTATTGAACCAGACCAAGCGAGAAGTGGGTGTGCTGTGACATGCCTGCATGTCCCTGTATGCAAACCTGCTGCTCTGTGAACGACACAGGTACCAGAATGCAGATGCGGATATTGGAGATCCCAGCTGGCTTTATACACCCACCGAGTACGTGACACCGGCCTGGTACAGCGAGGCTGTGCTGTACTTGCCCCGCTGCAGCTCCCGGGCCAAGGACCGGACGGTCTGCTCCACGGCGGGAGAGCTGGTGCACTCGAAGTCATCGCAGTAGTTGGTGTCCAGGTCTGTGCGGAGTGTGGGTGCAGTGCAGCATGCGTTAGGCACTGGAGCCTGGTCAGAGGCGACCCAGGCGCTTGGGAGCCACGGAAGAGAGCCAGTGCGCATCCGGGACGGCCCCCGTAAGCGTGTGAGGTTTCGTGCTCTTACAAGTCAAAGTGCATATCATGTTATAAGCGTTGTCGCGGCAGCAGGACAGCGTTATGGGCGAACCTTCAATCGTTTTGAGCGCTATCGAGTCCAGCGGAGCAGGCTCTGTTTCCACTGCTTGGCAGGATAAACGACGGCGTTGAACCGAGCAGCATCCGCGAGCGGGCCAGGGTCGCAGCGAGAGCACCGAGGATGTGTGGCGGACGCTGCAAGCCCGGCTTGCTGGGCGAGTTGACCCAAGCATTATTTTAAATGGTGTCGGATTGAGTAAGCACTGTGTTAGGAAAGTGGAAGGTCGCGAAATTTGCCAGGTAGTCTGCAAAAAGCTCGCCCACGCTGAGTCACGAGTACGGCATGTTAAAGGAAAGGTGGACCTGGGTGGGCATCCTTCTGCGCCTTTCCGGAAGGCCACCGCTATGGTGTTCACTTATGCTTAATATCTGACCATTGTAAGGTAAGGTCATATAGGCGTGCGCACGGCCGCTGTACGTGGGTTTGGAAATGCACGTGGCAAAGCTGTGGTCAGCAGGGGGTGGGGCAGGCAGGGGGAGGGAGTGCCGAGAAATCCCTCACATCCTGCCGTAGTTACAAGCCACCGGTCGGCGATATGGCACTAGACCTATTAAAAGTACAAGTTGGACACAGAAGGCTCACACATGTGCGGCACTGCGCACTGCGGCTCCTGGCAGTGTGACCTCACACTGACGGTTACATGGATAACAGTGTCTCAGGCGTCGCCGTAGGCACACCCCTAGGCGCCCCCCTGTGTTCTAATAGCTTTGTAAACCATTTTAAGTATACTAGTGCAATTGGCACGGGCGAGAGCGCTGTAGGCCTGCGTAGGCGTGTTGTGAAGGCGCTGCTGCACAGGGGTCCGGCACCAAATGGCACAATCAGCCCTTATCCATCGACTATCTAGGTCATGTGCATGTCAATATAGACAGCCTCTGCCATCGACAAGTCGCGCGGTGCCTTTGCTCCTTGGACGGCCACAAACACGTTCGGCAGGCGTGCTCGCGAAAGCACAATCAGGGCGGGGAGGTAAATAATCCAATTGGCATAATGATTCCTTACGTTGGACATCCTGATAGTGAGGTGTGCTTGCTGTGGTGACAGGGGGACTAGGCGATGAGGACATCGACGTCGCCGTCTTTCGCTTCACGCTGGGTATCCCCGGCTTCGAGGACAGGCTCATCCCCCGCGTTGTTGGTGTAGCCATCGGCGCTCTCCTGGCCATCAACCACGTCCTCGGGGCACAACCCACACCCGACGCCCAGGTGCGTCCACCCTTTCCGCCCTACCCTCGCCCCCGCCTCCCCCCAGGCCCCCCTCCCCTTAATACGTGCCTACGCCGTTGTCCCTCACCCTTATGAGCCTGACAGGTCACAGTACAATGCAGCAAACTCCTCGCATGACAGTATCCATGTGGCTTAAAATCCTTAAATGGTCAAAGCTGTTTGCCTGTCGTGCTTGTGTTCCTGCAGCTGCGCTCCGAGTGGATGGGCGTGCTGCTGGCCACATGTACACACATGCTCATGCAAATGTCCCTGAAAGCTGATAGCTGATATACTAAAATAACGTTGCGTTCCTGCAGCTGCGCTCGGAGTGGCTGGGCGTGCTGCTGGCCACGCTGTGCCTCTTTGTGCCCGACATTGAGGAGCGGCTGCGCGAGGCCATGCCGGGGCGCGGGAGACAGAAGACCGCGGAGGTGATTGAGGGCGCCAGCAACTGCTTCTTCCTAGACCCCTCCCTGCCCGACGCATCCAAAAAGGTGTGCATGGCGGCAGGGTATCGGGGAGGGAACCGTTGCTTTTGGACCCCTCCCTGCCCGACGCATCCAAAAAGGTGTGGGGGTATTGAGGACAGGTGTGGCAAGTGGAATGGCGGCACTGCACTTCGGTCGGACCGATAGAACCCATCAAGACTCTTTTGAGGCGCTGCGTACAAGCATCAGGAGGGGTCTGTCTGAAGCCAGGATGCAGTGTGAAACCACGGGTCCTGGCTTGCCCGAGACCTGGACTCCTAACCGCCAACTCCTCCTAACCGCCAACTGCACCTGGAACGCCACAGCCAGCGCTGCTTGCAAGAGCCCCTATAACCAACCCGTAATCCCGTCTTCACCAACAATCGTTGTAGGAGCTGGCGTGGGCGTCGTTCTCGCTGCTCAAGAACACAAACTGCTGCGGGGCGCTGGTGGCGTGCGGCGGGCGGGTGGTCATGGCACGTGGCGCGATGGGAAGCGGCGTTGTCACCCCGGGCGACGCCGCCACGTCCCTGTCCGCCATGTCACAGGTATGCACGTGCGCGGTGGATCATGTGCTTCCTGCATCGTCTGAGCTGGCTCGTGTCATGTGCCACGTGTCGCACTGTGCACCGTCGGCCGTGTCCAGGTGTGTGCGCCGCGGACCACGTGCCATGTGTCATTCGGATACCGTTACGGCATCACCACACCTCCCCTGAGTTCTGCCACGCTCCGCCGCCGCTCACATGCATAACCCAGACCGCCCCCAGCCTTCCCACACAAGCCCAGCAGCTCTCTTGGCGACCCGTAGCACCTCTTCCGCGTCCCCCGGCCTCCGTCACCTGCGGTGCCCAGCCTTTACCCCTGCACCAATCTCCTGTCACCCTCGCATCCACCCTATGGCCCGGCCCCTGCAGGACCTTGCCCCGGCGCTGGGCAGCTCCGGAACCGGCTCCCTGGGCGCAGTGTCCCGCGGGTCGGCCCCCCAGGCGTGGCTGCCGGAGCGCGGCACGTGGGGCGCCGCCGGCCTGGCGGCGCTGGCGGCGCTGCCCAAGGGCGCGCAGAGCGCCGTGGCGCAGCACATTGCGCTTTCCGACGGCCGGCCGGCGGTGCTCGTAGCCTTTTCGGAGCGGCCCAGGTGAGGACGAGGGCTGGACGGGGAGGGGTTGGGATGGGGGCTATGGGAGTGGTCATGCGGGGCGAAAGGTTGCTATAGCCGCTGCTGGCGCTCTCGGAGCGACCACGGTAAGAGGGGTTGCGACGGGGCCGGAAGGGGGGGGTGGCAGCTGTGGGGTACGCGTGTTGTTGTTGTTGCATGGGAATGGCGTGTTCACAGCGGGCCTTGTGGTTGAGGAGAGGGCTCCACTATGGGGTCTTGGAGAGAGTCAGCATGGGCCGCGAGCAAGGGCGGGTAGCAAGGTGTCGTGGTTGAGGGGCGAGGGTGGAGCGGGGCGGGACAGGCAGGGCGGCGGGGCTTTGTGCATGGCAACCGAGGACTGCAGCGGGGTTGCGGGAACAGGGGTTGCGAGTTGGGCGCTGCGACTGCTTCCACGCGGTCGTGTGGTGCGGTGGTACAATGTTGGTATGCTGTCCCTTGTACCCAATGTGTTGCCCCTTGCGTCTACCTACCACGCAGGGCCCTGTCGGACCGTGAGCGCGGCTGGGTGGCGGCGATTGCGAACAAGCTGGCGACCTTCCTCTAATTACACCTGTGGCGATGTCCGATCCCGTGTGCGACAGCGTGAGAACTGTTTGGGCGTGTTGAGCGCACGTAGGAGCGACTGCAGGATGTGGGGTAGGATGGGCCAGCCAGGCCCTCCGTATGCAACAGGATGCACATGACCAGGCGGCAAGTGTGCGGTGCAGGAGGGCGTGTGGTAGAGGGGACGGTGGCTTGTCGCTGGACGCCAGGGCAGCAAGTGAATTGCGGGGCAGGTTGAGGGCGTTGCAAGGCCAACCATTTCGTATCAAGGGGCATGGCCCTTCTGCACTTCTGTACACAAGGACGCGTGGTGGTTGCAATGCTAGCGGTTTTACGGAGACGCGGTCCTTGGAAGTGCCAGGCTGTGGCCTGTGCGTACTGAGGGTACGGTAGCGGAGCACTGTCACTTGTGGCTGAACCTTGGCTGCCGGTATCACTTCTCAAGGGTACCATTGCAACGCAACGTCCTGCTCGCGTGGAAAGCTGCAAGGCGACAAAATGCTGCTTAGCCGTTCTGGCTCTTATCACTTAGTGCAAGCGGGCGAGAGACTCCGACGGAGCGCGGAGGACAGTTGCCGGTGCCAAGCATTGCTTGCTGGCACACCGTGTCTGTGGGGTGCGTGGGCAGTATTCTGACCGGCAGGCGGCAGCACGTCAGGAGAGTGCCGAGTGCATCTGGGCTTTCAGCCCACTCGAGCTGGTGAGGTCATGGGTGCAGCGGCTGCTGCAGTTGTCTTCCATAGGTCGTCATGCTGCAGAAAACAGGGCAAGCCCTATGCGCAACATCAGGATCTCAGTGCTGAACAAAATGAAGCTAGTCCTGTAGGTGAGGTGTGTGGGTGTATAGTCGGTACTGTCTTCAATCACCGCCGTTAGGCCGTTTATAAGGTGTCGACACGGCTGCCAACTGTAGCCAGGATAAAGCGCCAGCCAAGCGTTCACAAAGAATTAGCAGGTTGCACGCAGGCAATGCGCCTAGCTTGCACCAACCCCATGCCTTGCAGCAATTGAGTTTGCCCTCGCCCGAGTTTGCGTTCGCCTCTCGACTGCCTTCTGAAGTCGGCAGCAAGCGTGCATGTATATACGGCGCGCCGCCAGTAACACCACGGCCCATTCAGGACGCGACGCGACAGCGTGTTTGTCCCGCAACACCGTCGACTCGCAGTAAGCCCCGCCTGGCGCCACCGCGGGCGCCATACCGAAGCACCAGGACAGAAAAAACATGCAACCAAGCACGATAAGCCGGGACTAGCTTCAACGCAGGCCGCAGCGCAGCTGACCGGCACGATACCTCCACCAGCCCATGCCCCGCCCATGCGGGGACTACCACTGGCACCACCACGACCACCTTACTCCTTCCCCCGCCCATAAATTTCCCAACCGCTTCCGGAGCAAGTGCTCCACAGCCACAACCTCTGCCAGCTGCAGCCCTCATACCCCCTGCCTCCACCCGGCCATCCAACTCGGACTCCGAGCTACATCGCATGCCCTGCCGAGGTCCAGGGCACCGGCTCGGCCGCCCCTCCGCCTCACCCTTCGGCACTGTAACCCCCTCCACAAGATGCCCTTCCTCACAGGTACCCTGTCCTCCGCCCTCCTTCCGCGCCGCGTTGCTAGCCCACCCCCCTCCGACTGCACCGCTCACAGGTACACGTAGTTGACGTCCAGGGCGCCAACCGCCCCTCCACGCCTCGGCACCGTTGCCCTCCGGTATACCGTTATACCGGTCAGACCCCATGTTGCACCCTCCAGCAGACGCCCTTCTCCTCCGGTTGCACCGCTCAGGGGTACATGTAGTTGACGTCCAGGGCGTCCTTGATCAGCTTGGCCTGCTCGCGCGCGTGCACGTCGCCGAAGCCCGTGGCGGTGGCGGCGGACGGCTGGCGCCCGGCGTACGGCATCCTGCAGGGCGGCGGCGGCGGCGGCGGCCCGGGCGCGGCGTCAGTGGGCACGAGCAGGCATTGAAAGGCAGAGCCCCTAGACAATTACGCGGTCGCAAGGCAGTGTTGTAGGTGCTGGACTTGTTGTCATCAAGCAATAGGTGCGGCCGGGTGTCGGTCTTGTCACTCGTACCTCGGGCTGCGCTTGCCCCTCCACGACACATCGCGCCATCACAACGTAGCACGACAGCACGACTTGCACAACGCGCTGTGCAACAGCACTACCATGGCTTAACTACCCAGCATGGTCCTGCCCTCGTGTGTGCCCCAACCCGAGTCACACACACACGCCCCGAGGCCTCTCGTGGGCCTCCGTGCTATGAGCCGACCCTGCGGAGCGGCGTAGCAGTGTAAACCCGTACTACACGCCGAACAGCGACATGCCTGACACACCCAGCACGACAAGGTGCACAACACGAGCCCCCGCGGCGCCCCACACGCACCTGCCCAGCATGGGCTTGCCCTCGTGCCGCAGGCACGTGTCGAATCGCGGCTGCACGTGGGTGTAGGCTCCCATGTTCATGGGCTCCTCCTGGCACCACACGAACTGCGCGTTGGGGTAGCGCCGGAGCTCGCGGCACACCAGGTCGAAGGGGAAGGGCGCCAGCTGCTCGATGCGCACGATGGCCACCTCGCCAACCTGCGGGGACAAACGAGGAGAAAGTAGCAGCGGCAGTGAAACTTAGGGCCAGCTCATCACCCACCGCAGCTACCGGATACGGAAGCCGGGGACAAACGAGCAGGTCCGTGGGCAGCGGTAAACACGACACGGCCAACGGTCTTCTTGTTGAGGGCAGTGCAGTTCACACCACTTCACTGCGCACCCAGACCACGCCGCCCTTGCGAGGTGGTAGCAAGCAATGCATGCAGGCAACTGTGCAGAATGAGCGTGCAGCCGTAACGCTTCTGGGAGTGAGCTTAGCCGTCACCGCACCACTGTCCACACTAACTAACTAATGCGGGAGCGCGCTAATTCCCCAACGCCGCTGCCCTGCCAGCTGACTGCAACCACAGTGCAACGTCCGCTCGGCCCTGATTTTGCCAGAGGCCCGCCCTTTCCCCTTCGGCCAGTGCCCCCACCTTGCCCTGCTTCTCGCGCTCCGCGTGCAGGTCGTAGAACACCTTGCCGCTGCACAGCACCACGCGCTTGATGTCCGCCTCCACGGGGGGCCGCGGGCCGCGGTCCTTGGGGCTGGGGCCTGCAGGGAGCGAGCGGTCCGGGGTGTGGGGTATATATTGTCAGGTGCATGTCGTCCAAGGTTGTCCCAGACCAACCCCCCTGGTGCGTGATGACAGCGGCACAACCGCCGAGCTTCGGGCTCACCCCTGTCGTACTGATGCGAACCCGCCCATACACAGACCCTCTCATCGCCTTGTATTGTACTGACATTGACGACTGAACTGACATCAATTGAATTCTTGCTCACCCGTATCGTCCATGGTGAGGCGCTGGATGGGGCTCCGCCCCCTACACAACCCCCTCTCCTATGTTCCGGTGTAACACACTGTCTGTGTAATTACTACGTGAGGCGTGCGTCCCCTGCTCATCCGTGCCGTCCATAGTCAGGCGCTTGAAGCGGCAAGCACCTTCCACAGCCCTCTCACTGCCCTGGCGTGCAAAACACTCTTGTCGACGCGTGGTAGCTACCGCATTTGCGTGCGAGCCCTCCAGTTCCCCCCTCACCCGTGTCGTCCACACCGGTAAGGATTACGTGACCCCCTTCCCCCTGCTCACCCGTGTCGTCCATGATGAGGCGCTTGAAGCGCACGCCCACGATGTTGGGGTCGTCCGGCATGTCGTCGAACTCGTACAGCGGCGAGCGGCACTTGGGGTGGCGCAGCAGGTTCTTGGGCGACATGACGATCAGCGGCTTGCGGAACTGGCGGTGAACCTGTGCGGGGAGAAGCGGGCAGCGGGTGGAGGACGCGCAGTTAGCAATGCACCATCAGCCAACGGGTTAGCGATGCCGCTTGCGGCTTGCGGAACTGGCGGTGAACCTGGGGGAAGGCCGGCGAGGCGCACGCAGTTGGCACGCGTGTCCAGTGATTGGGGAGCGATGCCGTCGCCCATCCTTCCAAGCCGGCGACCAGCTGTCCAGAGGCTGCGCTGGTCGGCGGCCCCAAGGCCTCACGCCGTCCGGCAGCAAGAACATTCCCGCTTGTTCCCAGCTTGCGAACACTGCCTGTGCATGTCTTTCACCTTCCCCAGCGTCCCCATTAGCCCCATGCGGTGCCGGTGGCGGTTAACCCACCTGGCGGCGCAGCACGTGGAAGTAGTTGGCGGGCGTTGTGCAGTTGACCACCTGCCAGTTGGCGCGCTGCACCTGGTTGCCCAGGTGGCCCCCGCTGAACCACTGGCCCTCATCCGCCACCGGGATCTCGTACGGGTTCTCGTCGCTCATCTGCAGGAACCGCTCAAGCCTCGCGCTGCTGTGCTCGGGCCCCTGGCCGTCGTAGCCGTGCGGCAGCAGGCACACCAGCCCCGACTGGCGCAGCCACTTGGCCTCGCCGGAGGACAGGAACTGGTCGAAGATGATCTGCGTGGGGTGGGGTGAGGCGCAACGGCGGGGAAAGCGGTAGTGAAGTGGTATCTCCTTGACGGGATGCGCCACGGTGTGTGCATGCGTGTGCAGCTGCGCTCGCAGGTGACTGGAAGAGTCGCCTCCAAGGCGGACGGGGACTTGCCACACGCGGGGAGCTGACCGGCCGTCACTGCGCTTGTCCACACGCACGTGGTGGGGTCGGCTGACTGCGCTCACGACACACCGGCGTTCCCCAACAACAGGATTCAGCCACACCGTCACGCACCTGCGCCCCGTTTGCGAAGTCGCCGAACTGCGCCTCCCACAGCACCAGGCTGTTGGGGTTCTCCATGCTGTAGCCCAGCTCGAAGCCCAGCACGCCGTACTCGGACAGCGAGCTGTTGCACACGGTGAAGCTGTGGGGCTTCTGGCCGGGGAACACGTGGTTCAGCGGCACGTACTTGGAGCCTGGGGTTGTGATGGGGAATACAGGGCGGCGGGATAAGGGCAATCAGCATGTGTCACAACACTCAACCCAATCCTTCATTCAACATGTGCTGGCGCGCGCCGTTCAACTACGTACTTCGCGCCTGGTGCGGAGAAGCAGGGCGGAGGGAGGAGGGGTCAGCACATGTCAAACAGTCCGCCAATGCCTTTTGTCATAGAACCGCATGCATTGGCACTGGCGCGCCGTTCCGGGCAAAAACACGATACGGTATTCTTCCTCAGAGTCGATAATTGCCTAGGAAGGTGGGACTTGGCGGGTGCACCGCAGCGCGGAAGCAGCCGCTGCCGCCCTGCCGCCACCCGTGCCTTACCCACCGTTTTCCAGAGCCCCAGCAACCCCCTCAAGCAGCCCCCGCCATGCGCCGGAGACGGCTCAAGATGTGTGTGCGTGTGTCACTACAGTACTTAGGCGCCTCGGCTTGTGTTTTTTGTCTGGTGTAAACTACAGTACTTACCCCCGTAGTCGTCACAGCGTTACTGTCATGACTTGTCGCATTTCCCAGGCCTCCTTACCGTTGTGCTGGTCGTGCAGCACGGCATGGCATGGCCCTACAAGCTCCCCTTCCGCTTCCGCTCGACGCCCCGTACCGTTGCGCCTCCCCTGCATCCACGCCATCCCTCGCGCCCCCAACTCCCGCCTTTGCTCAGTCACCCCGACGCACTGGCCAAGCATCTTCCCTCGCCGGCACACGTGTGACTTTAATAGGGTGCAGTCCCTGCCCCCCACGCCCTTGACAGCCCCCTTACCGTTGTTCTGGTCGTGCAGCACGGCGTGACGGTGGCTGAAGGTGCCGCGCTCCACGTCCTGCCCGCTCAGCCGCACGTGGTTGCCCTCAGACACCAGCGTGGCGAACGCCATGGCCTCGGCCATGCCCCAGTCCAAGCCCTCGCCTGAAATTTAGGGAAAGGAAAGCGTAAAACGCGAGAAAACCTTGTAAGGCGTCAGGGAATCGCGGGGAAACACTGGCGCCTGACACGCGAAGAGGAGGTTGGGTTGACACGCAACGGCAAAAACGACGAGGTGGAGGGGGGATGATCGGGCGGCCAGGACTGTTTGGCGCCCGCGCCACTGTAAGCTCCCCTCGTACGTAATGTCCATAACCACCCTAACCAGACACAAGGTGCTTAACGGATAAGCCACCGGTACTCCTGTCCTGGCAAACTGGTCAGCCGGAACCGAGTCGCATGGAACCTTTCCCCGCTTCCGTGCGCGGAATCCAACTCTTCCCACAGTCCCTGTGACGCAGTAAAAGGGAGTTGACAGCTTGACAGAATACCGTACCATATCCCGTACGCACCCGAGTCGATCATGGCGCGGCGCGCCTCGTACACCTTCTTGATCTGGCGGTGCGCCGTGAAGTCCTCCGGCAGCGCGGTGATGGCGTGGCCCGTGGTGCGCAGCAGCTCGCCCGGCACGCCCGTGTTGCGGATGCGGCTGAGCTGCGCGGGGCTCATGAAGCCGTGCCAGTGTGACGCCAGCCAGTCCTTCTTCTGCGGCTTGTAGTCCTTGGCGGCGTCGAAGGCGCTGTTGAGCGTGGACATGATCTTGTCGTACACCGCCTGGATCTCCTCCTGCGTGGGGTTAGGGGGTGTGGGATAGGGGATGTGGGTTAGAGGTACAGTAGTGATGGACATGATCTTGTCGCACACGGCCTGGATCTCCTCCTGCGTGGGGAAAGGAAGGGGCAGGGGTAGAGGGGTTATCGCAAGGGGGCAGGGGTTAGGGGCGGTGTTTGAGTAAGCTGATGAACATGATGTTGTCGTACACGGCCTGGATCTCCTCCTTGGGGAGACAGCGGTAGAGATGGGAGGCGGGTGGGGGTCACCAGCCGTGTGGGTTAATGATCACTGTGCATGACGCAGGGAGGAGTAGGACGCGGGCACACGGCCGTTTGGTGCAGGTGCCACGTTCTCCGGTCTCCCTCCTGGACGGGGTGACCTCCTCTTGGACGGGATAAGGAGACGTGGGTAGAGGGGTCACCACAAGGGGGCAGGTGGTAGGGGTAGTGTTACAGTAGGCTCACACGGTCGTGTCGTACGCGGCCTGGCTCTCCTCCTGCAAAGGGGAGACACGAGTAGAGAGGTAACCGCAGGCAGAGGGGCGTGTGGGGTAGGCGTTGTGGGTAAGGGTTACAGGTAGATCATGAACATCATCTTGCCATCCACTCCACCGCCTGGATCTCCTCCTGCGCGGGGTAACGAGGGTACATGGGTGTGCAGTAAGGGGTTACGGGATTGTTAGCTTGGTGCTGGGTAGGGGAGGGACGCAGCCACGTAAGATCTTCCCCAGGCAGGTCGCGCAAGGAGGTGTCACATGCGTGTGGGCATGCGGAGGGCATACGCCCTGTTCGGCAGGCAGTGCTCTCGCCTCATCTACCCGAACCTTGGCACAGGTGCCCTTCTGACAGGAGCAGCAAGCAGTGCCAGATATTTACGGTAACCAGGCGTAAACCCTATTACAAGTCTGGATTCTTCCCAGGTTTGCCGCACCTTGGTGAAGGTGCCCTCCCGCAGCAGCTGCTCCGCGTAGAGCTCCCTGCTGTGCTTCTTGGCCTTGATGGCCTTGTACATGAGCGGCTGCGTGAACATGGGCTCGTCGATCTCGTTGTGCCCGTGTTTGCGGTAGCACACCAGGTCCACAACCACATCGCTCTTCCAGGTCTGGGGGCAGGGGCGAGGTAGGGAGTTAGGGGCTGTGCGCTCAGGGCGGCAAAGCCATGTTACCGTATCAGGTAGACGTGGTTCGAGTCTCACCACAAAACAAACGTCCACGCCGCCCCGGAGTCAAGGGGTATGCAATGCCCTGCCATGCGCTCCCTTTCAGCACTGCTGTGCAACAGCGTTCGAAGCGTCTGCCGGCACGCCTGCTCCTGGTGGAAAGTGCGCAGCTGCGCGTCCATTAGGGCTGGGCCGTTCCCCACTGGGCAACGCCCCCGCTCATGATAAGCCGACACGTGTGCCTCACCTGCCTCCACTCCGCGGCCAGCTGGCACACGCGCACCACGCTCTCCACGTCGTCCGCGTTGACGTGGAAGATGGGGCAGTTGAGCGACTTGGCCACGTCCGTGCAGTAGGGCGATGAGCGGCTGTCCTTGGGGTCCGTGGTGAACGCAACCTGCGCCCGAACAACGAGGGTGAAGTGTATTAAGGGTACGAGCAAGGATGCCTGGGCCTTGGCAACGCTCGACCCTGTTCAGGGCTTTGCACTGCAGCTACCGACCCCAACACCCCACACTTTGATTCTTCCCACGCCATCGCACCCCTCGCCCTGCCGTGTCCCCGTCGTTCGCTACCCGCTCATCCACTCGCCTGGTTGTCGACCACCAGGCATGATCACCGCCCCTGTCCATCCTAGGCACCACACTCTCCACCCCAACACTCGCCCCTCGCCCGCCCAGCCTCCATCCCCTGTCCCCCCGCACCTGGTTGTTGACCATCATGTGACTTCTCGCCCCACACTCCCCTCCCCAACCCGCTACTCCTCCGCTCACCCTGCTGAGCCCCCGTCACTTTCCGCAGCGTTCAGGTATGAACCCAGCCTCCATCCCCCATCCAACCCCGCACCTGGTTGTTGACCACCAGGTGGATGCACCCCCCGACCGTGTAGTCGGGCAGGCCGCTCATGTCCAGCGACTCGTACACGATGCCCTGCCCGCTGAACGCGCCGTCGCCGTGAAGCAGGATGGGCAGGTTGCGGCCGCGTTCGTGGTCGTCGCTGCGGGATGAAGTGGGTAATGCGTACGAACAACAGAGTTGGTGTCGTGTGGTATGGTATGGGCAGGCATATGGTTAGCATCAGTGTTCCGCCACACCATCCGCACGAGCCCCCGCACTTCTCTCACATGTAGTGTACTGCGTTGGCACAAACCCCAGGAAGTGAGTTCGCCCATGCGCGTACCCGTAACACTGCTTTACGCACATCCCAACAATCGTTCACACACCCAGCCTCGCAGGTCGCATTTCTGTAGGACTAATTACACACGCACCCGTAGTACTGCTTTGCGCGCGTCTTGCCCAGCACCACCGTGTCGACCGCCTCCAGGTGCGAGGGGTTGGCCACCAGCGACAGGTGCACCATCTTGCCGTTGACGGTTGGGCGGTTGTACGACGTGCCCAGGTGGTACTTGACGTCGCCGCTGCCCGTGTACTCACCCTGCGGCGTTGGTGGTGTGCGGGATGCGGCATGGATGACCCGGTTGTTGGTGTTGTACAACACAGGCTGCAGGTTGAGCACTAGGGTGGCAGGTGTAGCCTGCCCAGTGCCCACCCAGGCACGTTGGCCAACAGGGAAGGGAAGGAGGACAAGATTTGGATGGATCCTAGCGTTATCCCTGCCCTACTCCTGTGCGAGTGCTTTTGATGCACGTCAACTTGTTGCACCTGGTTGGCCTGGTCCGTGGAAAATCTATAGTAGTGGGGGTCTGCAACCTGCTTAGCCCCACATGCCAAAACCTGATGCCCTACTGTATGCTGACACACCTGCGCACGGCTTCCGCTGTGCCCGACATGACCACGCGGCGCCGCCGGCCCATCGGCCCCTCCCGACCCCTGCCCTCAAACGTCCACAATACCCCCACTTTCGCTTCAAGCCATGAAGTTCGGAACCACCGGTACACCGCTTCCCTTGCTGTGCGCGCCCCGCCCCCTCCGGTTGCCACTTTGCCGCTTCGCGGTCAACCCCCTCCCATTGCTCATACGCTGTACTGTAGCTTCGTCCGCCCACTAACCTCGCTTCCGCAGGCTGACCGTTTCCGACTCGGTTACTTTGCCGCTCTGCGGTTACCCCCCCGTCCGCCCACCTCGTGCGCCTCCGACATCTTACACGCACATCACATTCCTTGCTGCCCGCGTCACCCCCATCCCCAGTGGCTTGTACGCTGTACTGGCACCTTGTCCCCCCCTTTCGGGCCCACCTCGTGCGCCTCCGACATCTTGCCCGCGAACTCGCTGAAGATCTGGGCCATGGGCTTGCGGACCACGTTGGCCAGCACGTTGAGCCGGCCTGAGGGCAGCACGACGCGTGCATGTCAATATTGTCCAAAAGCAACACTAAGGTACCATGCTAACCTGCCATGCCTCTCCCTTAACCACCTAGCGAGTCACGTTGGCAAGCACGTTGAGCTGGCCTGGGGGCAGCGAGGCAACGCACGCAAGGACATCACACGGGAGATATGATGGGGCCAGTCAGCGGGTTTACACCCCTCAGCCACAATGGCAACCACCCGCCGCCACGTTGCACCAGTGGTCCCTCCACCGGGCTGACCTCGGCCCACAGCGTGAGCGTTCCCACCCGCCGCACCCGCCTCGGCGTACGGCGTACACCCGGCCCCGTGTCCCTCCCCACCAACCAGCTCCGCCCACGCGCATATGCCCAACCCTGTGCGGCACGTCCCGGCCCCGCGCCCCCATGCCCGCCCTGTCAGCACCACCCATGACGCCCACGTCTGCGCGCATTGTTCCGATGCCTCCCACATGGCAACCCCGCTCACCCGGCGATCGCGCGGTATGCCGATGACGACAGCACTGTCAATAGCCCCTACAGTACCCTGAATTGGTTGTTTAATTTGGTGGTACCACCCACCTCTGTGCGGCATGCCGATGACGACGCTGTTGACGCCCATGTCGGCCGCCGTGTCGATGATGGTCTTCATGCCCGGGATGAGGCTCTCGGCGCCCTCCAGCCCGAACCGCTTGGCCGCCGTGTACTTGTTGGCCAGGAAGGTCTCGAAGAAGTCGCTCCACGCCAGCCGGTCCAGCATGTGCATCTTCTGCGCCTTGGTGAATTGAACCTGGTGGCGATAAACGGCAGAAACAGAAGCGGAGGCAGGATGGAGAGAGCAAGTGGAGCGGGGGGAGCGCTTGTACTGCTAGCGTTGTTATGGTTGCTGCGACGAGAGCGTGTAGGGCGAGCTGTCAGGCAGAACCACGCGATTATGGTGAAGGGGGTAGTCACAGGCTGGTTCGTGGCAGTTGGCTCGTCATCAGCAGAGCATGTAGCTGCGCATGCGTCCTGGCGCCACACACAGTGCACATTGTGCACACCGTCGAATCAACAACAAGTACCCCAATATGCGTGCCCACCTTGTCGATGGTCTCGATGCGCTCGCGGATCCAGTTGCACTTCTCGCGCTCCGGGATGTGCATGTACTGCGGGGCGGCAACGGACAACGGGGTGTATGTACCACGGCGTTACTGCCTGGCCCGGTGGCACAACCCCACAGGGCGTCGCATGCGTTTAAGCAGCAACTCCCGACTGGTTACCGGGACTTCTCTTTTGTCTCAGCCCCTGTAACGGCAAACCGTGCCAGCCACAGCTTCCTTATGATGAAGGCACGTTGGGGCATCGTGTAAGGAATGTAGCACACGGCCCAAGCCCTACCATTTGCTGCTGCAGTCCCATGTGCCACATGTCCTCAACCAAGTGGACAGTGGATCCCGGAAAGCCAATTTCAGAGGTCAAGCGCCCTGCCGTACCTCGTATCCGATGTTGCTGCAGTACGTCTCCTTGAGCCGCGTCAGCATCTCGCGCAGCGTGCGCGTGGGGCGACCCTCCGCCAGGAAACCCGCCTGGTTCCAGTTGCCGATGAAGAACCTGCGCGCACAAGTAACGTGCCCATGCATTGAAGGTGGCGGGATGCACCTTGGGACAATGCGATGAAGCGCCACTAAGCACACGTGGTCGATGGCCTACAAGAGCTGCACGTCGATCAGCACGAACAGGAGGAGCAGCAGGCAAGTGTCCACACCGGACGCCTACAGGTGCGCATGCTGTCCGGTGACCCATCTGCGGCTCCGACCTCGGTTCACTCCCAGACCCTGACTCAGGTCAGACGCCTGCAGGTATACAACGTGCCCGTTGCTCCATTTGCAAACCCCCGACCCCGACCCACATCAGACGCCTGCATGTGCGCAACGCCACCCCTATCTGCGCCGCCCCAGACCCAGGCTCACTCCCCGACCCCGACCCCCATCAGGCGCCTGCATGTGCGCAACGCTGGCCGCTGCCCTACCACCTCCCCAGACCCAGGTTCACTCCCTGATCCCGACCCACATCTGGACCCTGCATGTGCACCCAACGCAACCCAGGCCCTTGCTCGCTCGCGGTCCAGGTCCGTGTCCTTGGACTGCGCATGTCATGTCGTCACTTCGCCCGACACCCAATTGTTGTGTGCCGCTGTGATCCCAGCAACAGCTCACCCAGACCCCTGCCCGTTCTTGGTCCAGATCCGTGTTCGTACATGGGTGATCGCTTCACCCAATGCTGTCACCCGGTACCTCATTGCTGTAAGCCGCTGTTATCCCAGCACCCCAGGACCCCGCTCACTCTCGGTCCAGGTCCGTGTTCGTGGAGTGCCCTTGCTACTGTGGTCGCTTCACCCGACACCTTATTGCTGTGTCCCACATCAAGTCCCAGCAACTGCACCCACAACGGGGCGCAGTGTTTTCACGCACAACCCTGCATACCCCCACCGTTGCTACCCCCAGACCAGCCCAGACCCCTGCTCACTCGCGGTCCAGGTCCGTGTCCTTGAAGCCCCAGAAGGCCGGGTCCAGCTCCGCGGGGTGCTGGCCGTTGCTCAGGTTGAGGGGGTCCAGCGTGGCAGCGTAGTGGCCCAGCACCTGACGCACGTGCACGCCGGGAGGTTGCAAGCTTGAAACATGGTATATCCGGTGTACGGCACAGGCTTTCTGTGCCGGTCAACGGTGGGCAGCCCCGGCCAGTCAACGCAAACGAGGTAACAAGGAAGTGAAAAGGTGGCATGATTTTCACAGGTTGAGCCGTAACCATGAAGGAGGACACCTAATCATGGTCTGATTGCATGTGTTGAGGTGTGAGCATGGGGAAGCTTGCCAACAAGTCCGCACGCGCGTACTGCACGGCACACACCCAGGTGTTGCATCCCCACACGCAGGGTGGGCCCGGGGAAAACAAGCGCACCTGGTACGCGCGGATGAGCAGCAGCAGCCGCATGCTCTCCTGCACCGTCTGATTGGAGATAGCGGCAGCGGTGAAGGGCGACATTTGCTGCTTGCCCTTCTCAAAGGAATCAAACGCCTCAGCCATGGCTTCCCCGGACACGCCCTGGTCTGCGTTTTGTGCAACAGAACGGTTGCCTTGTTATGACAAGTCCCACATGCCGATACTGCCACCATGTTTGCTTTCCCTCGGTCACGCAGACGGTGTCGGGGCCGCCGTGACCTCACCGAGATTCTTGAAGAAGGCCGCCCAGGACCGGTCCACGCTGCTGGGATCCTTATGGTAGCGCTCCTCCAGCTCCTCGAGGTAGGTGATCGAGGTCCCATCGTTAAAGCTATCCTTTAGCTTCGAAAGCGGCACGGCCTTTGGTTCCGCAGGGTTCTGCACCATAGCGGTGGTGTGAATACCTAGGCGGCTCCATTTTAACGAGTATATGAGGCCGCCAGGCAGGCCCTCAGATAGGGCCTGCCGGGCACAAGCCCGGGCGAGGGCCATGCTCCGGTCACACCTAGCCACACCTAGCTGCTGAAGGTTGCGTAACAAGGCTATAGGATGTTGACGATAAACTGCTCTGGTATGGGAAGGGTGATATCACTGCCCTAACCAGTTGAGTTGACGAACCGGAACCGAAAGTCGCTGTCTGGGCTAAGCAGCAGTAATTCGTGCACCAGTTCGGCACAGGAAGAGGAATGTTGGTTGCAGTGCTTTTGCGTGCCTGACCAAGCAGTGTACAAGATACAGGCACCGTTACGGTGTTGACGCTTCCTCGATGGGTAACGTACCACAAACATGGCGCGCCCGCAACATGCTGGCTCTTGAGCCATGGTATCTTACGGCAAGTCCTCTGTCTTCGGCTGAGCTGACTACCAACAGTGGCTAGAACCTTACGGCTAGCCGGGCATAGCACTGCTCGCACATGTATCCCAGGCGTTCCCCTGATCCCCGGGAGCTCCCCTGGTGTCCTGACGGTGCCAGGACCGCAGCTTGGACGCACGTACCAGTGGGGCTTTGCAGATAAACCGGATGGTGAACAGTGGGAGCCACAGTCTTGGGTGGTGCGCAAACACAGGTAAGCACGACGGCAGTAAACACGCAATGGATACGCAACCAGGGGAGCTCCCGCTCCTCTGTACGCAAGCGTATGCCCTACTATAGCAAAGCGTTCCCCATGCCCCTACAGCCACTTAAAAAGCATTGCAGGGGATACCACCTCCCCTATAAATGCAAAGCAGGCATACATAACTGCACATGATAGCAAGTCCTTGTCAAGATGCCCCTTGTCAGCGAGCACCTCGGTTAACTAATAAGCCACGGCATAACGTCATGGTTGGGCATTGGGCAGACCGTCGGGACGACGAATTCACAGTCCGTTGGAATCAACACACAGGTCCGAGAATAGCAGCAGCAGGACGCAGCTTGAACCCCTGGCATCATCCATCCAACGGTTGCTGCACCGTAGCTCAACAGCAATGGCCAACCATCCTCAGCCACGGAACCCATTTATTGTGGAGTCTCCTTGGCAACGCAAGTTAACGCACTACTACTACTACTACTACTACACGATTATTACAACACGCCGCAAGCTGTCAGGACCCAGTCACACCCAACACTAATGTTGTCATTGCTATCATGACGGTGGTGGGCCAGGTGGCGGTGGAGCATGGTGGTGCTGTGACCCGTCCGTCATCATCATCCCCAGACCCGCCTGCCCCTGCGCAGCAGCAAATTGCTGCTGGTGGTACATCGCAGCGTGCTGCGCGTACAGGCTCTCCATGCCCGCCTGACCCTGCGCTGCCGCCGCCGCCGCCGCCGCCGCTGCAGCAGCAGCCTGCGCTTGCTGCCACTGGTACGCCGCCGCCAGGGCTGCGGGATCGCCTGGCGCCCCGTACGGCGGCGCGGGGTACCCGGGTTGCGCGCCGTACCCCATGTGGCCGTACGTAGAGCCGTAGCCCTGCCCAGCCGCAGCTGCCGCAGCTGCCGCGTAGCTGGCCGGGTCGTACCCGTACGGGTGGCGTGGCGGCTGCGGCGGCGCCATGGGCGGGGCTCCAGGCATGGCACCGTACGGCATGCCCATAGCCGCCGCGTAGGCGTACTGCTGGTGCTGGTGCTGGTACTGCAGGTGTTGCTGCTGCAACATGTGCTGCTGCTGCTGCTGCTGGGCCGCCTGCGCCTGCACTGTCGGCTGCGGGGGCGGCGGCGGCGGCGGCGGCAGCACGGCCTGCGGCGCTGGCTGCTCCACCTGCGGCGGAGCCTGCTCCGGCTGCTGCTCCTGCGGGGGCTGCAGCACCGCTGCCGCCGGCTGCTCCTGCGGTGCAGCGTCCGCCGGCTGCGCCACTTGCGCGCCTGCACCGGCCGGCTCCCCCATCTGCATGTCTACCGGCACAGCAACAGGGGCTTCCTGCGGAAGGGCTTGGGCTACCTGCACAGCTGCTGCTGCCGCTACTGCCGCCGCTGCAGCTACTGCGTCCAACTCCTGTGGGGCGGCCGGCGGCAGCAGCACTGGGGCGGGCGGCTGCTCGCCCGCCTCAGCACTTCCCGACCCCGGCACCGGCACAAGCTCCGGCGCGGCTGCCGCCGCCACCACCTCCGCGGCTGCCTCCTGGTGCACAGGTAGCGGTGGTGGTCCTGCTGCCGGCACCCCGGTGGCGTCTACGGCCGGCCCAACCGCCGCCCCAGGGTCCACCTGCATGGCATCACCGACCTGCTGCGCCTCTGCTGCAGGGCTCGCGAAAGCCGCTGCCGGCCCGCCCTGCTCCGGCGGCACCACCGCAACCTGCTGCGCTAGTAGCACACCTGCCTCCTGCGCCTGCACCTGCTGCTGCGGCTGCTCGGCCGCTGCCAACACCTCCTGCTGCTCACCCTGACCCGCGCCCTCCACCCCTTGCGGGAGCACCTGCGCATTCGCCTGTACCGGCAGCAGCTCGGCAGGCTGCACGGCCTGTGGAGCTGCTTCCCCAGCAACTGGCACTGCCTGCTCATGCGAGGGTGCAGCCGCGGGCAAGCCAACGGGCGCCCCTGCATCCGCTGCACCAGCAGGAGGGGCCTCCATGGAAGGCGGAGGGGCCGCTCCCTCGCCAGTGGGGCCCAGGGCTTGCGCGGCGCCCTCAACGGTACCGTTGTACTGCAAAGAGGGGACCTCACTGTGCATGGGCTCCTGCTGCTGCTGACTCGGAATAGTGGGCGGGGTGGGGCTCGAACCGCGGCTGCCAGCAGTTGGGGCGGGGGCAGCCAGCGCGCTCGCGGCGGCCGCCACTGCCGCAGCCGCGGCGGCCGTTGCCTCAGGCGTGACGCCCTGCGCCGCCTGCGCGGCAATGGCTTGCATGGCCGCCATCGCCGCGAGTGCCGCCTCCTGCTGCAAGGCGTGCTGCTGCTGCTGCTCCTGCGCCGTTGCGTCCACAGCCATCGGCACCGACTGGTCAGCCTGCGCCTGCTGCTCGGGTGCAAAGGGAGCCGCCCCGGCCGCATGCTGCTCGACGGACCCCAACCCGGCCGGCGGAGCAGAGGTCGCCCCAGCGCCCTCCGCTGCCGGCGCACCCGCAGCGGACGAAGCACCGGCACCTGACGACGTGGACTGCCTGCGCCAAGTCATACCTGCGGCAGCCGCAGCCGCAGCCGCTGCGACAGCGCCTGCGACATCGTCTCCTGCGGACCCGATCGAGGGAGCTGTGTTGGCACGTGGCACGTTGGGCATCCCGGGAGGAGGAGGCCCAGCAGCGCGCTGCATCACGTGCGGCTGCTGTGCCATCAGGTGCTGGTAGGAGGCAAGGGACCCGACGGTAGGCTGGCCTGCGTACGTTACGGGCACGCTGGTGCACTGCGCCTGGGAGGTGTGCTCCTGTGTGGGATAGGCGGCGGAGGGCGGCTTGGACGTGACGTTGCCGGAGGAGGTAGCGGGGGACACGGAGCCAGCGGCGCGGCCGGGAGGCACGCCGTTCCCGCCGCCGCTCTGTGTGCGTTTTGCGGCGACGGCAGGGACCACCGTGGGCTGGGCCGGGAGCTGCAGGGCGGGCTGGTGGGCAGGAGGCACTGCCGGTGCCACTGCAGGTACAGCTGCGGTGGCAGTGTGGAGCACGGGAGCTGGTACGGCCGCAGGGCTGACGACGGGCGCGGGGACGGAGGCCGTTGGGGACTGCATTGCAGCAGGCAGCGCCGCGGGCGCCGCAACGGTGACGGGCGTGAGCGCGGCAGCGACTGCCGCCGGATCGGTGGCGGTTGCCGCGGGTGCGGGGGCACTGACGGCCACGGGGTGCGATGCATCTTGTGTGGCCGCCGCTGTCGCAGGCGCCTGCGCGACCTGGCTGGAGCCGGCGGACGTCGCACGCTGCGGCATGCCTGCCGGAACAGCAGAGGGCGCTGGAGCCGCGGCGGTGGTAATCGCCGCCGGCGCTGCAGCTGCGGCAGGCTGCTGGGCGGGTGTCGCATGCGCCGCAGCTGCCGCCGCAGCCGCCGCTGCCGCGGCAGCTGCGGGCAGAGTCCCCTGGCTGGCAGCTATCAGCTGCTCCAGGTACGGCGGCACCGCGCGGCCGCTGCTGAGCATGGCCAGCTGCGCACGGTACGGCTCCGGCAGCTGCTCCAAGGTGATCCGCCCGGTGGTCAGCGCGTGCAGCAGCTGCTGCAGCTCCAGGGCTGCGGCAGGGGAGGCAGCAGCGGCAGCAGCAGCAGCTGCGGCCGCAGCAGCCGCGGCAGTGCGCTGCTGCTCCAAAAGCTGCTGCTGCTGGGGTACTGAGGGCGGTGCGACGGCAACAGCTTGCGCGGGAGCAGCTGCAGGGGCCTCTGCGACTGACGGTTGGACCGGCGCTGACGGCGCAGTGCTGCCAGCTGCCTCAGCCATGGGCGTGTCCGTTACCGCACCCGGCGCCTCCGCAGCAGGTGGTGCTGCCGCTGCTGGTGCGTTTGCCTGCGCGTTCGCCGCCGGGGCTCCTGCCGCTGCTGCTGCCGCCGCCGGCGCTGCCGTCAGCTGTGGCACCTGCGCAGCCTGCACCGCCGGCGGAGCCGCGGCTACCCCACCGCTGACATCCAGCGCCCCCAGCGGGCTCAGCCCCATCACCTGCGCCGCCGCGGCAGCCGCCGCGCCAGCGCCGCCAGCCGCCGCTGCCCCCTGCACCAAAGCCGCCACCGCCGCGATCGCCGCCGCGGGGTCCATCATACCCATAGCGGCGGCGCTCTGCAACGCCTTCTCCGCATGCGCCTGCAGCTCCGGCGGCAGGCTCGCCAGCGCGTGCCCGTGCTGCGCCAGCGCCGCCTGCGCCGCAGCCGCATGGCTCGCCGCCACCGTCGCCACGGGCGACGCGGCGGCGGCAGCCGCCGCGCCGCCGGCGACGGCCGTGACCGCCGCCGCCACCGCCGCCTGCTGCTGCGACGCCTGCTGCGCCGCGCGGTGCAGCTGCTGCGCCACCTCGGACAGGCGCTGCAGGGGGATCTGCGCCTGCAGGTACTCGATGCACAGGTTCATGCGCTGCGTGATGAGCGCCTTGCTGTTTTGGTAGTCCCGGTTCGCGGCGTCGATGGCGCCCTGCGCCTTGCTGCGCACCTTCTCCATAAAGTCCTGGTACTCCTTTTGGATCTGCTGCACCTGTGGGGGCAAAGACAAACCAACGTGTGTGTTAACACACAAGGCACACAACCGTAACGTACGTGCCAGCGCCCGGACCACCTGGACCTGTTGGCTAAGGCGGTTGGTTGTGGCAGGCTGTGGCTCGGCTCAGACGATAGGGAACGTGTTCAGGTGGCAGGCGCCAGGACAGGAGAACCCAAGGCGACCCTGAGCGCGCAGGCTGAGAGAGCAGGGTGGGCAAGAGGGCAGGGTGGGTTAATGCCGCTGCAGTGTGCCGCGGCGAAATCCTCACCCGCATGCTGTGCTGCCTGTCCAGCAACACCAGCTGCTCCTGGCACTCGCGCGTGCTCTTGAGCGCTGCCTTGTTGTGGTTGTCGTTGATGACGCCCGTCATCTGCATCAGCGGCATCAGCGTCGCCAGCGGGCCCAGGGGGATGTGCTCCTGGCTCATCTGGGCGTATGCCAGCTGCGGGAAAGATCAAGCAACAGAAAGGGGACACATGAGATACGGAACTGCCACATAAGCGGGGATCGTTTGCAGATGCCGGTTGCCATCTGTCCACGCAGTGCCAGTGCCGGTGCACGGAAATAGCCGGTGTCTCAGTGTTGGCGATGTGTTGTTGCGCAATGGGTCTCTTAGCAGCAAGCCGCGCATCCCTCATGTTTGCAGAAATAGGTAATCACGCGTGAAGCGCTCATCCAGGAGTGATGTGTGTGATTGGGTATAATCATAGGGGCAGCGGGTGCGTGGCGTGAGAACGCGTCTATGCATGCGTTGAGCTCTCCTGCCCTCATATTTGCAGAAAGGTAATCACGTAATCATCCCGTTGTGTTGTGTGTGAATGGGTTGTAATCTTCGGGCCAGGAGCTCGGAGCAATGAATGCAGCGTCAACATGGCTAATGGACATTTGCAGTGTGTTGCAAACACGCAGATAGGCGTCCGCTTCCCTCATACTTGCAGAAAGGTAATCACCGACAGTCATCTGTCAAGATGTGTGTGAATCGGTTGTAATCGTTGGGAAGGGACCGGGCCAATGCTGCAACCCCCTACGCTCTCCCCTCACGCACACCCCGGTTCACCCCTTTCCCCACGCAACTTCACCCACACCCCACACCCCCACATACCCAGAGTACCCCAACCCCCTGTTACCCACAACCCGCCCAGGCACCTTCTCTTCAGTCCCACCTGGGTGACATCCGATGTCAGGATGCTCTGCAGACGCGCAGAGAACGTGTCAACCTCCGAAACCACCTGCGGCTGCGCCGCCGCCGCCGCGCCCGCGTCGCCGTCGCGGCTGGCGCCCGCGCCCGGCCCGGGGCCGTCCTGCGCGCTGCGGCCGCCGGCGTCGCCGCCGGTGGCCGCGAGCAGCGCCGCCGTCTCTGCGGGGCTGAGGTTGCCGTCCTGGGCCAGCTGCGTGCTGCGCACGTGCAGCTCGCGGTAGTAGCTGAGGCGCGTGAGGATGTGCCAGAAGACCTGCATGAAGGACAGGTCCGGCACGTGTGCCACGTGTAAGCGGCAGGAGGAGGGTGCAGCCTTGCGCGCTGTGACAGAAAGAGGAAATGGGTTCAAGCAATCCATAACCAGCCGCTCCGTAGACTCCCGGCACGACGTTGATGCAGTGCACCTTACTCTGCAACAGAGGTGCAGTAACTTACACACGGCGGCACAACAACAACACCGCCGACCGCTCCCACCTGGTCCAGCGAGCTGAGGTCGTGGCCGTACCGCTCCCCCAGCCGCTTGAGGCCGTAGTCGTCCCCCAGCGCCACCTTGACCAGGTGCGCCGCCACCGCCGTGATGGCCACCAGCGTGTAGTCCTGGAAGTCGGAAGGCGCCTCGTCCTCCTGCCGCATCATCACCAGGATATCGGCAACCTGGGGGGTAACACACGGGCGGGGGAAGCAACGGGCACGTGCGCAATACTTTTAAGCGTCGGGAGGATAGGGGGAGCACGAGCCCAGCTTCAATCCGCTGCAGAAAGCTTCTTGAACAGGCACAGGACTCAAGGGGAAATGCCTTGAAGGGCGCTTGCGGAGGGGCAGCAGCAGCGGGTGATCATTCCCCCTTGGCTCCTGGGAGTCCGGCCCCACCTGGCACGCCATGTCGCTGATGGCCGCCGCCGCGTCGTGCTGCACCTCCAGCTCCGCCGCCACCTCCTTGAGCCGCCGGTACGACCGCGCCGCCACCGCATGCTCCATCGACCCCGGGTCCGAGATGGCCTTCTTAACCGCCTCCATGCGTGCCACCTCCCGCAGCAGCACCTCACGCACACGTGCCTGCGCCGCCGCGTCCATAGACCCGCCGCCCGCCCCTCCCCCCGCCCCTGCCCCGCCGCCCCCGCCAGTCCCCGCGCCCCCTGCGTCATCGTACCCTCTCCGCCGCCGCTTGTTCGGACGCTCCCCGTCAGCACCTCCCGCCCCATGCCCATACATGCCGCCATTCGCAGCGCCCCCAATCCCGTTGGCCGCCCCAGCGCCCCCGATGCTGCCAGCCTGGCCGGGGTAACCCCCCATGCCTCCGCTGCCCAACCCCACGAGCTGCCCGCTGCCATCGTCCATTGCGTCCAGCTCCGTCTTCCGCCCCCGTCCCCGGCCGCCGCGCCCGCGGCCGCCGCCAAACGGCCCCCCGCGGCCCCTGCCTCGCCCCCGCCCCCGGCCACCCTGCCGCAGGGCCCCCGTGTCGTCGTAGCTGTCGTGGGAGGCCAGGGCCCCCGAGCCGCGGCCGGGGCGGTACGTCTCGTCGTCTGCCTCGTCGTCCTCGTGGCCCAGGTCGCCCATGTCGTCGAGGTCCTCCCTACGGGCACGGATATCCAAAACAGGCGCATGCCTTGAAGCCCTCAACACACCATCTAAACTACTCCCTGCACGTGAAGCTGCTCTTCAGTTGCCATGTTTGTGTTGTTCGACCTGTCCTTTCCAGTCAACCATGAGCCCAGGCGGCAACTAAGTGCGGTACTCACCTCTCCACGTCCATGCCGCTCGCCCGGCGCGCCACGCCGCCCCCCGCCGCCTCCTCGTGCCCCAGCAGCTGCTCCTCCTCTCGCCGCATGGCCTCGTACCGCTCCCGCAGCAGCGCAGACCAGAACGCAGCGTTGGCCATGGCGCTCTCCGCGCGGCTCAGCGCGTCCGTCGGCCCAGCGCCAGCCCAGTCCGCACCGCTGCCGCCGCCGGCGGAGGCGTGGAGGTCGTCCTCTGCGCCGTCTGCGCCCTCATCGCCGTGGGGATGCTCCTGGGACTCCTCATCGGCATCGTCTGCGAGAATGGAGTTACAAAAAGACAAGCGCTCTAGTACACAAGAGGGTCCTCATGCATGGGACTGGGATTAAAACAACAGGCTAGCATGTCGAACACCGATGCTACGGCGTTCCGCTCTCGTGCAACCCAACCCACCTGTAACAGTCGCAGCATCATCCAGGGTCTTGTCCAGGTCCGGCCACGTCCGCACCGCCACCAGCTCCAAGCCAGGGCCCAGCGGCGCCGCCCCACCCTCCGCCTCCGCGCCCTGCGCCGCCTCCTGCCCCTCTGCCTCCCCCGCCGCCGCTGCCGCCTCCCCACTACAGCACGCCGCTGCCCCCAGCCCCACAACCTCCTGCACCTGCTCAGGCGTGTACGCGGCCTTGTCCTGCCGCTTGCCGCTGCCCTCGGTGTCCATGGGCTGCGGCCCGCCCTCGCCAGCGCCCTCGCCGTCCGGCCAGGTGCCCGCTGCCCCCCGGAACAGCTGCTGCGTGCCCCATTTCAAGACCTCCTCCAGCAGCTTGCACCCGGTGCTGGTGTTGCGCGTGGGACCAGGCTGGAAGAGCTGCTCCAAGCCACGGCGCTTCTCGCACAGCTGCAGCAGCCGCTCCTCGACGCTGTTGCGGGTGTAAAGCCTGCGGAGGACGAGGAACCAGGTGTAAGTAGTCAGCGAATGAATACAGGTACGGCTTGGGTTAAGAGAGAGTTGAGCCCGCGCGTTAGGAAAGGAAGGACCATGTCTCCCCAGAGATCACTGCATGGGCATCACCATCAATCCCTTAGTAGTTGCTATGGTATTTGCAACCATTGAACGCCCACCTGAACACGGGCAGCTGCCCCGGCTCGCCCACGCGGTGGCCCCGCCGCAGGGCCTGCATGTCCAGCCGCGGGTGCCAGTCGCTGTCGTACACCACCGCGCAGCGCACCGTTGGCAGGTTGGTGCCCAGGCCAAAGCAGCGCGTGGTCATGAGCACAACAAACGGAACGCCCTGCTCCTGCTCCTGCTTGCTGTCCTCGCTGCCGCCGGCCGCTGCTGCCCTGTGTGCTGTGGATGTGTTGAATGCTTCCATGGCGGCGTGGCGAGCAGCAGCGGGCGTGCTGCTGTCGATGCGGATGGCGGCGTTGGACCCGAAGCGGCGGGACGTGTACGACTCCAGAATCTCCAGCGTCTGCCAAGGTACGACAAGGAGCCGAATGTCAATACCCAGCGTTAACGACAGCTTTTACCGCCCGATGGCTCGTGCGCAAAGTAAAGCTGGAGCTGCAGGTGCGCGCTAGGGGCACAGCCGTGCACGGCCATCACAGGTGCCAAGGCCCCACCTTAGAGAATGCGACCCACAGTGAAGCATGATTGCAAACATATAGTGGGCGCAACGGCAGAGCAGAAGCATTGGGGGACCAACAAAATTTCTTTCAGCGCACCTTGGAGGACTGCGACAGCACCAGCACGCAGCTGCCCCTGCGGTTCAGCTCCTGCAGCATCTCGTCCAGCACGCGCAGCTTGCCGCTCCCCGCCAGCAGCGCGTCCAGGGTCATGCCCCCGGGGGCCAGCCCCGGGGAGCCCCGCTGGGCCCCTTGCCGCGGCGTCGGGGACGACAGCGCCCCCGCGCCATCCTCGGCGGCCGCCCCCGGGTCCTCCTGCTCCGGCCGGAACTCCTCCAGCAGGTAGGGGTGGTGGCACACCTGCAGCCCACAGTCGCACCAGTTCAACATGCCTAGCTATGACATGCTGGCTGCGTGGTATTTTAATGAATGGGGTGCTACCATGGCACTGCACAGGCCAACGTTCGCTGTGTCCAACTCGCTTCTGTCATGACTGCACCCCATTGTTGGTTATGGACCTTGCGTAGCTCGTTGCACACACGCAGGACAAGGCCAGGTTGTCCGTTGCATCGGCTCCGTTTAAATAACTGCACCTGAACGTGCACTTGCTTGTCGTCACTCACCTTCCGCAGCTCGTTGCACACGTGCTTGAGCTGTGAAGCACGGTGGCCCCCGTGCCGCGGCGGCTTGGGGTCGGCAAGCACCTCGAAGAAGCGCGCCAGCAGCGTGCGGTAGCACTCCGCCTGGCTGTCCGTCAGCTCCACAGGCACCTGCACCCCGGAACAACACCCGTTCAAGCCCCCATCCGCTACCGGTGCAACCCGTAGAATGTAGTATTGCAGCAATGGCATGCATGCTTGTGACTTTAACGGCAAGGCTTTCGTGTAGACTGAGCAGTATGCGTGTTTGTGAAGCAAGTAGATGACTGTGGAGCAGTGCCCTGAGCAGCAGCACAGCGTGGCGCCCATGTGGACCCACCTGCACCTCCTTGCATGCGGTGACGGCGCGGGGCACGTCCCTGCCCACCGGACGGCTGCAGCGCGACTGCAGCGCGTCCGCCAGCCACGCGCGCGTGGGCTCGCGGTCCGCGGGCGCAATGTCCTCCACCTCGTGCACCTGCAACGCAGCACGCATCAACCCCAACGCTTTTCAGGACATGCACGAACGCAGGCGCCGGCACATATCGCACAGCCCCGCTTTGTTTCTTAAACATGCACACCGACGCTGGCCGCGTGCCGCTTCGCCTCAGACGGCAAGTTGTCTAGGCCGCGCTTGCACTGAGCCATGGTTGCCAAGGCCACACCGGCTCACAATGCACGAAGACATTGTTAACGGGCAACCGCTCCCAGTGCACTCCAGACGCTTCCCCACCTGCACGTCCGGCCGGACCAGCTGCGCGTAGCCCGTCAGCTCGTCCAGCGGCGCGGACGTGGGGCTGGGCCCCAGCATCAGCAGCCGGTGGCGGCTGCCCAGATCCACCAGCGCGCCGCTGCTGCGGCCCGACACGCCGCGGGAGCGCTGGCGGAGGTCCACCACCACCGCCTCCCAGGGCACCGACTGCGGCAAGGCAAAGCAAAATGATGTAGCCATAAAGCGATACAGGGCGGTTCACTGCTGGCACACCTTTGATGCGCCAGCAGGTCCAGACAGAGGTGCTATCCGCGGCCATTGCGGCCAGCCGGCAAAGAGTTTAAGCAGAGGACTGGGGGCGTGGTCTTGGAGTACAGCTGCAGGTTGAGCTCCATTAAGGTTGTGAGGGTGTGTTGAGTATGCACGCATGCTGGTCCCACCTTGAGCACGGACAGGTCGGTGAGGACGTGCTCGTAGGCCGCCAGCACCACGTCCGCCTTGGGCAGTTGCTGTGGGGTAGCAGCACAGGCGGAACGCACCGCGATACATCAGGACGTCAGGCACGTCACTCCAACTCCTGCTCACATGCAACCATCTTTACACCAATGCTAAGCAGCTGCCCCAGATTTCCTCAACGTTTCGTCCTTTCCTGCCGACGAGCTACCAGGTGGACAGCCCCAGCTGCCGGTTTGTAATTGAGAAGGCGTCTCGAGCTCGTTGACCCACCTTGGCCGAGTAGTCGTCCTTCCCGCGCGCCGCCGCGGAGCCCTTTCGGTCCAACGACGACGGCGCCAGCCACAGCTCGTGGTCGTGCAGCAGCGTGCGCGCCGTGGCGTTGCCGTTGTACACCACCATGTTGACATGCCCCAGGGGACCGGGGGCCGCGCCGCAGGAGCTGCCCTTGGCCACTCCTGCTGCGGCCGCCGCTCCCGCGGGGTCCGTGGGGCTGGCCCAAAAGTGCCAGTCACCCTCCCAGGCGTCCAACACGGACTGGGGGGCGACCACCAGGAGAGGCCCGGTGACCTTGAACTCGTGGCTGCGAGGGGGCCAGGGTGCGGTGCCACAGTTAGTGAGTGCCGGGGCGGCATAACTTCAGGCCGAGAAGCGGATTCGCATGGTGAGCGCGTACACGGGGTACACATATGGCAGCGATGCCAAGCACAGTGTCTTACATAAGTGCGTGGTGAGCACGTCTGAGAAGGTCATACGCATGGCAGCGAGCCACCAAGCGCACTGTCTTACATGAGGCACTGCAGGAAGGTGACCACGGTGGCCGTCTTGCCCAGGCCCAGCTCGTCCGCAAAGATGGAGTGCTTGCCGCCGGCCCACATGCGCCGCAGCCAGTCGACCGTCTTCAGCTGGTGCGGCTGCAGCTGCGCGCCTGACACGAAGGCGGGCTGCTGCTGCAGGTCGGGCAGCTGGGCGGCGGCGGCGGCGGCTGTGGCGCGGGCGGCGGCGGCCGCCTGGATTGCGGCGGGGGAGGCCTTGTACAGCGCTCGTCGGCAGCGGTCCCACATGGCGGTGTGCAGGGAGATGTACTCGGGCTGCAGCAAAAGCTTGTTGCCCTCCATTTGCTGCAAGGGGAAGCGAGTGGAAAAGCAACCTACTCATTGGAGGCTGACACGGTAAGAGAAAATGTCGAGGAGTGACACGAAAAGGGACAGCGTGCCATAGGTAAGTTTCGACAGGGACTCAGAGAGGTGGTGTGGCTCTCAGCGCTGAGTCCCACAGCGCATGTCCCAGGACGCCCAGCAACGACAAACCCCCTACTGCCCCACCAACCACACACAGCCCCACCTCCCACGTGGCCTGCTCGTAGCCCAGGCCCTTCCACTTGACCAGCACCTCCCAGCCGGGCCCCGACGGCGACGGTCGCCGCGCCATGAACCGCTCCGGCCGCGTCCACTCCTCCACCATGGAGTTGCACGGCCGGTCGCCGTGGCGCTTCTTGAAGTTGAGCAGCTTCCGCCGCGCGATGCCCATCAGCACGCTCTCCTTAACCCACTCGTTGTGCGCGTGGCTGCGGTGCAGCCACTTGACCAGGTACTCCGGCTCCCGGTCGGCCGCCGAAGCCCCAGCCGCCGTGCCGTCCAGCGAGGCAAGCCCCGTCCCTGGCAGGTGCTCAGAGGCCGCCGCGCTGGCACCAGCGCCGGCGGCGTCCTCACCCCCGAACCCTAGCAAGGCCGCAGCTGCGTCCGCCTCATCGGTTGCCATGCGGTCCGCTGGAGCTGCGGCGGCGGTGGCGGCGCCGTCGGCAGCGGCATCGGCGGGGGCCGCCGCGCCGCCAGAGCTGCCGTCGGCGCCGGTGGCCTTTGTGCTGGCGGCGGCGGTGCTGGAGACGGCGGCTGCGGCCGCGACGGCGTCGGCGATGGCGTCCGGCGCGGGTTCACCATCCAGCGAGCCTTTTTTTAGGCGCTCCAGGATCTGGTGCCGCTCCTGCTCCAACTGCCGCTGGCGCTCCCTGCACACCAGGCCGGCAGCAAGGCACAGCTTTCAGCAAGCGCATTCACACGGCAAACACGCAACAACGCAAACTGTGTTGCGGCAGACTTCCCGCATACGGAACCCGGCAGTGGGAGCCTGTGCAGCACCGCTGGCCCACGCCACCATGCACCCACCGCCCCTTTCCCTAACCTTCCCATGCAGGCGCTGATCCATCTGTGTTCGTCCCTGACCCCTGGCCCTTTGCACTGTTTCCCCGCACTTAAAGCATACGGCACTTCACGCACACGGTACCTACCGCTCCTGCGCCGCCTCCTGCTCCGTCAGCGGGAAGCGCCAGCCGTAGATGGCCTCCACCTGCGTCTTGTGGCCCACGCCCGGCGGCACCACGCCCCCCGTGGTGAAGAAGTCGGCGGGCGGCACCAGCGGCTCCACCACCTGTCCCACCATGAGCATGTCGTCCGCCTCGTCCTCCTCGTCGCTGCAAGAAGCAAGGTGAACGAAGACCGGTTACAATCAAGCTGCAGATCCTTTCCAGTAGTGAGATCCATCTATGTTGACCAAAGAAAAGCCCAAGGTACAGCTGGCTTGGTGCTGGCGTGCTACCAGCTCCCAATCAGCATTAGTTATCTAACACCCCGGGGCCACGCCTCCGCACGCACACAAAATGCGTCGTCTTACACAACCAAACAAGGAGTACGTGATCAGCTGCAGTAAACCGGATTGCTGCGTAAATGCCAGGTGACCATAAGCATTAGCCATGTGCTACCCCTTGGCCACCCCTCCCCCCGCACCTGGCCGCCATGCCCCGGCGCCCCCGCCCTCGCCGCCCGCCGCGCCCCCGTCGCCCGCCGCGTCCCCGGCCCGCCGGCCCGCGGCCTCCCCGGCCGCCTCCCCGGCCCAGCCCCCTCGCCAGCGCCGCCTGGAAGTGCGCAGGTGCCCCCCACCCGCCGTCAGAGTCGCTGAGGAAATCCTCCTCCCCAGCTTCCAACGCATCCCCAAGCAGGTCCACGCCCACGCCCGAGCCCCCTTCCCCGGGCTCCGTCTTGGGAACGGGGCCGCCGCCGCTGCCGGCCTGCTCGGCGGCGCGCACGGCCGCCTCGGCGTGTGCTATGGAGGTGCGGAGGTTAGGGTCCACTACGGGGCCTGCCTCGTCCCCGTTGCCGCTGACGTCCCCCACGTTGAAGGGCTTCAGGCAGTCCAGCGGCAGCCAGGCGTACTCGGCCTCCTCATCGTTCTCGCCGCCCTCGCCTGCATGCCGGGTGGTGCAGGAACGCGTGTAAGGCGTCTAGGAGCTCCCAGTGCGAGGAGGCAAACATGCAAGCTGCCAATGACGAAGAAGTCCTTTACGGAAAGTGCTCATGAGAAGCTATCCCGGACGCATGATGACCACAGCGCTCAGGTGGGAGTGCACGCGCATGTTGTGCTGTTGCACGGGCACATCCACCGCCACCCATGCCCAGGGCTCGCGTGCTAGCGGACCCAAGCGGCAACCGATAAGGCAGGCTTTCATCCAAACGAAGTACCTGCTTGCTCGTGTGTGGGTAATAGATCTAGCATCAGCACCAGGCCCACAGCCGGCACCGCCCAGTGCCCACCTCCCGCCTGCCTGCTGATGCGGCATACCTTGTGCATCCCGATCGGCTGGACCGCTTTCCTAATACCTGATCTGCTATACGATAGTGTGATCCCGCAACTGCATCACTACCCACCCATGCCCAGTGCCCGCATGCTGGCTGACACGATGCCCTGCGCGGTGTCCAGCCGCTCCTCCACCTCCCCAGGGATGCCCTTGTTGGTGAAGAACACCACCGGGATGTACAGCAGCACGTGCGTGGGGCCGCCGGGGGGAGGCCCAACCTGCACACGGGGGTGAACAGTGCACCCTATCAGACAGACGCACGGTCGCTGAGGATGCACACCAGGTGTTGCAGCAAAGCACCTGGGTCACTGTACAGCAGCACGTGCAGGGGGCGGCATGGGGAGGCCCGACCTGCTCATGGATCCGACTTTCCACCTTGTCCGGCCGGCGCCAGGTAAAATGCACCCAACAGAAAGGCAGTGTAGGTGTTTGCAGCCAGACACTGCAGGCAATGTAAGGATTTAATTGTCTACTGGCGTATGGGCACGCACCTCGCGTGGCACGGCGCGCCTTCGCACGATCTTGGCCGGCCACCAGTCGTGCCCCTCCACCTTGGCCCACACCACGCGGCCGGGGCGCAGCGTCTCGCGCGGGTAGGGAAACTCCGGCCGCTGCAGCAGCACGTGCTCGTCCAGCGCGGGCAGCATGGGCAGCTGCTGCTGCTGCACGCGAACGGGCAAGCGAAAGCACAGCGCGGCAGTGCATACAAGGTCAATGAACACCCATAGGTCGCTTGCTTCATGAGCAGGTGTGCTCGGGAACGGGTCCCTGTGACACCACAGTGCCACTCTCGCTCAGTGAACAACCCTTCCGTGGGTTAACCCACGCCCGGCTGCTCACCTCCAAGTCGTACCCATAGCTGTCGCCCTCGCCCTGCAGGCCGCCCATGCCCAGCAGCGCCTCCGCCGCCTCGCTCAGCCCACGGGCCTGCCCTCCGCGCCCGAAGCCGCGGCCAGTGGGCACGATCCCGGGCCCTGCCGACCGGCTGCGCGCCAGGGCAGCTGCTGTCGCCCCCCGCCCTCCCCGGCCCCGCGCGCTCCCGCCTCGCCCGCCGCGGCCACCCCCGCGCCCGCCACGCAGCGGCATGGCGCCCCGGCCTCCGCGGCCGTTGCCCAAGCCCCTGCCGCCACCCCGGCCGCCGCCTCGCCTCCCTGGGCTGGACAGGCCGGGCGGGAGGACGTCGGAGCCGGCCCGCTTCAGCTTTGGGCCTTTGCCGAATTTAGATCGGCGCCTACCACCCTCCATGTCGTCGTCCAGGTCTCCGCCTTCATCGTCGCCCTCATCATCCTCAGCCCTGCACACAATGGCCGTTCATGGTGCATTCACGCGAGTGTGTCGTGCTGTACTGTGTAGTGATGCAGTTGCGGGGACACAGTAGCATAGTGACAAGTCGTCGTGCTGTACTGTGTGGAGATGCTGTACCGTTGTGTTGTACGCCAGCTGGGTCCCATGGACACAGCGCGACTTACCCTTCGCCATCGTAAGGATAGTACTCGTCCTCCACCTGGTCGGCTGAGGGGTCCTCATACTGTGCCGCCTCCAGGCTGTCGTGCTGACCGGGCAACGGTGCGGGCGGTTGGGCAACCGTGGGGGCCATGAAGCGCCCCACGCCCGCCTCGGCCGCAACCCGGCCCTGGACTTGCAGGGCCAGGATACCGTCTATCTCCTCGTTCGACAGTGCCTGGGCCGTGTTGCAGGACGCGTGCTTGGGGTCCCACACGTTATGCTTACACTCCCAGTCCTCTGGCAGCTCCTCGTCTTTCAAGTTGTACGGCACCTGTAACAGCCAGAGCGGAACACAAGAGGCCAGCGACTCGTTATGTAATATTGAAAACCAGTGTTACGATGCGTGTGTTGCGGCCGGTATGTACTCTAGTGAAATAGGTTCTGTCGCGCCACACCTTGCGCCACTTCTGGCATCGGCTGCATTGCACCCATTTCTGTATTTCAGGTCGTTGCATGGGATTATATCGATTCCGTTGGGCTTCGTCATCCGCGAGTGCAGCGCCGGAAACGAAGGGAGTCCCGCCGGGCTGGACGCCGCGCAGCTCGACCCGGCTACTGCGTGTGACGCAGAGTTTGCTAGTGTAACAAGATTCCTAAATTGCGCTCATGCAATTGTGAGTTAAGTCTTTGATACACGTTGTGGCACAAGTAACTTGCCTGTTGGCAGCGGCTGCTGCAAGTGCTCCAAGCCCCGCGAAAGTAGGAAGATGCGTCTCAATGCCAGACATGTGGCCGCCTTGCACTCTGCAAAGTACAGGCGGAATCCAGAAACACGGTTAGGGCAAAGTGGCAAGTAACGAAGGGATACACGTCTTAGTTAGCCCCGATGCAATGTAAGAGTGTTGATAAGTTCTGTCCATGCTGCAAGGAGAATTCGGCGTGTCAAACGGCTGTGCCGGCAAAGACGATACACAACTCTTTCACCTCACACCCCAGCATGCCACACTGGCGGATCCTCGCAATCCCTGTTTGACATCTACAGTATAAGGTAACTTCGGGTAGACCGCGACAAGGGCTTTCACTTTGGAAAGCAAAAGTGTTCGGTTCGGTCAAGCCGCCCGCTCTGACCAGAGTCCTGACGCCTATCCAGCATACTTGTTTCATCGACAGTACTGCAAATATAGCCTTGTTCTGCCGCAAGATGCGCGCTTAGGTAACACGGCGTCTTTGGTCGCTCACCTTCAGTTTAGACCTCTCTCCATCGGCGTGGTTCCGCCGTGTATAACGATGTGTAACGATGTAGGCTAAAATCGTCCTGTCTCAGTTGCAAACTCCAAACGAGCCATGAACACGAGTGCACAGAACCGCCCCCCGACAAGAGGGCGCGACACCGTCACCTGAGAGGCAATGTGAACGAAAAGCGAGCAAAGTCAAATGTAATTGTCATTTGGACGCTAAGCCAAACCGAACTTGCTGCTTGGGCAAAACCGCATGGGCACCGCATGCGCATGGGGCCCATGCACATAATTGTGTCTTGTACATGGTCACAGAAGGTGCAACAGTTGTAAGCGAAACCTTTTCTACTACATTAGTATGCCGGGCTCCCAACGGTCTGTTTGGGAGTGCAGCCCCTGCCCCGGCTGCAGTGACACCGCGCACGGCTCACCGAGCATGCCGCCTGACACCGTCGGAATCAATCATAGAATCACGCGTATCCCACTGAATCCCAGGGGATCTTCAGGCTCAGCCGTATTACCACCACCACCCCGGCCCCAACCACATGCAGCACACGGTCGTGATGACATGGGACTCTCGCTATGCGACGGAAGCTTGCCGCCAAACGCCAGCCGTTTGGCGGTTTACCCGCCAACCACGCACACACACCCTGCATACCCCGCACACCCTGGGCTCTAGACCGCCCATACGCCACTATGTGAAACTGGAAATCCGTGGCCAGCCCACTCCGCACAACGCGCAACTGCTCCATTCACCCACACCTCTCCCCGCCAAACCACACCACCACTAGGACCAGCAATACCCACCCCTGCCGCTCGCCTCTGCTCCCCCTGCTCGCCCCTCACCCCAGCCGCCCCCTGCCAGCCGCCTGCCGCACCAGCAGCGCATCCCTCCTCTGCCTCAGCTCCTCCACCGCCGCCTCCCCCGCCACCGCCTGGTCGCACAGCTCCCTCAGTCCCCCCAGCAGCCCCTCACAGTACTGCCGCATTGCGCCCGCCTGCGCACTCGCACCCGCCGCCAGCGCTCGCAGCTCCGCACCCTGCGCCAGGGAGGGCGGCGGGGTCACGCCCGCCGCCCGGCCCGCCGCCAACAGGGACAGCATGGCACGTAAGGCAGGGGAGACTAGCGTTGGCGACATCTCCTCGTAGTCCCGCTGCCCCGTGTGGTGTGCTAGGTTGAGGGTGCTCAGCTCCACGGGCTCCAGAACCAGGTCGCCGCCGGCCAGGCCTGGGGCGGTCAGCCGCGCTTGGAGGCACCTGGCATATTGGGGGTACGCGTGAGACGCGAGGCAGGGGGTGAAAGGAGTCACAATACTGACGTGCTCCACGTTGGGGGGCAGGGCCGGCGGGCGGCAGGGGCGTGTCAAACGGGGTCGAGGAGCGGCTTGATGCGCGGTGCAGGCAGGGGCTCACGCCGCTGGGCAGTCATTTGGAAATTGGTTGTAGTGGGTGTGAGTCTGGTGCGCCCGGGGTGATGACTGCTGGGCGCAGGCCCCTAGGGATGCAGGTACGGGCTCTATTCAAGACGCTGTGAACTGTATGTCATGGCATATGGAGTGGTCATCAGGTGCGCGGCTGCCAGCACGCATAGACACGGCCTCGCAACTGTGGAGCTGTCCTGGCCTCACCCAGTACCTGCTTGCTCTATGCTCAACCGTGCTGCCATCCCAGCAACTGCACGACACTACGCACCGGTACTGCCACGTGACCGTGGCGCTGTTGTGGTCGGTGCCGGTTGTGACGAGCAGCAGCAGCAGCGCCTGCCGCCCCGCGCTGCGCTGCAGCTGCCGCGTCAGCAGCGCCTGCGTCACGGCCGCCTCACGCATGGAGCAGCGCAGCGCGGAGGCGGGGCGGTACGACACCCAGCCCAGCAGCCGCTCCGGCTGGCTGTCGCACAGTGCATCGAGCTGGGGCCCTGGGGACGCAGGCGTGGGCGCTGGTTTCGATGTGGGTTCTTGTGTGGAATGGTACAGATTCGTGGTGCTTCATGGGCCTGCCTTCTAAGAGTCTCCGCGGGCATGGTGGCTGGTCGCGTCCTGCTGATGTGTGCGACATCGTCCCCTGCAGGTGTGCGTGCAGGTCTGCGGTGCTGCACACGTGCAGCTGATCACAGCCGACACCCCTCACCTGCCAGCTCCCCCGCTGCGTCGTAGAAGCTGCAGGTGGTGGCACAACACATCACCGACGTGATGACCGCCTGCCATGTCGTTTCCAGCACCGCTTCTGCAGACATGGCGGCACCAACAACATGTTTTCCTTTGCTCGGGAATTGCTCCATTCGTCCAGTGCTGGGCGCTGGCGTACCCTGCCGCTTGCGCCACGTGCTTGACACCGTACCGTACGTGCAGCTCGTGCTCGCCCTTGCCAAACAAGCACTCACGCACTACGCACTGCACCAAGCTGTCAGTTGGTCATGCAGAGCCCACCGTCGCTATCTTGTAGCCTTTCCTTCGTAGTATGCGTAGTCTCGCCTGTACCACGGCGGCAAGGGGGGTGCGTTTGTGCTTGTCACAGCACGGGCCAGCACTACCCGTACGACTGCTCCCCTGCCCACGGTGGCACCCCTTAGCGAACCCCTCCGCCTCCACCAAACGTACCAAACAAAAGCCCATCGCAAGGCGCCCCTCCGGAGGTCACGGACTGAAGAAGTCCCGCAAGCGTGGCTCCGTGGACGGTGACGCTGCTGAGGCGCGGGGGCGTGATGGCCTCAGACATTTCCAACTAGCAGGTGTCACAAGCTGTTGGGCCGTTAGCATTGTGCTGCCATTGTCTTCGTGCTGTGTGGGCCCAAAAAGTATGGAGCTACAAGCGCTCGCCCTGGGCCTCAAAGCGCCGATACTGAGACCAGCAAGATACAACTTTATGTAAGTGTAGTCATTTACAAACTTAACACCGGACTCCGTCGTCAGGGTGCGGAACAACCTTTTCAGGCTCCGGAACAACCTAAAAGACCAACGCCCAACCGAAGGGCTGGCCTTTCAGCTGACACAGGAAGCTCAGGCAGGACAGTTCACCGACCGCTTCCAACACTGCCGTCAAAGACAAGTCTTTGCCCTTTAGCTGCCTTGCGGATTGCCAGCCCACGCCCGCGGCCAACTTCAGTGTGTTGGTTCCCTGCCCTGTGCTCGGCAGGAAGCGCATGAACCGCGTGTATCACAAGCGACTACATGATCCTACCCGGACTATGTAGTTGATTTGGGTTCACGCTATATGGTTTAGGATTGTCGCTGGGAGCCCTAGCGGCCTAGAGACAGGGAAGGCTGGGGAGGCCAGGCAGCTCCGTTGCCCTCGAACAAATGGACGATATTCTCGAGGTAAGCGGCCTAAAACTTCCACGCTTGCGGTAGTCCCCTGTGGCGCAAGCTCCACGCGCGTCGTCGTCGCTGGTGGCAAGCTGCATAACTGTCAAATGCCGACGGCGACACTGCCTTTTAGCCTTTGACGTCCTCACCGCCATGCACGCAGGTTACTCCTGGGACTATTCTGAGGATATCTGAAGGCGAGGAGTGCGCAACGCTGTGCTCTCAGCCCGAAGAAACTCTGCCACGGTGCGCGGCTTCCGACTCCCGGCGAGCAGCTCCCGCCCCGAACTCTAGGCAGCACTTTGCAGGCCAGGCTCGCATGTACGTTACCCTTCACATGTTGTTGTCATCATGCTTCATTGACCAGCACAACCAAGACATGACAGTCGAGCGGACAGGCTGGACGCTCCCACGTCAGCAGGCCAGACAACCATCCCTCCTCTCCTCCCGCCGTGTGACTTGATTTGTCACTCCCTTCTGCGCTTTCCACAGGACCGGCAGTGCCCCATTGCGAGCAGCCCCTGAGGGCCTCAGGCACACCGCAGACACACAAGATCGACGGCCCCAAAGCGGCGTCTCACAGCAACCGCCCACAGCCAAAGCTGCGGACGTCACCACTAGCAGACCCATCACCACTTGGGGCACGGCGTCTGCTGCTGCTGTGGCCAGGGCAGCTCGCACCAGCTCTGCACCGGGTGTATCCACAACATGCAAAAGCAGCTCCACACCCCGAGGTGCAGCGGCAGAGGAAGCAGGAACGCCCTCTGCTTTGCGCACCGGTCCCGGCCGGGTGGCCTCTCTTCCCATCGGAGGAAGCGCGCAACGCGGTGCACTGAACATGAACTACGAGGAAGCTGACGGCATCAGGCTGCTGCCTAATGAGGATGGAGAGGATGGGTATGGCAGTGACTGGGAGCGGGAAGGGGAAGGGGAGGGGGAGGCAGGTGAGGCTGCAGCTGATGCGGAGGAGGGCGCTGCTGGCAGCGGCGACGGCGAGGACACGTTCTCGGAGCTGTCCGACCCGGGAGGCACCGAGGTGAGGTGCCAAGGAATGTGTGGGGCGGCCTTTGAACCTGGTTTCATCGAGCCACGTCCATCACACACGTGCATGCGGAACCCTTGGGTCCTTAATCCATGAAAGCCCCCGCCCTTCCTTACGGTGATTTGAGCCGCCTAAGCCTGCGGCACTCGTGCACCTGCGACCCTGCGCATGGTCCATCAGCACTGTGTCTAAGCCTCTATCCCGCCACCGCCACCGCCCCGCACATGGCGGTCTACCACCGGCTGTTCGTGCTCCTTGTCGCCTGCTGCCTGCCACCCTTCCCTCTAACAGTAAGAAAAGCATGAGACCCAGGTGAGACCAGTTAGAAATGCATGAGACATAAGACGGCAATGTCCCTCCCCTGGCGCAAACAAGGAGCCCCCGCCCCCGCACCCTAACCGGGCCCGCAGGTGGTGTTTGTGCGCGAGGGCGTGGCGGTGTGGCCCTCCCGCTCCGAACGCATCCTGGGCCGCCTGTCATTAGTAAAGCAGTGCCACGTCATGTTCCTGGCCTGGCTGCCGTACAGCCGCGGCACGCTACAGCCGGACGGCACCTTTCGGGTTACGGCGGCCGCCGCCACGGGCGCGGGCTCGGGTACGGGCACGGGTACGGCAGCGGCTGCGAGGCGGGGCGGCGGCGGCGGCGGCGGTGGCGTGCGGAGCCGAGGCGTGGCGGCGGGGAAGGGGAAGGGGAAAGGCGGGGCGCAAGGAGCAAGGGGGGAGGGTCGTGGCGGCTGTGGCGGTAGCGGCCAGGGGCGGGGGCAGGCGGCCGGCCACGCTCCGGGCGACGTCCCCGCGCAGCAAGGTAAGGGGCGTTCATTGCGGGTCAGGGTGCAGAAGGGCCAGGCTGTTGTACACGATCCTCGTACGGCAATGCCTTCGCAGTACCGACCTGATGCGCGTACCAGCGTCCGTACCTGTGCGCTGTCGTAACTGCCCTCCCTACCAGTCTGTACCTGTTCATATCACGGTACGCACTTCCCCAACTCCAACGTGTCGGTCCCTGCCTCAGTAGTCACAGCACAGTCCCTGGCAACCCACAACCTAGTCTCTCCCATACCGCTTACGTCGCCTTGGCCCCTCCCCCTTCCTTACTCCACACGCCCACGCCCACACGCAGACCGCACCCTGTACGCGGTGCACCCCATCCCGCTGTCCTCACTCCACACGCCCACGCCCACACGCAGACCGCACCCTGTACGCGGTGCACCCCATCCCGCTGTCCTCACTCCACACGCCCACGCCCACTCGCAGACCGCACCCTGTATGCGGTGCACCCCATCCCGCTGTCCGAGGTCAAGGCCCTGCGCCGTGCCACCCCGCCGCTGCCTGGGCTGCTGGGCGGGCTGCGCGGCCTGGGCGGCGGCCTGGGGGGCCTCCCCTGCCTGGTGGTGGTGCTGGCGTCCGGCCTCACGCTGCCGCCGCTGTACTTCACCAAGGGTGGAATCAAGGCGCTCATCAGCACGCTCAAGCAGGTGGGTGCACGTGCACGTGCGTGTGTGTGTTAGAAGGGGACAGCAGCAGCAGCAACAGACCACCATCGTCAAGGCGCTGATCAGCACGCTCAAGCAGGTGGGTGCACGTGCACGTGCGTGTGTGTGTCAGAAGGGGACAGCAGCAGCAGCAGCAGACCACCATCGTCAAGGCGCTGATCAGCACGCTCAAGCAGGTGTGTGCATGTGTGTGTTACAAAGGGACGGCAGCAGCAGCAGCAGCAACAGCAGCAGCAGCAGGCCAATACTAGTGACAGCAGGCGTATGTGTGTATTGGTATTGCGGTGCGGGATGGAACTGTGAAGTGCCTGAAGCAAGCGCCAGGGGGGATAAATGTCAGACAGGTTAACGCAGCGTACTTAAGGTACGCAGGAGGCGGGCAGGCGCTGCTGTCCACCCTCATGCACGTGTGTGTGCTTTCGTGCGTATTTTCCACCAGCCACGGCTACTCATAACTGCCCGCCTCGCCCCCGCCCCTCTCACTCCTTTCCGCTTCGCGCCCCCGCCCTTAACCCACAGCACGTCCTGCTGCTCAAGTCGGCCGACGACCCCAACACATACCTGGTAAGGCGACAGCACAGACAGAAACAAGCGAAAAGCGAGAAGATGACAACGCTGTTTCGCTTTTGACTAACCTGGCTCTGCGGCACCTCAGCTTGCATGTGAAGTCCTGAGACGCATGCCGAGCCGTGGCATGCCGGACGGCGCCTGAACGCTCCGCATTCTCCGGCTGGCCGGGATAAGCGTTGCACAGGTCGACGCACAGGATGGCAGAGGTGCCGCTCCCGGGAACTGCGCTGGTTTGGTAGAATCCATCGCGCAGCGCACGCGGGAGGCCGACGTGCCAGGGCTCCTTGGCCACACGCACAAGTCATTGCTGGCTTGGGAGCCCGCGCACGTCGGCCTCCCGCGTGCGCTGCGCGATGGATTCTTCCAAACCAGCGCAGTTCCCGGGAGCGGCACCTCTGCCATCCTGTGCGTCGACCTGTGCAACGCCTATCACGGCCAGCCGGAGAATGCGGAGCGTTCAGGCGCCGTCCGGCATGCCATGGGATTGGGGTGTGCCATGCACCTGTGCACCGTCAAGCTTTCAGACACCGTCAGACATATGCCACCGCTCGGCATGCGTCGCAGCCCTTCCCAAGCCGGCTCCGTCTATCAGGGGGCAGGAATCCCTTGACCAGCTGCCCCACCATATGCTGGCCCCGCTTGCACGAGTTACCTCTTGACCTGAGTCGTGTTCCCTTGCACCTTGCACTGTACTCGCCGTCAGCAGCAGCACCACGCGCGACCACAAGCACCGTCGCCAAACCTCCATGTCCTCCCTCTCCATCCTTTACTGTACTGGCCAGTCTGAACGAAAGCCGTGCCGTTACTATACTTCCGTTACTAAACTACTACTTTCTCTACCCTCCCCCCCCCCGCACCCCTTGGTCAACGGCACTGCCGACCCCCTGACCCCCTTGCGCTGGGCTCCATCCTCGTCCTACATCCATGCCCTCCCTCCTCTCCCTCCCCTCCCCACACAGGTCAACGACACGGCCGACCCCCTGTGCCGCAGCCTCTCCGCCCTGCAGCTCTCAGACGTCCTCATCGGCGGCCCCCCGCCCCGCTCCTTCGCAACCTTCGAGCCCGGGGCCAACCACGTGGGCCCCCACCACCTTCCCGCAGCTTCCGTCCCCGCTCCTGCTACAGCTGCTACAGCTGCTACTGCTACCTCCCCACACGGCGCTACAGCCGCGTGCACCACACCACCCGCCCGGGCGCACAGCCTCGGTAACCCCATCTCCCGATCCTCACCAGCAGCCTCCCCTGGCGGTCACCGTACGGCAGTGACGTCAGCGGCGGCGGGCGTCGTACGTACGGCTGCGTCAGCACCGCTGGGGCTAGGCGGGGTCTCCCCTGCCACCACCAGCACCGCGACCACGTGGGCTAGCCCCGCCGTGGGCCTAGGGTTGGCAGCTGGACTAGGGCTAGCGGGCCTTAACAGGCCATGTGAGGGAAGGGAGGGCGGCAGGGAGGGGCGGGAGGGCGCTGGGGGTGCGCAGGGAGGTCGCGCGGGAGCCAGCAGCAGCAGCAACGGAGGTGCGAATGGAAGTGGGCAAGGAGTGCAGGGCCGGGGTGTGTCGTGGGCTTGGAGCTGGTCGGAGAGGCCATCGGGAGGCAGGGAGGAGGAGGGGGCGGCGGCAGGCGGGTGTGGAGAGGCGAGTGGGATGGGGGGACCGTACGAGTGCGTGGGGAAGGGAGGTGGTGGGGGTGGCAGCGGCAGCAGCAGCGGCTATTGCGATGCGTCGAGCTGTGCCGCTGTTGGAGAGGGGGAGGCGCGGGTGGGGAGGGGTGACGGGGACCGGGGGCATGGGGGCGGGGCAGCGGAAGGGGAGGGGGATGGGGACAGTGAGGAGGACGATGGACCTGTGATGGATATACCCTGGCGAGGGGTGTCCATGGGTATCGTGCAGGCCATTAACCGGTTCGTGCAGAACGTGAAGGGGACTGCTTCGAGTTGGATTGGGGCGTTTGATGAGCTGGAGGAGCAGTGGATTCGGAACGAGGAGGGGCACGTAGCGGCCGCTAAGCGGGGGGGGGGGGGCGGAGGGGGGGGGCGGGGGGGGGGGGAGGAAGGGGAGGGGGAGGAGGAGGACGAGGAGGAGGAGGAGGGCGTGTGTGTTAACCTGGACAGCCCGACGGTGCGTCCGCAGCTGCGGCATACCGGTGGAGGTGTGCAGCAGCAGCAGCAGCAGCAGCAGCAGCAGCAGCAGCAGATGCACAGCGTGGGTGGTGGGGCGTCGTATGTGGTGGCACCACAGGCGGTGGCACCACAGGCGGTGGCGCCACGGGGTGCGGCGGGCTGGGCGGCCCGGCAAATCACGGCGGGGGCAGCGGCAGCTGCTGCCGGTGGTTGTGGCAACAGCCGCAACTGGGCGGCCGGCCGTACCGCGGGGACGTCCGCGGCGTCGGAGGCAAGCTGTAACGGCTACGACGGTGCCGCCGCGAACGCAGCGGCGGCGGCGAGGTCCCCGGTGGCGGCGGCGCTGGGGGCGCGGCTGGCGGCGGCGGTGGCGGCGGCGGCGGCGGCGGACGGGGAAGGTCCTGCCGCCGCCACGGCGTGCACCGAGGTTGGGGAGTTCGAGCTGGTGGAGGACGGCTGTGGGGACGAGGCGCTGCGGGGGGCGCTGGGCGGCCGCCGACTGAGGCCGCCGCCGCTGTCGGCCGAGGAATGGGCAGCCATGTTCGACTCAGGTGGGTCGTGGGGTTGGAATTGGGTAGGATCCCGGGGCCCGCAAGGCGGTGCAGTGCTATGGGTGGGTTGTGGGGCACCTAGGGCCAGCCGGCAGCCGGTTTACCGGTGGGCCGTATAGGGGCATGCGGCAGAGCAGGGGCACGCGGCAGAGGAGGTACCTCCGTTAGTGGCATGCACTTACGACACAGGGGGCTAGGAGTGGGCGACCATGTGGGTCGTGGGGTGCCTGGGGGCGGCCGGCGGGAGATGCGAACATGTAATGGTGCGCACGGAGGCGCGGGGAGTGCGGTGAATGCACGCTTCGGCGTTACAGGCGGCTGGGGGCAGGTATCTGGCGTTGCCAACGCGCTTCCGGCATCAGGTGCCCTCGCCTGTCCTCTGCTCTCACCTTGACTGGTTCGGACCGTAGTAGGTGGTGATGGGGCCAAGCAGCGCTCGTCCCACGGCTGTCAGCTAGTAGCATGGTTGCCCTGGGCCCGCTAGATCCATACTAGTCGCAGCAGCGGCACTATTCAGGTGCGTAGTGGGGCGCCGTCGCATGAGCTCTGTCTGCCCTGTTGTTTGCTGCCATAAAGACCAACTTCCGTCCAACAACGGCGTGATTTCGATTCAGACTGGTCCAAATGCAGCAGTGGACCGGACGCTGCCTCACTCCACATGCAGTAAAACGCCTAGTAGCAGTGGTATGGCAGCCTTGGCGCTCAGCCGGCCCTCATGCGGTGCTGGGACAGCGGATTCAGCTGTAAGTGCACACAAGGGGGCGGGCACCGTGGGGGAATACATGCGGGACACACTAGGCTTCAAGGGGTTACAGCTGGAGAGACCCGCCAGGCACTGGACCTGGTGCGCGAGCGCACCGAGAGTCGGTTGGCCCTCTGCCTGAAGACAGCGTGGACCGCCCCAGGCGGCGGGCTCGTCAACACGGGTCGGGCCACGGCGTGCAGCCCCCGCAAGGCCCTCAAGTGGATCGAGCTGCTCCTCGTATACCCGTGGAAGTTCCTGGTGCACCTCCACGGGACCGAGCGGGGCCTGGGCTTGGGCGTCTGCACGCTGCACGCAGACGCCCAAGCCCAGGCCCCGCTCGGTCCCGTGGAGGTGCACTAGGCACTTCCACGGGTATACGAGGAGCAGCTCGATCCACTTGAGGGCCTTGCGGGGGCTGCACGCCGTGGCCCGACCCGTGTTGACGAGCCCGCCGCCTGGGGCGGTCCACGCTGTCTTCAGGCAGAGGCTTCTAGTGTCCTCTCTAGCTTCAGCCCCTTGAAGCCCAGCGTGTTACGCTTGTACTTCCTCCACGGTGCCCGCCCCCTTGTGCGCACTTACAGCTGAAGCCTCTGCACCAGCACCGCAGAGGGCGGGCTGAGCGCCGAGGCTGCCATGCCACTACTTCTAACTTTGTACGTAAAATTTGTTCCCCTCCCCTTGTTGTTATGTACGCTTTACTACTACTCTGGCCCCCTTGCCCCCTTGCCCCTTCCCCATGCAGAGGGCCGGCTGAGCGCCGAGGCCGCCATGCGCGACCGCGTGTCGGCCTCCGGCTGCTGCCCCTCCATCCGCTGTGAGGTGTGGAAGTGGCTGCTGGGCATGTACCCGCGGGGGAGCACCGCAGCGGAGCGGGAGGCGGTGGTGCAGGTGGGGCCCTGAAAGGTTCCAAGTTTTGTACAATTAGTAGTGCGTACTCCTTGTATCGTGAGAGTGGCGGTAAAAATAATTAAAGAGCGTTTGATTCATTACTTTGCTTACCTGCTCTTTACCGTACCGGTAATCCCTTTTTCACAGGCCTGGCACACGGACTACGCCGCTCTGCGCTCCCAGTGGCAGTCCATCCGCCCCGGCAGCCGGCAGGAGTCCCACAACGCCCGGTGGCGCGACCGGCGGTGCCGCGTGGACAAGGACGTGCGGCGCACAGACAGGGGGCACCCCTTCTTCGCAAAAGAGGGGGGCACGGGGCTGCGGGCACTGCGCAACGTGCTGCTGACGTACCTGGTGTACAACGACGATCTGGGCTACTGCCAGGTGGGTGGGTGTGTATTAGCGGTTAACACACATGTGGGCTTGGGGGTGTGGGTTGGGGTGCGGCGTGCTGCTGACGTACCTGGTGTACAACGACGACCTGGGCTACTGCCAGGTGGGGGTGTGGGGGTGTATTAAGGGTTAATACACACCTGTGCTTGGGTGGGATTACGGGTGGGGTGCAAGGTGCTGCTGACGTACCTGGCGTACAACGACGACCTGGGCTACTGCCAGGTGGGTGTGGGTGTGTATTAAGGGCTAATTCACGTGTGGTTGGGGTGGGGGTGGGGTGCAAGATGCTGCTGACGTACCTGGTGTGCAACGACGACCTGGGCCACTGCCAGATGGGCGTGCATGTGTATCAAGGGCTAATACACATGTGGTTGGGGTGGGGGTGTTGGGTGGGACGTGCTGCTGACGTACTCCGTGTATAACGACGACCTGGGCTACTTTTAGGTGGGGGGGTGTACTAACAAATAATCCACGGGTGGTAGGGGTGGGGGTGGAGTGCTCCCCCAAATAGCCGCCCAGTTACGCCCCCGAAACCCGCCCGACCCGTCAACTACAGTACTGTACGGCACGCACCCCAGGGCAGGGCCTAAGCTGAGCAGCACCCGAACCCTCGAACCCCTTGTCCCCTACCTCCACAGGGCATGAGCGACCTGGCGGCGCCCCTCCTGGTGATCATGCGCAGCGAGGCAGAGGGCTTCTGGTGAGTAGCATTGCAGTTGCATGGATATAAAGTACTGTATTGCTTCAGTAGTACAATATTAATTAGGTCTAGGTGAAGGGGGGCAAAGTACTCCTGGCGGGTAGCGGTGAAGGTGCTGGGATCAATTTAGATGCATAATGATGGGCCCCCGCGGGAGATCGATGAGCGCCAAACACTGGATGCTGTGTGAAGCGAGTCCGGGGGCTTTTGGTGAGCGGCCGTACGGCAGATGTTGAGCAACGCAACAGCAGCGGATGCCTGACGTGGCAGTCGGGATCGGCCTCAGAGCAAGACGTAGTGCCGTACCGATCCTCAGTGGCCAATCCTGTTGCCACGTCAGACATCCGCTGCTGTGTGGTTGCTCAATATCTGCCGTACGGCCACTCACCAGAAGCCCTCAGACTTGCACTCTTCACATAACCTCTGTATGTGTTGGTTTAAATGTTCCCATAGATTACCTAGTGCTTGATTGCCATACGTATGAAGGACGCAGCCGCACGGGAGCTTGTGCGTGTATTCCAGGCTGAAAGCTTCAAGTAAAAGCTACTATATATTGTCTTTAGGGGCGGGGCGTACACTGCTGACGCGCAAGTCAGTATCCGCACGTGCTGTTGCACGCCAGGAGCACATCAGCAGTTCAGCACATCATGCCACCAGCACAGCACGCGTGCTGTCCGCCATGCACACTGAGTCAGGACACGCACCTCTGCCAAGGCTAGCTCTTACACCGTGCTCTTTGCTGGCACCTGAGCACTTCCGGCGCGTGTATTAGGAGACAGGGTACGAACCCAAATAAGTATTTTTAACTAGTAAGAAAGGAATACCTTTTTTCGCCGCAGGGCCTTTGTGGCCCTGATGGAGCGCTTTGGCGGCAACTTCGACCCCGACCAGCGCGGCATGTCTGAGCAGCTGGGCGCGCTGCGGCGGCTGCTGCAGCTGCTGGATCCGCCGCTGCACGCCTACCTGGAGCGGCGGGACTGCCTCAATTTCTACTTTGCGTTCCGGTGGCTGCTGGTGCACTTCAAGCGAGAGTTCAAGTGAGCGCCGAGGCTCTAGAATGATGTATATAAGCGTGTGGGGTGGCGAGGGTTGTTGTGGAGTGAATGTAAATCCAGAACAGAACACCCTTGCTCTTGCTTAGCCTCAACACGTGCGTCACTCTGCCGTACAGCTGCGATCCCAAAGGGACCTGTTGCACGTAGTGACCGTTTTAAAGCACCTCACATCATGCAATCTGCGCGCGTACCAGTATGTCGCACCCCACCCCACCCCAAACGCTGCAGGTACGACCACGTGCTGAGCCTTTGTTAAGGAGCGATCCACCACCCGCGGCCTTGGGCTCTTACGTCCAAGCCTCTGCCGGAATTATTAACAATATTTTCTTACCCCTGCCCCCCACCCTCTGCAGGTACGACGACGTGCTGAGCCTGTGGGAGGCGTGCTGGGCCTGCCGCCGCACGCGCCACCTGCACCTGTACATGGCGGTGGCGGTGCTGGTGCACCACAGGTGGGTTAGCGCGGGGGTGTGGGCTAACTGGGCGTGGTGTTCA
>VFQN01000559.1_pt1 | contig 68028 bp, 67 predicted proteins | sample 3512371 | NCBI WGS metagenome assembly VFQN01 (sample SAMN10412370, study PRJNA504923) | tailings metagenome | isolation source: Replicate 2 from Balatoc abandoned mine | place: Philippines: Itogon, Benguet | collected 2017-08-28 | reverse complement strand
GAACGAGTAGACCAGGAAGCCCTGCTCGTCGTATTCGCGCCACATCAGGCCCTGCTGGATGCCGGCGACCCACATGACAGCGGCGTAGACGACGATGCCGAGGGTTGCGAGCCAGAAGTGCCAGTTGACCATGCGGATCGAGTAGAGCCGCTCGCGCTTCCACAGCTTCGGAACGAGGAAGTAGATCGCGCCGAAGGTGATGAGGCCGTTCCAGCCGAGCGCGCCCGAATGCACGTGGCCGATGGTCCAGTCCGTGTAGTGGCTGAGCGAGTTGACCGACTTGATCGACATCATCGGGCCTTCGAAGGTCGCCATGCCGTAGAAGGCGACGGCCATGACCATCATGCGCACGATCGGATCGGTGCGGATCTTGTCCCAGGCGCCCGAGAGCGTCATCAGGCCGTTGATCATGCCGCCCCAGGAGGGCATCCAGAGCATGATCGAGAAGACCATGCCGAGCGTCTGCGCCCAGTCCGGCAGCGCCGTATAGTGCAGGTGGTGCGGGCCGGCCCAGATATACATGAAGATCAGGGCCCAGAAGTGGATGATCGACAGGCGGTAGGAATAGACCGGACGGTTCACCTGCTTCGGGATGAAGTAGTACATCATGCCTAGGAAGCCGGCCGTCAGGAAGAAGCCCACGGCGTTGTGGCCGTACCACCACTGCGTCAGCGCATCCTGCACGCCGGAGAAGGCCGAGTAGCTCTTCACGCCGAGGAACGAGACCGGGACGGCCAGGTTGTTGACGATGTGCAGCATGGCGATCGTCACGATGAACGACAGGAAGAACCAGTTCGCCACATAGATATGCGGCTCCTTGCGCGTCATGATCGTGCCGAGGAAGGCGATCAGATAGGCGACCCAGACGATGGTGAGCCAGATATCGACATACCATTCCGGCTCGGCATATTCCCGGCTCTGCGTGATGCCGAGCAGGTAGCCGGTGGCGGCCATGACGATGAAGAGTTGGTACCCCCAGAACACGAACCAGGCGAGATTGCCGCCGAAGAGGCGGGCACGCGACGTGCGCTGCACCACGTAGAAGGAGGTCGCAATCAGCGCATTGCCACCAAAAGCGAAGACCACCGCGGATGTGTGCAGCGGGCGCGTGCGGCCGAAATTCAGCCAGGGCTCGATGTTGAGGTCGGGGAAGGCCAGCTGCAGCGCCACGACGACGCCGACCAGGAAGCCGACGACGCCCCAGAACACCGTCGCGATGACGCCGTACTTGACGACCTCGTCGAAGTAGCCCTCGTCGTCCTGCGAGGACTTGACCGCGACAGCCGGCGCGAAAGAGATGCGCCGGATCATGAAGAGCGTGCTGGCAAGCAGCACGAAGAAGAGAACCCACATGTGGGCCTCGAAGAACCTGTCCTGAGCAAAGGCTGCACCGAGCAGCGCGATGAACGCCCCCACGGCCAGGACGATCGTTTCCGTTACATATTTCATCGTTGGCATCCCCCAACTCGTCAATTTCCCGCAAACACCGGTTCCCTCGCGGAATCGGCCCTTGCGCTCGACTGAGCCTTCGCAGATGCGGCCGGAAGCATCCTTGACATGGATCAAGGCGAAGCGCGGTTGCCAGCGGCATCAAGGGACAGGTTGACGCAGCCGCGCGTCGAAACGCTCGCGGCACTCTCGAACCGAGGGAACACGACATGACAGACTATACAGGGATCGCCCGGCTGCTTTCGGATACCCCGACGGACGCCGTTTCACTGGACTGGCTGAAAAAGGCCCATAGCGCGCAACTGACACTCTGCGAAGCGCTGGAGGATATCGCCGACAGCCTGCCGGCAAACGTCAACCGGCAGAAGTGCATGTATGCGGCCAAATCGCTGATGCCGCTGGTGAACGGCATCCACCGCTACGAGGAAGAGGCGGTGTTTCCGCTCCTGGAGCGTAAGGCCTCCGGCGACCGGGAGCTGATCGATTCCATTGCCCGGCTGAAGTTCGAGCATGTCGAGGACGAGTGCTTTGCGGAAGAGCTGACCGATACGCTGAACCGGCTCGGCAGCGGCGATGACACCGTGAACGCGGAAGCCGCAGGCTACATGCTCCGCGGCTTCTTCGAATCGATCCGGCGCCACATCGCCTTCGAGCAGCAGTTCATGCTGCGGGGCACCGGCCTTTCCTCCTGACCGCTCAGGCGGCGAGCGGCCCCTGCTGCGCCGTTTCCTGCAGAACCAGGATGGCGCCGAGCACATTACCCGCCGCCGACAGGCACGGCGTCATGCGGCAACGCGTGATCGCCTGCCCCCGGCGCGGGGAAACATAGTCGTATTCCACCACGTCCCCGGCAAAGCAATGATCGAGATTGCGTTTCACACGGCTCTCGAAACGCTGCACGCCGATGAACTCCACGATATGCCGGCCGACGAGATCGATGGGCTTTTCGCTGAAGCACTCGGCATTGAGCGGATTGGAGTAGAGATAACGATAGTCCGTCGTGATGACGGCGACGCGGTCCGGAAGGCTGTCGAGAATCGCCTCGTTGAGCAGTCCATCCTCCACCACGCGCGGCGTGGAAACGGGACGCCCGGCTTCGAGCATCTCCACCCGGAACGGCGCGACACCCTCTTCCGTTCCGAAATACCGGTCCAGCAGCAGCTTGAAATGATGCGCCTGCCGGAGCACGCAGGCCTTGTCATCCGCCTCTTCCCGAAGGAGATCCACCACGAACTGGAATTGGGAGCGAAACTCGGAGGCGTCGCTCGCCTCCTTCTGCAACACGGCCGCCAGGGCCGGTTCGATTTCCCTGTCCAGCATGGAAACGAGCCGTTCGTTTCCGGTCTTCACCGCATGCTGGAGTTGTGAATACTTAAACCAGAACAACTCTACAAGAGCTTTCAATGCATGCTCCCCGAATTGCTGAAAATTACAGCAATTGCATCACTACACTATTTGAAATGTTCAGAAATGAGATACAGCTTTGATCGTTCCCCTCCAAATATGCTGCCCAAAGCGCTTACATTAGCAAAATGGTAACAGCGAACGAGAGGATGTCAAACCCCAAATTCGACGAAAGTCGAATATTTCGCGAAACTGAACGTGTTCAAAATCGCGATTGAAAGAAACAATAGTAAGCAGTCAAGTAATAAGGCCGCGCTTGATATTCCAGCGGTCATGATACCAGAGCCACTGGCCGGGATATTCCCGCACCCACTGCTCGACCTTGTCGTTCAGCATCTGTGCGGTCGCATCGACATCGACGGAGCCGTTTTCCCTGCGGGGAATGTGCATCGCCGGTTCCAGTTCCAGCCGGTAGCGGTTGCCCGGCAGGCGGATGCAGCGCGCGGGATAGACCTCGCAGTTGAACTGGCGCACGAGCTTGGCCAGCAGCGGGTTGGTCTGCACCTTCTGACTGAAGAATTCCGTGTGCAGGCCCTTGTTGAACTTCTGGTCGACCAGCACGCCAACCGGACCGCCCGCTTCCAGCTTGCGGGCAAGCGTGAAGGACGAGCCGGCATGGGACGGCACGAGATCGCCCATACGGGCGCGGCGGAATTCAAAAACCTTGTCGGCAACGTAAGGATTGTTGGGCGGGCGGAAGAGCACCGTCACGTCGAGGCCGAAGGAGGCACCGGCGACCGGCAGCAGCTCGAAATTGCCGGTATGGGCGGTGAAGACGATGAAGGGCCGCGGATTGTCGCGCAGGTCCACGAAAAGCGGAATGCCCGAGACCTCGATGCGGCCGGCCGTTTGACGCGCGGGATCGAAATCGAAGAGACGGTCGAGGAAGACATATTCGGCCGCAAGCCGGCCCATATTGCCCCAGGCGTCGAGCGCGATTTCAGAAATCTCGGCCTCGGACTTTTCCGGAAAGGCATTGCGCAGATTGGTGAGCGTCAGCGTGTGGCGCTTCGTCTTCGGCCCGATCCAGCGCGCCACGCGATCGGCAAAATTGATCGCACCGTCTGCCGGCAGCAGCTTCAGGAGGCTGAGCAGGCCGAAGACGAGCTGCGCCACCGACCATTGCTTGAACTTCCTGAGCGCCAGAACGAGGCGTGTGACGATCATCCGCACGGTATCAATCCAGCTTCAGGACGATCTTGCCGAAGATCTGGCGCGATTCCATGCGCTCCAGGGCCGTCGCGATACCGTCGAAGGTGACTTCCGTATCGATGACCGGATGGACGAGGCCGCGCGCCATCTTCTGCATGGCGTTCGCCATGTTCTCCATGCGGCAGCCGAAGGAGCCGAGCAGCTTCAATTGCTGCTGGAAGAGCATCATCAGGTTCAGGTCGGTCGAGACGCCTGAAGTGGAGCCGCAGGTGACGAGCCGCCCGCCGCGCTTCATGCAGAGCATGGAGCCGGCCCAGGTATCCTTGCCGACATGTTCGAAGACGACATCGACGCCCTTCTTCTTCGTCAGCTTGCGCACGACGCCCTCGAAACGGTCCTCGCGGTAATTGATGACATGATCCGCGCCGAGCGCCTTCGCCTTCTCGATCTTGTCGTCCGAACCGACGGTCGTGATGACGGTGCAGCCGATCTTCTTGGCAAGCTGGATCGCCGCCGTGCCGATGCCGGAGCCGCCGGCATGCACGAGGATCGTCTCGCCGGGCTCAAGCTTGGCATTGTCGAACAGCATGTGCTCGACGGTGCCGAAAGTGACGGGGGCGAGTGCCGCCGCAACCGCATCGACACCGGGCGGAGCCGGCACGAGCAGGCGGGCGGGAAGGTTCACCTTCTCCTGTGCGAAGCCGTCCAGATGGAAGCCGTGTACGCCGCCGACATGTTCGCAGAGATTGTCGCGGCCTTCGCGACACGGCTTGCAGAGACCGCAGGTGCGCGCACCGTAAATCGAAACGAGCTGGCCGGGCAGCACGTTGGAGACGCCCGGGCCGAGCGTTTCGACGACGCCGGCCGCTTCCGCGCCGATGACCAGCGGCATCTTGCGCTTGGCAAAGGCCATGCCGCGCCAGCCCCAGACGTCGATATGGTTGAGGGCGACGGCCTTGACGCGCAGCGTCACCTCGCCGGGGCCGGGAGCGTCCGGTTCCGGGATATCGGTGAGTTCAAGCTTGCGGTCGTCGAGAAGCTGGAGAGCGCGCATATCAAAATTCCTATCAGGCGGGTTCGGCCGTCATGACGAGGCTGGCGTTCTGGCCGCCGAAGCCGAAGGAGTTGGAGAGGACCGCGGAAACGCGCGCATCGCGCTTCACGTTCGGCACGACGTCGAGCACGATCGCCGGGTCGGGGTTCGTGTAGTTGATGGTCGGCGGCAGGGTGCCGGTCAGCATGGTCTGGATCGAGAACACCGCCTCGACCGCGCCGGCCGCCGTCAGCGTATGGCCGATCATCGACTTGTTGGAGGAGACCGGGATGTTCGCCAGCTTGTCGCCAAAGACCGTCGACATGGAGAGATACTCCATCTTGTCGTTTTCCGGCGTCGAGGTGCCGTGGGCATTGATATAGCCGATGCCTCTCTCGTCGATGCCGGCGTCTTCCAGCGCGGCACGGATCGTCGCGATGGCGGGGCCGCCATCCGGCGAGGAACGGGTGCGGTGGAAATGGTCCGCCTTCTCGCCGCACCCCTTGAGGATGCCGAGTACCTTCGCGCCACGGGCAACGGCCGATTCCAGCGATTCCAGCACGAGCGTCGCCGCGCCCTCGGCGATGACGAAACCATCGCGGTCCTTGCTGAAGGGCTTTGAGGCCCTGGTCGGCGGGTCGTTCTGTGTGGAAAGCGCGGAGAGAAGCGCAAAGCGGATCAGCGCCTCGGCGGTCACCGAGCCGTCGGTGCCAACGGTCAGTGCCCGGTCGGTACGCCCCTGGCGGATCGCCTCGACGCCGAGCTGGATGGCAGTGGCGCCGGAGGCACAGGCGGTAGACAACGTGACGGGCAGCCCGCGCGTACCGAAACGATCCGCGAGCCGCTCGGAGATCGAGCCAAAGGCCCAGGCCTCATGCAGGGCGGGTTCGGCCTTCTCGCGCAAGGCCGAAAGGAAGCGGTCATAGGCATCGCCCGGACGCTCGGACGACGGAGCGCGGTCGGCGAGCGCAAAACGGTCGCGCCAGTCCGGTTCGATCGGGGGAGCGGCGAGGAAGAGCGGACCGCCGAATTCGCCGGAAAGGCCGGCCTGTGCCAGTGCCTCGTCCGTCGTCTCGCGGGCATAGGCGTAGGAGCGCTCGACCGGATTTTCGACGGGCAGGTCGATGAAATCCACCGTGCCGGAAATGCGGGTGTTGAGCCCGTCCACCGGGAAGCGCGTGATGCCATGGATGCCGGACACCCCACCGACGAGCGCCGTCCAGTTGTCCTTGAGGCCCTGCCCCAGCGAGGTGATGACGCCCATGCCGGTGACGGCGACGATCGGGCGGCCGAGATGATCCCTGTAAGCGGCATTCGTCATGGCCGGCTCCTACTTCTCTGCGACAAGGATTGCGACGCCTTCGCCGCGGGCATGGCCGACCGTGGTGACGACGGCGCTTTTCGCCGCTGCGGTCATCACGGTCTCGGCCTTCGTATCGAACGGCGCGACCTTGACACCCGCGCCGAGCGTCAGGGCGGCAATGGCAAGGCCGAGCGGAAACTGCGCTTCCAGCGCCTGGCCGGTGACCGCGCTGAAGCCGCGCACCGGGCTGCCGGCAAAACGCGTGTCGAGCCAGGCCTTTTCACGCGCCGTCGGGCCGTGCTGGCCGGAGGCGCCGGAGAAGACCAAGGTCTCGGCACCGGCCGAAGCCCCGTCGGCCAAGCGCTCAAGGCGGGCTTCCAACCGGCCCTCGTCCCGCGAGCCGCGATCGCCGCCGATGGCGTCGATGGTCGCATAGATGCGCGCACCGCGCGCCTCGGCGTGGGTACGCGATTCCAGAACGAGGAAGGCCGCGGCCGTGCCGGTGATGATGCCACCACCAGCCGCTTCATCGCGCGACCAGAGCGGCGTCCAGCCGCCCGTCGCATGCGCCTGCATGGCCTCGTAGAGCATGATGACATCCTGCCGCTCGGCCACCAGCGCACTGCCGACGAGCGTATGCGTCGACTGGCCGGAGCGGATACGGTGGAAAGCGGTCTCGATGGCGGAAATGCCAGCCGCCTCCTCGCCCATGAAGGTGCGGGAGGAACCGGTGACCTTGTGCACGATGGAGATATTGCCGGCGAGCAGGTTGGACAGCTGGGCAAGGAAGAGTGTCGGGCGCAGTTCAGTCGTCAGCTTCTCGTTGAGCAGATGCTCGCGGTCATTGCGCTTGAGGCCTTCGTCAACGATCAGCGAATCGACCGCGATGTCGCGCTCGCCGCCGCCGGCCGCGACGATCATATCCATCGTGCCGCAGGCATCCGCATCGTCCTTGAAACCGGCGTCGTCGAGCGCGAGGCCGGCGGTGAAGACGCCGAGGCGCTGCCAGTTCTCCATCTGGCGCTGGTCGCCGCGCTTGGGGATCTGCTGGTTCCAGTCGATCTCGGGCATCGGATGCACCGGATAGGGCGCAAAACGCTCCGTCTCGATCTTCAGCGCCGGCGCGCTCGCGCCACCAAGGATTTCCACATGCGCCGCGGCGCCGACACCCTGGCAGGTGACGATGCCGACGCCCGTGATGACCACATCGTTGTTCGCCATGCTCATTTCCCTTCCGCAGACGCTTCGAGCGCCTCGAACAAACCCACCTCGACGGCGCGCTTGCGCACGATATCGGCGAGCGGCACCTCGGCAAACGGCATGGTGCGCAGCTTCAATTGCGCATCGCAGACTTTCTTGCCCGAGGACGTGATCTTCGCCTTGGTCACGGCATAACCCGACCCGTCATGCTCCAGTGCCGCCTCGATGTCGAGCACGGCATCCGGCTCGACGAAGGTGCGCATCTTCGCGCCGTCGACGGTCATCAGGAAGGGCATGGCGGCAAAATCCGTCGCAGCCAGCACGAGGAAGCCGGAGGCCTGCGCCATCGTCTCGATGAGCAGCACGCCCGGAACGAGCGGCATGCCGGGAAAATGGCCTTCAAAAACGGGGCTCTTCGCCGGCACGACCGAGCGGGCCTTCAACACGCGGCGCGCGCCGTCAACGGCCTCCACGCGATCGATCATCTGGAAATATTCGAGCAGCATCGGGATACCTCCGGCAGGTTCCGGAAATCGAAAGGCCTGCCGGAAACGGCAGGCCGTGCACCACAAGCACCGGGATCGTCAGGAACACGGCCGCAAACCGGCCGGCGCCGTTGCCTCAGGCCTTGGCAGCCCGCAGTTCGTCGATCTTGGCGCAGAGGTTCTTCAGGACGAAATACTCTTCCGTCGCGACCTTGCCCTCGTTGACGTCCTGGGTCCACTGTTCCAGCGGGATCTTGATGCCGAATTCCTTGTCGATCGCAAAGACGATGTCGAGGAAGTCGAGGCTATCGATGCCGAGATCGTCGATCGTGTGGCTGTCCGGCGTGATCGTCTCGCGATCGATCTCGCTCGTCTCAGCAATGATGTCGGCAACCTTGTCGAATGTAGCAGTCACGCCCATACCTCATGAATCTATAGTCGGGCGATCCTATATGGAAATAAGACGCAATTGCCAATGGGTTTGATGAGGGCCCTGCGCAGTCGGCGATGCTGTGTTGCGCAAACAGCATGGCCACGGGCCGCCGGTCAGACCGCGATGGAATGCCGCCCGCGTCCGCTCGCCAGATGCGCATCGAAGACCGCAGCGACGGTGCGGGCGAAGGGGCGTCCTGCCGCGGTGAGGACGAAACGGTCGCCGTCGATGCGGGCAAGCCCGTCCCGGTCGGCAGCGGCAAAACCGATCGCCTCGGCCCGGATGATGCCGGAGAAGGCGGGATAGCTTGCGGCAAGCGCCGTGAAGGAAAAGCCGAAATCGCACATGATCTTCTCGATCACGAAGGCGCGGGCGCGGTCCTCCCCGGTCAGCGCGTAGCCGCGGACGGCGGCAAGGCCACCCTCCTCCACCCGGCGCAGATATTCGCCCGTCGCCGGCATGTTCTGCACGTAACCTTCGGGAAGCTGGCCGATCGACGATGCGCCGAGCCCGACCAGCGCGTCCGCCTGGTCGTCGGTATAGCCCTGGAAATTGCGCCGGAGCGTGCCCTGCCGCGCCGCCACGGCGAGCCCGTCGGCGGGAAGCGCGAAATGATCGATGCCGATCGCCTCATAGCCGGCCGAGACCAGCATGTCGGCCGCAAGCGCCATCTGCTCGAACCGCGCGACCACGCCCGGCAGCACCGCCTCGTCGATCATCGTCTGGTGCTTCTTCATCCATGGCACATGGGCATAGCCGAAGAGCGCGATACGGTCGGGCGCAAGCGACAGGACCGCGCGAACCGTCTCGGCCAGCGTCTCCAGCGTCTGGTGCGGCAGGCCGTAGAGGATGTCGCAATTGACCGAGCGCACGTTTCGCGCCCGTGCGGCCTCCACCACGCCGCGGGTCTGCTCGAAAGTCTGGATGCGGTTGATCGCCTTCTGCACCGTGGGGTCGAAATCCTGGATGCCGAGGCTGGCGCGGGTCATGCCGATATCGGCCAGCGCATCGTGCCTGGCGTCATCGAGATCGTTCGGATCCATCTCTACGGAGATTTCCGCATCCGTCGCGAAGGAAAAACTCGCCTCCAGACAGGTCTTCAGCGTCCGCATGTCATCCGGCCGCAGGAGGGTCGGCGAACCGCCGCCGAAATGCAGCGCCGTGACGGGGACCTCCCGTGACACGCGTCCTCCGATGGCGGCAATCTCCGCATGCAGCCCCTTGAGGTAGGCTTCGACGGGTTCATAGCGCAGCGTCTGCTTGGTGTGGCAGGCGCAGAACCAGCACAGCCGGTCGCAATAGGGAATGTGGGCGTAGAGCGAGAGGCGATTCTCTGCCGTAAGGCGCCCCAGCCACCCGGCATAGACGTCCGGTCCGATGCTTTCGTCGAAATGCGGCGCGGTCGGATAGCTCGTATAGCGGGGAACCGGCGACGAAAGGCGTTCTACGAGGGTGTGCTGCATGGTCATCTCCTTGCTCACATAGCAAATAAACACGAAATGGCCGCCGCCATTTGATTTTGATCAAGTGAAAGCCGGAATGAGTGCGCTAGGATTTGACAATAGTCAGGAAGCGCTATTTTGCCGCTAGGCGGCACGCTTTATGTTCAGAACCACGTGCGGTAGCACGGCATTATTGCGCCGCAGCACCCGCCGGGCGAAAGGAAAGCCGATATGGAAATTCGCCGCCAAGATATCCATAACTCCGATATTCCGGTCGTATGCCGTGCCTGCGAGGCCCGCCATGGCGGCGTGTGCGGCGCGCTGACCTCCGAGCAGCTTTCCGAACTCAACAAGCACTCGTTCCGCAACCGCCTGGACACCGGCGCCGAAGTCATCGGCCAGGGCGAGACGGTGGTGAACTATTCCAACATCATGCGCGGCGTCGTGAAGCTGACCAAGGTCATGGCGGACGGCCGCCAGCAGATCGTCGGCCTGCAATTCGCCCCCGATTTCCTCGGCCGGCCCTTCCTTGAGGAAAGCGCCATCACCGCGGAAGCGGCGACGGAAAGCGAAGTGTGCAACTTCCCCCGCCATGTGCTCGACCGTCTCGTCAAGAAGACGCCGGAACTGGAACACAAGCTGCACCGGCAGGCGCTGAAGGAACTGGACGAAGCCCGCGACTGGATGCTGACCCTCGGCCGCAAGACGGCTCAGGAGAAGGTGGCAAGCTTCCTCTACCTCATCGCCACCCATATCGACCCGGAATGCGTCGACATGTCGACCTTCGACCTGCCGCTCTCACGCGCCGACATCGCCGATTTCCTCGGGCTGACGATCGAGACCGTCAGCCGGCAGTTCACCAAGCTGCGCAAGGAAAACGTCATCCGCATCGAGAACAACCGCCATGTCACCGTTCCCGACATGGACCGGCTGATGCGCTACGCCGGCAACGATTGAGCAAAATGCTCAGCGCGTGATGACGATGCGCGTGTTGGACAGCCCGTGGCGATTGGCCATCTGGAAGAAGGTCGCCGCATTGTTCGGGTGGAGGCGTACACAACCATGCGACGCGGGACGACCGAGGCGCTTCGTCTCGTAGGTCGCATGAACTGCATATCCGCCCTTGAAGAAGATCGCATAGGGCATCGGCGCGTTGTTGTACTTGCGCGAGCGATGGTTGCGCGAGGCCCACTTCGCCGACCAGGCTCCCGTCGGCGTGCCGTACCCCTTGCGGCCGGTCGAGACGCGCCAGCGATACTTCACCGCGCCGTTCTGAGTAACGACCATGGTCTGCGAAGAAAGACTGATCTGGGCGATAAGGTTGGCAGACCGAGCGGTCTGGGTCTGGAACAATACAAGAAGGAATGCGACTGCGGTCGCAAACAAGATACGCATGACTTCCCCTCTATTCGATTGCGCACGGCTTCCACGCCATGTCTCACAGCGAGACAGAATATAGACGTTTCAGACTTCCACAATATTGACGGGGGTGGCGAAAAGAAAACGAAGTTAAGGCGTAAAATTTTATCAAACGCTGTGCAGCGCGCTCACAGCAAAGCGACGAGAAGCATCGCCAGCAATACAGCAGCAGCGAGTGCGGCGCAGGCGCCGGAGAATATCCGCAGGGACAGATCGATATCGGCGACTGTCGCCACGGTGCGCCCGCTGGCATTCATCATCGGTTCGTCGACGCGTGTGCCGCCATAGATGCGCGGGCCGGCAAGGCCGATGCCGAGCGCCCCGGCCATGGCCGCTTCCGGCCAGCCGGAATTCGGCGAGCGATGGAGGCCGGCGTCGCGCAGCGCCGTGCCGACCGCATGGCGCGCCGCCGCCCTGCCCTTCACCGCCCAGGCACCCACAGCGATAAGGAAGATGGAGAACCGTGCGGCGGGCCAGTTGGCGAAATCGTCCAGCCGGGCGGAAGCCCTGCCGAAATCGAGGTATTTCGCGTTCTTGTGGCCGATCATCGAATCGGCGGTGTTCAGCATCTTGTAGGCGAACAGGCCCGGCAGGCCGAGAAGCGCATACCAGAGCGCCGGAGCGACGACGCCATCGGAAAAATTCTCCGCCAGGCTTTCGATGCCGGCACGGCAGATGGCCGGCTCGTCGAGCGTCGCCGGGTCGCGGCCGACGATCATCGACACGGCCTGCCGCCCGCCCGCAAGACCGTCGCGCTTCAGGCCGCTGGAGACGGCACGCACATGATCGTAAAGGCTCTTCTGCGCCAGGAAGATCGCGACGATGACGATTTCCACGAGGGCACCGAGAATGCCGAGCGGTGCGAGCAGCCGGTGCACCACGAAACCGGAAAGCGCACTGGCGGCAAGCAGCACCGCGATACAGACGGCACCGTTGAAGCGCTTGGTGTCCGCCGAGAGGCGCTTGCCGTTGAAGAGCTTGTCCATCAGCCCGATCGCCCGGCCGAACAGCACGACCGGGTGCGGCACGCGCCGCCACAGCCAGTCCGGATCGCCGACGAAGCGGTCGAGCAACAGCGCCAGCAGAAGCAGGAGAAGCGTTTCGCTCATCGTCCGGCCATCACCGCCGCCAGCGCCGCCGCCAGCCGGGCATCCGAGGCCGCATCAGGCGCAAGACCGAAGCGCAGCCAGCGCGGATTGTAGTCGAAGGGGCGCACGAGGACGTGCTGGCCGCAGAGCCCTTCCTGGAGGCCCGCCGCATCCATATGGTCGACCAGCGAGAACAGGCCGGTGCCGCCGACAACAGAAAGGCCCGCATCGGCAAGGACCGCATCAAGCGCGGCCTTGCGCGCCTCGATTGACCGGCGAATGGCGGCCGTATCGGCGGTCATCAGGCCGGTGGCGATGGTCAGCGCAGGGCCCGACACGGCCCAGGGACCTAGACCGTCCTCGATCCGCTCGACGATCGACGTTTCACCGATCACGAAACCAAGGCGCAGGCCAGCAAGGCCGAAGAACTTGCCGAAGGACCGGAAGACGAGAAGGCCCGGCATGCCATCGCCGGCGAGCGGCGCGACGGCGGCTTCGGGACGCATGTCGGCGAAAGCCTCATCGACGACAAGAAGGCCGCCGCGGCCGGCGATGCGCCGGTGAAGGTCGAGCAACGCGTCGGGCGAAAACAGCCGACCGTCCGGATTGTTCGGATTGACGACGACGACCAGGCCATGGGCATCGCTCACCGCATCAAGGCCGGCGACGCGGTCCACCGCCACGCCGGCATTTTCCAGCACGCGGGCATATTCGCCATAGGTCGGCGAGATGACGGCGGCACGCCGGCCGGCAGCGACGAACCGCGGCAGCAGCTGGATGACGGACTGCGTTCCCGGCACGGGAAAGGGTAGCGCGCCCGATGCGCCATAATAGCGGGCGGCGGCGGCACGGGTCGCGTCCTGGCGGTGGCGATCCGGCAACCGGTGCCAGGCAGCGACATCCACTTCGGGCAGGGTTGCCGGATTGGGGTTGATACCGGTCGAAAGATCCAGCCAGTCCTCCGGCCGGCCGCCGAAACGGCCGGCGGCAGCGGCGATGCCGCCGCCATGAACGATACGCGGCGCGGTCATGCCGCCTCCGGTGCGAGATCGATGAGGTGCATATAGGAGCCACTGACGCTTCCGCGACGCAGGCCCGCCTCGCCGAGATCCTCGCCGATCGCGTCCGTGACGGAAAAGAGGCGCTCCGCCGCACCTTCGCTGGCGACGGTCGAGTAATGGAATTCGTGGGCGGTCATCGGTGCTGAAAATCCCGAGCCGGCAAGCGGCACCACGCGGCGGTAGCCGAGATGACGCCGACGTTCGGCAAAACTGGTGACGAGCGGCAGGAGGCCGAGCATGCCATGGCGGGATCCGTCCGCCGCAACCAAAGCCTCCCCCAACGCCATGTAGCCCCCGCATTCGCCATAGATGCGCGCCCCCCGGCGCGCTGCCGCCTGCATGCCTAGACGGAAGACATCCGCATTGGCAAGAGCAGCCCCGTGCAGTTCCGGGTAACCGCCGGGCAGATAGACGGCATCCGCGTCAACCGCCGGCGCTTCGTCAGCCAGCGGGGAAAAGAAGGAAAGGCTCGCTCCCGCCATGCGCCAGCCCATCAGGAGGTGCTCGTAGGTGAAGGCGAAGGCGACGTCGCGGGCGATCGCAATGCGCTGGCCGAGCGGCGGCAAGCGTGGCACGGCCGTCTCCGGCCGCCCCCTTTCCTGCCGTGCGGCGACCGCAATCAGGCGCTCCAGATTGCAGCACCGCGTCACCACCGTGGCCGCGTGGGCGATGAAATTCTCCAGCATGCCATGCTCGCCGGCCTGCACGAGGCCAAGATGCCGCTCCGGCAAGGCAAGAAGCGGATCACGCTCCAGCACGCCGAAGATCTCGATGCCACTGGCCTCCAGCGCGCCGCGCAGCATGGCCTCGTGCCGCAAACTGCCAACCTTGTTGAGGATGACACCGACAAGGTGGATATCGCTGCGATAATCGCGATAGCCCCTCACCAGCGCGGCGACGGACTGGGACATGCGGCTGCAATCGACGACGAGCACGACAGGCAGGCCAAGTGTCGCCGCAAGGTCTGCCGGTGCGCCGGTGCCGTCGGCGGCGGCGTCGAAGAGGCCCATCATCGCCTCGACGAGCAGGAAATGCCCCGCACCGGCCTGCTCCGCGGCATTGGCGCGGATGAGGCCCGGCCGCATCGCCCAGGGATCGTAGTTGAGACAGGCCTTGCGGCTGGCGGCGGCGTGAAAAGCCGGATCGATGTAATCCGGCCCCGCTTTGCCGGAAACGAGGCCAAGGCCCGCATCGGCAAGGGCACGCGCGAGCCCCAGCGTCACCGTCGTCTTGCCGGAGCCGGACGCGGGCGCAGCAATGAGCAATCCGCTCATGCCGGGTCCTTCAGTCCACGGGAGCCGAACGGATCGGGCGCCAGAACGCGCCCCTCCGTCAGCGCACCGAGCCAGTCGAGCGAGGCGCGCAGGCGCACCACCTCGCCGACGACGACGATGGCCGGCGGCTCAAGACCGGCCGCTGTGACATCGACCTCCGCGCGCGCAAGCGTCGTCTCCAGCACCTGCTGCTGGGCGGTCGCGGCATTGCAGACGAAGGCGACGGGTTCCTCCGGCGCGCGGCCTGCGGCGATGAGATTGGCGGCGATCTGGCCGATATGCTTCATCGCCATGTACATGACGATGACCGGCGAGCCCTTGGCGATGCCCTCCCAGTTGATGCGGTCCGGCACGAGGCCAGAAGAATCATGGCCGGTGAGGAAGGTGACGGCGTGGTTGACCTCGCGGTGTGTTACCGGAATGCCCGCATAGGCAAGGCCGCCGATGCCGGCCGTGATGCCCGGCACGATGCGGAAGGGAACGCCGTGTTCGATGAGGGTCAGCGCCTCCTCGCCGCCGCGGCCGAAGACGAAGGGATCGCCCCCCTTCAGCCGCAGCACGCGGTTGCCGGCGCGCGCCAGCTCCACGAGCCGCAGCGAAATGTCCCGCTGCTTGTGCGAGGGCTTGCCGCCGCGCTTGCCGGCAAATTCCAGTACGGCGCCCGGCCGGGCAAGCGACAGGCACTCGGCATTGACCAGCGCGTCATGCACGATGACATCCGCCTGCTGGAGCGCGTTGGCGGCATGAAGGGTCAGAAGGCCAGGATCGCCCGGGCCGGCACCGACGAGCCAGACACTGCCCTTTTCCATGGGCGGGAGGGCGGCGAAGAGGGTTTGCATCAGGCGGGTTCCCGACTTGAATCAGAATGCGAAGGCGCTGACTCAATCCCGAAGGAAAGCGCCGCAAGCGACTGGAAAGATTCGGCGATCGCCACGGTGGCATGGGCCGATTTCGTCTTCTCCACGACGAGCCTGCCGCTGCCGCCGGCCAGCGCCAGCGCCGCCGCCTCCGCAACGCCGTGGCAGCCGGTGATGGCGAAGACACGCTCCGAGGGATTGGCAAGACGGGCTGTCTCCGCTTCCAGCCGAGCCGCCGGAAAAGTGACGAGCGGAACGGCAAAATGCTGGGCGACGGCATGCATGGCCGGTTCCTCCGCGCGGGCATCCAGCGTCGCGACGAAGGCGACATCACCGGGGATAGGGATGACGGACAGGGCAAGATCGAGGAGTTCCGCCGGCGGCGTACCGCGTTCGCAGCCGAGGCCGAGGACGAGCATACGTCGTCCGGTATCAGGGGATGGGGCCTCAGCGCGCATGACGATCTCTCGCAAAATTCCACGCGAAAGGACCCGGCCTTGCCGTCCACCGACAGTTCCGGATGAAGCCCCTCTGGGTCAGCCGCACCGGACACCGCTCGGCCCGCCCCGCGGGCACCGTCGCTGGTTTCTTAGTACCGGAGGGCGGGAAGCCGGTCAAACCGGATTGCGGCATGATCCGCACCGGTTGCGCCACGCCTCACGCGGAGACGAGATTGGCGAGCACGATCTCCCGCCACAGGCGTGTCGGCGACACCCAGGCGTCCGGCGCATTGTAGTTGCCGGAGAAGATGACGCAGGCAAGATCCGCCTCCGGCATCAGCCAGAGCCGCTGGCCGCCATTGCCGAAACCGGCCATCCACGGCCGCTCCGCGCCGAAGGCCGGCACCGGTGCCGCGCCGAGAAACCAGAAGTGGCCGTAGTCGAGCCCGTCGTCAGTCGAAACGGCCCGCGCCAGCGACACGTCGAGCCAGCCTTTCGACACGACCTGCCGCCCGTCGATACGCCCGCCCTCCAATACGAGGCTGCCGATGCGCAGAAGATCCGGCGCGGAAAGGCGAAGGCCGGAGGCCGGCGAAGCGACGCCGTCCGCCCCGCTCAGCCACTCGAACCGTGAAATGCCGAGCGGCGCAAACAAGGCCTCTCGGGCGAAATCCTCGATCCGCTGGCCGCTGCCCCGCTCGATGATCGCCCCAACCAGCGCGGTTGCCCCGCCGGAATAGACCCAGTGCGTGCCGGGCGCCTGCAGCACCGCCCGCTCCAGCACGAAGCGATAGCGATCCGGGGCGTTCTCCATGGCGATTTCGCTGTTCAGCGGATCGGCGTAGGAGCGGTACTCGTCCCAGTCCAGCCCCAGCGTCATGGTCAGCGCATGACCGATCGTCAGGTCCGCGCGGGCCGGGTCCGCGGCAAGATCCGGATAGTCCGGAAACTGCGCCAGAAGCGGCGCCTGCGGCGGGGGGACGAGACCCCGGTCGAGCGCGATGCCGTAGAGCAGCCCCACCACGCTCTTCGTCACCGACCGCAGATCGTGCAGCGTCGTGGCATCGAAGGCGACCGCGCCGAGTGGCATGCCCCAGCTTTCGTCGACCGCGGTGCGATAGTGCTCCAGCACCAGCTTGCCGCGCCGGCTGACCAGCACCGCATGCACGTCGCGGATGAGGCCGGCTTCGATACCGGCGAGCAGCTTGCGTTCGAGGCGCGGATCGAAGCCCTGCTCCGCGGCGGACGCCCGCTCCCATTCGCTGCCCGTGTCCAGACCCTTGCTCATCCTCACCTCTCCTCGTGGTGCCATTAAGCCTGTTTGACCCGTCTTGCATGGCCGGCGCAAGCGCCTTCCCGGCTTGCGGGCACCCTGGGCTTTGCTTTTGCGGCGCAGTCTGACAGAAGTGCGGAAAATCCTCTCCTCGCATAGTCCGAGTCCCGCCTTGGCCGACATCGCCCTTCATATCCTCGTCTTCCTGTTCTTCGCTGCCTTCCTTGCCGGTTTCATCGATTCCATCGCCGGTGGCGGCGGCATGATCACCATTCCGGCCATGCTGATCGCCGGCATACCGCCGCTCGAAACGCTCGGCACGAACAAGCTGCAATCCCTCTTCGGCTCCGGCTCGGCGACGCTCGCCTATGCCCGCGCCGGCCATGTCCGGCTTCGCGAGCAGATGCCGATGGCCGTGGTCTCGGCGGTGGGATCGGCCTTCGGCGCCCTGCTCGCCACCGTGGTGCCCGGCGACGTGCTGAAGGCGATCCTGCCCTTCCTGCTGGTGGCCATCGCCGTCTATTTCGGGCTGAAGCCGAATATCGGCGATGTCGACAAGCACCGCCGCATGAGCGTTTTCCTGTTCACCGCCACCATCGTGCCGGCGATCGGCTTCTACGACGGCGTGTTCGGCCCGGGCACCGGATCGTTCTTCATGCTGGCCTTCGTGACGCTGGCGGGTTTTGGCGTGCTGAAGGCGACGGCGCACACCAAGCTCCTGAATTTCGGCTCGAATGTCGGCGCCTTCGCCGTGTTCCTCGCCTATGGCGTTGTCCTGTGGAAGGTCGGCCTCGTGATGGGCGTCGGACAGTTCCTCGGCGCGCAGGCGGGCTCGCGCGTCGCGATGAGGGTCGGCGCGAAGATCATCAAGCCGCTGCTCGTCGTCACCTCGATTGCGCTTGCCATCCGCCTGATGGCCGATCCCAGCCATCCGCTCCGCGTCTGGCTGGGTTGGTAAGAGGCGCGGGGCCCCTCACCTGCCCGCCGGCATCCTCTCCCCGCAAGCAAGGCGAGGAACGATCTGCGCGTCGTTTTCCTGCGTCTCCCCGCCTGCGGGGAGAAGGTCTCGGCACAGGAGGATGGGGGCAACGCCCCCGGGGTTTAGTACTCCACGCCCTGCTGCGCCTTGATGCCGGCGCGGAAGGGGTGCTTCAGCAGCTCCATCTCGGTGGCAAGGTCGGCGATCTCGATCAGCTCTTCCTTGGCGTTGCGGCCCGTCAAAACGACATGCGTCATGTAGGGCTTCTCCGTCTTCAGGAACGCAATCACCTCGTTGACGTCGATGTAATCATAGCGCAGCGCGATATTGATCTCGTCGAGCAGCACCATCGAGTTGCGCTCGTCGCGGATCAGCTCCTTCGCCTTCTCCCAGGCCTTCTCGGCCATTGCGACATCGCGCGCGCGGTCCTGCGTTTCCCAGGTAAAGCCCTCGCCCAGCGTGAAGAACTGGCAGAGATCGGAGAAATGCGCCTCGATGAGATCGCGCTCGCCCGTCACCATGGCGCCCTTGATGAACTGCACGACGGCACAGGGCTTCTTGTGCGCGATATGGCGGAAGATCATGCCGAAGCCGGCGGTGGACTTGCCCTTGCCCTTGCCGGTGTGGACGATGACGAGACCCTTCTCGTCCGTCTTGGTCGCCATGATCTTTTCGCGCGCCTGCTTTTTCTTCGCCATCTTCTCCGAGTGGCGGGCAAGCTCGGCTTCGCTCATGCCGGCGGTTTCGTCGTGGTTGTCGCTCATCGTTCTTCCCTTCGTCTCATTCGCAATCAGGAGGCCTTGCGCGCGCCGAGCATGTCCAGGTCGAAGCGCGCGGAATTGGAGCGCGGCGTCCACAAGCCCCGGTCGATCGCCTCGGCAAACCGCGCCGCCAGTTCGGCAAGCGCCGCCGGGTTCTTCTCCATGAGGAAATCGCGCACCCGCTCGTCCAGCACATAGGCCTGGTAGGCCGCCTCGAAATGGTGGTCCTTCACCGCACCGGTCGTCGCGGCGAAGGCGAACATGAAATCGACCGTCGCGGCAATCTCGAAGGCCCCCTTGTAGCCATGGCGCATGACACCGTCGATCCATTTGGGATTGACGACACGGGCGCGCACGACGCGGCCGATCTCATCCTCCAGCGTGCGCACGACAGGCTTTTCGGGCCGCGACAGGTCGTTGTGGTAGATGACGGGCTGCCTGCCGGAGAGATGCTCCGCTGCAGCCGCCATGCCGCCCTCGAACTGGTAGTATTCATCGCTGTCGAGCAGGTCGTGCTCGCGGCTGTCCTGGTTCTGCACGACGGCCTCGAGGCTCTTCATGCGTGCCTCCAGCCGCTCGCGCATCGGCACGCCGTCGCTCGTCCCGTCATAGGCATGCGCGCCCCAGGCGAGCCAGGCTTCGGCAAGGTCGCCGCGCTCCGTCCACAGCCCCTCGTCCATCATCGTCTGGAGGCCGGCGCCGTAGCCGCCGGATTTCGCGCCGAAGATGCGGAAACCGGCCTGCTTCAGCGCCTCATCCTCGGACGTACCCTTCGCCGCCAGCGCTGCCGCCTCCGCCCGCATGCGCGCAGCGATCGGATTGTCGGCATCGTCCTCGTCCAGCGCGCCGACCGCACGCACGGCCCTGTCGAACAGCGCGATCTGCTCGGGGAAGGCATCGCGGAAGAAACCGGAGATGCGCAGCGTCACGTCGACGCGCGGATGGCGCAACATGGCGGGCGGGATGATCTCGAAGCCGGTGACGCGGCGCGAGGCCATGTCCCAGGTCGGCTTGACGCCGATCAACGCCATGGCCTGAGCAATGTCGTCGCCGCCGGTACGCATGTTGGAGGTGCCCCAAGCGGTGATGCCAAAGGAGGTCGGCCATTCGCCATGGTCCTGCGCATAGCGGGTTACGAGCAGCTCGGCAGATTTTTTGCCAAGCTCCCAGGCCGCCGGCGTCGGCACGGCCCGGCTGTCGACGGAGTAGAAATTGCGCCCGGTCGGCAGCACATCCGGCCGCCCGCGCGTCGGCGCGCCCGAGGGGCCGGGTTCGATGAAGCGGCCGTCGAGGCCGCGCATGAGCGCCGTGATCTCCGCCGCTCCGCAGGCGGCAATGGCCGGACCGATGGTGCTTTCGATCGTGTCGAGCACGGCGCGGGTGGCGTGCCAACTTCCCGGGCAAGGGAACGTGCCGTCCACCAGCTTTGCGGCGAGCAGCTCGACGCGCTCCACGGTGTCGCCATTGCTGCGCCATGGGGCGTCGGACTGGGCTTCGAGGATTTGCGGGCGCGGGCCGGTCCACGGGTCGGAGGAGATACAGTCGAGTGGGTCGAAGTCTTGCCGCGGGATATCCCCTCTTGAGGGGGAGACGCCCGGCAGGGCAGAGGGGGGTATCGCAAACGCATCCGCCGCGATCGCCCGCTGCAGGCTCGCCTCGCCGCCCTCGCCAAGGCCGCGCGGCACGCGGGCGAGCGCCAGCGTCAGGTCGGTCAGGAGCCGGCCCTCGGGCGAGACGCCAAAGACGTGCAGGCCGTCGCGGATCTGCATTTCCTTGAGGTCGCAGAGATAGGCGTCGAGCTTCTGCAACGCCGTCTCCTCGCCATCGCTGCGGGCGATGCCGGCGTCGCGGTCGAGGCCGATGTCGCGCACAAGATCGAGAATCTGCTTCGTCAGCAGCTTGATGCGCCGCGGATCTCCACCGGAAGCCTCGTAGTACTCGTCGACGAGTGCTTCGAGATCCTTCAGCGGGCCGTAGGTCTCGGCACGGGTCAAGGGCGGCGTCAGGTGGTCGATAATGACGGCGGCGGAGCGGCGCTTGGCCTGCGTTCCCTCACCCGGATCATTGACGATGAAGGGATAGAGATGCGGCACCGGGCCGAGCACGGCCTCCGGATAGCAGGCCTCCGACAGTGCCAGCGCCTTGCCGGGCAGCCATTCGAGATTGCCGTGCTTGCCCATATGCACGATGGCATGGGCGCCAAAATGCCGGCGCAGGAAGGCGTAGAAGGCGAGATAACCGTGCGGCGGCACGAGGTCCGGCGAGTGATAGGTGTCCTTCGGATCGATGTTGTAGCCGCGCGCCGGCTGGATGCCGACCAGCGTCTCGCCGAAACGGGCGAGCGGCAGGGCGAAGACATCGCCGGTGACGAAGGGATCGTCCTCCGGCGCGCCCCAGCGGGCCGTCATCTCCGCCTGAATCTGCGCCGGAAGAGAGGCAAAGAAAGCCTTGTAATGATTCAGGGAAAGCGTTTCGCGGATTTCGCGCCCGTCGCTCGCCGCATTGGTCGGGCCGGCCATCAGGTGGGCGATCAGCGCGTCACCGTCTGCCGGCAGACTGTCGACCGCGTAGCCCGCCGCCGCCATGGCACGCCGGCCCTCCAGCGTGCCGGCGGGCGTGTCGAGGCCGACGCCGTTGCCGAGGCGCCCGTCGCGGTTCGGATAGTTCGCCATGACGAGGGCAATGCGGCGTTCCGCCGGCGCTGCCCGCCGCAACCGCGCCCAGCCGGCGGCCAGCCGGGCGGAAAAGCGGATGCGGTCCTCGACCGGATCGAGGCTGACAATGTTCGTCTCGACGCGCTCGTCATAGCGTGCGGCCGCCTTGAAGGAGACGGCACGGGCGAGTACGCGGCCATCGACCTCCGGCAGCGAGACGTTCATGCCGAGATCGCGCGCCGTCAGCCCCTGCCCCGATGCCTCCCAGGCCTCGCGCGAAGAGCCGGAGAAGACGACCTGCAGGACCGGCGCGCCGGTCTCGTCGAGCACCGTCGGCTTGCGGCCGGCACCGGGCGCGGACACGGCGAAGCTGGTGGCGTTCAGCGCCACCTCGGGCTGGACATCCGCGAAGGCGGCGCGGACCGTCTCGATGGAGACGGGCTCCTTGAGACTGGAGACGAAGAGCGGCAGGGCCCGAACACCTTCGGCCGCCAAGGCTTCGATCAGCATTTCGACCGGGCGCGTCTCGCCACTCTGGACATAGGCGCGGTAGAAGCAGATGGCAGCGGTCGGGGGAGCGTGTTCCTCTAAGGCGGGGCACGCGGCACCCGCCAGCGCCTGCCAGGTCTCGATATCGACCACACCCCGTCCCGGCCACCAGATGCCGGCCTTTTCCAGCGGCGTTGCGGGTTCCGGCTTGCTGCCGCCCAACACCAGCGCGTCGGCATAGGCGAGGAAACGGTCCGCGTTGTCCGCGCCGCCCTCGTTGAGATAGGCCCAGAGGCTCTGGCGGTCGGCGTCGTCTATGCGATTGAAGGGCACGAGACCCTCGTCCGGCCGGTCGTCGCCAGGCAGCGCCACGAGCCGGATGCCATTGGCGACAGCGGTTGCAAGCAGCGCTTCCAGCACATAGCGGAAGTAGCTGGCGCCGCCGAGGGCGCGGATGACGATGAGTTTGGCGTGGCGCGCCGTGCGCTCGATATAGGTATCCACCGACATCGGATGGGAGAGCGTGGCGAGACTGGCGAGCCGCAGCCGCGTTTGCGTCGCGCGCGCCCGGTGGGCGGCGGCGATGGAGGCAAGCTCCGTGTCGGCGGCCGAAAGGAAGAGGATGTCGCCCGGCGTCTGGCCGAGGTCGATCGCCTCCCGGCCGTCTGCGATGGTGCCTTTCTGGGCTAGAAGGAGATGCATGCCGCGCCTCCCTTCTGCCGGCACATCGAGCCGGTGGTCCCTTGGGTCAAGCCCGAAGATGACGATGGACGGCAGGGATGGTGGGCAACGATCGCCCCCGCCGCGCCGATTGATGGGCTTTGCAGCCTCTCCTCCCCTCCGTCATCCCCGGGCTTGGCCCGAGGATCCATCGACGCGGCACGCCCAATAAGGCCGAGCCGCACCTGAAACGCCGAAGGGAGGGACTGCTGCATGCTCATGCCGGAACTCACACCGCCGCGGCGATGGCCGCACGCACGGCAACTTCATCCATGTCATGCAGGCCGATGACGACGAGGCGGGTACCGCGGGCCTCGCCCGGGGCCCAGGCACGCTCGAAATAATGGTCGATACGGCTGCCGACGGCCTGGATGAGCAGGCGCAGCGGCTTGCCGGGCACATCGGCAAAACCCTTGACGCGCAAGACGTCATGCGTGGCGATGGCGCCCTTGAGACGCTCGATGAAGGCGGCCGGATCCACGATGGCGGGCAGCTCGACGACAAAACTGTCGAACTCGTCGTGGTCGTGCTCCTCGCCGTTCTCGTGCTCCATCTCGTGGTGCGACTTGCGGTTGGCGATGTCGTCCTCCGTGCCGACGCCGAGGCCCAGCAGTACGGCGGCGGCGACCTCGCCATTCTTCGCCTCGATCATCGAGGGTTTGCGTTCCGTGCGAGAGGCGACCTCGTCGCGCACCGCCTTGAGGCCTTCGGCATCGATCAGGTCGGTCTTGTTGAGCACGATGAGGTCCGCGGCCGTAAGCTGGTCCTCGAACAGTTCCTCGAGCGGGCTTTCATGGTCGAGGTTCTCGTCTTCGACGCGCAGCGCATCCACCCGGTCGTGGTCGTCGGCAAAGCGGCCGGCGGCAACAGCGGCGCTATCGACAACCGTCACCACGCCGTCCACCGTCACCTGTGTCTTGATTTCCGGCCAGTTGAAGGCGGCGACCAGCGGCTGCGGCAGGGCGAGACCCGAGGTCTCGATGACGATGTGGTCCGGGCGGTTTTCCCGCTCCAGCAGCTTCGTCATGGTGGGAATGAAATCATCGGCGACGGTGCAGCAGATACAGCCGTTGGTCAGCTCGATGATATCGTCCTCGGTGCAGGCTTCCGCGCCGCAGCCCTTCAGCACGTCGCCGTCGACCCCGAGATCCCCGAACTCGTTGATGATGAGCGCGATGCGTTTTCCTCCGGCATTCTGCAGGAGGTTGCGGATCAGCGTCGTCTTGCCCGCGCCGAGGAAGCCGGTGATGACGGTGGCGGGGATCTTCTGTTGCAGCATGGCTCAACCCTTCATTTTCAGCGGCAGTCCGGCCGCGATAAAATAGACTTCAGGCACGAGGGCGGCGACCTTCTGGTGCAGCCGCCCGGCATGGTCGCGGAATTCGCGCGCCATGCGGTTTTCAGGCACGATGCCGAGGCCGACCTCGTTGGAGACGAGCACGATCCGCCCCGGCGCCTGTCGAAGAGCCTCCAGGAGGCCCGAACATTCGGCGGCGATGTCGCGCTCCTCCAGCATCAGGTTCGTCACCCACAGCGTCAGGCAGTCGACGAGCACGGCCCTGTCGGCCCGGGCGACGTCAGCGATGCGCGCGGCGAGCGCCAGCGGTTCCTCATGGGTTTGCCAGCCGTCGCCGCGGTCCTCCCGGTGCCTTGCGATGCGCTCGCGCATCTCGTCGTCGAAGGCGCGGCCCGTGGCGATGTAATGACGCGAGAGGCCGGTCTCGGCGACCAGCCTCTCGGCAAAAGCGGATTTTCCGGAACGCGCGCCGCCCAGAACCAGGACGGCTCCGGGCGATGTCACTGTCATATCAGGCTGCCTTGGCGATCTTCTCGTTGGCAAAGCCGAGCGAGAGGCCGAGCACGATCCAGAAGAACAGGGTCGTGGCAAGGGCAGCGACGGCGAACTCCGCACCGAGCACGGCCGGAACGTTGCTGGAAATGTCGCTGGGCTGCGGGGCGCCATAGACCTGCGGCGCCGCGACCAGCGCAATGCCGATGACCTTGGCGACGATGTTCGGCTTGAGGAACAGCAGGTAGAGGCCGGCCGCCGACAGGATGACGGTTGCGATCCACCACACCTGGCGCTCGCCGAGATCGGCGGCAGGGAAGCCCGGAAGCTCCGGCGGCAGGCCGATGGCCGGCAGCATGTGCACGGCAAGCCAGCCGGCCGCGCCCCAGAGCGCACCGTTCGCCACCGTGATCGGATGGCCGGACACGAGGCTGAAACCGGCAAGCAACAGGCCGAAACCGGCGCCCGTGACGAGGTTTGCCAGAAGCGTGCCGGAGAACCGGCTCATGCCGAACATGATGCCGCCTTCCTCGTGATCCTCGCCCTCATGGGCATAGGCGACGGAGACCGGCGAGAGCGCGGAGGCCATGTCGAGGATGACCGCGCCGAGCGAGGAATGCTCCTGCGTCTGTGCAGTGCCTTCCGTGCCCGTGGCCGGCGTCGTGCCTTCGGTTGCGGGTGCGGCTTCGTCGCCGCCCTCGAACTCCTCGGCATGCAGGATGAGCGGCACGACTCGAGCCTCCTGGGCGGCTGTCATCAGCACGCCGGAGAACAGCCCGGCCACCAGGGCGGCCAGGAGATAACGAACGATCATGTCGAAAACTCCTTAGTGGCAGGGAAAGCCGTAGGAGTGACGCGTATCGTGTGCCGTGTCGTGCAGCACGGCGGAATTCGCAAGGCCTGCACCGAACACCAGGAAGGCGCCGAGCAGAAGAGCGAAAACACCGGCGACGAGACGGTCGTTTGCGGAAAGGGTAACAGAAGACGTAGTCGAAACAGCCATGACAACCTCCGTGCAGGCAGCGGGGAAACCTCCCCAGGTCGGACGAAATGTCCTTCACATTGGCTGGCAGGTCTCCTGGCTCGCAGCGTCGGGCGTTGAAAACGCCTGCGGGGCACCCTCGCCTTCCCAGGCTAAGGCATCGCGAAAAGGCGGACGATTCGTAGAAGAAGAGGCGTCCAACCCCTGCTGATCGCGATGCCACCCAGTGGCTTTTCCGTCTGGTTCTCACAGCGCGAAACCAAGGCACCATTGCCCCGCTCCCCGCAGATCCTCCCATCCGGATGGGCGTCCCTCGCCACTCTACAGTCGCGGGGTCGGCCGTGATTGCAGCGCCCTGGTTGGGTCCGCCGCGTCACATTCCCATTTACTCCCCGATCCGTTTCCGGATCCGGGAACCATCCAATAGTCTGGATGATTATGCTTCCACCCCCGGGAAGTCAATCGACCGGCAGCGTCATCACCTGTGCTGAAACCGCCGCCCGGCCGTCGTATTCTCAATAGCCGGGGATGATCACCAGACCGCCGCCATCGTTGTAGTAGCCGTCGTCGCGGTAGTAGCGCTCGTAGTAGCCATCGACCGGGCCTTCCAGCACGTCATAGTCCTGCTGGTAGCGGCGCTGGCGATTCTGCCGGGCCTCGGCATATTGCGCAGCCTGCCGAAGGGCACGGTACTGCTGGCGGGAAAGATAACCATCGGCGCGGTAGCCCGACGAGCCCTGCCAGGCGGCGATCGCCGAACGGGTGCGCGAACCGAAGACGCCATCGACGCCGTAGGTGTTGAAGCCGAGCATGCTGAGCCAGCGCTGCGCCTGGGCGCGGGTCGAGCGCTCCATATAGGCCTCGCGCCGGTCGACGATCGGCTGCTCGGCCTTGCGCTCGGCCTCGACAATCGCCGTTTCGCTGTCCGTCCTGGGCTTTGCTTCCTGCCGGGCGGTGTTTGACAGCACCGACAGGCGCTCGCGCGCATCGGCGACGAAGCGGCCGTCCGGATATTCGTCGAGATAGGCGCGGAAAGCCTTTTCCGAGCCGTCGAGCACGGCCTTCTGGAAAGTCTCTTCCTCGCGCTTGGCCGCATCGTCGGCCTGCTCGACGGCAAGGCCGCGGTCCTTCCTGTCGGCGCCCTGCGCTTCGTTTTCACGGGCGGCAGTCGCCGTGTCGTTCTCCTGCGCGGCACGCTCGGCGGCGGCCGCCTCCTCGGCGCGCTTTTCAGCCTCTTCGGCAAGGCGGGCCGCCTCGGCAGCCTTCGCCTCGGCATCGGCTGCCGCCTTCGCGGCTTCCGCCTTCAGCCGCTCCACCTCGGCCGCCTTCTCTTCGGCAAGCTTGCGTGCAGCGGCGGCCTCTTCCTCGATCCGCGCCTTCTCGGCCGCAGCCGCCTTCTCCGCTTCGACGCGCTTGGATTCGGCTTCGCGCTGGGCCGCGGCTTCCTCTTCCGCACGCGCCTTTTCCGCAGCGGCCGTCTCTTCGGCCTTTCGTCGTTCGGCTTCCGCCTTCAGCCGGACCGCTTCCTCCGCCTTGGCCTTGTCGGCGGCAGCCGCGGCCTCCGCTTTCAGCCGGTTGGCCTCGGCAGCCTGCTCTTCGGCGCGTTTGCGGGCAGCCGCTTCCTTCTCTTCCGTCTCCGCCTTCAGGCGTGCGGCCTCTTCGGCCCGGGCCTTCTCCGCCGCTGCGGCTTCCGCGCGCGCCTTCTCGTCGGCCGCAGCCTTTTCCTCGGCAAGCTTGCGCACTGCTGCGGCCTCTTCGGCCTTCTTCGCATCCGCCGCCGCCTTCAGGCGCGCAGCCTCCTCGGCCTGGGCCTTCTCCGCCGCTGCGGCTTCCACGCGCGCCTTCTCGTCGGCCGCAGCCTTCTCTTCGGCAAGCTTGCGCGCCGCCGCAGCCTCTTCGGCCTTCTTCGCGTCCGCTTCCGCCTTCAGGCGCGCGGCTTCCGCGTCCGCCTTCGCCTTTTCCGCCTCCGCCGTTTTGCGCGCGTCCTCCTCGGCCTTCAAACGGGCCGCCTCGGCGTCGGCCGTTGCTTTTTCAGCCTCGGCGGTCTTGCGCGCCGTTTCTTCAGCCTTGGCCTTTTCCGCTGCTGCCTGTTCTTCCGCCTTCGCCTTCTCGGCCGCGGCAGCCTCGTCGGCCTTCGCCTTGGCCTCCGCCTCGGCCTGCTGTGCCGTACCCGTCGCCGGCTTCGCCTTGGCGGCGGCCTGCAACTCGGCAATGCGCAGACGCGCCATCGAGGCGAAGGTGCCGTTCGGATACTGTTTCAGATAGCCTTCATACTGCGTGACATCGCTGCCCGCAGAGACCTTCTGCCAGAGGGAAAACTCCTCTTCCCAGCGCTTGCCGGCGCTGCCGGCCTCCTTGCCGGTGGCGCTCTGCGCAAAGACGGCCGCCGGCTGGCCGGCGAGCGACAGCCCGACGATGCCGGCAATGCCGAGCCGCACCAGAACGGAGCGTGCGAGAGGTCCAGAACCCATGTATCTCACCCTTTCGGATCGCGCGAAGGCGCCAGCACCCGGCGATCCCGGGCGGATTTCCGTCACTCCTCGCACCGAATTCTGGCGCAACTTTGGTGCGGCAGGCCGGCAGCGGAGGAACCCGATGGCTGTACGTTTCAGATGGGCGGTTTAATCAGTCCCGGCTTAAAAGACCGTCGAGCCAGTGCGGATCGAGAACGGCCTCCAGCTCCGCCGCAACACCATCGAGCGCCGCATCGACACTCTCGCGATAATCGAAGCCGCCGCCCTCAATGCCGAAATCGGCCAGCAGCCGCGCACGGTAGGCGTCGCTCGACAGGAGGCCGTGCAGATAGGTGCCCATCACCCGCCCGTCGACCGAGACCGCACCGTCCGGCCGCCCGTCGATGCGGACAGAGGGGCGAAGCGTATCCGGCCCGGTGGTGCGGCCGAGATGGATCTCATAGCCCTCGAGCGGCACATCATATTGCAGGGAGCGGGCCGCGCTGTTGCGCACGGTCTTTTCCGGCGCCATCTCGGTCTCGACCGACAGCAGGCCGAGGCCCTCGACCGCGCGCGCGCTGCCCTCGATGCCAAGCGGATCGGTGACGCGGCTGCCGAGCATCTGGTAGCCGCCGCAGATGCCGATGACCCGCCCGCCGCGGCGCATATGCAGGGCAAGGTCGCGGTCCCAGCCGGCGGCGCGAAAATCCGCAAGGTCCGCAATGGTGGATTTCGAGCCCGGCAGGACGACGAGGCCTGCATCGGCCGGAAGCCGCTCGCCCGGCCGCACGAAGACGAGGTCCACCTCCGGCTCGGCCTTGAGCGGATCGAGGTCGTCGAAATTGGCGATGCGCGAGAGGACGGGCACGGCGACCTTCAACGCGCCGCCACCGCCCCTGGCGAGGCGCTCCAGCACGACCGAATCTTCGGCCGGCAGGCGCGCGGCCTCTCTCAGCCACGGCACGACGCCGAAACAGTGCCAGCCGGTGAAGCGGGCGATCTCGGCAATGCCGCTGTCGAATAGCGTCACGTCGCCCCGGAACTTGTTGATGAGATAACCGGTGACCATGCGCCGGTCTTCCTCCGGCAGGATGGCATGGGTGCCGACCAGCGAGGCGATGACGCCGCCGCGATCGATATCGCCGACCAGCACGACCGGCACGCCGGCGCGCGTGGCAAAGCCCATATTGGCGATGTCCCCGGCCCTGAGGTTGATTTCCGCCGGCGACCCCGCGCCCTCGACAACGACGAGATCGGCGCCGGCGGCAACCGTCTCGAAACTTTCCATGACGGCGCCCATCAGCTGCGGCTTCAGCGCCTGGTAGTCGCGCGCCTTCGCCTGCCCGAACACCCTGCCCTGCACGATGATCTGGCTGCCGACATCCGATTGCGGCTTCAGGAGAACCGGGTTCATGTGCACGGAGGACGGCACGCGGGCAGCCAGCGACTGCAGCCATTGCGCCCGGCCGATCTCGCCGCCATCCGCCGAGACGGCGGCATTGTTCGACATGTTCTGCGGCTTGAACGGACGCACCGCCAGCCCGCGGTTGGCGGCAATGCGGCAAAGCCCCGCCACCAATACCGTTTTTCCGACATCCGAGCCGGTGCCCTGCAACATGATCGTTCTGGTCATGCGGCTCTCGTAGCATTCCCATACATTCCCGAAAAGCCCTGACTTACCGCAATCTTGCCGCAATCTCTGCCCGGCCGGCGACGCATTCTTCCACGGCTTCGCCATGCACCGCGAGCATGGCTGTCATGCTGTTCCCTTTGCGACATATTCCGCCGTGAACGACCATGGTTTTCGCTCCCGGGAGTGCCTATATCAGCGTCATCACACAGCCGGGGCGCGTGGCTTCGGGTTTCAAGGACAAAGACAATGCTGTTCATCTTCAGCAAGCCGAATTTCGTACAGATCGCCTGGAACGGCGAAGCCCCCCAGAGCCAGTCCCGCGTGCGCAACGTCGTGATGGATGCTCCGCTCGGTCCCCTCGGCTTCATCCGCACGCGCAACGTCGGCTGATCTTTCGAGCGTGACGTCAGGTCCGCTCGTCTACGGCGCCGTCTCTCTCCGGGAGGCGGCGTTTTTTATTGCCTTTCAGGGTCCTTGAACGGCGAAAGCCGTGCATCCCTTCCGGTGATACACGGCTTGCCAAAATACGCATGGCGGCATCTGACAAATACGCGTCAGAGCCAGGCACCCCGGTACGCAATACCTTTCCGGAGCAGGCGGCGATGTCCCCCGCCGTGAGAGAACAAATAGCGGCACATCCTTACCGGACCGTTATCGGGACCTTAAGCAAAGATGAATCGCGCTCTTTTTTGAATATTTTTGCGATTATTTTCAAAAGGCCCGAAGCGGCGCGTTCGGAACAGGATTTGTCCGCTTTCAGCGACCATCGCGGCACGCCACGCAAAAGGGCGCTCGATCATTTGCCCTGACGCGAGCAAACGCCCAAAATTTCCACCGCAGGGTTGCCGGTATTTCAGCCTTTTGCCCTCCGGCAAAGGGCTCGACGGCGGCCACCGGGCGCGCAGGAGGTTGATTTCTCTATGGGAACCCGTAGGCTGCCCCTCGTGACGCACGAAGACAGGTTGCCGGTGACAGGGTTCCGCCGGCAAGTCAAAAAAAGCTCGGCGTCGCTGCAGCAGGGGGATTGGCTCGCCTCACCTGGCATCGAATCCCCGTGGCTGTCGCAAAACTTTCGGGCAGTCGGGATAACGCAGTAACCTGCGCTGCCCTCCGGGTTGATCGCTGCATCCAAGACTGGGAGGTCTTATCCATGAAGAAGCTCCTTGCTTCCACCATCCTTGCTGCCGGCCTTTACGGCTTTGCCGGTTCTGCCCAGGCGGCAGAATGCGGCGAGGTCTCGATCGCCGAAATGAACTGGGCCTCGGCGGGCGTCGCCGCGCATGTCGACAAGCTCATCCTCGAAAACGGCTATGGCTGCACGGTCACGCTGGTGACCGGCGACACGATGCCGACCTTTACCTCCATGAACGAAAAGGGCGAGCCGGACGTCGCGCCTGAAATGTGGGTCAATGCCGTGCGCACGCCGCTTGACACGGCGATCGCCGAAGGCCGCCTGATCCAGCTTGCACCGCTGCTTTCGGAAGGCGGCGTCGAAGGCTGGTGGATTCCGAAATTCCTCGCCGATGCCCATCCGGACATCAAGACCGTTCAGGATGCGTTGAAACACCCGGACCTCTTCCCCGCGCCGGAAGACGCTTCCAAGGGCGCCGTGCACAATTGCCCATCGGGCTGGAACTGCCAGGTCTCGACGGACAACCTCTATCGCGCACTCGACGCCGACAAGGACGGCTTCACGCTCGTCGATACGGGCTCGGCAGCGGGCCTCGACGGCTCGATCGCCAACGCCTTCGAAAAGAAGAGCGGCTGGCTCGGCTACTACTGGGCGCCGACCGCCATTCTCGGCAAGTACGAGATGACCAAGCTCTCCTTCGGCGTCGAGCACAACAAGGCCGACTGGGATGCCTGCACCGCCGTGCCGGACTGCCCCAACCCGAAGGTCAATTCCTATCCGACCTCCGACGTCTTCACCGTCGTGACCAAGGCCTTCTCCGAAAAGGCCGGCGTTGCCATGGACTATATGAAGACGCGCCAGTGGGACAACGGCACGGTCGGCAAGGTGCTTGCCTGGATGGATGCCAACCAGGGCACCAACGAGGACGCCGCAAAGCACTTCCTCGAAACCTATCCGGACATGTGGACCAAGTGGGTCGCACCGGAGATCGCGGAAAAGGTCAAGGCCGCGCTCTGACGACGGTCCGCCGGCAGCCCTTTCCGGCTGCCGGCCTTCCAGCGACCTGAACGAGGGTGCAGGCAAACCGCCCGACGCCCGCCCAAGAAACTGCAGAGGTCGCAAACAGCACAGTATCAAGCGGCAGTTCGTGCGAAGACGGACTGCAAGCCGGGAACCAGAACAAGAATATCCCTGTGCGCGCCGTTTCGTTCGCAAGGCAAGAACATGCCCTTGCGGAACGGGACAATAACTTCCGGTAGAAGAGGGGAAGAGGGGAAGAGGATGGCAGGCCTATGCGAACTATTGCCAGGCTTTCTTTGCAAGTTTCCGGCTTTCAGTGACACCAGTATCCGCGGAGCAAGAAAAGTCATCGACGACGGCTTCAAGAGCCTCGTCAGAAGTTACGTCAACATCATCGATGCGACGGTTCAGCCGTTGCAATGGTTCCTGAACTATCTGGAGCGGCTGTTCGTCAGTTCGCCCTGGCCGATCATCCTGATCGCGATGCTGGCCATCGTCTATTTCGGCAGCCGCAACATCAAGATCACCATCGGCACGGCCATCTCCATGTGCGCCATCGGCCTTCTGGGCCTGTGGAACGACACGATGGTGACGCTCGCCATGGTGACGGTCTGTACGCTGATCGCCGTCATCGTCGGCATCCCGATCGGCATTCTCATGGCAAGGTCGGATCGGGTGCAGGCCTTCGTCAACCCGATCCTCGACGTGATGCAGACGATGCCGAGCTTCGTCTATCTCATCCCTGTCGTCATGATCTTCGGCATCGGCAAGGTGCCGGGCCTCATCGCGGTCGTCATCTATGCCGTGCCGCCGATGATCCGCCTCACCAATCTCGGCATCCGCCTCGTCGACAAGGAGGTGCTGGAAGCGGCCGACGCCTTCGGCTCCTCCGGCTGGCAGAAGCTGAAGAACGTGCAGATGCCGCTTGCCCTGCCCACCATCATGGCCGGCATCAACCAGACCATCATGATGTCGCTCGCCATGGTCGTCGTCGCCTCCATGGTCGGCGTCGGGGGGCTCGGCAAGAACGTGCTCCAGGCCATCAACAACCAGTTCTTCACGGTCGGGTTCCTCAACGGGTTCGCGCTCGTGGCCATCGCCATCATCTTTGACCGCACAAGCCAGGCCTATGGCAAGCGGCTGCAGAAGCATTCGGAGGTAATTCATGGTTAGTCATGCAATCGAGGTCCGCAATCTCTACAAGATCTTCGGGCCCCGCGGCGGCGACTATGTCGATGCGGTCAAGAACGGCCTCGGCAAGGCCGAGCTGAACCAGAAATACGGCCATGTGCTGGGTCTGCGCGACATCAACATCTCCATGCCGGCCGGCGGCATCATGGTGGTGATGGGTCTGTCCGGCTCGGGAAAATCGACACTGATCCGCCACATCAACCGGCTGATCGACCCGACTGCCGGCGAAGTGCTCTATGACGGCGTCGACGTGTGCCGGATGAACGAGAACGACCTGCGCGAATTCCGCCGCCACAAGACGGCGATGGTGTTCCAGAAATTCGCGCTGCTGCCGCACCGCACGGTCCTCGAAAACACCGTCTACGGCCTCGAGATCCAGGGCGTAGCACAGGCGGAGCGCGAAAAGCGCGCCAAGCAGTGGATCGCCCGCGTCGGCCTCGCCGGCTTCGAGAACCACTACCCGAACCAGCTTTCGGGCGGCATGCAGCAGCGCGTGGGCCTTGCCCGGGCACTGACCAACGACGCGGACATCCTCTTGATGGACGAAGCCTATTCGGCGCTCGACCCGTTGATCCGCGTCGACATGCAGACCGTGCTGCTCGACCTGCAGAAGGAACTGAAGAAGACCGTCGTCTTCATCACCCACGATCTCGACGAGGCGCTGCGCCTCGGCGACAAGATCGCCATCCTGCGCGACGGCATGGTCGTGCAGCAGGGCACCGGGCAGGAGATCGTGCTGAACCCCGCGGACGAATACATCACCGCCTTCGTCAAGGAGGTGAACCGCGGCCGGGTGGTGAATGTCGAGACGATCATGGCGCCGCTCTCGGGCAATCCCGAGGGCATGCCGATCACCACGGGCACGGTGCTCGAAATGGCCGCCCGCGCCATGACGGCCGCCAACCAGACGCTCGCCCATGTGGTCGACGAGGCGGGCCGACCGATCGGCGCTATCAGCCTCAGCGCCATCATCTCATCGATGGTGACGCCGACCAGCCACGAGGCGAAGGCGGCCTGAACCGCACCGCAGACGGACTGAGAGGGCGCTCCCGAGCGCCCTCCTCCCGTTTGGGAACGGGCCGGCTTCGTTTCGCCCCGTTCCTCCCCACCCTACACACCGCCGTCTCCTTCCTTTCTTGCCTTTCCTCGGGATCCCCCGCTCTCCTTCCTCACCCTCGCGCTTGACCCGAGGGTCCACGCGGCATCCGGAGCTGTGGATGATCGGGGCAAGCCCAGCCATGATCGAGGCAAGGGTTGCGACCTTCCGCGAACGAGCCGCCAATCCGCCGTTGCAATCACATAAAGAAATCTTTATATGATGTGACAAACAGAAGGATCCACCGATGACCGCGACGAACCCGCTTGCCCAGCTTCTTGCCGAAAAGCCCTTCCTGCTCGCCGATGGCGCGACCGGGACCTCGCTCTTCGCCATGGGCCTCGAAGCCGGGGAAGCACCGGAGCTGTGGAACGAGGCCAAACCCGAGAACATCACGAAGCTGCACCAGGACTTCGTCGATGCCGGCGCGGACATCATCCTCACCAACACCTTCGGCGGCACGCGCCATCGCCTGAAGCTGCACCATGCGCAGGACCGCGTCTTCGACCTCAACAAGAAGGCCGCCGAGATCGCCCGTGCCGTCGCCGACAAGGCACCGCGCAAGGTGATCGTCGCCGGTTCCGTCGGCCCGACGGGCGAACTGCTCGTGCCGCTCGGCGCGATGACCTATGACGATGCCGTTTCCGCCTTCGCCGAACAGATCGAAGGTCTGAAGGCCGGTGGTGCGGATGTCGCCTGGATCGAGACCATGTCCTCGCCGGAGGAAATCCGCGCCGCGGCCGAAGCGGCCACCAAGACCGGCATGCCCTTCGTCTATACCGGCTCGTTCGACACGGCCGGCAAGACCATGATGGGCCTGCATCCGCGGGACATCCATGGCGTTGCCGGCGATATCGGCGCGGGCCCGCTCGCCGTCGGCGCCAATTGCGGCGTCGGCGCGTCCGACATCCTGTCCTCGCTGCTCGACATGACCGGCGCCGACCCGTCCGCGACCGTCGTCGTCAAGGGCAATTGCGGCATCCCGGAATATCGTGGCGCGGAAATCTACTATTCCGGCACGCCGCCGCTGATGGCTGATTATGCCCGCCTTGCCCGCGATGCCGGCGCGCGCATCATCGGCGGCTGCTGCGGCACGTCCTGCGAGCACCTCGCAGCCATGCGCGTTGCGCTCGACGCGCATGAGCCGCGCGAACGTCCGACGCTGGAAACCATAATCGAAAAGATCGGCCCGCTGCGCAACAAGACCGCCGACGAAAGCGCCGCCGCACCTGCCCGCGAACGCGGCCGCCGTCGCGGCTGAGGCCAGAAGGGCGCCCGGTGGGCGCCCTTTGTCGTTCAGGCACCCAATTTTCGCCGGTGATAGGTCAGGGCGGCGTGGAGACAGAAGGCCAGCGGCGCCCGTGGCAGTGGTTCACCCGCGGGAATGAGGATCGCACGATTGCCCTCAAAGCCAAAAACCCCTTCAAACTGCATCCGGAACGTCGGCACGAGCGTGGTCTGGCAATTGAAGAACACCGCGCCGCAATCCGCCGCCTGCCGGGAAACGCCCAGCCGGATGGAACTGCCCGACCGGCTCTCCTGCGTGAGATAGGCCGGCTCGCCCCATTTGAGCGTTTCAACAAGGGCGCCGACGCCCGGCGTTTCCGCGGCGACCGCGAAGATCGCCTCACGGATTTCCATCAATCGTGCCCGCACCGCCGCCGGATAGCGGTCGAACACCACGGCGACCAGTGCCGGTATCGGCGGAGCAGTCATCGTGTCTCCTTTCGCTGGGCGTGCCGCTGTACACTGCCGCAGCGCGTCTGCTCTGTCGAGAGGAGGACGATCACGCATGAAGGAAGCCACCGCACGCTTCGAGAGAGGCGGCGGCAGCACCGGACCCCGATTGCCGGACCGTCGGGAGGAGCTTACGACGCTTCCAAAAACGCCCGCCATGCTGCAAGTCCCGCCTCCATGTTGCGCCGACCGACGCCGACACGGAAACGATCCGACGGTACGGGCAGAAGGTCCGAGACATAGAGGCTGGAAGGCAGCAGCAGCACGCCCTTCTCCTCGACCAGCCGGCGGCAATGCTCCTCGACGCCATCCGCACCGCGATAGCGCGGGAAGGCGACGCAGCCGCCGTCCGGCTCGGCCCAGTCGTAAAGATCCGGATAATCGGCGAAAAAGGCACCGAGCTTGGCCATATTCTCCGCGCAGAGCGTGCGGTTGCGGGCGAAGATCGTTTCGCGTGCCTTGATCGCGATACCGGCCAGCACCTCGGAGGGGCGCGCATTGCAGATGGAAAGATAGTGTTTCATCTTCTCCATGCGCGACAGCAATGCATGGTCACGGCTGGCGATCCAGCCAATACGCAGGCCCGGCAGGCCATAGGCCTTGGACATCACGTTGAGTGAAATACCCCTGTCGAACAGGTCGGCCGCCTGCGGCAGGCGCTTTGCCGCGTCGATCTCCAGTCCGCGATAGACCTCGTCGGAAAAGAGATGGATGCCGCGCTCGGCGCAAAGATCGACCAGTCCACGGAAAATCGCCTGATCGGCGATGGTGCCCGTCGGATTGTTCGGGAAATTGACGGCGATGAGTTTTGTTTCGGGGCGCAACGCGGCGCGCACGTCGTCGAGATCGAGCTGCCAGCGGTTTTCCGGCCGGAGCGCAATGCCCGTGACGTTGCCTGATATGGTGACCGGCATGGTCTCCATCGACTGGTAGTTCGGCACGGTGACGATGGCATGGTCACCGGCTGAAAGCAGCGCCAGCATGGCGCAGTACAGCCCCTCCTCCGCGCCGGCGAAGGTCAGGATGTCGGCGCCCGACAGCGTGTCATAGGTCGTTGCGATGGTCTCGCGCAGCTCCGGCGCGCCCCAGGTTTCGGTATAGCCGAGCGCCACGCGCTCCCAGGCCTCGCGATCCGCGGGTCCCGCCAGCGCCAGGAGGTCCGACATGGTCATCGTCTCGGCATCGCTTGCCGTCATGTGGTGGCGCGCCTTGAATTCCCAGCGCGAGAAATGGGTTTCGAGGCGGAAATCCGGCAGCGTCGTCACAGGGTCCTGTCCTTCTGGTTCTGGCGCCGGGCATCGGCGAGATAGTTGTAGATCGAAGCGCGCGAGGCGCCGATGAGGCCGGCGAGATGATCGACGGCATTGCGGGTCTGGAACAGGCCGCGTTCGTCGAGCGCGGCGACGAGCGCCACCCGGTCGCCCTTCTTCAGTGCCGTCAGCGCCAGCCCGCGGGTGCGCAGCCAGTCGTGCAGCGCCGTGTTGATCTCCTCGCGCCAGTCGCCGGCGAAAAGCGAGGCCGGGCGGGCGGCTGCTGCACCGGTAAAGGCCGAAAGCAGCCTTGCCGCGGCATCGAAATGCGAGACATCCATGTTGATGCAGAAGAGGCCGAGCGCCTGGCCGAAATCGTCCTTCAGCACCGCCGTCACCGACTTCAGGCGCCGCCCGTCCTCGCCGGTCTTCTCGTAGGGGCCGTAGATGCCGCCCTCGCCGGCTTCCTCCAACTCCTCCTCGACGAGCGATTCCATGCCCGCCTTGCGGCCGGAAAAGGCATTCCAGATGCCGGCGATCAGACCCGTCTCGAGATCGTGCAGCACGACTTCGGCATGGGGATAGAACAGGGTCGAGATGGCCGCGGCCGTCGCGGTGTGCTGGCGAAGCAGCAGGTCGGCATTCGATGAGTCGTACATGCGGACAAACAACCCAAAGATAGATAATTTGTCAATATTGGATTTTTAGTCCAAACATTCACTGACCGGCTTGCGACCCGCTTTTTCCCTGTCCTATTTAAGACGACGTGATTCTTGGGAGACCATCATGAGTGCCGATCTTGCAGCCTTTCCCGACCGGGAGACCGTGGCCGACAAGCTGGGTGCCCTCGGCGAAACCGAGCAGGCCTATCTGCGCCTGCTGATGGAAAACCCCAAGCAGGACGAGAACCTGCTTGGAGGCCTCGACCTGTATCTCAACCGCGCCGCCGCTGCCCGCTTTCTCAACTCCCTGAAGCTGGAAAAGCTCGGCGAATGGCTGGGCGAGGCGGCGCCGGCGCGCCTGCAGATGCGGCTGACCGAAGCCGCCCGCTCCAGCCAGCACGCCGCCTATGCCGCCTTCCGCGCCGGCCTCACCCGCTCGGGCGGCCTCGAACGCGCCTATCCGAAGGCCTGATCGGCCGGCACCGCCAGCGGCCCGAAGGATTTGCGGATCATGTCGGCCATGCCGTCGATCGTCGGCCCGCTGCGCCGCGGATTGCGCTTCAGCACGACGCGGGACGAATCGATCGGCGGAAAACCGTCCGCCGCGGTCAGTTCGCGCGTGCCGGGCGGGATGTTGCTGCGCGACAGCGGCGCGACGGTCAGCCCGCTCATGACCGCCGATCGCAGGCCCCCGCTGGTGTCGCAGGTATAGGCGATGCGATAGGGGATCGTGTGCCGCTCCAGCGAGCGCAGGGCGAAATCCCGGCACCAGCTCGAGCGCCAGTAGACGGCCACCGGCATCGGGCGTTCCAGATGCCGGTTGTGCGCCACGGAGGTGACCCAGACCGTCGGATCGATCGCCAGAAGCTCGCCGGAGACCCCGTCGCACCAGTCGAAGATGATGGCGAGGTCGAGCTCGTCGGCCTCCAGTGCCGCAAGCTGCTGGGCGGTGTAGCCACAGAGCACCGTCACCTCGGTATCCGGATGGATTTCCGCAAACGCCGCCAGCGCATTGGGCAAGACCGTCTGGTTGTATTCCTCGGGAATGCCCACGCGCACCGGGCCGTCGAGCGGCACGGTGCGCATCGCCGCCGTCGTCTCGTCGACGAGCCCGACGATGCGCCGCGCATAGGGCAGCAGCCGCTGGCCCTCCCGCGTCAGGGCAACACCGCGCGGGCCGCGCTCGAAGAGCATCGCCCCCACCGAATCCTCCAGCTTGCGCACTTGCATGCTGATTGCCGATTGCGTGCGCCCGAGCCTGTCGGCGGCATGGGTGACATTGCCGGCCTGGGCGACGGCGACGAAAATACGGAGCAGATCGCTTTCGAGAGGGGGATACATGGCGCCATCGCTTTTTCTGATGCCTGCCATAATCGCTATTCGTTTGTGAAATGTCTACGGTTTTGCTTGGCTTTGTCGTGAAAGAGAAGGCAAGGCCATGGGAATCATCGGAAAACTACGAGAAGAATGGATGCGGTTTCGCCGGAGGCAGGCGGAGCGGGAGGCCTTGCGGCTGCTCATTGCTAGGCGCGATACACGGTTGCTGCGCGATGTCGGGCTGACATTGGCCGAAGGCACCGCGCGCGGCTACGAGACGCTGCCACAAGCAAAGGAGCGCCGCTGGACGGCGCCCCTCATCCGGCTGCGACTGCTGCCACCCAGCACGTGGAGCGAAGGCGATGTGGCGCCGGCGGCCGCAAACAACAGTTGCAAGGCGGCGGAAAAACCCGCCGCTTAGCCCGTCTCCCCCGTGTGGGGAGACGTTTCGGCAGACCGAATGAAGGGCGACCTGCCCTACTCCGCCTTTTCGCCGGAAAGGCCGCCGGCGAGCTGGACGAGTTTGAGGAACTCGGCGCGATAGCCGAAGGGGTCGTTGCCCTTCGCTGCCTCTGCAAGCCCGAGGATCGAGCCATAGGCGTAGTCCTGCAGGGCCGTCACGCCCTTCAGCTTCTGCCCGAAGGCGGCGACGGCGACCGAGAAGCGTACATCCGTCGAGGCGGCGCTCACATCGGCGACGGCATTCGCATCCGTCACCGGCAGGGTTGCCAGTTCGCTCGTCTCGCCGTCCGGCTTCTTCCAGCGCATCTTCAGGAAGGCGAGTTCGCCGCTGCCGCTCTCGGCCGCCGGCTGTGCCTTGCCATAACGCAGCGGGTCGTTCAGCACGGCGGGGCTGCCCTTCGGCGTCACCTCGTAGATCGCCGTCACCCGATGGCCGGAGCCGATGTCGCCGGCATCCACCTTGTCATTGTTGAAATCCTCGCGGTTGAGCACGCGGGTCTCGTAGCCGATCAGGCGGTATTCGGCGATGCGGTCGGGATTGAACTCGATCTGGAACTTGACGTCCTTGGCGATGGGGAAGAGCGAGGAACCCGCCTCCTCCACCAGCGTCTTCTGTGCCTCGGCCAGCGTATCGATATAGGCGGCCGTGCCGTTGCCGTTCTGCGCCAGCGTCTGCATCATGCCGTCATTGTAGTTTCCGCGGCCAAAACCAAGCACCGAAAGGAAGATGCCGCTCTTGCGGCGCTCCTCGATGATGCGCTTCAGGTCCTCGTCGCTGGCCGGGCCGACGTTGAAATCGCCGTCCGTCGCCAGCATGACGCGGTTGACGCCATCCTTCTTGAAGGCCTTCTCCGCCAGCCGATAGGCCGCCTCGATGCCCTCGGCGCCCGCCGTCGAGCCGCCCGGCTGGAGCGTGTCGATGGCGTCGAGGATTTTCTGGCGGTCCTTCGCCGCCGTCGGCTCCAGCACCACGCCGGCGTTGCCGGCATAGGTGACGATGGAAACGGTGTCCGTGTCCTTCAGCTTGCCGACCAGCAGGCGGAAGGCGCCCTTCAGCAGCGGCAGCTTGTCCGCCTCGTCCATCGAGCCGGAGACATCGATGAGGAAGACGAGGTTGGCGGTGGGCTGCGCCGTCGGCACCGTCTCGAACCCCTTGATGCCGATATGCAGCAGCTCGGTGTTCTTGTTCCAGGGCGTCGGCATGACCGTGACGGTGGCGTTGAACGGCTTTTCCGCGGTCTCCGGCCCCTTCCAGTCATAGGGGAAGTAGTTGACCAGTTCCTCCACCCGCACCGCCTCGAGGTCCGGCAGGCTGCCGCCGAGCAACGCACGGCGCACATAGGAATAGGAGGCCGTGTCGACATCGGCCGAAAAGGTCGAGACCGGATCGGTGGTGACGCTCTTGACCGGATTGGGATCGGCCGAGGCGAAACGCTCGCGGTCCTCCTCGGGCACGGACATCGCGATGGCATCGGCCGTCGCGGAGGGCTGTGTTATGGCGCGTCTCAGGGCCTGCATGTTGGCGGCACCCTCGACGATAGCAGATTCGTGTCCACTGAGATCGATATGACCAACGGACGTTTCGGCAGTGGTCTGGCTCAGTTCCGGCGTCGGAACAACCCCGCCGAGCAAGGATGAATCCGGGACGGTGGCGACCACCTCCTCCTGACGGCTTTCGGCGAGCGGGGCAGGTTCGGTAGAGAACACCGTGGTCGTCTGAGTGGCGTCCGCCTTCGCTTTTGCATCGGACGACCGCTTCGCACTGCCGCCCTGGCCGCTCTCCTTCAACGCGGCTGAAACGTCTTCCGCATTGAATTCACCCGCCTTCGCTTCCAGCTTGCGCGCACGCAGATCGGCATCGACCGGCTTTTCTACGACCTCCGTCTCCGTGGTCAGCGGCACGGTGCCATTGCGCACCAGTTCATAGCTGACAAGACCAGCGACGGGCACGACGAGCAGCGTGGCAAGGGCCGAGCCGGCGAGAAATTTGCGGTTCATGATGGGGCTCCATATCCGGTTGAAGATGGAGCTTTGACGCCCGCCCGACGACGATCCTTGGGGGCTGGTCGCATTTTTTTCCGCGCCGTCGAACGCCTCCATGGCGGCGGCAAGCGCGCGGGCACGGGCCGCGGGGTCGGCGGCGGGAGCCCTGTTGCGGGCAAGTTTTTCGAGGTCGAGATCGCTCATCGTCTGTCCTTCCGTCACGCGGCCGCATCGCGCAAAAGCACCTTCAGGCGCTTGCGGGCTTCGTGCACATGCCAGGAAATCGTCGTTTCGGCGCAGCCGAGCACATCGGCCGCCGCCGCATGGCTGAGCCCCTCGCCGTAGATCAGCAGCACGGCGTCGCGCTGCTTGTCGGGCAACTGCCGCACCGCCTGCCAGAGCTCCTCATTGCCGTCGTCAGCGGGGGCATCGTCCAGCACGGCCTGTTCGCGCAGATAGGCGGCGTCGCGCCATTCGGCCCGGCGCCGCTTGCGCAGCTGGTCGCGCGCCGCATTCAGCGTCACCGAATAGAGCCAGGTCCCGAAGCGGCTGGCGCCCTTGAAACCGCGGATGGCGCTGGCAAGGCGTATGCACACCTCCTGTGCCACGTCCTCGGCATCCTGCCGGTCGCCGCACCATCGCCAGGCGACGGCATGGATAAAATCATAGCGGCCTTCGACAAGCGCGGCGAACGCCTGCCTGTCGCCTGAGGCCGCCTTTTCGACAAGTTCTGTTTCCACGGGTCCATCCCGATTGCTGTGCACTATCCTTTCAGACGTGTCTCGGGCGGCGATCCTTGGGCCTGCGTTCAAAAAAATCTCACCAGGGCAGATTTTTTACGACGGCGATGATGGTACCCATCACGGCGTCCCGGTCGTGGCGCCGGATTTCCGGGGCGTAGAGGCTGGAAATGCTGCCGTCGAGAAAGAGCGCATTTTTACTGTGCAGCCGGTCACGGAAGAGCGTCGCGAAATCGTGGAAGCGCACCGGAGTTTTCGAGATTGCGAAGGCGACCCGCCCGTCCGGCAGGATGCCGACCCCGTTGCGGATCTGCAGGCTGGTGGCATCGGGCAGGAAACGCGGATGGATGGTTCCGTCGATCAGCAGCATCGGTCCCGATTGCGTCGCCTCGACCGGCGACAGCCCGGCCTTCGCATAGGCGTCTGTCTCCAGCACACCCGCTGTGCCGTCTCCCACCCAGAAAACGCCGTTCGGCTTCAGAAAGAAATTGCCGAAGGCGTCACCGCGACTGAGCGCGCCCGTCTCCCTTCCGTTTTCCACCAGCAGCCCCACCGGACCATAATCCGGATGGTACATGCCGCCGTTCATCGCAAAGCTCATGTGCTGACTGTTGCCGAGGAGATGGGTATTGAGCTGGTCGTAGGTCGCACCGCGCTTTCCGAGCGTCGCCGTGCCGTAGAGGCGGATCGTATCCACCTTCGGATCGAAGGTGCAGACGGTGTAGCGGCCCGATAGGTGGTCGATCTCGGTGCATTTTGGCGGTTCGGCCATGACGGGGCTCCCGAGAGCGAGGAACAGGAGAAGAATGAGAAGGACGCGCATGGCGTTTGGCTCGGCTGGCATTGCGGCGAATTTAGCGGCGGGTTGCCGTCATAGCGAGAGCGCCGCCATGTGGAAGCGCAGTTGCGCATCGTTATAGCGATAGCTTGCGCCGACGGGACAGGCGGCGCGGGCAAGGCAGCCGGCCGACATGCAGCCGCCCTGCCCCACGGGCGTGCGCAGATAGGCGCGGCAGGCGGAGACGTCGAACAGATCCGGGCGAACGGCTGCAGCGGGACAGGTGGTGAGGCAGGGCTTGTCCGGACAGTGGTCGCAGGGATGCGGCGATGCCCGCGACGGCGCGTCCCCGATCGGATCGGCAAAGCCGAGTGCGCCGCGATAGCCGTGCCAAAGGCCGTAGACGGGGTGGATGAGGATCCCGAGCGGCGAGGCTTTCAGGCCCTCGGCCCGCATCGCCCATTGCTGAAACGGCTGCCAGGGCGGATCGGAGGGAAACCAGGCGGTCGCCCCTGCCGCCGCGGCAACGGGCTCTATCACCGCCTTCGACCAGGTATCGAGCGGATCGGGGCCGGATCGCCCTTTCCGCCAACGGGAAAAGGCCGGCCAGAGAGAGCTGCCAATATTGCCGATGAGCACGACGCTTGCTGCCGGGCGGCCATCCGCCAGCTCAGGCGGTGTTTCGCCCTCACGAAAATTCACGGCACCGCGCAAAAAAAGACCGTGCGGCTGGAGAGCCGCACGGATCATATCGAGATCGGGACGACGCGCCCTCACCGGGTCACATCTCCCTTGATTTCATAGTGGGGACGCCAGACGTCCTTCTGGATCATGTCCGCCACCCGTGTTGCTCCGCCTTGCTCCCTGGCGCGATCGGGACCCTTTCAGGTGAAGGCGTCCGGCATCGAATCCTTGCGGGCCGCCATATAGGCCAGCAGCGCGTCGTCGATCGCCGGATCGAGATAGGGCGCCTCGTAGTGCTCGAGCCAGGTGCGGCAGAGCGCGTTGGCGCGGTCTTCAATGCGCTTCTGTCCCTCGATTTCCCACTGCTCGAACGAATTGTTGTCGGCAAGCGGCGAGCGGTAGAAGGCGGTCTGGAAGTTGGCCTGGGTATGGGCGCAGCCGAGATAGTGGCTGCCCGGGCCGACCTCGCGGATCGCATCGAGCGCCTGGGCGTTCTCCGAGAGGTCGATGCCCTCGGCGAATTTCTGCTGCATGCCGAGTTGGTCCTGATCGATCATGAACTTTTCGTAGGAGGCAACGAGGCCGCCTTCCAGCCAACCGGCGGCGTGCAGCACGAAGTTCGTGCCGGCGAGCAGCGTCATGTTCAGCGTATTGGCCGATTCGTGGGCGGCCTGTGCATCCGGGATCTTCGAGCCGCAGAGCGAGCCGCCGGTCCGGAACGGAATGCCGAGGCGACGGGCGAGCTGCGCCGCGCCGTAGGACACCAGCGACGGCTCCGGCGAGCCGAAGGTCGGCGCGCCCGACTGCATGGAGATCGAGGCCGCGAAGGTGCCGAACAGCACCGGCGCCCCCTTGCGGATGAGCTGTGTGAAGGCGGCGCCGGCGAGGACTTCGGCAAGGATCTGCGTCAGCGTGCCGGCGACCGTCACCGGGCTCATCGCGCCCGACAGGATGAACGGCGAGACGACGCAGGCCTGGTTATGCCGCGCATAGACCTTCAGCGCGCCCACCATGGTCTCGTCGAAGACCATCGGCGAGTTGGCGTTGATGAGGTTCATCATGACCGTGTTGTTTTCGACGAACTCGTCGCCGAAGACGAGCTTGGCCATGGCGATCGAATCTTCCGCGCGTTCCGGCGCGGTGACCGAACCCATGAACGGCTTGTCGGAATATTTGATGTGGCTGTAGACCATGTCCAGGTGACGCTTGTTCACCGGAACGTCCACCGGCTCGCAGACCGTACCGCCGGAAGAATGCATGGACGGCGCCATATAGGCGAGCTTCACGAAATTACGGAAATCCTCGATCGTCGCATAGCGGCGGTTGCCTTCCAGGTCGCGCACGAAGGGCGGGCCGTAGACCGGCACGAAGACGGTGGCCTTGCCGCCGATATGCACGCTGCGCTCGGGATTGCGGGCATGCCAGGTGAAGTTCGACGGCGCGGTCTTCAGGAGTTCGCGGCAGAGGCCCTTGGGGAAATGCACGCGCTCGCCGCGCACGTCGGCGCCGGCGTCCCGCCAGAGCTGGAGGGCTTCGGGGTCCTCGCGGAACTCGATGCCGATCTCTTCCAGCACCCGGTCGGCATTCGCCTCGATGAGCTGCAGGCCTTCTTCGTCGAGGACTTCGTATTCCTTGATCTTGCGGGTGATGTAGGGCAGCGACGGGCCCGGGCCGCCCCCGGTGCGCGAGGCGCGCCGCGCGGCCGCACCCCGACCCTCACGCGAACGGCGACCGCCGCCTTCACCGGCGCCCTCGCCTGCCACCTGCTGAATGTCCTCGCTCATGATCCGTCTTTCCTTGTTGTCGCGGTGCAGAAAAGCACCGCGGGCCTTGTTCTTTCCGGCGCCCGAACGCGCCTCTCGTTCTATGCTAGCAAGCCGCCGGGGCGGGGCGGTTCTCAATGCGCCAAGCGGTGGCGCACGCGGGATACCGGCATGGGCGAGACTATAGCGGGATTGCGACGGGCAGCGTAGCGGCATTGACGTGTTTGCACTGTCAATTCACGGCTTTACCGGCTATTCATGCAAGAAGAGGGAAACGGGTCGCTTTTCGCCATATGCGACGTCGCTTTCAAAATCAGGTTCGCGCAAGAGGAACGCTATTCCTTATGGTGAGAGCCTGCCGCCGCAGCGCCACTGGAGACGAGGAAACACAATGTCTGACGACGAAATCATTCTCGCCGATCTCTCCGACGAAGAGCTCGTGCAGCAGATGCACGACGACCTCTACGACGGCCTGAAGGAGGAAATCGAGGAAGGCACCAACATCCTTCTCGAGCGCGGCTGGGCCCCCTACGACGTCCTGACCCAGGCGCTCGTCGAAGGCATGCGCATCGTCGGCGTCGATTTCCGTGACGGCATCCTCTTCGTTCCGGAAGTGCTGCTTTCGGCCAATGCGATGAAGGCCGGCATGTCGATCCTGCGTCCGCTGCTCGCCGCCACCGGCGCGCCCAAGCAGGGCAAGATGGTCATCGGTACCGTCAAGGGCGACATCCATGACATCGGCAAGAATCTCGTCGGCATGATGATGGAAGGTGCCGGCTTCGACGTCATCGACCTCGGCATCAACAACCCGGTCGAAAACTACCTCGAGGCCATCGAACGCGAGCAGCCGGACATCCTCGGCATGTCGGCGCTGCTGACGACCACCATGCCCTACATGAAGGTCGTCATCGACACGATGAAAGAAAAGGGCCTGCGCGACGATTACGTCGTTCTCGTCGGCGGCGCACCGCTGAACGAGGAATTCGGCAAGGCCGTCGGCGCCGACGCCTACTGCCGCGACGCGGCCGTCGCCGTCGAAACGGCCAAGGAATTCATGAAGCGCAAGCACAACATGCTTGCCGGCTGATTTTTGAAGGGCGCCGGTCTTGCACCGGCGCCCTTTCACCATGATCTATCAATTGACGGAATGCACGACCCGGCGACCGGCATCCTGGGTCGCATCCACCGCGTTGGCGGTGTCACGGCCGAGGCCGCGGATGGTGTTGCCACAGGCGCTGAGCACCAGCAGCGCGGTAAAGACAATGCCGAGACGGGCAAGATTTTTCGCGGTCATGGCGGGATCCTCTCATGAATGCACTCGACTCGGAAACTAGACCAGCCGGCAGCGAAGCGGAACGTGGCAGCGCCGAAAAAGTTCGCGTCATCGCCTGCGGCGCCATCGCCCGCGAAATCCTCGCCATCCGCGAGGCGAACGGCCTTTCCCATATCGACCTCCTCTGTCTTCCCGCCATCTGGCACGCCCATCCGGAAAAGATCGCGCCCGGCGTCGAACAGGCGATCGCCGAGGCGCGCGCGGAAGGGTTTTCCCGCATTTTCGTCGGTTATGCCGATTGCGGCACGGGCGGATTGCTCGACCGGCTCTGCGAGCGCGAGGGCGTCGAGCGCATCGCCGGGCCGCACTGTTATTCCTTCTTCGCCGGCAACGCCGCCTTCGCGGCCAAGGACGACGACGTCACCTCCTTCTTCCTCACCGATTTCCTCGCCCGCCAGTTCCGCGCCTTCGTCATCGAACCGCTCGGTCTCGATCGCCATCCCCAACTGAAGGACATGTACTTCGGCAATTACAGGAAGCTCGTCTATCTCTCGCAGGTCGAGGACGAGGGTTTGAAGCAGAAGGCGAAAGAGGCGGCGGATTATCTCGGCCTTGCCTACGAGTATCGCTTCACCGGCTACGGCGACCTGACGGGCGAGCTTTTACGCGCCCGCTAACCAATCCTTAGCCCTGCCCGGCAAATCCCCAACGCAGTTACCGCTTCCTAAGCCATCGCGACGAAGATGCCGCAAAAGACTGGCGAGGCCTGGGACATGACGGAACGCGACATACGGATGGAAACGGTGGCCATGCTGATCCAGCCCGGCCCCAATCCGGAAATCGTCATCAACGCCGTCAAGACCACCTTCCCGAACCTTGTCGTCATCGAGGAGCAACCCGAATCGAAAAAGCTGTTCATCCGGCGGCGCGCGAAAAAGCTTGGCTGGATACAGGCCCTCGGCCAGCTCGCCACCATGGTCGTTTCCAAATACGGCAAGCGCTTCACCGCAAAACGCGCTGAGGAAATCCTCGAAGAATACGGCGCAAACCCCTCGACGGACTCGACAATCCGCCGCATCGCCATCCCCTCGGCCAACGGCCCCGAACTGCTGACAGCGCTGGAAGAGGTGCGGCCGGCCGCACTGCTTCTCGTCAGCTGCCGCATGATGAAGGCCGGGACGCTCGCGGCGATCGCCTGCCCCGTCCTCAATTTCCACGCCGGCATCAATCCGCGATATCGCGGCCTGCAAGGTGGCTACTGGTCACGCATCGAGTGCGACGAGGCAAATTTCGGCGGCACCGTGCACCTCGTCGATCCCGGCGTCGATACCGGCGACGTGCTCTACCAGCAGCGCGTCACCCCCTCCAAACGCGACACGATGCACACCTATCCGCTGCTCCAGACGGCGGCCTCGACGGGCATCATCGTCAAGGCGATGCGCGATGCGGTGACCGGCAATCTCAAGCCCTTGAAAATAGCGGCGCCCTCGCGGCAATGGTATCATCCGCCGATCTGGACATGGCTCTTGAACGGCGTGACCCGCGGCATCTGGTAATTCCTTCTGTATAGTCGAATCCCACGTCGTTTTTGAACATGGGGCAGTCGTGGCGAGTGAAGCCCGCGACGCGGCCAAACCGCATTGTCAGCGCTAGAGCAATTCCAGGAAAAGTGTGCCACGGTTTTCCGTCCGGATTTGCGCAATAGGAGGAAGAGCGTTTTCGCGATCCGAAGAAACACGCAAACGCTCTGGGAGAATTTTCGACATGGCAGATCGTATCATCGTCTACTGGCGCGACATCCCCGCCCAGGTCATCATCAAGAAGGGCCGCACGAACGCCAAGCGGGAGCTCTCGCTGCGCTTCACCGAGGCGATCGACATGTGTGCCATGCGCACAGGCGCGGCCGAGACGGACGACTACCTCGCCGAATGGCGCAAGGCCGAGCCGACGCCGGTTTCCGACGATCTCGAAGCCGAGGCAGACAAGGCGGCCGCCGAACTCGAAGCGGCATACGACCGCGAGCGGCTGGTCGCCCTCGTGAAAGCCGGGGGCCGCGAGAATGGCTGACGCCGTCCAGAAGCCCGGCAATGCCGCGCCCGCCAAGAAGGCCGCCACCGGCGCCTTCACGCCGGCGGGCGTCTCGCCGAACCGCCGTTCGCGCCACAAATACACGATCCGCCTGTGGGCCGTGCGCAATTCGCGCTTCTTCGAGTGGTTCTACCATCGCTTCGCCGAAGTCTTCCTTCTCCTGCATCCCGTCTGGAAACTCTTCGGTTACCGGCGCGTCGAGCGTCCCATCACCTTCGTCGAAAAGCATGTGAAGGGCTTTCTCTTCGACTGTCGCATGTGCGGCCAGTGCGCGCTGTCGTCCACGGGCATGTCCTGCCCGATGAACTGTCCCAAGCAGCTGCGCAATGGCCCCTGCGGCGGCGTGCGTGCCAACGGCAATTGTGAAGTCGAACCGGATATGCCCTGCGTCTGGGTCCAGGCCTGGAAGGGCTCCCAGAACATGGCCAAGGGTGATGCGATCATGAACGTGCAGAAGCCGGTGAACCAGTCGCTGCGCGAAACCTCTTCCTGGCTGCGCGTGACGGCCGAAGCCGCCGCTGCCAAGGAAGCGGCTGCCAATGCCGGAAAGGACGCCTGAGCCATGGCGCATTTCGATGAAAACCCGCTTGGCGTCCACCTGCCACTCGATCCCCTGCCCGGCCACTCCTCCATGGGCCGGCTGGAACGCGTGCTGCGCCGCGGCGAGTTCGCCGTCACGACGGAACTGAACCCGCCCGACAGCGCCAACCCGGAAGACGTCTACGAGCGCGCTGCGATCTTTGACGGCTGGGTGGACGGCATCAACGCGGTCGACGCCTCCGGCGCCAACTGCCACATGTCCTCCGTCGGCATCTGCGCACTTTTGACCCGCATGGGCTATGCGCCGATCATGCAGATCGCCTGCCGCGACAAGAACCGCATCGCCATCCAGGGCGACGTGCTGGGTGCGGCCGCCATGGGCGTGTGCAACATCATGTGCCTGACCGGCGACGGCGTGCAGGCCGGCGACCAGCCGGGCGCCAAGCCGGTCTTCGACCTCGACTGCATGTCGCTGCTTGAAACCGTGCGCATCATGCGCGACAATTCGAAGTTCCTCTCCGGCCGCAAGCTGACGACGCCGCCGAAGGTTTTCCTCGGCGCGGCGATCAACCCGTTTGCGCCACCCTACGACTTCCGCCCCTATCGCCTTGCCAAGAAGATCGAGGCCGGCGCGCAGTTCGTGCAGAGCCAGTATTGCTTCGACGTGCCGATGTTCCGCGAATACATGAAGAAGGTGCGCGACCTCGGCCTGCACGAAAAATGCTACATCCTCGTCGGTGTCGGCCCGATGGCTTCGGCCAAGACGGCAAAGTGGATCCGCTCCAACGTGCCGGGCATCCACATTCCCGATTCCGTCATTGCGCGCCTCGAAGGCGCGCAGGACCAGAAGAAGGAGGGCAAGCAGCTCTGCATCGACATCATCAACGAGGTGAAGGAGATCGAGGGCGTTTCCGGCATTCACGTCATGGCCTACCGCCAGGAAGAATATGTCGCAGAGATGGTGCATGATTCTGGCGTGCTGAAGGGCCGCCAGCCCTGGAAGCGCGAGCCGAACCCGGTTGACCAGCTGGTCGCCGAACGCATCGAGGCTGCCCGCAGCGGCCAGGAACAGGACCAGCAGCAGATGGCGGAAAAAGCCGCCCATCATCCCCATTGATTTCGCGTGTCGGCACCCGCCGGCACGCCGCTTGTAACACCGGAAATCGCGCGCTAGATCAAACCCAGCGCCACGCCCCAGAGGACCTTACATGACCCGCACCATCGTCGCCTCGGCCACCCGCGAAATCGTCATCGGTTTCGACCAGCCCTTCTGCGTCATCGGCGAACGCATCAACCCGACCGGCCGCAAGAATCTGGCCGCGGAAATGCAGGCCGGCAATTTCGACACCGTCATCAAGGACGCGCTGGAACAGGTCGCCGCAGGCGCGACGATGCTCGACATCAATGCGGGCGTGACCTCGGTCAACCCGAACGAGACCGAGCCGGGCCTGCTCGTGCAGACGCTGGAAATCGTCCAGGGCCTCGTCGATATCCCGCTTGCGATCGACAGCTCGGTCACGGCTGCCATCGAGGCCGGCCTGAAGGTCGCCAAGGGCCGCCCGCTGGTCAACTCCGTCACGGGTGAGGAAGAGAAGCTCGAAGCGATCCTGCCGCTCGTCAAGAAGTACAACGTGCCGGTCGTCGCGATCTCCAACGACGAGACCGGCATTTCGATGGACCCTGACGTGCGTTTCGCCGTCGCCAAGAAAATCGTCGAGCGCGCTGCCGACTACGGCATCCCCGCACATGACATCGTTGTCGACCCGCTCGTCATGCCGATCGGCGCGCTGGGCGATGCCGGTCGCCAGGTCTTCCAGCTGCTCTATCGCCTGCGCAACGAGCTGAAGGTCAACACGACCTGCGGCCTCTCCAACATCTCCTTCGGCCTGCCGCACCGCCACGGCATCAATGCCGGCTTCATCCCGATGGTCATCGGCGCCGGCATGACGTCCGCCATCATGAACCCCTGCCGCCCGCAGGAAATGGAAGCCGTGCGCGCCGCCAACGTGCTGAACGGCACCGACGCCAACTGCACCAACTGGATCATGACCTACCGCGACCACAAGCCTGCCGAAGGCGGCGCCGTTGCCGCCGCGTCCGCAGCTCCGGCAGCCGGTGGCGGCCGCCGTGGCGGCCGTGCAGCCCGCGCCGGCGCCGGCGCGGCCCGGGAATAACGTGGCCGGCGGGCGACAGCTCCGTCGCGACGCCTTCAGCCTCTGGCTGGAGGCGCCTCTCGTGATCGCCATGCGCTGCCACGAGATGGGCATGGCGGCGATGACGGGCTCGACCCAGAACACGGCCGAGATGACCCGGATGGTCACCGAAAAGATGGCTGCCACGGCGGAAAGCGTCGTGGCGGCCAATTTTGCTGTTGCAAAGGCCATGATGACGGCGGCATCGCCCGAAGCTGCGGCCCGCGCCGTCTCGGAAGCCGCGCTGAAGCCCTATGGCAAGCGCGTGCGCCGCAATGTGCGGCGTCTCTCGGCCAGAAAGGGCTGAGATGCGTCGTTTCACGCCGAAAAGAGAGTACGACCGATGCGCATCGAAGGTGAGAACGAGATCAACATGACCGAAGCCTCGGTGAAGGAGCCGCTCGTCCTCTTCATGCCCTCGGGCAAGCGTGGCCGCTTCCCGGTGGGCACGCCCGTTCTGGAAGCTGCGCGCAAACTCGGCGTCTATGTCGAAAGCGTCTGTGGCGGCCGTGCCACCTGCGGGCGCTGTCAGATCGAGGTGCAGGAAGGCAATTTCGCAAAACACAAGATCGTCTCCTCCCTCGACCACATCTCGGAAAAGGGCCCGAAGGAAGAGCGCTACGAAAAGATCCGTGGCCTGCCTGATGGCCGTCGCCTCTCCTGTTCCGCCCTCATCCTCGGCGATCTCGTCGTCGATGTGCCGCAGGACACCGTGATCAACGCACAGGTCGTGCGCAAGGCCGCGACCGACCGTGTGATCGAGCGCAACGCCGCGGTCCAGCTCTGCTATGTCGAGGTGGACGAGCCAGACATGCACAAGCCGCTCGGCGATCTCGACCGCCTGAAGGTAATGCTGGAAAAGGACTGGGGCTGGAAGGATCTCCTGATCGCGCCCCATCTCATCCCGCAGGTGCAGTCGATCCTGCGCAAGGGCAACTGGGGCGTCACCGCCGCCATCCACCGCGACATGGATTCCTCGCGCCCCTTCATCGTCGCCCTTTATCCCGGCCTGAAGAACGAGGCCTATGGCATCGCCTGCGACATCGGCTCGACGACCATCGCCATGCACCTCGTGTCGCTGCTATCGGGCCGCATCGTCGCCTCTTCCGGCACGTCCAACCCGCAGATCCGCTTCGGCGAAGACCTGATGAGCCGCGTCTCCTACGTCATGATGAACCCGGACGGCCGGGAAGCCATGACCAAGGCCGTGCGCGAGGCCGTCAACAGCCTGATCGGCAAGGTCTGCGGCGAAGGTGAGGTCGACCGGCACGACATCCTCGACATGGTGTTCGTGGCAAACCCGATCATGCACCACCTCTTCCTCGGCATCGATCCGACAGAGCTCGGCCAGGCGCCCTTCGCGCTCGCCGTGTCGGGCGCATTGCAATACTGGGCGCACGAACTCGACATCGACGTGAACCGCGGTGCGCGGCTCTACACGCTGCCCTGCATCGCCGGCCATGTCGGCGCGGATGCGGCGGGCGCGACGCTTTCCGAAGGCCCTTACCGGCAGGATCGGATGATGCTGCTCGTCGATGTCGGCACCAATGCGGAAATCGTGCTCGGCAACAAGGACCGTGTCGTCGCCGCATCCTCGCCCACCGGGCCTGCCTTCGAAGGCGCGGAAATCTCCTCCGGCCAGCGCGCTGCACCAGGCGCGATCGAGCGCGTGCGCATCGATCCCGCGACCCTGGAGCCGCGCTTCCGCGTCATCGGCGTCGACAAGTGGTCGGACGAAGAGGGGTTTGCCGAAGCCGCCAAGAGCGTCGGCGTCACCGGCATCTGCGGCTCGGCGATCATCGAGGTCGTCGCGGAGATGTACCTCGCCGGCGTCATCTCCGAGGACGGCGTGGTCGATGGCTCCATGGCGGAAAAAAGCCCGCGCATCCTGCAGAACGGGCGCACCTTCTCCTACCTGCTGCATGACGGCGAGCCGCGCATCACGGTGACGCAGAACGACATCCGCGCCATCCAGCTCGCCAAGTCGGCGCTCTATGCCGGCATCAAGCTCCTGATGGAAAAGCTTGGCATCGAGCATGTCGACACGATCCGCTTTGCCGGCGCCTTCGGTTCCTTCATCGATCCGAAATACGCCATGGTGCTCGGCCTCATCCCGGATTGCGACCTTGCCGAGGTGAAGGCCGTCGGCAACGCCGCCGGCACGGGCGCGCTCATGGCGCTTCTCAACCGCGACCACCGCCGCGAGATCGAAAGGACGGTCGCCCATATCGAGAAGATCGAGACGGCGCTGGAGCCCAACTTCCAGCAGCTTTTCGTCAACGCCATGGCGCTGCCGAACAAGGTGGATCCCTTCCCGGAACTCGCCAAGGTCGTCACCCTGCCGGAGCGCAAGGTGCTGGCCGACGATGGCGGCGGCGAAGGTGGCGGACGACGGCGGCGGCGCAGCCGGGAGTAGGAGGCACGGCGCGCCCTCGGGGCAAAATAGTCCGCCTGCACATAAACCACCCCGCAAAGAATCCGTTTTGTTTTCGGCGGTTTATCGGCATGATCCGAGAATAGGGCGACGGTCTCGCCCGTTGATTGCCATATCGACCGCGTAACCTCCCGCAATTCCCAGCGTGTGAAAGCCTCGTCCATGACGCTTGCCCGCCTCGTCGCCGCCAGCCTTCTTCTTGTCGCCAGCAGCCTGCCGGCGCGCGCCCAGGAGGACTACCCTTTCACCGGCGAATGGGAATGCGACGGCGCGCCCTTCGTCTTCACCGCCACGGCCTACAGCATCGGCGACGACACCTACGACGTCCAGGAGGTGCAGGAGGGGTCGGACGGCTCCTACACGCTGTTCCTCTCCGACGAGGTCTACATCTACCTGTCCGCGATCACCGCGGACACGCTCGATTTCTCCTCTTCCGAAAGCAGCCGTACGCTGAGCTGCCGCCGCTACTGACAGAAAGTGTCCCGATGAACCACGCCCGCCTTCTCGCCCTTGCCCTTTGCCTCGGCCTCGCCTCGCCTGCCCTTGCCGATACCTATGCGGCGATCAGCAACACGGCGATGGCCATTACCGGGGATATCGAGTTCGACGATTTCGGAATCACCTTCGAGAACGGCAAGCAGATCACCTTCGACGAACTTGTCGGCGATACGTTCGTGGTGGGCGGCGAGACGGTGGCAGCGTCGGTCTACAGCCTCAAGGAGGCATCGGATCCGGTCCTCAACAACGGCAACCGGCTGTGCGGCGAGCCCGTCACCTATGTCGCGTCCTGGGGCGATGCCGATACGACGACCGTCGCCGTCTTCGCAACGCAGGACATGCCGGAAAGCGACGCGCAGATGTGCGCGTCCTATACCTACGAGTAGGCGGCCGGTAGGCCGGGCGCTGCCCGGCCCGCCGTGGTTCAGCAGGCGACCTGCAGCATATCCATCGGCCGGCGCTCCATACGGGCGAAGGCGGCGCGGATATATTCCGCGACGGCGAGCGCCGGCGTTTCCGCCTCCTCGTTGACGACGAGGCCGATCAGGTAATGACCGAGATCCGGCAGGCCGTCCTTCTCGCCGAGCGCCACCATGTCGTCCCCCACCAGGAAGCGCGCGAGCGGCGCAACCGCAAGGTCCGCCCGGATGGCGGCGCGCTGGCCCATGTGATGGGCGCAGAAATAGGCGACGCGGAAATCACGACCCGACCGGCTCAGCTCCTCGAGCGCCCGCGCCCGCCAGATGCAGCCCTCTTCCCAGACCGATACCGGCAGAGGGTTCTTCAGATGCGCATTGCCGCAATTCTTGCCGGCCCAGACGAGCTGCTCCTTGAGCAGGATTTCACCGGGAACGGGAATGGTGCCGTCCGTGGCATTGAAGATGGCAAGGTCGAGCCGGCGTTCGGCGACGGCGCGGCGCAGATTGCCGCTCGTCTCGATCGATACATTGACGGCGATCGACGGATAGGTCTCGGCAAAGCGGCGGAGCACTTCCGGCAGGATGAGCTCGCCGACATCGTCAGGCGCACCGAGCCGCACCACGCCGTTCATTTCCGGCATCATGAAGCGTGACACCGCCTCGTTGCTGAGGGCGATCAGCCGGCGCGCGTAGGACAGCAGCACTTCACCATGATGCGTCAGCACCACGGAACGCGCATCGCGTCGGAACAGCGTGCAGCCGAGCAGTTCCTCCAGCTTCTTGATCTGCATGGAAACGGCAGACGGCGTGCGGTGCACCGTTTCGGCGGCCGTGGTGAAATTGCCGGTCTCGGCGATCGCCACGAAGGTTCTGAGGATGTCGAGTTCCAGCAAGGGGAGCGTCTGGCGCATCAGCAGGTTCATGCCTACCTCCATGGATCAGAAAATCTGAAGCAAACTGTCACTTCATTTCGTTTGATTGAAAACCGAGATGGGCGGATAGTCAACCTCACAAGCCACCGAGTGGAAGGAAAAACGCCATGGATACGCAGAAATCGTACGCAAGCGGCGCCGATCTCGCCGTTGCGGTTCGTGGAAACGGATTTTACTACGCAATACGGCGCTTCGTGGGCGACGCGATAGAAGCCCGCCGCCGGCGCAATGCCGCCCGCCACACAGCCGAAGAACTGGCACAGCTGCCATCCTACCTCAAGGACGACATCAACTGGCCGGCCGCCATCAATCATGAAGAACACTGATAAATCCAATCAAATATATTCGTTTGATTGATGCATAAGGTTGCGACATAGTCACGATCAAGGTCGCGACCTTTCGAAACCTCCCAAGCTCGAAAGGACCCTGAAATGGCAATAGCATTGGAACATCGTCCGGTACGGCGTGCGTCTGGCACCCGTCACACCGGCAGCCTGTCTCATCCCTTCCGGGATGCCTTTGAACGGATCGTATCCGCCTGGCGGCGGTATCGCACCGAGCGGGAGCTGGAAGGCCTGTCCTTCGACCAGCGCAAGGATATCGGCTTCCGTTCGTGGGACAAGACGACACGATGACGGATGACTGTAGCGGCAATCCGCCCAAGGAAGACGACGCAGAACACCGCCGGAGCTGACCGTCAAACGTCCCTCCGGCGGTTTTCTTTCATGGCATGCCGCGCCTCAGGGCCGCAGGATCGGCACCGTCGGCGCCACCGTTTCCGGCAGGATGCCCGTTACCCGCGGATCGTCGAAGACCTCCACCTGGCGCTTGACCGGCGTGAATCCCGAGCGAATGTAGAAGGACAGAGCCTGCGGCGCGTCGAGCGTGCAGGTATGCACCCAGAAGCGGCGGATCGGCGGATGCCCGTCCCGCGACCAGGCACGTGCGATCGCCCGGTTCATCAGCCAGCGCCCCGTTCCGTTGCCGATCGTCGCCGGCGTCAGGCCGAAGAAGGCAAGTTCGCAGACACCCTCCTCGCGAAAATCCAGTTCCAGCAGCCCCTCGCCCTGCCCGTCCTTCATCACGGCATAAACCTCGACGTCGGAATGATGGAGAATTGCCTTGAGATCGGCCTCCGCCATGGCGAGGCGCGAGGCCCAGAGCCATTCGGCACCGATGCGGCCATAGAGGTCGCGATACCAGGCGATCTCCGGCCGGGCGATGTGCTGGAGCACGATTCCAGCCTGTTCGGGATCGGCGCGTCCGGCTGGCGGTGCCCGCATTTCAAGACAGGTCACCACGGCAGCGAGCTTTCCAGCCGGCACGTCCGAATATCCATCTGGTAGCATCGATTTCACCTTGCAAGAGTTCACTCCCCTATGTCGCGTGGCGAGAACACTTGTCAAACGGAACGGCGCGACCTCCTTGCGTCGGCGCATGCTGTCGCAATCGGACGATGCCGGCGACGGGGTCGCAAATGTGCAAGTGCGGAGGCAAAGACACAATTCCGCCGGAAGACACTGGCATTTCAGCGATACGCAGCGTGCCTCAGTCGTAACCATCCCTTTCGGTGTCGCAAAAATACTAGCGCACCTGCCGGCCTGCCTGCGACGATTGCGACATCGCGCCCCCAGCATGGACACTCCGATGAACAAGCAAAACGTCAAGAAGCGCTCTCTCGTTTTCTTCCTGGTGCCCAACTTCTCCATGCTGCCCTTCTCAGCGGCGATCGAGACCCTGCGCATCGCCAACCGCATGCTTGGCTACGAGGCCTATACCTGGCGCCTCGCCTCGACGGACGGCCAGCAGGTTCTGTCCTCCAGCGGCATCGGCATCGAGGTGAATTCCTCGCTCACCGACGAGCGCAAGCACCTCGGCGGCGAGAGCCGCCCCTCCATGGTGCTGGTCTGTTCCGGCATCTATGTGGAGGATTTCTCCAACAAATCGGTCAATGCGTGGCTGCGTGAGGTCTACAACCGCGGCATCGCCGTCGGTTCGCTGTGCACCGGCGCCCATGTTCTCGCCCAGGCCGGCCTCCTCTCGGGCAAGCGCTGCGCCATCCACTGGGAAAACCTGCCGGGCTTTGCCGAGGCCTTTCCGCAGGTCGATGTCTACGCCGACCTCTACGAGATCGACGGCAACATCTATACCTGCGCGGGCGGCACTGCTTCGCTCGACATGATGCTGAACCTCATCGACCAGGATTTTGGCGAGAACCTCGTCAACCGCGTCTGCGAACAGGCGCTGACCGACCGCGTGCGCGGGCCGCACGACCGCCAGCGCCTGCCGCTGCGCGCCCGCCTCGGCGTGCAGAACGCCAAGGTTCTGTCGATCATCGAACTGATGGAAAGCAATCTCTCCGAGCCGCTGTCCCTGCTGGAGATCGCCGACAGCGCCGATCTCTCGCGCCGCCAGATCGAGCGCCTGTTCCGCCAGGAGATGGGCCGTTCGCCCGCCCGTTACTATCTCGAAATCCGGCTCGACCGCGCGCGCCACCTGCTGGTGCAGTCCTCGATGCCGGTGGTGGAGGTCGCGGTCGCCTGCGGCTTCGTTTCCGCCTCACACTTCTCCAAGTGTTATCGCGAACTCTACAACCGCTCGCCCCAGCAGGAACGCGCCGAGCGCAAGCTGACGCTTTCGGCCATCGCCCGCTGAACCGAAAAATACTGGCTCCGGCCCCGCCTCGGCGGGGCTCAGCTTGCCAGGGCGCTCATCAGCGACAGTTCCGAGAAGACCCGGTTCCGGCCGGCATGCTTGGCCATGTAGAGGAACTGGTCGGCAGCGTTCAGGTAGTTGTCGAAGGTCTCCCGGCCGGAAATCGCCGCAAGGCCGGCAGAAACGGTGATCGTCAGGGGTTCGCCGTCCGCGTTGATCGGCTGGGCCGCCAGTTCCTGGCGAAGCCGCTCGCAGTAATCCAGCGCTTCCTCCAGCGGCAAGCCGTTGAAGATGATGCCGAACTCCTCGCCCCCGAGTCGCGCCAGAAGATGGCGATCGCCGACCCTGTGCTTGAGCCGGCGCGAGATGGCCTTCAGCACGATATCGCCGACCTCGTGGCCATAGGTGTCGTTGAGGCGCTTGAAATGGTCGATGTCGAGGATGGCGATCGACATGGGCTCGCCCCGGCGCAGCGCCTGGTCGACGAGCCGTGGCCCCGCCTCGAAAAAGTAGCGCCGGTTGTAGATGTCGGTGAGATAGTCCCGCGCCGCGATACGGTGCAGCGACTGCACGCGCTTCTGGATCGCGGCGACGTGGAAGATCCGGCTGTTGAACTCTTCGACAAGAAAGGGTTTCTGGATGTATTCATCACCGCCGGCACGCAAGAATCGGGCGGCAACCATGCGGTCCTCGGAGGTCGACAGGCCGACGACCCGCACGGCATCGTCGCCGTGGCGTTGGCGGATCTCGCCCAGGAGATCGAAACCGTTCATGTCGGAGAGCGCGAGATCACAGACCACCATGTCGATGCCGCCGTGCGAATCGAGCGCATCGAGCGCCGCCCCACCACTTTCGACCGCAATGATCTGGAAGCGCTGCTTGGCGATCAGGCTCACCTGCCGCTGCAGGCTTTCCGGATCGGAATCGACGACGAGCACCTGCGTCTTGCCGCTCGTCAGGATGCGGTCGACGGCCAGCACCAGCTGCTGGATCGCCGCCGGATTGTCCTTGACGACATAGTCGAGCACGTTCTTGGCGAGGATATGATCGCGGGTCGCATCGCTGAAGGAACCCGTGAAGACCAGCGGCGCGATCCCCTTCGAGATCACATAGTCGAGCGCTTCGCAGTTCGGCGCATCGGGAAGATTGAGGTCGAGCACGGCCAGCACGAATTCCGGCGCATCGCCCTGGAAGATCGCCCGGACGGCAGCCATGCTGGAGCAATGGGTAACGGCAAGCCCAAGTTCCCGCTCAAGCCTGTACCTGAGCGCGGTGGAGAACATGCGCGAGTCTTCCACAAGCAGCACCTGCTGGCCAGAATGGCGCAGAAATGCAGGCCCTCGCTGCGGATTTGGATCCACTCCCACGTCGTCCAGTACCCTGATGATGTTCCGGTCTGAAACGCATTACAAACCACCGGTTTTACCAACTGGTTAATCCGGAAAGAAATATCTTACGCTACGTAAGGGACATATCCGGGTGGATCACGGAAATGTCAGGAAAATCAGGCCGTAAGGCGCTGCTGAGCCGTCTTGATCTGGGTCAGTGTGTCCAGATTCTGATTAACGCGGCAGTAGAATTCCTCATCGATGAACGGACGCATGATGAAGTCGTTCCCGCCGGCCTTCAGGAAGCGCGCGGAAAGCAGGCGATCGGTCGAGGACGACACGCCGATGATGCGCAGCTTGTGCGATCCGATCGTACCGCGAATGCGCCGCGTCAGCTCGAAACCGTCGATGTCGGGCATGTTGTAGTCGGTGATCATCAGGCCGATATCGGGATTGGCTTTCAGCAGCGCAAGCGCAGCCGAGCCGTTCTCCGCCGTGCTGACGCGGAAATTGTAGCGCTTGAGGCGCGTCGTCAGCAGCGCCCGGGCCGTCGCGCTGTCATCGACGATCAGGACGTGGTGATTGTGATTGGTCAGGAAGCGGCAGACCGATTCGGCCAGCATATCGACGGCGAAGATGTTGTCCTTCAGGATATAATCGACGATTTCCTTGGAGAGCAGCTGGTCGCGCGTCTTCTGCTGAAACGTGCCGGTGAAGACGATCGTCGGAATGCTGAGATCGACGAGATAGTTCAACGCCTCGCCGTTCTCGGCGCCCGGCAGGTTGATGTTCGAGATCGCGAGCGTGATCTTGTCACTGGACTTGTCATAGGCAAGCTCCAGCTCCTCGAAGCTGCGGCATATCTCGACATCGATGTCGAAAAGTTCCTTCAGGCGCTTTGAGATCATGGATGTGAAGACATTCGAGTCCTCGGCAACAAGAATACGGTGATGCGAGAGAGACGCGCCGGAATACTGCATCCCGGAAATGCCGATAAATGCCATGATATGCCTTCGTGGTATGAATGTTCCCCAGGTTAAGACCTAGCGGCAACCCTTTGCGAAAGCGTTAAATTTAGAGGGCATCAAAAAGCGGGAAGCGATTCTCCGCCTCACCGCGCAAAACCCGTCGCCCAAAAGCAAAGCGGCGCGGTTCATCTTCCGCGCCGCAGCAAAGCCCCATCCGAAAGCTTACTTGACCGAGGCCGAGCCGCCCTGGATCTCTACATTCTCGCCGCCGTTCAGCGCGATACGGTCGCCGTTCGGCAGGGTGACGAAACAGCCGGTCGGGCAGATCGTTTCCGTCGCTCCGGGCTCGAGCGCGACCTCCATACGGCTGCCGCCCTCGACGATGACGAGCACCTGGGTGTCACCGTCCTTGTTGGTCACCGAGGCAGCCATGGCCGGAGCGGACATCGCAGCCGATACCAGCAGCATCATGATCATTCGCTTCATCATTGCCCGGCGCCGCAGCGCCGCCCCTGTTTCACAAGCCCTGGAGGAACACTATCGCTCCTCGTCGGGATTTGCATGTGTTTTATGGGGAAACGGCTGAATGCAGCGTGAATGCGGCGTTCATGTGCCGCAAATCAGGCGCTCCGATCAGGTTTCGGGCACCTCGTCCGCGGCCTTGCCGCGCCGGCCCGCCACCTGCGGGCGCATCCTCTGCGTGGCCTGATCGAGCAGCGTGGTGATGAGATCGGCCCCTTCCGGCGAGATCTTGATCGGCACCTCCGCCGACGCCGGCGCGCCGATGGCGACGCCCTCGGTCCGGAACCGTTCGAGCACGGCGGCGCGCAGATCGGATTTCACGCCCGTGCCGTTGAGGATATCCGCAAGGAAGGCACGGACCTCGAAATCCAGCGTCGAAGACGAAAAGGCCTGGAAGACCACCATCGGCTCCGGATTGCGCAGAAGCCCCTGCTGCGCACGCACGACCTCGACGAGGATTTCCTGCACCCTGCGCGGGTCGTTGCTGCCATGCACGCTGATCATCAGATCGACACGGCCGAGCTTGTTGCGATGCGTCCAGTTGCCGACCTGCCCGTTGATCAGCACCGAATTCGGCACGATCACCGTCTGGCGCTGGAAGGTCTCGATCTCGGTGGCACGTACGGAAATGCGGCGCACGAAGCCCTCGGTCGTGCCTGCCACCACCCAGTCGCCCACCTTGAACGGACGTTCCGCCAGCAAAATGAGGCCCGAAACGAAGTTCGAGACGATGTTCTGCAGGCCGACACCGATACTGAGCGAGAGGGCCCCGGCGACGAGCGCGAGGCTGGACAGGTTGATCCCCGCCGCCGATATGCCGACAAGGCCGGCCAGCGCCACGCCGGCATAGCCGACGGCGGTGCGCACGGAGTTGCGCACGCCCGCATCGACCTGACTGCGCGCCAGGACGTTGCCGTCCACCCATTTCTGGAACCAGCGCGTGATGACGAGGCCGGCGACGAAGAGCAGGATGCCCGCAAGGATGCCGATCAGCGAGATCGTGATGCTGCCGATGCGAATCTCCGTGAAGATGCGGTAGGCCCAGGATTCGATGTCGGCGATCTGGAAGCCCCATTGCAGGAGAACCAGCGGCACGAAGAAGACGAAGATCAGCAGATAGATGCTCAGGCCCGCGGCAAGCCCCACCTGGTCGAGCGACACCTGCCCGAGGCCGAAGCGCGCTTCCAGCCGCTTGCCCACCGCCGTTTCGGCAAAGGCATTGGGCGCGGAAACGGCGCGGCCGGAAAGGAAGCCGATATACATGGTTACGATGATCGCGCCGGTGACGACGATCTGCGTGGCGATGAAGCGCGCCATGCCGACATAGCCGAACAGCGAGGCGAAGATGAGCCCGAGACCGGTCAACATCAGGAGGATGAAGATCGATCGCGGCCAGGGGCGCCCCTGCGAATCGGGCGTTTCCCCCTGGTGCAGCACCGGCTTGATGAAGGCAGTGACGACGAGCAACGCACCGATGACGATCGAGGCGAAGAAGCTCTTCACCACCGTTAGCACGACCGGAGAGCCCAGTGTTTCACTGATCGTGCCGAGGAAATAGTCGGCGCCGTTGACGAGGGCCATGCTGAAGATCAGCAGCCACAGAAGCTGCGCGCCACGATCGGAGACCCGCACCAGTCGCCAGTGGCCGTCGCCGGGCGACAGGACCGCATTGGCAAGCTGCGCCACGAAGAAGATCGCCACCATGACCCCAAGCGCCACCGACGCGATCGGCGCGATGTCGGAGCGCAGCACGTTGAACGTGTCGAGGAAAAAGTAGCTGGTACCGGCAAAGGCGCCGACGGCGATGCTCGGCAGGATCGTCGACCAGAAGGCGACGGAAAGCCGGGTGATATAGTGCGGCTTCTGCTGCTGTACGGCGCGCGTGATGAAGGGTGAGAACAGCCGGTAGCCGCCGGACAGCAACACCAGCGCTGCCATCAGGGAGAGCCCGACGGCGCCCAGAAGCTGCATGCGCTTGAACTTCCAGACGAACTGCAGCCAGGCCGTTACCGTACGCCCGAGCGTCGCCGTCTCGTTGCTGAGCGCACCGGTGGCCTCTGTGAAGAGCGCGGTGTTGACGTCCGTACGCTTCAGGATCGCGTCGGTGAAAAGCTGCCGGCGGATTTCCGTGATACGGTTGGAAAGCTTCGTCGCCTCGATGGAAAGGTTCTCCGCCTCCCCGGTCAACGCATTGATCTCGTTGCGCTCCCCGGCAAGCTTCTTGCGCTCCTCCACCACGACGGCAGCTTCGGCCGGTGCCCCCTCGGCCGGCGGATCGCCCAGCTCGGTCTGGCGCGCCTTGATCGCCTCCAGCCGCGGCCGCGTCGCGACGGAGATGGCAAGGATCGTCCGGTTCAGCGCCTCGGCCTCGACCTTCAGTTCGACGAGCCGCGCATCGTCGTCCTTGAAACGGTCCACCCGCTCGCGAATCGCATTGAGCTGACCGGCTGCACGATCGAGGTCGTTGCTCGCCTGCTCGAGCTGGGTCGCATCGACAATGGCGGGCGCGGCGGGCGTCTGCGCGCGGGCGGGCACCGCCGCGAGCAGGAGAACGGTGAAAAGGACGGAAAGAAGGCGGAAGGTCGGCAACAGGCCATCCTCAATTGAACGGAAACAGACGACGCAGCGCAGGCATGCGATTGCGCCCCTTCTACCCACGAATGCGGCCATTTTAAACCGGCCCGCCCGCGATGCTAGAATCCGGCACCCGGCTCGGCGAGATAGGCCTCCTCCTCCCGCGTGGAGACGCGGCCGAGGAAAGCGTTGCGATGCGGAAAGCGGCCATATTCAGCAATGACGTCCCGGTGGCGGACGGCATAGTCGAGATACATCTCGTCGCCATGCGCCTCGAACAGTTCGACGGAGAGGTCCTGGTCGGCCAGTGCTTCGGAATGCTCGAGCGGCATATAGAAGAAATGGCGCCGGTCATAGGGAACCGCCTTGTCGGCGCCCGCCTCCAGCGCAAGGCGCGCTTCGCGCCGGGCGATCCAGTCGGTGGCGAAGGCCAACGGCGAGGCGCGGTACATATTGCGGGGAAACTGATCGAGAACGATAATGGCGGCAAGCCGCGCCTCCGGGCTCGCCCGCCATGGCGCCGTCACCGTCTGCGAGAGGGCGAAATGCGTCTCGACGAAGGTTTCGCGCACATGCGCGTCGAGCCCCGGCGTCGATTGCCACCAGTCCTTTGCCGTCAGCGTCTCGCACCAGAAGTCGACGACCTCCTGCGGTGTCCTGATCCTGTTCTCGCTCATGCCGTCTGTCTCCGTTCGTCTTCGCCGCAATATGGCGGGGTGCGACCGGGTTGCAAGGGGGCGGCGTTAGCAAAGCGTTTGCCCTTTTCGTGAGCGCCGCCTTTACCTCGCCCGCGCTAGCCTGCGCGCACGCGACGAAAGCAGGACCAACAATGCTGAAATTCACCGGTCTTTCCACCTCCGCCTACCGGAAGACGGGTTTCGACCTGCTGCTCGCCCTGGAGGGCTCGACGCGGCGCGCCTATCTCGACACGGCAGCCGATCCGGCGCCGACGATCGGCATCGGCTTCAACCTGCGCTACAATCTCGAACCCGTGCTGAAGGCAATCGCCGGCAGCAGCTGGAGCACGGCGCTGCAGGCCAAGCTGAAGGCCGTCATCGACCAGAGCTATTCCAGGGGAGAGACCGCGCTGCTCAACGGCCGGCTCGATAAGGTCATGGCCGACTGGAATGCGACGCGCGATCCAGCCGTGCCGAAAACCTTCGCCTTCTCGTCCGATGCCGAAATCCAGGCGGCGCTGACCGCGCTTTCGCCTCGCTACGAGAGGGCGATCGACACGTGGCTCGCCGGCATTCCCAACTCCACCGAGCGCGCCGTACTCTTCAGCATGGCCTACAACGCACCGTCCCTGCTCGGGCCGAAGCTGAAGGCCGCCATCCTTGCCGGCGACCGGGCGGAGGCCTGGTACGAGATCCGCTACAATTCCAATGGCAGCGGCCATGCCGGCATCGCCAACCGGCGTTATGTCGAGGCCGAACAATTCAAGCTCTTCGCCAGGGAGGGCACGGCGACGACCGAGGAAGCGCTCGATACGGGCCGCATGTATGCCGCGCACCGGGAAAAGATTCTCTCCTATGAAGGCCGCTTCGATGCCGATACCGCCGGCCGCATCAAGGGATTTTCGGGCATCGACGCGATCTTCGAGGAATATGCCCCCGCCATCGTCAGGCTGAAGGCCGCCTATGGCATAGCCAAGGGCATGGCGCTGGAGGAACTGCAGGTCGCCTCCGCCACTCTCCGCAATCTCTCGGGCGACGGGACGGCCCACGACACGGCCTCCAACGATGCCGATCTCCTTGTTGGATCCTCGCACGCCAACACGCTTTCCGGCGGCCGCGGCAACGACGCGCTGGTCGGCCTTGCCGGAAATGACAGGCTCGATGGCGGTGCGGGAAACGACTGGCTGAGCGGCGGCACCGGCGCGGACAGGCTGACGGGCGGCGCTGGCGCCGACACCTTCGTCTTCCACAGCGCCGCCGATATCGGCCTTGCGACGCGCGACCGCATCGCGGATTTCGAGCCCGGCCGCGACCGCATCGACCTTTCGGCCATCGACGCCAACGGCTCTGAGGCGGGCCACAGCTTCACTCTTCTTGCGCGGGGCAAGGCCTTCACGGGCGATTCCGGCGAGTTGCGCTGGTATACGACGACAGCAAAGGGCAAGGCCGTCACCATCGTCGAAGGGGATATCGACGGCGACAAGACCGCCGATTTCCGCCTCGACCTCGACGGCAAGCTGGCACTGAACAAGGGCGACTTCCTGCTCTGACAATCGCTCGCCACCGCAGCGGACGCAAAACCGCCTTGCAGCTTTGTCACAGCGTCACACCGGCGCCGCTTCTTCATTGAAACACTGCAATGGCCGGCGCTCAAACGCGGGTGCACCGGAAGGCGCGCTGCAGCGAATCTACAGAACGCAAACACGAGCCGAGGCGGGCAACCTGTTCCCCAGGGAACAGCGCGGCGCAGATGGTGCAATAAAACAACGGTTCACCCCGCCGATCGCATGGAACCCCGGCCGCCGGCGGCACGACCATAACGCCCAACCTGCACAGTTCATTCGATGACGAACGAAATTTTGACCATGGGTCTGCTGTTGTGCGCCGGGCATTGGCTCGCCGACTATCCCCTGCAATCCGACTTCCTGGTGAGGGCCAAGGTCGAGGGCCCCCTGCGGGCCTATCATCTCATCGCCCATGCCGGCATCCACGGCGCCGTGGTGCTGCTGGTGACGGGAAGCGCCCTGCTCGGCCTTGCCGAATGGGTCGTGCATGTCGTGATCGACGAGGCGAAGATCCGCGGGAAGATCAGCTTTGCGCAGGACCAGGCCCTGCACCTGCTGTGCAAGCTCATCTGGCTGATCATCAGCGTGGTGCTGATCATGCCGTGAGGGGACGGGAGCCCGTTCCGCGCCCATTCACCCCTGCTTCTTCAGGCCAGCATCGCGCACGATTTCCGCGATCGTGGCGAACTGGGCCGAAAGCGGATTGCTCTTGCGCCAGACCATGCCGATCGTTCGTGTCGGTCGGGGCTCGGCCAGCGATGATATGCAGACCGAGGCGGACCGGGTTTCCGTGTCGACGGCCATCTGCGGAATAAGCGTCACACCGATGCCCGCCCCGACCATCTGCACCAGCGTCGACAGCGAGCTTCCCTCCATCAAGTCACGCACCGACGACGCCCCGATATTGCAGACCGAAAGGGCCTGGTCGCGGAAGCAATGCCCCTCCTCCAGCAGCAGCAGCCGCATTTCATGGAGCCGGTCGGAACTCGGCACCGGCTTTCCGGCGTCCTCCAGAGGACGCACCAGCACGAACTCCTCGTCGAAGAGCGCGATCTCCTTGAGGGCCGGCTCCGAAATCGGCAGGGCGACGATGGCCGCGTCGAGCTTGGCTTCCGTCAGGTCCTCGATCAGCCGCTGCGTGATCGCCTCACGCGGCCGGGGATCGATGCCGGGATAGAGCGTCGCCAGCGCCTTGATGATGTCGGGCAGAAGATAGGGCGCGACCGTCGGGATGACGCCGAGACGGAGGCGGCCAGCAATCGGCCCATGCGCTGCCCGGCCGAGATCCTCCAATTCGTCAACCGAACGCAGGATCGCCCGCGTCCGCTCGGCAAATTCCTCGCCCAGCCCCGTCAGCCGGATGCGCCGCCCGCCGCGCTCGACGAGCGGCACGCCCACCAGGTCCTCCAACTCGCGAATCTGCACGGAGAGCGCCGGCTGCGATATCGCGCAGCTCTCCGCCGCCCGGCCGAAATGACCGATGCGGGCAAGCGCCTCGAAATAACGCAGATGTTTCATGGTCAGGCCATTCATAACCTGAGCATATCGGAGCATTTAGTTTTTACAATTGGAGTTTATGACTGGCCTTTGCTACGCCTTGGCAACCCGGAAGACGCTTCGCTGCGGCGCCGACCCAAGAGGCGCGCCTGCAAGTACCCTTCCGGTGTCCTGTCGAATCAAGAAAATCCGTTGGAGGACCAAATGGATACGAAGACGACGACGACCGGCAAGTGTCCGGTCATGCACGGCGGCGCCACCGCACTCAACAATTCCGT
>VFQN01000558.1_pt1 | contig 68061 bp, 99 predicted proteins | sample 3512371 | NCBI WGS metagenome assembly VFQN01 (sample SAMN10412370, study PRJNA504923) | tailings metagenome | isolation source: Replicate 2 from Balatoc abandoned mine | place: Philippines: Itogon, Benguet | collected 2017-08-28 | reverse complement strand
CGGCGGCGCTGCAGGAGGCGCGCGCCAGGCAGCAGCTGGCGCAGATGGAGGTGGACGCCCAGGGTGGCCGGCCGGCGCTGCGCTTCACTGCCACGAGCGCGTCCAGGGCTGCCGTCTACGCTTAGGCACACCAACTGAACGCGGGTATGATCTTCTGGTTGGGTGAAGAGATCTCAGCAGGGTGTGGGCTGGTGAGGCTGAACTCGGCCCTGTGGCAAACGGCCTGGGGCCTGCGGCCAAGGCGCTGAACCTGAGTGCCTTTTGTAGGGTCCCAAGCATGTAGGATTGGGACGTGCAGGTGTGCGTGTGCCGTGGTCGGCGTGCTGCTTGAGGATTATGTGGTGCCAGGTGGTAGCCGAGCCTTGGCAGGGCTGTCAGCAACCACATATACGCTTGGCAGTACGTGCTCGGCTAGCTTTATGGTATTGGGCTGCCCTACTCGTGCTGATCGTGCATATTGACACGTACAGTCAGGAAGCTGCACATAGTGGCCTTTTTATGAGCAGTCTGCATCATAACTCTGCAGGCTGTCTTGGGGTTTCATGGTAGGTTGTGGGGGCAAACTGGTCTTTGGAAGCTGGTGTCGTAGATGCGGGTTAAACGCCGTGAGAATCAAACGCTATCAGTTGACGAGTAGTGGTCTGGTGGAGTGTATCAGCGACGGCCGAGGTTGTGAGCTTACACTGCGTGTGAGTGAGGGCGCGTGCGCTCCACAAGTTTTGCCCCCTGGCTGTGCCCCCCAGTGGCGCACACACGAAGAAGTTGCGAGCTAGAGACCGCAGTACTTATTTCTTTGCGGCAGCGGCAGCAACGCAAGTTGCTTGGGGTCTTGGTGCTGAGACCTCGAGACGGCATAGCTCTGCCCATTTTGTTGGCATACAGGAGCACTTGTTGCGGCGACGATGGCGCGTTTTCTTGTAGCGCGTTGGTTTTGTTGGTCAGCTGCAAGGATACTGGTTTATTACACCACCAGGACGGCATCTTTGGCAAGTAGTTGTGACCACACAATTTGCTGGGATCAGTTTTGTCGGCGCCGTAAGCCTCTGGCTGCCAGTATTGCACGGGCACAACACCGGTGTGCCTAGCCTTCGGACGCATGGAGGCATTTTGCTAGGCTGCACGTTCGTCTACATCTTGTGGTTGTGTGCGTGGATACATAGAAGGTAGGGCCGTAATACCTCTCCAGGCCGCATATGGTGGCATATTTGGTGCTTGGTTCGTGCATGTGTTGGGCGAAGGCGTACAGACCGGTTGGCGTCGGATTGAGGCATCCCTTCGCCCCAAGCCTGCGTTGCCGTACATTACTTTACAGTTTATGTTGAGATCGCCCCAGGGCGCCATTGATGTTGTGCTGCGTTGCGTAGCCTTTTTATGTCCCAAGACGGGTTGCAGTAGGACAACAACATAAATAGCGAGCACATTCTTTTGCCTGCCTGTTCGCCTAGTTTGCCCTGGGGCGTCGGTGCCCTTGGACGTTTTCACGCACGAGATTTTGGGCTTGTTTAGTTCGTCTTGTGACTGACACAACAGTTATGCCTTGAGACTGCTACTCCTTCAGATGCAGTGCCTGGCTTTCTTGTAACCTTTGAGGAGGTCTTTGCCTTTCTGTGCATCAAATGCAGTGGCAGGGGCGGTAGCCTCCGAGTCGCGGTCAGCGCTGCTTGCAGGAGTCAGCAACTCAGCATCCATTACCGGTCGCCTGTACGGAACCATGGGATGCCAAGTCATGATACCAAATGGTACTAGTGGATGTTCAGCAAGCCTTCTCGTAGGGGCGCTCACACGGTCTCATGCTGCCATACTTGAGGGATGCCAAGGAACTACCGGTAAATAGCAGTAAGCAGTGGCCCCACAGCTGGCAGGGCGGTGTCAGGGTGGTAGCCCCCTAAGTCCCAATTCCATGTAGAAAGTACACGATTAAGAGGTGCAGCTACTTGTACCCCTCTGCACATGCAACGGACCATCATCCATGCACTGATACGACGAGTGGGCATATGGATGAGCAGAGCTTGGTTACCTGTTACATCCACGTTACATCTTCCAGCCCATTACACGGCCAGACACGGCGTTGCTTCAGCGCCCGCCAATACGCTTTACGCTGCGCACCTGCGCATAGGACGCTGTCCGCTCCAACGACCTTCCCACCTCCCCTGGTACAGGTTCCGGTAGTAACAAAGCCAAGCATCAACCGGACACTTCCACATGTCCGAGCCGCCAGGGCTGCTGGCCCGCACCCACAGTTGCGACAAACCGCGTCCGCAAGCTGGTGGGCCGGCACTCGGCAGCCAACTGCACCCATCTTGGGGCATCTTACAAGGCACCTCTTGCCCAGCTTGAAAGCTCCATTGCCTGCACGCCGCGTGGTGACGCCACAACGGGCGGTGCAGCGTCGTCCGCACAACCCCTGACAACGCCATGACCCACAGCTGCGATACCGGACACGAGCTCGCGTGCCTGTGCCACACCTACCTACCATCAGTCAAGTAGTACCTGTAGATATCGTTTCATACCTTTCCTTGCAGCACATCGACGCACTTAACCAACGACCCGAGTAGTAAACACCTCCGGCATGTCGTTCCCATATGATAAGCTCTTCTACAAGGTGAACCCCTGCTCATGCGCTCATAGTACGGCTGTGCGCCGTCCCAGCGGCACAAATGCACCTCCCTTCACCACCACGAGTAAGGTCCTATGTGCCTTAAAACAATAACGGATGAAGAATAAGTGCTGTCAGACATTTGGCAACATGGCCCCGATTGCTGTCAAGACGCTCCTGCAACATGGGAACACAACAACAGGCTGCGTCTGCGAGGGGCGGCCTCCCCAGACAGCACACAGTCCCAAGCCGTCAACGCACCAACGCTCCAAAGGATGCGGAGCAACGCCAAATTGTCAAGCTGCGCTAAAGCTGCCAAGCCATACACCAGCACACGCGGGGCCCAAAACCGCGCCGCCTGGGGCCCAATTGCATTTGGGCTTGCCCAGAACGGCAGAAGTAACCCCATGCCACCGCTTGGTCAAAAGCCTCCCGCTCACGCCAAGGTCGGCCACGCAACGCAAGCAGGGGGCGCCCCTGCGGCCCTCACGTCCGCAGCCGCTTGCTCCGCCCCGCTGCCCCTGACGCCTCCCCGTCGTGCCCCTGCCCCTGCCCCGGTCCCGGCCCGCCCGCCTGCCCCGCCGCCCCCGCCCCCGCCGCGCCCGCCCCCGCCGCCGGCTGCGCCACTGGCCCCGCCGGCGAGCCGTCTGCCATGGCGAAGCCGTTGGCGGTTGGCGATTGGCGCGGCGGAGTGCCAACGGGGCCACTGCCGGTGGCCGGCTGCGAGGGCGGCGGAGTGCCGTGACGGAGCGCGGCGGCAGCGGGGCCGCCGCGCAGCAGGTCTCCCTGGAAGGAGGCCTGCGCCGCCTGCAGGGCGTGCACGCATCGCACCTTCGCTACTCGCAACAAGGAAAACAGGTTTGGGAGTGTGGGCGTGTGGATGTGCAAATGGCCGCTATGGTTGCGCACTGGTGGTGCGGTTCTTGCGGCAGGCCACGTGGCATGCAATGGCTCTACCAAAGGAACGTACGGCGCGGCGGCGGCTGCACCACGCTGCAACCGCATCCCCTAGGTCCGTGCCAGGCCACACGGGAACCAGACAGCAGTGCTCCATGCGAGTGCCCATGTTGGTAACAACGTTGCCATTGCTGTTACTCAAGCATTGGTGTGGATGGCCTGATGGACATGACAATCTGTGCTGTCCACCCCATGCCCACACCACGGCACTTGCACGCACGCCCCCGCCCTGCACCCACCTCCCGCGACAGCATCATCGGCGGCGGCTCCCCACGCTGCTGCTGCTGCTGCTGCTGCTGCTGAGGGCGCTGCCGCAGCGGCGTGGCCAGCTGCGCCCCGCTGCCGAAGCGCGCAGCCGACCAGTTGATCAGCGCCTACAGGCGCGGCACAGGGTGGGCAAACATGGTGGATAGAGGTAAGACCTGTACAACCAGCAGTCGTTACAAGCTTACTGTGACAATGCAGTCTGCAAACTGTTGGTTTGCTCTTTGAGTGGCTCCTCTGAGAACAACACAGCCGTGGCAAACACAGTGCCTAAACCGTAAACAGGCTGTAGTTCGATCTCTCGCCGGCTTCACTCCGCAAACCTGAAGCCACTGTGCCGCCCCTAAAACCCTAAACCCTTTGGCCTTTTATTCAAGGTACCAGTACCTGCATGTAAGATACCCACCTCCTCCGCGGCCCGCACGTAGCGCTCGTCGTCCTGCCGCGTGAACACACGCAGCACGCGCTCCTGCGGGCAGAGCGGCCAGGGAGGCATGTGTTGGTGCGTGTGCTGCGTGGGTGGCAGGGACGGCAAAAAGACAGCAGCAAGCTACGGGCACGGGGCAGGACGCGCTTGTGTAACTACGTTTGTGTGCATTGAGTGCAAGTGACCGTGAAGCTACCAATGGAGGTCGAGCCGCAGAGACAAGTATTGGTGCAAGGTGCAAGGCATGGCCAGCTCCCGAGACACCGCGTGACCATGCCGACATGCAGGTGTTTGGGACTGTCATTGCGTGCAGCTCGATTTGGGTACAGCCCAGGGCCATGCTATGATGACCACCCAGCCCGAACACTTCAACAGCCACGGGCAGCGCTTGTGCAACCGTGGCCTTGACACCACGGGCACCATTGGGCACGATTTGACGCCACTTCATGCTGCAACAAAGGGCTGGGGCCGTACCTGCGTGACGGCCGGCATGATGCCCACGATCTGGTGCAGCCGCACAGGGAAGGAGCGGGTGTCGGAATAGTGGCGGAAGAAGCCGATCTGGGGGCGGTTGGCGGCCAGCGGTTGGGGACCGGGGTCACGATGAAGGGTAACGCGTGGGGCCATGACCAACCATGTCCAGGTTGCAACCAAGGGGCATGGAGTTGGGCACAGCTGGGAGCGTCGTTGCATCATCAGACAAATTCAAACCCATAAGCGAGTAAGGGGCTATTGCGCTCGCAGCCCCCTTAGCCTGCGCCATATACGGACACGCCGGCCAGCTAACCCACCCTGTCCAGCGGGTTGCTGCCCCCGCTGCCGTAGTCTATGCGGTTCTCGTCCACGATGAGGTCCTCGGGCCGCAGCGCCACCTCGCCGCCGCCGTAGCAGGACGCCACCTCCTCAGCAGTGAAGCCGAGCCGCATGGCCTGGGGGTTCAGCGAAAAGTCAGGGAGACGGGAGGCAGGGTTTTGCGGGACTGAAGGGTCCCAGAAAGGTTTAGATGTACTGCTGGCACGTATGAGCAGTTCAGCAGCGGTAAGATTGTAAGGCAGCAGGGTTGAATGAAAACTCCCTCCGCCATTGGGCCTACGGTGCGCACGAGATGCGAGGAGCAAGGAAGGCAGGGTGTGCCGCGTCAGCTGCACAACGGTGCAACCACTACTAGCCGATCCGGCGTGTTGCAAAGCCAGCCTCCAAGCCCGTCTCCGTGCCCCTGCTGCACACGTACATTTGCATACAAGCCGCACACGTGGTCGTGCTGTGCCGTACCTCCCACCGCCCGTCCGACAGCGCCTCCGGCGGCACCGTGAACTGGTTGGTGAAGCGGTACAGCTGGCGGCGGCGCAGGCGGGCCACCACGCCCTGTGCGCTCCGCAGGGCGCGCTCCTCCGTGTCGTCCAGCGAGGACCGGCACCTGGCGGAGGGGTCCGAGGCAAAGACTTTACCACACATACCAGTCAATGGCAGCATCTATAATGACTTCGGTAAGTGCGTGACACCTGCGCGCTTCTCCGCGTCGTCCAACGAGGTCCTGTGCAAGCGGCACAAGTATAGTACATTGCTTGGTAGGCAACAACGAAAGCGCGTCCGGCGCGCGTCCACGTGTCAGCGGGTGTGGACAAGGAACTGGGGCTGGGCGCAATACAGGGCATTGGGTAAAAATGACGGCGACGATGTGCGGGTGTGTGGGTGTGCCGGTGCGGGTACGCTGCGTGGCCTACAGGAGTCCCAACATGGCGCAGCACATGTCCGTGTAAACGAGCGTCGATGCAGCACCCACGCTACCCGGCCCCATGTCGCCCGGCGGACCCGTTGCCACGTGCTGCTGCACGCCCTGCGGTCCGGCACCCTACTGCACGTGTGAGCCCGGGGCCCCGCCTACCTGTGGTTCTTGTCGTAGTGCTCAATGGTCTGCGGAGCGGCACGGCATGGCGTGGTAAGGAGGGGTTGGGCGCTCCTCCACAGGGGCTCACCCATGCGCAGGCTCACAAGATGAGGTACGTGTCTAAGGTGTTCCCAGGTCGGATTCGCGCGCGGACACCCTTGCATGCGAAAGGCAGGCAAGGGCAGACGCTCTACGAGTGTACAACTGCATGAATTGTACTGCGGGTAACGGTGTCCGGCAGCCAGACCGTCAGCTGTGAATCCATACCCGAACAGCCTTACCGAGAGGATGGAGTCGTTTAGGGACATGAACTCCTGCGGAACACGGCGAGGAAGCACACAGTTGCGTTCCGTAGGAGTGTCTCTTGCCCTTGCTCTTGGTGTTCTTAGCCGGCACATGGCACAGGTCGCCAGCATGCCATACATGCTGCACGCGTTCCCACACCTGCTTGGCCCATAAGCACATGAACCTCCATGTCGCCCTTGCAACGGAGCGGGTCGCAACGTACACGCCCTGGCTTAAACACGGTTGCAAATGAAGCCAAGCTCGGCTCCATCCCTTGGGTCGTGAAGGCGCTCCGCAATGTGCAGCCCATAACTGTGCGTTAATACACACCCGCTGAGACACGCAAGCGCCAGCCCACCTGCGGGTCGTGCAGGCGGTCGGTGATGCGCAGCAGCGGGTTGGCCTCCGCCATGGCGTCCACGTACATGAGCTCCGCAGCCTTGCAGGTGCTGATGGTGGGGAGGAAGCAGCAGGGCATGGGTGTTGGCACCACGACAAGTAAGGACAACACTCACTCGCTGGCCACCTACTGCATGCGACAGGTCTGAGCACAGGCAACTTTGGCGGCCCGTAAGCTGTGTTCCGGTGGCAAGGGAAACAGAGAGAGGCATGGAGCGTGGGAGTGCCAGCAGCAGGGCTAGGCCCTGCCCCCGTAGCAAACGGAAACGTGGACTCACTGCATGGTGTAGACTGTGCGGTGCAGTACGGCGCGGGCGTTGAACATCTCCAGGATGTTGCCGTACTGCCGCCAGTGGTAGCACAGCTCGTTGTCCAGCACCTTGGGGAGGGGGTGAGGGGGTAGATGACGCCCACGGTGTCAGGTGGTGGGGGGCATGGCAGGGCCAACGCGGGCGTGCGAGGGCGAGGGCGAAAGGCAAAAGAATGGGGACCCACGTGGCGGGATACGGCCACATGCCTTCCCTGCAGTCTTGAGGTTACAACAGAGGGGCCCGATGTACGGCTCCTAGGATGGCGGGCGTGAAAGGGATTCGCAGGGCCAGCGTGTCTACCACATCCAACCCCTCAGCCCCGCCCCACCTTGAACTGCTCCTCCTCCACCAGCTGCCCGTAGTTGCACCCCACGCTCACGCCGCAGTGCATCGCGTCCCGCTGCAGGTAGTCGAACTTGTCCACGTCAACGCTGCAGCGCGGGGCGGGACGGCACGTGGCAGGACAGGCACGTGGCACATGGCACGGGCGGGAGGGGCGTGGCCGGGAGCCAGGTAAGCCAGGTACGAGATGCCACGCGGTACCACAACGCGGCCCCACCCCACCCCATCCGTACCGAAGCTATGCCTCACCCGTTGTGTTCCTCTGTCATGGTTTTGTAGCACACTTGGACGCGTTGAGCAGCGACACGCTCAGCAGTGACGGTAAAGCACGGACAGGACCCAGTTCAGTGCCGTCCCATGCTCAACTCGTCTGCACCATCTGCGTGTTGGCCACGATGTCACAACCCAGCCTCGGGCTCTCACCCCGTGGTGCTGGCCAGGTAACCAACGACGACGACTACAACGACGGATAAAACGCACGCATGGCTCCACCCATACTGAACCCATGCCTCACCCGTTGCGCTTGTTGGCCACAATGTCGAACAGGAAGCGCTTGTCGCCGCCGCTGGCGGAACCCGGCGCCGCTCCCGTGCCCGCCGGGCCGTCAGCGCCCTCCCGAGGGGCCTGCTGCGGCTGCTGCTGCTGCTGCTCCTGGGGCGACAGGGCCGGCGGCCGGCCGCGAATCAGGTCCGTGATGCGGCGGATGTCCTCCCTGCCGTCGGCGCAACATGGTCACGAAGAAGATCAGTTTGCAGCGGGCACACGCCGGAGGGGCTAGGCGCCAGCCCAGCACCCTCCGGGCACGACATGTGCAGTAGGATATGGTGCATGGCATGTGTGTGCATGGCACAGCTGTTTTACATCCCGCAGAAGCATGGTAAGTGCGCTATGATGCTCATCTTCCGATAACTAATCCAGTTGGTCGCATTGGCGCAAGCAGCGCGCATGCCGAGGTAGCAACCTCAAGCGACGTCATCTGGGCATATTCACGCCTCCTGCCAACACCGCTGCCGCTCACCCTGGCAGGCAGTCCTCTTCCCATCACACGGTTCGTCCCTGCCCCTACCCCTCTCATTACGCTGCTCACCCCGACAGGCAGTCCAGGTTGTTATTGTCCACCAACAGCTGCAATAGCCGCCCAGACATGTCCTCGTGGTGCCTGGGGCAAGGGGACAGGGCATATGGATATCAAGCTGGGGCCGAGTGGGGCACCTTCAGTTTCGATATGCACTTGCCATTTTTCAAGGACAAGGTACGAAGCAGTTCAAAGGCGGGACGTATCAGGTGTCCTCGGGTAGGTGCCGTATGCAACCGTTCACCTTGCGAAGCCTGGGCCGAACCTGGGAAGTCTTGAGAAATGCCAAGACATGCAAGGCGTGCGGCAGTACGCCGTCCATTGTGGTTGCCCCAGACGGTATCCAGCCGGACCTTGCCCACCAGGCTCCTGCCCTAGCGGCCACCTCAACGGCCAGCAACGCCAACTGCCATGCCATTGGTGCAGTGACCACTACTGTTCACCCCATCCTAACCCACCAGTCCTTGACGTTCATGCGCTGCAGGAAGCGGTCGAAGCCGTGGCTGGCCGGGCCGTGGCCCAGGTCGTGGCACAGCGCTGCGATGCGGGGCGGGGCCGGGTCAGGGCGGCAGCGGGCGTGACACATTGGCACGCATAGGCACAGCGTCATTCGGGAAACAGGCTGCAGCCCGGTCGTGGCGCAGGGCTGCGGGGCGGGGACCAAGGGCCGCGGGCGCGTGAGACTCTGGCTGGGATAGGGGGTGTAAGCCACGTAGCGATTAGGCCATACTGTTTGGTGACCAAGTCGCGGCTGAGGACTGCGGGGAGGGGACGGGCAGAGCATCCAAGACCACTGACATAACAGTAGCTTCAGATATAACGCTACTACTTGAGCCCTTAGGTTGGAAGTCCTAGGAGGGGGAGTTCCAATAAGCCAGAGAAACATAACGATAGCGTAGGACGAGCGCCAAGGCCCATGCCGTTCCAACGGAAGCGTGCACCCGCCAGCAAGCACCGGCAGCTGCACATCGTCTCCCTCCATACCCAGATCAGGCAGGCAGCTCCTGGCACCATATGTGATATCCAGCACACTCCCATCTACTCCACCCACCCGCTAGCACCACCAGCCGCACATCGTCCGCCTCCATGCCCAGCTCGGAGCCCTGCCGCCGCAGCAGACAGCCGGCCACGCGCTGAGCCTGAGGGGTGTGCATCGCATGTTTGGTGTGGTGAAACGGGGAAAGCGGGCCCGGGCGGTTGGACGCAGGGGGTAAGCAGGGCTGGCCCTCGTGACCGCCCTGTTCGGGGCAACTGGTTGCATCGCGCCCCACACAGTTCGCCAGGCGGTGGCGGCAGGCGACTGCACTTGGATCAGGTCAATACCGCTACATTACATCTCTGTGCGATGCGGTGAACGGGGCGGTCCGGGTCCAGGACGGCGACACCCCTCCGTGGATCCCCGTAACAGGCAGGGGCACTCGTGGTGCACGTTACAGCAGTTGAGCACTGCACTGGCTTGATGACGCCCACCAAATTGCACAGATCCACACACTTTCAATTTGTCGAACTCTGTCTTGATACATGCTTTAATATCCCTGCACAACATTCTACTGCACGCTTCATACTGCTTAAAGCATCAACCTGGTACGCTGTCCCCAGCATGTGTGAAAAGCGGTTGTGTTCCGCCCCCTGGAACACGAACCGCACGGCGCCCAGTTGGACGAGCTCCCGGGTGCGCTGGAACTCCGCCGTGTCGATGACTGGGCGGCAGAAGGAAGGCAGTCTGTAGCGGAGGTGGCATGGAAAAGTTGAAAACGGAGGTGTAAACGGTATGGTTACCACCGGGTTCCGGTGTGCAGGAAGCCGTCCTCTGCCTACCTGGTGCTTCAGTGCGACAGCAGTTAACACAGCGTGCTAAGATGACGCGGCATGAAGGGACACGAGCCACATGACAGGTGAGAACAGGTTGCTGTTGAGCTCAGCCTTGCAAGGGGAGTGCACCCTGTGGAGTGGACGTGGGTGAGGGGCCTCACAGGCGGAAGGTCCCCCCATGGGTTAGCAGCATGTATCCGCGCCGCCTATAGCCGCTCACCTAATAAGTTTATACACTGGGTCAAAGAAGACTTGGGCTTCTGCAAGGCGCGCATCGCCCACCGGGGACCAGGGAACGTCCTCCATCCCGTCCATGCCCCAACCAACAGTGCTAGGCACCTTCAACATTGGACTTTTTGTTACTCAGATGATATCGCAACTTCGGTGGTGGTGCATGGCTCGGGCTGTCAGCTGCGTTCGAGGCAAACTGGGCGAACTGTTTCCGGACTGAATGCGGGTCCTTAGCGCGGTACGTGTTTAATGATTGAGTTATATGTCCATTTTGTGCACCATATGTCGTTATGCTTTTCACCTCTTCCGGGTCTCAAGCTCGAAACATGTCACTGACGACGCAACCATGGGCCATGACAGCTGCACGGCTCCCCTCAGGGATGCTCAGCCCTCGGCCCGCGTGTTCCACCATGAGATCGGAATGCCACCCCACAGGCTCCTGCTTTCACCGGACTGTGATCTGAAGGCTGGAATGCCACCCCACAGGCTCCTCCTTTCATCGGACTGTGATCTGAAGGCTGGTCTAAGGGTCATGCAGCAGGGCTCTGGTAGCCCGTGGGGCTGTTTGGGGCTTGGTGGGCTCCCTTTGGCTTCAACTGCTGCCCGCCGCAGTAAGTCAGTGCAGACAGTGCCGACCAGGGGTCCCGTGGTGCGGACTTGACCGGCCAGGACCGGCATGTGGTAAATGCAGTCCGGCGGAGCTGGCGCACCGTCTGCATTCCCAGGTGGGACCAAGGCAGGAAACTTGGCTTGAACGCTGAGTTGGTAGTCGGTAGCGGTCCCGGAAATGGGGTTAGGGGGCCTGGCAGCACCTGGCGCAGGCTTGCCAGCCTCTGTGCCGACATGCGTGTACGACGCCTTCTGCACCCCCTGTACCGTGCCTGCAAGGATTTGAGCCAAGAGTCGCGCTGACTTGCCTTTCCTGCAAGCAAGCGTTAGCACCAACTGATGATCTCCATTTTCGCAAGCAACTCCCGCCAAAACACGGTAGCGCTCTCGGTGCCTGCCACCCTCCATTGGATCACACGCCGCAAGTTAGCTGCGCCACGCACATTTGCTCCTATGTTAACAGGCATTGACGGCAAAGCGTTTGGTCACATCAAGCTCTATCGTAAGGCGCCATGGCCGACGGACGGTTTTGCCGCGACCCCTTTCACAGCACTACGTCAGCTGCAGCAACACCAGCATCTGCATATCAAAGCAGCAAGTCAACAATGAAAGATTCCATGAGGTTGGACGGCCGGACTGCGCTTCCAGCAGGCCTGTCCGCCCCCAGCCCCGCTGCCGGGCTGGCCGCCCTGCAGTCCGCGCGCTTCGGGCCCTTGGGCGCCTCGGGGCTGCCCGCCTCCCGGCCCCACGGCCTGCACCGGCGCATGGCTGTGGCCAGTGAGATGGTGGTGGGGGGCTGGCGCCTGCCCTACCTGCCGCACCTGAGGGCGCAGGCTACCTCACAGGCCGTGGGGGCGCACCTGGGCAGCGGCAAGGGCGACGGCGGTGACGACGAGGACCGCGAGGACGGGATCTGGGATCTTCTCCATAGATTCATGTCGAGTCTGTTCTCTGAGACGGGGCCGACCCAAATCGGAATGCAAGCGCACGCAGGCGCAGACGGTGCGGCGCCGGAGGTACACCGGCTGCGGGAGATGGAGGCGGTCCAACGCAGAACCGTGCGGTTACTATCCCTGCAGCACATATCGGTAACAACAGACCTTCTTGACGAGTACAAGGCCGTTGCGCAGCTTGAGCAGCAGCCAAGGTCGGTGGCGGCAGGGCCAGGGGGCAGTGCTGGAGGGGGCTGCACCCGCGGGGCGCAGGAAACAGCTTCTGGGGTTCATGGTCGCGTTCGTGAGGCGCAGGGAGAGCAGTGCGGGGCTGGCATAGGGGGGAGCGGCGAGTACACTGCTGCCAAACGGGTAGCCCTGCTGATGCTAGCACACCTCCGGCTGGAGCAGGCGATACGCTGCGAGGAGCTGGTGGTACCAGAGGCAGATGAGGACGACCGACGGCCAGGGCCATCTGGGTGGGGGGATATAGGGCAAGGGGAGGAGGCGGGCGCGCACCAGGCCGGGGGTGCTGCCCCGGGCCGCGCGTTGCGCGCCCTGCGGTGCCAGCACCGCCACCGCGTCGCCGCGTGTGTGTGTTGCGACGCGCTGCTGCGGCACCTGCGGCTGCCGGTGCTGCTGCTGCCGGAGCTGGACCTGGTGGCGGGAATGGCGGCGGAGGCGCAGGTGGGGAGTGGTATAGGGGGGTTTGAGAGGGAAGAATTACGGGAATAGGGGGTACCGTGCTGGAAAGGGGCGGTCGCTTCGATGTGCGCGGACGGACCTAGTTCGACCTGCTCCACGGTTTGCCCGCTTGAGCAACGGCAGCTGACGCGCGCCTGGTGAACTCTTGAGGAACAGCGTAGCCATAGCAATACGCATGCAGCTTGCCCTTGTTACTGACATTGTATCTTACGCAGCAGTGACGCGTTGCACTAGTGGCATTTGTACTTGACTCTAACACTTCTGAAGAGTTTCATGTACTCCTGCGACTTAGCGGCTTACGCCGCCCGGATGCTGCTCCTGTGTGCATCGCCCCCAGGCCCAGCTTCGAGGCAGGTGGCCCCCCATCCGCGCCCCAGAGACCTCCAGCGGCCACGGCCTCACAGACGGACTGGACGCCCTGCTGCGCGCCCTGCTGGGAGGCTGCGGCTGCGGCTGCAGCAGCGGCGGCGGCGGCGCCGCCCCGTCCGGCGCAGCAACAAGAACCAGCCCTCCCTCCGGTGACCGCTCCGCCACCCCAGCCTGCAGCACCGCCACGCGCAGCACCCACACCACCACCAGCAGCAGCAGCAGCAGCAGCAAGGCCACTGGTTCCGTCTCCGCCACCAGCGTCCGCCGGGGCTCCATCTGCACCTGCTGGCTCTACTCCCTGCAGTCGCTCCACCTGCTGGTTACCTGTATGGCAATGGGGGCACCCCAACAGGAGGGCAGCCATGGCGGCGGCGGCGCCTCGGGGCCGTCCGGCACGGACCCTGTCTCGTGCATGGCGAACCCGATGCAGCTGACGGCCCAGTTTGGCCGCGTGTACGTGGGGGCTGCGCTGCATGCGGAGAGGATTGTGAGGCAAGCGTTACGGGATGATGAGGAAGGGCCTGAGGGCGGGGCGCGGGAGGAGGAGGGGGCATCCGGGAGCGTGGGGGCTGCAGGTGACGCGAGCGGCAGCAGCGGCAGCGGCAGCGGCGGCAGCGGCAGCAGGAGAGGCGTCAGAGGTGGCAGTGGTGGCATGGCGTCCCGGCAGGCTGCGGGTCGTACGGATAGTAACGCCAGCAGCTCGGACGAGAGCGAAGGGGATGATGGGGGAGGGGAGGACCAGGACCAGCGCCAGGGGGTGCAGGTCGACACACGTAGCGCCCTGGAGGAGCTGTTTCGTGAGGTGTTCATGGAGTTGGTCCTTCACCGCGTGCAGAGGCTTCGGGACGAGTATAATGGGAACCTAATGTGGGTGGCACGCATGCAAGAGTCTGCCGCGGCTGGCGGGCCCGGGCCTGGCAGTGAGGCAATGGAGGAGCTGAATGCATATCTGCACTACTTTCGCGGAGTCAATGCGCTGCTGGGCGGCATGGTTTCGCTGCTGAGGCAGCGGAGCACGGAGCAGCTGGAGCAGCAGCAACAGCAGGAGCGGGAAGAGCAGGACGGTGCAGGTGGCCTTGCGGCCGGCGGGCTACCAGCTGGCAGCGCATGGACAACGACCGAGGAGGGGCAGGCAGCCGGCGCCGGGTATGGAGGGAACACTTCGTGCCACGCTTCGTCTCCTCAGCCGCGGTCTTCCGCGGAGTGCTCGCCCCCACTCTCCGCCTCCTCCCCTTCCACCTCCACGCCATCCGCCTCCTCCCCATCCACCTCGCCCTCTTGCCGTGCACCTGCCGCTCCCACGGCCGGTGCCAGTGATGCCACGACGGGCTGTGGCGGCGACGGCCACAGCCCCGGGCTGCTGCTGCTGCGCTCCGCCAGCTTCGCAACGCCGCCCCAGGGCTTGGAGCCGGCGTCCCGGGGCCTAGGGAGCATGGAGGGGCACGACAAGCACCGCCCCTACGGCGCCGAGGAGCTGGCTGCGCGGATGGCCCTGGCGCGGGCCTGGATCGACACGGAAGTGGACGGGGTGAGCACGGCGCAAGGCCACGTGGCCTCTCCATGCCCTTACTTGCACTGGCTGCCTTGACAGAACCGCGGGGCTGACTCTCTTTCGGTTGTGCATGAGCGGATGCTGAGACCACACGGACGATTGCAACCCGGTCAGTCCTGCCGGACGGCCCCCGCGCCGGCCGTTACCGCTTAACAATATGCACTACTATCCACGTGCCCGTCCTGATTCGCGCCTTCGACCATCCGGCGGTATTCCACAAATGCCGCAGGTCCCCCGTGCCGTGCGGCTGGAGGGCCCCCTGGCCGCCCACATGCTGCTGCAGGCGGCGGCGGGGGCCACCACCGCGTGGGGCATGGTGGCCAACCTGCTGGCCCTGGCCGCGGCGGAGGGCGCCCCAGCCGTGGGGGCGGGGGTCACAGGGGCGGCTGGCGGCACGGAGCCGTGCTGCCCCGTGGTGATGCAGCTGGGGGCGTTCAAGGTGAGGGAGGCGCGGTTACGAGGCAACGACCGCAGTCGTTGTGGCTGGCGACTTGCGAGCTTGGTATGCTGTGTTAAGGAAGTGCCGTCTACATGCGGCGTAGTGCGCCTGCGCTAGTTGGTTACGCGCCCGGAGAACCGCACTGTAACGATGCATTGAAGGCGTACACGCCCTTATGATCTCACACTTCAGAGGTGAGCACGGGGCATGCTTTAGCGTACGAAACAGTCTCGAGTTGCGCTGTTGACTCCTGCAGGATGCTGATGGTGCGGGGGCCTGTGCGGCTGAGGCACAGGGGCGGTCGGGGCCCGGCCCCGGACCCAGCGGCGCTGGGGCGCCTGCGGCTGCTGGCTGCGTGGACGTGTTGATGCGGCCCGGCTGTTCGGGGCTTCTTACAGAGCTGCTGCAGCACCTGCTGCACAAGATGCCGTACCACACGCTCAGGGACAAGTGAGCAGTGTGTGCTTCGAACCTGCTGTGGGTGCCGCGTGGCTCTTGCTGAGGGCAGGACGGCTGCATAGGCGGGTAGCCGTTGGAATATGCCGTGTTATGTCAGTATGGCGTACGGTGAGCTGAGCTGACTGCTGCGAGCGGGGTGGCGTGGGATGGCGCGTGGGCCACAGGGTCAGGTAGCCGCAGCACCGTAATCCTTCTAATACTGCTAGAAAGTCATGGTGGACGCGCTTCCAAACTTGCCCAATTTGCGTGCTATATACTATCAAGAATTTCCATCTGTTTCTGAGTCGTTTCGCTCGTCGCCGCTGTATCGCTCTGTGCCGCAGGAAGCTGCGCAAGCAGCTGTCGGCCTCCCTGTCTGAGCACCAGGCGGCGCTGGTGCGGTGCTGCGGGCCGGAGGAGGCGTGGGCGGCGCTCAAGGTGCTGTGCGAGGTACGGGCGCATTGCGACATTGTGCTAAAAGGTGGCAAGAGTGCGGGAGCTTGCGCCATACCCCAAAGCCTATGCTCAGCCGCTCAGCATTGCACTGCCCCGAGCCACCGGGTCCCTGCTCCTCCTTCATTGCTACCACCCATGCAAAGTGTCCTTCCTCCGCTGCCTTCCCCCTCATGCTCCCTCCTGCAGCTCCGCACACCGCTGCTCTCCAGGGGCCAGGAGCTGGTGGTGGCCGCCGTAGAGGCGGGCACAGAGGCCGGCTTCCTTTCCCCAGGGGCCGCGGGGGCGGCAGGGGAGACATCCCCGGACGTCTGGACCCTAGCCCACCAGCACCAGCTGCAGCACTTCATAAGCCAGGCAATGACGGACCTGACCCACCTGGACGCCAGACGCTGTAAGGGCCACGGCCGGCAGGGGCGGTCGGTGCCGTTCCGGAAGATGCTGCTGCCGCACTGGCGGCAGCGCTGGCGGTTGGCGGCCAACGCCAGCACGTGCGCGCTGCTGGGCGTGCTGCGCGGGTCGCGTGACCCGCAAGACATGGTGGATTACGGCTTCGGAGGTAGCTCAGCAAGCTGTCCCGGTGACAGTGACGATACAGAAGGGCACCCTGTCGGGCCTGCAGATCAGGACCTGTCGCCGCGGCCTGGGGCAAGTATGGCAGGGATGGAGCCGGGCTCGGGGTTTTGGAGCGCCGCGTGGGTGGACACCTGGATCGCGCCGCAGGAGAAGCAGGCCGTACGGCCCTGCATGGAGCCGTACGACGGCACGGCAGAAGGGAGGCGGGCGTACGGCGCGGAGGGGTGCAGCGCGTGCGACAGGGAGGTGGTGTGTGCGGGGTTGCAATGCGAGGCTCTTGCGCGGGAACCGAGGGGCCGCGTGCCGTTAGTGCTGGTGGTGCTGGTGGCGGAGGGCGGGAAGGAGGAGGAGGGAAGGGAGGGAGCAGGGGCGCGAGGGAGGGAGGGGAAGGGAGCGGCTGGTGGTGGTGGTGTAAAGGAGGGGCCGTTGGTGCTGCCTGCGCTCGAGGCGCGGCTGAGGGAGATGGCCAGTCGTGGCAATGAGATGCGGGTGCGGAAGGCCATGGGGGTCGACGTGCGCAGGCGGTGAGGGGTGGCGTATGTGTGATGTGGGTTGCGGTGCAGGACGCAGGCGCAAAGGGACAAGCAGACGGTCGACAAATGAGACAGGAATAAGACATGAATAACACAGCAGGAGCGATGCAGCCGGGAGGTGAGCAGGTGTGCAGTGGCGGTCGTGGGTTGCTGGTGCTGACGCTGTGTGAAGATGGAAACCGGCTGCATCGGGGGTGTAGGTGTATGGTGGGTTGCGGCTGCCGCACGGCCGTGCACGGGGCATGGGGCCGCTGTGGTACTGCGATTTGCTGACAATGCTGTAAACGGTTATGGCATGTTCGATAGCGCGTGGGAGGCAAGGCAAGCTCACAAAGTACGCTTGGGTGTCATGTGGCATGTGCAGTTGTTGCACGGGACAGGCAGGGGTAGCCTCCAATGCCCACATAGCTATACCGGTATGCTCAGCGCCTCAGCCACAGTGGCCGTGCGGCCGTGCCGTGCGCTTACATGGCCATTGCGCCACGTCGTCATGCGGCAACGCCTCGCCAGGCACGTAAAAGCTGGACCAAAGTACGGGGAATACAGATACGCACAGAAGCGGAGCTGTGCGTCCAAGTGATGGGCATGCGTGGTTGACTGGAGTGCGCGTAAAACGCATGGTTGACTGGGGTATGGGTGTCCTGGATCGTGGCTAATTGGTCCTTTGTGGTCTGTGCTACGGCGGCTGGTGTCATCAAGGGAGGTGGGCAGGTGGCTGCCTTATTGGACGTGGTTCATGCAAGGGAGTAACACGGCGGGCAGGGGTAGTTAACGCCCTTGATGCCCCCAAAAGCTTGACGCCAGGTGACACACCGTAACGCTGTGCTAGTATTCGGATAGGAGTGCGTAACTACAGGTGTATGCTGTTGGTCCGCCGAGCGCTACATGCGTGGGCGTTTGGGGGGCAGGGTGCGTGGCGGGATCTGGCGGGAGGGGGGGAACGGTCTGTCAAGTGCATGCGGCAAGCGTCCCACGGTTCGCAACACAACATCGCCCTTATGCGGACAGTTTTTGATAGTGTTCACTTAAGACAACCCATGCGAGGTCTCCTTCCCATGACGGGCCGTGCTCGCGAGTTTACGGAACAGCCTGCAGCTCACAGAACACCTGTTGTCCTCAATAGGAACCCAGGGCATCTGCATACGTATCGTGAGCGGTACATAACGCTGCAAACATCCGGTTGTCGCATGTAGGCCGGCGAGCTCCACAGCGGCATTGACAGGCCTGTCCGCGCGCTAGCGGGCCACGCTTTCTGCTCAAGGAACATGCCAGCCAACGGACGCCAAGGTCATACAGAGTCACACGCAGATGAGGGTCCGCCGGCTTTTTGGGCCCAGCTTGGTCTTTCGCCCCCACACGGCAGCCTCGCGCCCAGCCCTGCAGCTGGGCTGTCCGCCCTGCAGTTCGCGCGCTTCGGGCCCTTGGGCGCCTCCGGGCTGCCCGCCGCCCAGCCCCACGGCCTGCACCGGCGCATGGCTGTGGCCAGTGAGATGGTGGTGGGGGGCTGGCGCCTGCCCTACCTGCCGCACCTGAGGGCGCAGGCAACCTCGCGGGCCGTGGGGGCACACCTGGGCAGCTGCAAGGGCGGTGGTTGTGATGACAAGGACCGTGAGGACAGGCTATGGGCTCTGCTCAATACAGCCATGTCGTACCTCTTTTTGGCGCCTCTGCCGACCCAGATCGGAGCGCCAGAGCTGGACGTCGCGGGCCGGGAGGCGCCTGGGGTGCACGAGCTGCGGGAGGCGGAGGAGCACAGCGCGAGCATGCGGCATCTGGCCCTGCGAAAGCTATCGCGAGCAGCAGCATATGTTGATGAGTACAAGGCCATTGCGGAGCTGATTGGGCAGCCAAGGCCAGTGGCAGCCGGGCCACGCGGCAGTGCAAGAGGGGGCTACGCTGGTGCGGCGCAGATAGAGCAGCATGAGACGTGCGCAGGGAAGGGCGGCGAGTACGCGGCTGCCAAACGGGTGGCCCTGCTGATGCTAGCACACCTCCGGCTGGAGCAGGCGATACGCTGCGAGGAGCTGGTGGTACCAGAGGCAGATGAGGACGACCGACGGCCAGGGCCATCTGGGTGGGGGGATATAGGGCAAGGGGAGGAGGCGGGCGCGCACCAGGCCGGGGGTGCTGCCCCGGGCCGCGCGTTGCGCGCCCTGCGGTGCCAGCACCGCCACCGCGTCGCCGCGTGTGTGTGTTGCGACGCGCTGCTGCGGCACCTGCGGCTGCCGGTGCTGCTGCTGCCGGAGCTGGACCTGGTGGCGGGAATGGCGGCGGAGGCGCAGGTGGGGGACGGCATACAGGGCTTTGAGGGGGGAGGACGACGGACTGGAGGAAACCGTGTAGAGAGCACACGTGTAAAAGGGGAGATTGCGTTGGGGTGGGCCACCTGACGTGTGCACCGTCTGCGGCTCCATGTTCACTCTGCAATGCTCGTGTCCGCAACGGCAGCTGACGCCCGCCCTCTTGACTTAGTGGGCAGCCGCACTACGGTTTTTTCTTAGTATTGTGCTTGCAGCTCCTCCTTGCTTTTGATGTGCAATGCGGCAGTGAGGGCTCCCCTAATGGCACCCGTTTCCACGTTAAGCAACTCCTTGCTGCACTTCGCGATGTGACGGCTGGTGCTGACCCGCTGCTGCTGCTGCTGCAACCCGCCCTCAGGCCCAGCTCTGCGGCAGGTGGCCCCCAGGTGCCGCCAGCGGCCACCCCGTCATCAACGGATTTGACGCCCTGCTGCACGCCCTACTGGGAGGCTGCGGCTGCGGCTGCAGCAGCGGCAGCGGCGGCGCCGCCCCGGCCGGCGCAGCAACAAGCAGCAGCGCTCCCTGCGGCGACCGCCCCACCGTCCCCGCCTGCAGCACCGCCACGCCCGGCACCCACACCAGCACCAGCGGCGACAAGGCGGCTGGTTCCGGCTCCGCTACTGCCGTCCTTGGGGGCTCCTTGTGCACCTGCTGGCTCTACTCACTTCGCTCGTTCCACCTGCTGGTTACCTGCATATCGAGGGGAGCGCCTCACCCGGAGGGCCGTGGTGGCGCTCCCGCCGCGAGGCCGCCCGACTCGAAACTCGTCTCGTGCATGGCGAACCCATTGCAGCTGACGGTCCAGTTTGGGCGAGAGTACGTGGGGGCAGCCCTAGGGGCGCAGCGCATTTTGACGGAGTGCTTACGGGATACGGAGCAGGGACGTGGGAACGGGGCGCGGGAGGAGGAGGGGGCATCCGGGAGCGAGGAGGTTGCCCCGCAGCCGGCAGATGGTGACGCGAGCAGCAGTCGCGGCAGCAGCGGCAGTAGCGGCAGCAGCAGCAGCGGCAGCAGCGGTAGCAGCGGCAGCGGCAGCAGGGGAGATCTTAAAGCTGGCGGTGGTGGCCTTTCGTTCCTTGGGGTTGCGGGTCGTACCATCAGCTCGGGCGGAAGCGAGCGGGATGAGGGGGCGGAGGGGGACCGGGGCTACCTTCAGGAGGAGGAGGAGGCGGACTTGCATGGTGCTGTGGAGGGGCTATTCTTGCAGGTGTTCAGGAACATACTCAGCCACCGGACGCGGAAGCTTGCGGATGAACGGGGTCATTACCTCGTGGCCTGGGCGGCCCGCATGCAAGGGGCGGCCGAGGCTGGCGAGCCCGGGTCTGGCGGTGCTGCGAGGGAGGCCCGGGACGCACACCTGGACTACATGCACCGAAGTACCGCGCTGCTAGGTGGCATGCTTGCGCTGCTGAGGCAGCGGAGCACGGAGCAGCTGGAGCCGTGGCTGGAGCCGCATCAGCAGCAGGAGCGGGAAGGGCAAGACGGTGCAGGCGGGCTCGCAGCCAACGGGCTACCGGCTTGCAGCGCAGGGACGACGAGCGATGAGGGGCAGGCAGCAGGCGCCGGGCATGGAGGGAACACTTCGTGCCACTCTCCGTCTCCTCATCAGCGGTCTTCCGCAGAGTGCTCGCCGCCACTCTCCGCCTCCTCCCCTTCCTCCTCCACGCCATCTGCCTCCTCCCCATCCACCTCGCCCTCTTGCCGTGCACCTGCCGCTCCCACGGCCGGTGCCAGTGATGCCACGACGGGCTGTGGCGGCGACGGCCACAGCCCCGGGCTGCTGCTGCTGCGCTCCGCCAGCTTCGCAACGCCGCTCCTGGGTTCGGAGCCGGCGTCTCGGGGCCTAGGGAGCACGGAGCGGCACGACAAGCGCCTCCGCTGCTACGGTGCCGAGGAGCTGGCGGCGCGGATGGCTCTGGCGCAGGCCTGGGTCGATGTGGAGCTGGACGGGGTGAGTACGGCGCGGGACCATATGCCCTCCCTAGGCCTCTGTACCGGCTGCGCTGACGGCAGCGAGAGGCAATTTGTCTTAGATGATGCAACAGCCATCGCACTGAGTCCACATGGTGAAAAGCAACCCGGCTTGTCCCACCGCACGGGCCCTGCGCCGGCCGTCGCCTTTGCACACGCGCACCACGTGCCTTGCGTGCCATGCCCAGCTCGTGCGCGCCCCCACCTGGCAGTACTTGCCCACTCGTCGCAGGTCCCCCGTGCCGTGCGGCTGGAGGGCCCCCTGGCCGCCCACATGCTGCTGCAGGCGGCGGCGGGGGCCACCACCGCGTGGGGCATGGTGGCCAACCTGCTGGCCCTGGCCGCGGCGGAGGGCGCCCCAGCCGTGGGGGCGGGTGGCGGGGGGGTAGCGGGTGGCCCGGAGCCGTGCTGCTCGGTGGTGCTGCAACTGGGGACGTTCGAGGTGAGGGCGGGGCGGTTACGCGGCAACGGCCGCAGTCGTTGTGACTGGCGACCGGCGAGCTTGGTGCGTTTTGCTCAGACGGTGCAGTTCGGCATGCGGCGCAGCACGTTTGTGCTCATCGAACCACGTGGATGCGATGCGGTGGACACGTGCACGCCCTAGTACAACATTGCAACAGTGAGGGCGAGACGTACGTCTGCGTGCGTAACGGTTCCGCTCTTGTGCTGTCGGCCCCTGCAGGAGATGGCCGATGTGGGGCCCAGAGCGGCTGAGTCGGGCGCCGCTGCCGGGCCCAGCGCCGGTGGGGCGCCTACGGCTTCTGGCTGTGTGGACGTGGTGCTGCGGCCCGGCTGCCCCGGGCTGGTCACCGAGCTGTTGCAGCACCTGCTGCACAAGATGCCGTACCACACGCTCAGGGACAAGTGAGCAGGGTGGGCGCCTGGGCCGCTTTGCGTGTGCTAGCGGTGTTGAGGACGGCGTCACGGTTGCACGGTCGGCGGCCATGGGCGCTGCCCGGCTGTTGCGTTCTTGCATGGGATGAACAAGCTGCTGGTGGAAGGCTGTCGTGGGACAGCACGTGAGCCGCAGGGAGGGGCAGCCGCAGCAGTGGCAGCACCTAAGTGGCTCTGCTACTACGTAAGAACTCGAGAGCGAAGCACTCCCAGATGTGCCATGTGGTGCGTGCTGCAAACTAAGACGCATCCTATATACTAGTGGGCTGTCGTGCACGTTGCCGCTGTACCGCTCTGTGCCGCAGGAAGCTGCACAAGCAACTGTCCGCCTCTTTGTCTGAGCACCAGGTGGCGCTGGTGCGGTGCTGCGGGCCGGAGGAGGCGTGGGCGGCGCTCAAGGTTCTGTGCGAGGTAGGCGCACTGCAATCGCATGCCAAAAGCTGGAGGAACAGCGGGAACTTGCGTCATACCCCGCCGGCGGTGCACCATAAGCTGGCGGCGGTGCGGTGGGGTGCCTGGCCGTTGCTAGGCCGGGGCGTGCCTACCACGGCCACCGCCAGTGGCCGTAGTGGCTTGCCGACGGCCACCGCCACTCGTGGTATTGATGCCGATGCAAAGCGCCCAGCGTTTCACCGCCCTCAACCATCAAGTCCCTGCCTGCATGCGCCACTCATGCAACAAATCCTTCCGCTGGTGCCTGCCGCTTGCTCCTCCCCGCAGCTCCGCACACCACTTCTCGCCGGGGGCCAGGGGCTGGTGGTTGCCGCCCTGGAGGCGGGCGAAGAGGCCGGCTTTCTCTCCGCGGAGGCCGCAGGGGCGGCAGGGGAGACATCCCCTGTCGCCGGGATCCAGTCCCTGGCCTGCCAGCACCGGCTGCAGCACTTCATGGGCCAGGCAGTGGCGGACCTGACCCACCTGGACGCCAGACGGACCAAGGGCCACGGCCGGCAGGGGCTATCGACGCCGTTCCGGGAGCTGCTGCTGCCGCACTGGCGGCAGCGGTGGCGGCTGGCAGCCAACGCCAGCACGTGCGCGCTGCTGGGCGTGCTGCGCGTGTCGCGTGACCTGCACGATGCGTACGAGTACGACTTTGGAGGTAGCTCGGGTAGCTGCTCTGGTGGTGGTGATGGCACAGAAGCTGCTGAGCAGGACCTGTGGCCGCGGCGTGGGGCGAGCACGGCAGGCGCGGACCCGTGCTCGGGGTTTCGGAGCGTCGCATGGGCGGACACGTGGGTCACGCGGGAGGAAAAGGAGGCCGTACGGCCGCGCATGGAGCCATACGACGGTACGGTAGATGGGAAGCCGGCGTATGGCGCGGGCGGGCACCATGAGTGCAACATTGAGGTCTGCACTGCGGGGCTTGAATGTGAGGCTCTGGCACGGGACCCGAGGGGGCGCCTGCCGTTGGTACTGGTGGCGCTGGTGGCGGAGGGCGGGAAGGGCGGGAGGGAGGAGGAAGGGAGGGAGGGAGCAGGGGCGCGTGGGAGGGACGGGAAGGGAGCTGCTGGTGGTGGTGGTGGTGCTGGGGCGATAGGGGAGACGGGGCCGCTGGTGCTGCCTGCGCTCGTGGCGCGGCTGAGGGAGACGGCCAGCCGTGAGAGTGAGATGCGGATGCGTAAGGCCATGGGGCCCAACGTGCGCAGGTGGTGAGGGGGGCGCAGGTGGGTTGCGGAGCGGCATGCAGATGCAAACCGGCTCGAGCAAACGATGGACACGGGAGACAAAAATAGTACAGGAACTACGCAGCAGAAGCAAGGCAGGCGGGAGGTGGACACTGGGCAGACGTGCAGCGGAAAGCTGTGGTTTGCTGGTGTCGGTGCTGTGTATGTAAACTAGTCAACACTAACCCACCTGTGTTGTGGGCGTAGTAGGTATATGGTGGGCTGCGGCTGCCTCACGGCCTCAATGGGGCCGCTGTGGTATTGCACGGAAAGCTGCATTACTGATGCTGCTGTAGGAGTTGGTGGCATCTTCCAACGCGCGTTGGAAGCGGGGCAAACTCTCACGAACTGAGCTTGCGTGCTTGCATCCGTGTGGCACGTGCGATTGCGGGAGGCAGGCAAGGGTAGCCTCCACTGCACGAATAGCCATACCGTATGCTCTGCCACACTGGCCTGCGGCCGCGCCGCGTGTCCGCATTGCCAGTCCTGGATCGTGGCTAGTACGGATGTTGGTGGTCTGTGCTACGGCGACTGGTGTTATTGATGGAGGTGGGAAGGTGCCTTCCCCTGGGCAGCAAATGGCGGCTGCACGGGAGTACCGGTAACGTGCCTAGTTAGCGCCCCTGATCGGCCAAAACGCGTGACGGCAGGTGACAGACCGCCATGCTGTGCTGTTAGCCTGACAAGCGTGTGTAGCTGCACATGTGTGCTTTGGGTCCACGGGGCGCTACACGGGTGGGGGTTTGGGGGCAGGATGCGAGGTGGGATCTGGCGGGAGTCCTGCAGGTGCCCACAACGTCCCACGGTTCATAACGCAACCTTGCCCTTATGCTGACAGTTTTTATAAATGTCCATTAAAATAGTTATGCGAGCTCCTCTTTCTGTGACGGGCGGTTCTCGTCTGTTTACGGAATAGCCTGCAGCTTACGTCACAGACCCCCTGTCGTTTTGATTAGGAACCTGGGACATCTGCATGCACATCGAAAGCAGTGCGTCAAGCTGCAAACGTCAGGTTGTCGCATGTAGGCCGGCGAGCTCCACAGCGGCCATGACAGGACTCTCCGCTCGGTAGCAGACCACGCTTTCTGTTTACGGAACATGCCAGCCAACGGACGCCAAGGTCAAGATACAGAGTCACGCGCAGATGAGGGTCCGCCGGCTTTTTGGGCCCAGCTTGGGCTTTCGCCCCCACCCGGCAGTCCCGGACCCAGCCCCGCTGCCGGGCTGGCCGCCCTGCAGTCCGCGCGCTTCGGGCCCTTGGGCGCCTCGGGGCTGCCCGCCTCCCGGCCCCACGGCCTGCACCGGCGCATGGCTGTGGCCAGTGAGATGGTGGTGGGGGGCTGGCGCCTGCCCTACCTGCCGCACCTGAGGGCGCAGGCTACGTCACAGGCCGTGGGGGCGCACCTGGGCAGCTGCAAGGGCGGTGGTGGTGACGTGCCTCGACCCGTTCCAGGCCTGGGCAGTGATGAGGTTTGGGAGGCTTTGCCGGGCTTGCTTGGGGAGCTGCAGGGTCTTAACATGGATGCGCTGGTGCAGCTACTGGGCAGGCGGGTTGGCAGTGGCACGCTTGTGATTCATGGCGCAGAGCTGGACGTGGCTTATCGGCACTGGCGCAGCCGGGCGCAATCGGCGTTGCAACGGTTGGTGCCTGCGGTAGGCAGCATTGACGAGTACGCGGTGGTAGACCAGCTGGAGCTGGCTGGGCGGGAGCATGACCGGGTGCAGAGGGAGGTGGTCGGCGGCAGCGGCAGTGGACAGGGGGCCAGGGACGGCGCAGGGGGCACCCGTGCTGTGTGTGAAGGAGAGGAGCGTGAGCGTGCACGGCGGCAGCTGGATGCCGCCGCAGAGCGCGTTTCACTGCTGATGCTAACCCACCTGCGGCTGCAGCGAGCCTTGCAGCAGGAGGAGCTGGTGGCTGCTGCTGCTACCACACCGGGACAGGGGCAGGTGCAGGAGCAAGGTGAGGAGGCGGGCGCGCACGGAGCCGGGGGCGGTGCTCCAGGCCGCCTGCTGTGCGCCCTGCGCTCCCAGCACCGCCACCGCGCCGCTGCGTGTGTGTGCTGCGACGCGCTGCTGCGGCACCTGCGGCTGCCGGTGCTGCTGCTGCCGGAGCTGGACCTGGTGGCGGGAATGGCGGCGGAGGCGCAGGTGGGAGGCCTGTGAATGTAGTGATGCAGACTGTGATTGGTAATTTGGGGCATAGGACAGGTGAGGGCTCGCAGGCCGTGTAGTGCCCGACAAAGGAATACGAGGGTGTAGCCGACGGCGGCTGTCGGACCCACAGTGTTTTTAGGCCCCAGGCCTGCGCTGTTTGACGCGAGAGGGTGCAGTGGAGTCATTCTCGCGTAAATTGCAGCCACCGTTTGCCCAACGAAACATTTTATTCATAACTAAATACCGTACTTTTGTGATGTGGAGCCAGTTTATGGAACGCAACGAGCTGAGAGCACTTAAAGAGACGGCTGAGTCTTTCTGTCCCCTGGCGTCCAGCATTACACACAAATGCAGGACTACCTTGGGGGCAGGTGGCCCATCGGGCGGGACCCCAGCAGCTGCAGCTGCACCCCTGCGGACAAGGCGCGGGCTCTGGCGCGGGCCCTGGCGGGACTGTGCGGCTGCGGCGGCAGCTGCAGCAGCTGCAAGGCCGCAGCCGCAGGAGCAGGTGCCGGGCAGCGCTCGGGGAACGCTGTTGCAGGAGATGGCGGTGGTGCGAGCAGCGGCCAAGACGCCAGCGGTGGCAAGGAAAGCACAGCCGAGTCGTTCTGCGCCTGCTGGTTTTACTCCCTTCGCTTCATGCACTCGCTGGTGGCCAGCCTGGCCCGTGGGGCGGAATGGATGCCAGGCCCGATCGGCCTGCCTGCCGAGACTCCCCTGGTACCGCGGGCGCCTGAGCGCAGCGGGCCCATACTGCTCCGCGACCCTTTGGAGTTACTGCACCTGTTTAGGTCCGTGCACCTTCGCGCTGCGCACGACGCGGAGAGGGCTGTACCGCAGTTAGTGGCGGTAGCGCAGCAGCGCAGGGCGGGGGATGCCGGCGGCGGCGCGACGCGACACCCCCGCGCCAAGGCGACCCATGTGGAGGGATGCGAGGAGAGGCAGGAGGACCAAAGGCTGCGCAGCGAGCTGATGACCAAGTACTACTTTTTACGAGTAAAGCAGGTGGTGGATGAATTTGCAGGCGAGGAGAGCGGCGGGGCAGCTGCGGGTGGGCCTGCGGGTGGAGATGACGAGGGCGAGCCGCCGTTGGACCTCGCTCGGGCTCGGGCTGCGGTAAGGAGCCAGCGGGCACAGGTGGTGGGTGACAGGTGCAGGAGGGTAGCGCTGTGGGGCCTGCAGCAGCAGGCGCAGCAGCAGCAACAGCAGGGACAAGGCGACTGCGGACGGCAGTGCGTAGGAGAGGGCGCAAAGGGTAGCGCTGGCAGTGGGGGATGGATGGCGCGGGCGCAGCCAGCGGCACGTGTGCGTGAAGCCTTGCTGCTCCGCTCGAGCGTCTTTGAGCGGGAGGTGGCAAGCCCACCTCAGCAACGGCAGGGGCATGACGATGGAGGGGGGCGTGGGGTGGCCGCTGGGGACGTGGGAGACGCCGAGGAGGCTGCACGTGGCCGGTGGGACCCGGACGACCGGGCGTCGCGCCTGGCTCTGGCACAGGCGTGGGTAGACGCCGAGGTGGATGGGGTGAGTACCGTGGGCTAGTACTGCCATGGGGTTCCAGGCGTGGTAGGTGGAGCCCGGCTGCGCATGCAGTGCAAACGAGGTGCACAGGCACAGCGCCGCTCGCCAGCGGGCTTATTGCATGGGGCGCAGGGATGTCCATTCCTTACGGACACCCTGCGCTTGCGGCGCTGCTGCCTTGGTTTAGCAGAGGAAGTGTCAGGCAGGCGTAGGTAGTCCTAAGCGTCTGCACGGCGGAGACACGGCCTGAGGACACGTGCCAGCAGGACACGGCCTTTACTGGGCTGCTACCCATAGCCTACAACATGACGATGTCTTTGCGGTGCTAACTAGCCGCCGCCCCCTGCGGCTTTCACCATCCACGCTGTCCTTACCGGCTAGTGCACATCGTATGCTTCACCATGTACGCTGCATACCGTGCTCGTGCTCGTGCTATGCTCCCGTACATTGAACCCCCTCCGGCATCACTTCCCCACTCGTCGCAGGCCCCCCGCGCCGTGCGGCTGGAGGGCCCCCTGGCCGCCCACATGCTGCTGCAGCTGGGTGCGGGCTGGGCCGCTGCGTGGAGCATGACAAGCATGCTGGTGGATGCAGCAGGAGCAGCAGCAGCGGCAGGGGGGGCTGGGGCTGGGGCTGCTCGGGACGGAGGGCCAGGGCAGGGGGCAGGAGTCGCGGGGGAGGGGCTGGGGCACCCCGGCTGCGGGGTGGTCCTGCAGCTTGGCTGCTACACGGTGAGAGCTCCCGGACGCGCTTCCGTCTGCGCGACTGTTAACTGCTCTGTTTCCTGGTTGTGTGTTACTGTACAGGGGTATCCGGTGGGGCGGAGCCTGAAGGGCAATTGTCTGACGGGAAGGCAGGTGCGAAGGGAGGAGGAAGCTGCATGCAGACGCGTGCTGAGCTGAGCTGGCGCCCTGGCACCCTGCAGGAGGGCGCTGCTGCGAAGGGAGGGCCCGATCAGGCCTCGACGTCAGAGGCATCGCCAGCTGTGGGCGGTGGGGACTGGATGGACGTGGTGCTGCGGCCCGGCTGCCCGGGGCTGCACACCGAGCTGCTGCCGTACCTGCAGGACAGCGTGCCCTGCCACACGCTCAAAGACCTCAAGTCGGGGTGAGTATGCCATGTCATGAGCGCAGTGCCGTACATGATGTGTCACAGATGCTAGAAGCAAGCTACCCCTGTGTTGCACCGTGGTCACGTAACTTGCCGCATGCTACCTAAGGGCTGCCGTTTCGTGAACCTATGAGTCTGGCGGCAATGGATGTAATCCTGCATGGTCATGTGCAGCTGCAGCACAGTCTTGCGAATGAACAGATTAGCTTAAACCTGCCTACTTATGCGCTATGTAGGAGGCTGCGCTACAACCTTGCTGCCAGTCTGAAGCAGCACCAGGCGGCGCTGGTGCGGTGCTGCGGGCCGGAGGAGGCGTGGACGGTGCTCCGGGTGCTGTGTGGGGTGGGTACGCGTGGGGTCCGGTCCATGGGTTCGAGACGGTATGCTTTGGCATTGCACTGCGGTGGAACCGGCGGCTCACCTGCCTCATGCTCCCCGTCGCACGTGAAAGAGCACATCGCTGGCAAGTGACCGCACACGCAACCACGGCTGACGGGCATCATTTTTCGCTGGACCCACATCTTTGGGCCCAGGCAGTAATGTTTTGCACAGACCCTCACGTCTTTTTTGCTGCTTCCTCCTGCATACGTTATTCCTTGGCTTTGCGTTTTCAGTCTGGATCAGGACACCTGACCCTCGCCGTCCCCGTTTGCCTGCGCGCCCCAGCTCCGCGACTGGCTGTTGATGGCTGGGTTTGGGCTGGTGGTGCTGGCTGTTGACGCGGATAAGCAAGGCGGCACGGGAGGAGACCTCACGGTTGCAAATAAGCTCGTAGACTTGGATAAGTTGCAACAAGCAATGCCGGCGGACGGGAAGGCTTCGTCAGGTGCGGGCGGTGGCGGGCAGCAGGGTGGGTCGGGGCCCGGGGGCCTGGGGGTGCCAGGGGATGTCCTGTTGCCGCACTGGCGGCAGCGGTGGCAGTTGGCGGCCAACGCCAGCACTTGCGCGCTGCTGGGCGTGCTGCGCTTCTCGAGGCACCTGGTGGACCCTCTTGGAGGGGGCGAGGACGAGGAGGACGAGCAGCAGCAGCAGCAGGAGGAGGACGCGGCTGGAGGGAGCGGGGCGAGCGGCGGCAGCCGTGGTGTGGCACCCGAGGGCAAGCAGGAGGCCGTTCGTCCCCTTTTTGGCCCTCGGGCCAGGAGCGCTGCGTGGTCTGCAATGTGGGCCGCCCACGGCAGCGTGCCGGACGCACAGTGGAAGCTGGAGCCGCGTGAGGAGGTGGAGGGTCAGAGGCAGCGTGCGGGTTACAGCGGGGCAGAGTACAAGTCGTGCGATGAGGCAATTCTGGGGGCTTGCGTCGAGTGCGATGTGCTGGAGCGGGGCCCGAGGGACCGGCGGCCGTTGACCCTGGTGGCGCTGGCTCAGGGCCTCACTGGCGAGCACAGACAGGGAGGGAGGGCAGCAGGAGGGAAGGGGAAGGGGAAGGGGAAAAGGAAGGGGAAGGCTGAGGTGGCAGTGGGCAGGGGTGCGGAGGTCATGGAAGGGGAGTCGCACTGGGGCCCGTTGGTACTGCCGGCGCTCGAGGTGTTGCTGGCCAAGCGGGACCTGGCCCACATGGCACTGGGCCTGTAGCGCGTGCGGCTCAAGGTGGTCGCCGGCGGCTGGTGGGGCGTCCATTGTGTTCGGCACAAAACGGCCAAATAGCGGCATTGTCAGACCTCTGTTGATCGAAATTGTGTAACGGTATTTGTCGGCTTGCCTGCTGCTGCCACGCTCCCGCCTGGTTGTTGTCCCTGGCAAGGAGGGACATGCCTGATTTTTTGGGTAGTACGGTATGTGGGTGGCCAATCCACGCCCATCACCGGCATGGATCCCTACCGGTGTTCCACCAATAAGGACACCTCCTTGATTGTAGCTCATACTGCTTCTTGTACGCGTTGTGAGCGTACAGGAGCCATGGGGGGTCTTTCCGTGTCTTTCACCCCGTGTGGCGGAACTCTGGTGGTAACTGCACGTGTGAACCGTGACGGCACACGCAACAGGCAACGCGGTACAGCCATGCCGCACCAGCAACGCTCATCGTGGTACGGTACCTAAAAGTTGCGTCGATTTGTCGGATTGTTCTGCCGTGTTGCGTGCCCCATCTAGGTGCACGACGTGGCCCGGCAGGCCCAGGGCCCAAACTACCCCCGTCCATGTCTCCCCTGATCACAACACCGTAGATTCTAGTCTTCACACAGCAGCTCACGCCCTTCATTTCCAAAATTTGTTGCAATTCACGTACAGACGCTACTGACGCACTTTGCGTGTTTAGTGCTTCGGCTGTCTTCTGCGGTTTGTCAAGTTGAAGCCACCACGTCCCTACGGCAAGGGCTGAATGATCCCAAAAATGAAATTGTGTTGCAAAGAACGATCCTCGTCCTGAAGCGCTTGGGCGTTTCCCGGGCTGTTGCTCGCGCCATGAGCCGGTCTACTCATGAAGACGGCGTTACAGCTCCGTGTGTACTTAAGATTGTAAACAAGGGGAAGAGCAGCGTCCGAGCGCTTTGGGTAGACTTTAACGCACGAGAGCAGGAGTACATGTGTGTTAGCCCAGGGCATGCCAGGCCCCAGCAAACATACTCAACACATCTTTGGCGCTTGAGATGTGCAGACACGGGAGCGATAGCGGGGGAGTACGCAGGTACGTTCAGTACAACATGTGGCAGGTGTAACGGTAGCGTTGGTCGCATCCTTGGCCCCTGGTGGGTATTGCGTCTGTTTGTATTCTGCAGCACTGGTACACGCACACTCAATTGGCCATGGCGCAGTATAAGCACCCGTAATTGCTGGCCCCGAGTCCTGCGCAACCCAGACAATCACAGCACCAAAAGCGTGGTGCCACGGCTCCCCCGAGCCTGGCATGGCCCACGGCTTGCCCAGCGGTCCGGATGACAGGCTATGTAACTTGGTCCAGCCTAAAACAGAATTTTCAAGGGCATACATGGGCAATAAACAAGATCCTAGCCGAGCTCCCGTACCTCTGCACCTGCAGGTCCTTCTGCTATCCTCGAGGTGCAGCCCAGCGGGGCCCTGAGCGTGCGTGGCTGGTCGGACGCCCTGCCGCAGCCCAAGCCGGAGTGGGGGCAGTACTGCAAGCGCGGGGACGCCCTGGGGGTGGAGATATGGGTGAGCCTGACCCGAGAGCGGACCGTACAGTCATCAACTGGCTATGGAGGGCCTTTGGCCGCTTCTGCATTACGTGAAATCGATCCATCCTGCATGGGACGCATGGCACAGCTGCAGACCCTAACCTGCAAGCATGGGCCTGTCGGAAGCATGCAAGCACCTCCCCACCATGTCACGTCCTGCCGTTCCGTATCTCCCTAAAAGCACTGCAGATATGATGCCCACCGTGCCTCCTCTCAAGTGTCTCGTCCACCTCTGTAACCACCCCACCAACTGCCAAATCCGTTGCCGCACGGAACCACGCTCCCCCTTCCCGGCAGTCCTATGAGTGCGTTGACCCCCGCGCGGTGCGTGTCGCCGAGCACGTGGTGTCCCGCATGCTGGCCGACAGCCCGCCCGACGTGCTGGAGCGCATGGTGGCGGGCGGGGCGGTGGTGGCCATCATCGGGCGGCGCCAGGTCACCACCGACATACCCGCACACGCCTTCATGCGCTGGTCCGAGGGTGAGCGCGCCCAGAAGGGCGGCAGGGGTTGCTTGATGCCAAGGAGCAAGCTGACGCATGGGAGGCTTTTGGGGGCTGAGTACCGGGGCAGCTGGGCCTTGGGGGGGGGGGGGGGGGGGAGATAGTTCCAGGACGTATGTGGTCTCGTGTGGAGCGCGGACTGTACCGAGGTGACAATGCCGTACACGTCACGCATGCATGGGCCGCATGATGCCACGGAGCAGGCTGGCCCCGAAGATAGGACATCCGATGCAGTGCATGGTCCTGGTGGCCTGTGAGAGAGGGCCGCGCTTGTCGGGCCGGCAGCCTTGGGGTGATCGTCAGCCACGGGGAGCGGCTGAGGCGCTGGGGTGCCTAGCGGCTGGACGGCCACTGGTGGCCGCACACTTGCTTCGCGCCATGCCTACCCCTCGGTCGTTGGCCTTGCTCGTATCTTGGTTATGTGCCGCTACCCCTGCCCAGGCGGTCGCGACACGGACAGCACGACACGAGGTCTTGGGGGGACTTCAGAGTGCCCCACCACCAGCTGTGGAGAGGAGAACCTGCTCATGGAGGACGACGAGTGGGTTGGTGCTGGTGGCTGTGCAGGGCAAAGGGCTTGGGTTGCGGCTGTAGTTGTGGTCATGGTGTAAACCAGGCTAGGCTGAGGATGAGGTTGGGAACTGAACAGTCGGTGCAAGGGTACTTATCTGGGCCTGTGGCACAGCGTATGCAGCACTGCGTCTGTCTGATTATGCGCAGTGCGCCCCCTTCATATCCCGGTGCTGATACTGGTTCGTGGCTTAGTTACCTGCCCATCTCACACACTTTCGGCGCACCATGCCCACTAGGTCCTACCCAAGCGAAAACATCCTTGTGCACGAGTTCGGACACGCTGTGATGGTGGGTCATTATACAGAGCAGTGCTGTTGAAACGTGCACGTTGTTAACCTGTTGGCAATCTGCGCTTGGGCACATGCGTCCCTATAGAAAGATGGAGAGCGGTTGTGCATTGTCCGCAGTTTGACCCCGGCCCAACAAGCAGCGTGCCGTGTCGGCACAGGGCCCTTGCTCAATGCCATGCATCCATTTTGCTCCTCCTCTGGTACCGTACCTGCCCTACAGAACATCGGGTTGACGGCCGAGGACCGGGCCACCATACGGCAGCTGTACGACACCGCGTACCGCACGGGCATGTACGACAAGGGGGCGTACATCATGGAAAACGAGGACGAGTACTGGGCCGAGGGAACGCAGGTGTGTATAGTGGTCGCTGTTCTACGCTCAGGCCCATGGCGCACGTCACCATGTGCAATTGTCCAGGCTACCGTATGCCATGACAGTGGTCCGCCCCTGTCCCACCTCACGATCTGCTTACGGTACTCCTGGCGCAGTGGCGCATACACTCCACAGAAACGGCCAGCAATACAATATGCTTTAACTCACTCCGAGGCCAAAAGCTTTTGCCCCTCCCCCAATCTGGCCAACCTATTCCCTCATTGCCCAGGGTACCCAGGTGGCCAAGGCCTGCTTTGGGCGCCACGTTCACTCTTCCATGCACCTCTGTAACCCACATCGTAACAACTTACTGCTTGTTCCCGGAATCTGGCATCGCCGTCTTGGCCACACCACACCAGGCGTGTTCATGTATCAACACGCGGCCCTCGCACATGCACCCAGCTACGCCGCCCCACGCCGCTTGCCTCACCAGGCCTGGTTTGACGCCACCATCCGCACCGACGTGACGGCCGGCATCAACACGCGCGAGCGGCTGCGGCAGCACGACCCGGGGCTGGCGGCCATGATGCGGCGGGCATACGGAGACGGGCCGTGGAGGTGGGTACAGGGTAGGCGGGTGGGCAGGGTGGCGGTGCACAGTCGCCAGGGGAATGGCGCAGGGTCGCAGTGGTGTCTGTTGGGTGGTTCGGGGCTCGTAGCATGAGCGGCCCGTTGCTCGCCTGGCACGAGGCGGCGCAGTTGTGCAGACGGGCTTAGCCTGCAAGTGGCAGATGTCGGCACCAGTACAGACCTAAATGGCCTCTTCTAACGAAGGTAAACCTATCGTCCCCTCTCCGTGTCCTCTCTATCGCCGCAGATACCCGGACGATGCGCCTGCGCCCTTCTCGCATAAGCGGGGGCGAAGCCGGCAGCAGCAGGCACCCGGGGCGGAGTCTGCTCAGGCCGGCGGCGGCGAAGCCACGGCGGCGGCGGTTCCGCTCCAGCAGCTGCAGCCTCCGGGTGTGGAGACGGCTCCTGAGCGGGAGCGCCTGGTGGCGTGGTCGGGCGCGGGGCCGAACACGTGGCTGGGCAGCTGCGTGCCGTACATGCCGTGCGCGGGCGTGGGGCTGACCCAGGGGTCGGTGCCTGTGGGGTGCGCCACGGGGCTGTGGGTTAGCCTGCGGGATATGGTGGTGGGGCACACACCACACTCGACCGTCAAATTGTCGTGACGGCCTTGTGCTGCTGGTACGGTGTGAATGGACGTTCATTCTGGCAGGTGGATGTGCATGGCATGGCACTTCTTGTGGCCGTCATAAGTGGCTCCGACGTCGGTGGCACTTGGGAAACGGCCTGACACGAGCTGACCTGGTGGCCTCGTGGGTACGGTGACCCGGAAGGTGTGCGCACTGCAGTTGCGAAGTCATAGTAACGGTATTGAGCGAATATGGTAACAAGGCACGACTCTATGACCCACCGCTCATGTGGGTGGATACGTGGGGCGTACGTGTGCTCCTTAGCGCAATCTCTCTACAGTTTGCGAATGAATGTGGCCTCTGCATGTGCTCAATTTCCTGGCGCAGCAGCCTGCTGTCAGTTGGCACCGGCACTGCTGTTTATTGGTGCCGGCGGCACAAACCACGCGTGCCCACCACGTGTATCAGGGACAGGCCGAGATCGTAACACGCCGCACGGCACGGTTGGGCAAAATACTGCAGTGCTCGTAAGTGTCGTGTACTGCAACGAGTGCTTGTTAGTGGCCTGTGTTCCTGCCTTACTCCGCTTGGTTACGCATAGCACTGCATAGCATCCATGGGTCCGTGGCTGGTTGCTGGTGTGTTGGCGTGAGCACGTGGGTTGGACCTGTCAGGACCTGTGGAAGTAGGCCAGCGTTTGTCCTAGATCGCGAGCGCTCCTTTTATCTGGAGTACAGGGTGTTGGCCAAACGCATGCTGGCCACACGCAAGCTTGGCGGTTTGTGGCCCGAGCCACCACGAACCGAGGGAGTCCCCGCATCAAAGAGTCCCTGTCTTGCCATCTCCTCAGCCCGTGGCACATGAGCTCACAGTCCCTTGCAGCAATATACTAGTTGAAATAGGCTGCCTGTAGAAACGTAGAGTACACCATGGACTTAGACGATGAACTCTTCTCCCTCGCGGCGGGACGGAACAAGTCTTCTTCCAAGAAACGAAGCCGCAAAGCCGCTGATAGTGACGAAGAGGAGTACATTGAAAGCGATGTGGACTCCGAGGAAGAGGCACCCAAACGGAAACGTGCTTCCAAAGGGGGAAAGCCAAAGAAGCAAGCAGAAGATGAGGAGAAGGAGGATGACGCCGATGAGTATGACAGCGATGACCCGGAGGGTCTGTTCGAGAACGAGGAGGATCGCAGGAAGCTCATGGCCATGACAGAGCGTGACCGTGAGATGATTCTGTTCGAGCGTGCTGAACGGCGCGACAACGAGCGGCAGAGGATGCAGCTCTTGCAGCAGCAGCGAGCAGCGACAGAGAAGGTGTGCAGCGCTGCAGAGGGTGGCGGCAGTGGGGAGGGGGAGGGGAGGGGGGATGTGCAGGGTTGGGCCAGGACGACCCCCTCTCGATGGAACCACTCACAGCATGTTGACGGTGTGAGCCTCTGTGATGCCGCTCTTTCGGGTCAACAACAGGATGTGTTGCCCCCGGAAAAAGGCAGGGCTTTACCGAGTGCCGCACTCTTGCCGGTCCTTAGCCCAGGCTGTACTTCGCAGGCAGCTCACACGCCTAACATGTAATTCCCTGCATGCGAATTTGCGGTACAGGCTGGCAAGGGAAAAGGGGGAGACAAGGGCAAGGGTAAAGGCGCTGAGGGGCGCGCGGTGCCGCGCAGCCGTGCTGCCCGCACGGCGGCGGCTGCCCGCACCGCCCGCGACTGGAGCGACGAGGACGCGTCGGAGGGCGGGGGCAAGTCGGAGGACGATGAGGAGGAGGTAGGGCGAGGCTTAGCTGCGGACTCAAGGCGGAGGGCAGGCTTGCAATGTTGGAAAGCCCGCCTCCGCAAGCGCTGTGTGGGCCCGAGTAGCAAGTGGCGGAGCCCACGAGGGAACACGGGCGTCAATGTCTGTGATATTGTTACTCATGAGCCCGATGTTTTGTGTTTGTAAGCTCCAGTGCGCGTGGAGAGGTCTTGCAACCGGCCTTGGTGTTACGTTGTGCCTTGCAGTTCCAGCCCAGTGGGAGCTCCAGTGAAGAGGAGGAGGAGGAGGAGGGCGCGGCGGCGGGGCAGGCCAGCGACGAGGAGGATGGCGGGCGGGCGGCGGCAGCGGAGGCAGAGGAGGTAGGAGGAGGGCGGGGTACAGTCGGGGGCACGAGAGCTCGGCAGCGGTGTGCGGGGCTGCGTGCGGACGGTCGCAGGGCACAGCGACGAGGGTGCTAGCACGTGGAGGAACAGCCTGTACTGTGCTTCACCTCCTGACATTGCTGTGCTGTCGTGCGGTAAGATCTTATCCCAGGCGTAGTCATGTGACTTGCGGGAAAGGAAGTACAGGTCCGCAACGATGGCGCTGGAAGCCGTACCTACATCAGGTACTCAGGAGAAGCAGTTTTGCTCTTCATCCTTTCCTTCTAGGCGGATGGGAGAAGGCCCGCGGAGCCGCCGGCCGCAGCTGCGCCCGCCGGCGACGAGGATGACTTGGCGGGCGACGGCCGCGGCGGCGCGCGGGGCGCTGGCGGCGCCGCCGGGCGGGACCGCCCCGTGGGTCGGTCGCTGCACGAGCGGCTGCACCTGGACGACGACGAGGTGGGTTAGCGCACAGCGGCAGGCAGCACGTGTGTGTACGGCGAGGTGGTGCAGCACATGACAGCGAGCAATTGGCGATTCCCACGGCGGGTTGAAGGGTTGGACTGGTGGAGGGTGTTGGGCAGTGGAGACGGCGTGGCCACGCGTAAGGACTATGGATGTGGTTGCGGTGGGCGAATGACACTGATACCTACGGTGAAGCTTATGGCGCCGGTCTTATCCTCGTTGACAGCCGTTACATTCTGCGTCTGCTCCTCGCAGGTACCTGAGGAGGCGACGCTTGAGGAGTTGCTCCAATGCCAGGTGCGGCGACGAGCGCTGGCCAGGGTCACTACCTGGCCTTTGGGACGCGGGCTGGAGCCGCAAGAGTGCACGGCTTGAACTGACAACTTAAGTCAACGCACACAACACAAGAGCCACCCTATATGCGCACGCGCGTTTGAGGCCTCCAACCTAACGGCATACTGTAACATCGGGAATTCAACATGCGGCTCGCCACCCGTAACACGCCTACCGGTACCTACACACCAGGGCCGAGCATTCCCCCAAGCGGCGCCCCTTGCCACGGACTGCTGCCAACTCATCCGTAATCCAGGCAACTCCCCGTCCGGAATCCCTGCCGCTCAATACTTTTCCATGATATGTGTCCCATTCCTCTCCATCGCACCCCACCCTGCCCCGCCCCACCCCGCACGCAGGTGACCCGCACGCAGCTGGAGGAGTGGGTCAACCAGCCGTTCTTCGAGCGGGACGCGCTCAACGGCTGCGTGGTGCGCATGGCGTACGGCCCGGGCGTGCGGGACAACACGGGCGCCACGCACCCGGGCTACATGGTCATGCAGGTGAGGTCGGCAGCACATTGGGCGCGGTGGGTAGTTGCCGCTTTCCATGTGCCGCCCAGCGCAGAGCGCTTTCATTTCCGAGCCGGTTGATGAGGCAATGGACGGAAGGTTTCGAAGGTAGCAGGCGTGACATGAAATGATGGGCTGTGTGCTTATACGCTTGAACTGGAGTCCCAGTCTGCACAGGCTGTCCTTGCTGGCCGCTGCTGTTAACCCCGGAATCTGGTCCGTCAAGATTGGTTTTTCCTACTGCGTTGTGGGGCCTGCACTGTGCCCCTTACTGCGGCACGGCGTCCACCGTTGCCTGTGCCGTTCGGCCTTTCGCCCTACACCACCCTTCCCGGCCGCCCCCAGATCGTGGATATCCGCGAGTCGGGGCGCTCCTACCGCTTCGGCCCCCGCGGGGAGATGACCCAGAAGCACCTGGTGCTGCAGGACGGCGTGGGCATCACGCGCACCATGGCCATGGCCAACGTGTCCAGCAAGCCGGTGGGCGGGGGATGGGATGGGATGGGGGGTGGGCGGGCGTGACCGGCGTGTAGGTCGTGACCGGTGGTCGTCCACGCGACCGTCCGTGTACACTACTTGTTGTGGTCTGAGCGTATCCTCATTGCTAGGTGTGGTCCTGTGGGCTACATGTGCCCTGGGGCACGTGCACTGCGTGCACACGTGTCCTGGTGCACACCTGTGCCACAGCTCGTGTGCTTGTAGCACCATGGCAGCGCTGAGCTGCCGACTGGACGACGACGGCGCGGAGACCACTATCTCGCACCTCAGCTTTGCCTTCTATCCTACTCTCCATCTTAACGGTGCTTATCCGCAGTTTGACGAGGCTGAGTACGAGCGCTACAAGCGGCACTGCAACCGCGCCAACCGTGCGCCCATCACGCGGGAGGAGGCGGCGGCGGCCGCCAAGAAGGTGCAGCAGGCCATCAAGTGAGGCACGGTGGTTTGGGCCGCCTGCGCGGTGGGGTGCTCCGCAAGGCTCTCTGCGCAGCTGCTGCCTTGGAATCATCCGTTGACCCGTTGCTCAACACGTCCACTTGTGTCGAGGCAAACCACGCTTTATTTCGGCGCGCTACGGTATACCTTGAGGGCTTTCACCTCCAACATGCGTTTCCTGTCTGTTGCCAGCTGCCTTGCCCATGTCTCACGCTCCCCCACCTTCTGGCCACCTCGCCCGCAGCTACCGCTGGACGTCCGCCGACCTCAAGGCGGAGCTGGAGCGCAAGCGCGCCTCCCGCGCCGCGCCCGTCAACGCCGCCGCCGAGAAGGCGCTGCTCAAGCGCCGCATGGAGCTGGCCATGGCGCAGGGCAACACGGGGGAGGCGCTGGCGTGAGTGACCATGTATCAGGCGTGCGGATGCATGGTGTACAACGGCTATGCAGCGATGTGCCTATGCTACAGTGCTGGCTAGTGCGCAGGGCAACACGGGCAAGGCACTGGCGCCCGTGCATCTGCATGTGTGTGTTAGCCTGCAGCAGCGCACCGAGAGGTCGGGTATCGGGCCTCGTCGCACTGTCAGCCACCAGTTCACTGTATACGCGTCACTAATGTGGCTTGGTCGTTGCCCGGCGCCCCTAGGGTGGTGCCGCAGCAGTGCCTCCATACACCAGCCTGTCCCACATGCTTTTCCCATGACGCCCGCACCCGCGCAGGCTGGAGGAGCAGCTGGCCATGCTGGAGAACCACATCCTCACGCAGCACGCCAACCAGCGGTCGTTCGGCATGATGGACATCAACAAGCGCAACAAGCAGCACAATCTCAACGTGGCGTACAAGACCACGGCGGCGGACGAGCACGGTAGGCGATTGCTGCTGCGACGCTGCGCCGGACTGCAGGTTCCGCACCAGCCCTGCGCCACCGTCCACCTGCCATGTCCACCGCCGCATTCCCAGATGCTGTTCTATCCCAACGTGGCTCAGCCGTCCGCCGTCTGCCACTATCATGTGTGTATGGCTAACCTCGCCGTACTGCGTTGTGTGGGGGTTGCCTGCAGGCGGCGGCGGCGGCCCCGGCGGCGCCGGCGACGACGTGTTCTCCCGCCGCCACACCACGCTCAACATCTACTGGAACACCAAGGGCAAGGGCGGCAAGGGGGACGACCAGGACGGCGCGGGCGGCGACGAGGGCGGCAGGTCGGCGGGGGCCGCCGCGGCCGCCAAGGCGCAGGCGCTCATCAGCGACAAGCTGACCAAGGCGCAGCAGCGCATGGACCCAGCGGGTGAGCAGGGGATACCACATGCACCTGCACCGCCCCGTCGCCCTGCAGTTGACACTTGTCCCATTTGCGCACTCCATGCCGAAGCGGACCCGGCGCTACCTCTTTTGCCTTCTTCTAACGTGTCACAAACGGGCATGCCAGTCCTGCGCACAGACGTTAAGGCAGCACCGCGTTCCCAAACATCTCTGGCACCACCACTGCAATCGCCGTTACCCGCCTTCGCAGAGCTCATCCGGCAGCTGGGCCTCAACGTGGACCTGTCGCTGCTGCGCTCGGTGCGTGCTGCGCCCAGCCTGCAGCAGCGGCTGCTGGGCTCCAAGTGGCGGGCGGCGGCGCTGGCGGGCTACCAGGTGGACCTGGCGGGCAAGAGCGTGCTCAGCATCGCGGACTGGAAGCGCAGGGGAGGGGACTACTGAGGGGCGGCGAGGGCTGTGGATTGAGGCAGAGGGGTGCGGCAGGAGGGGTGCGCTTGAAGGGAAGGCGCGGAGTGGAGAATACTTGTTGGAAGGGTTGCGTTGCTGGTGGCGTTCAGGAATTTGGCGGCAGATGTGGGAGTGGGATGCGGCAGGCGTTTGCAGACAGCCTGCTTCGTGGCCTGGGGAGGGCTGGCCGTCGCAGCTGGAACCGGCCTGCGTGTACGGGTCATGCGTATGCCGGCCTGTCGAGAGCGCGTGCCATCTGCCATGTGGCCGATGCGTTGCCGAAAGCTGAGGTTGGGGACAGCCTGCTTAGCAATCCTTGCTGTCACCGCCGCGCAAGCCGTGTAAGCCTCTGTAGGCCAGGCATGCTGCATCATATGGTGCCGTGCTGCAAGGCTGGGGAGCGGAGGCCCAGCAAGGTACCGTATGCACAGCAGCAAGGCTTCGATAGGCGCTGCAGGCAGTCTGTCGCAATCCAGGTCAGGCTGCCGTGGCTCAGGGGAGACCCTGCCGTGATGAACCTTGCAACGTTACAAGTGCCACAGCTACAGTATCAGACGTTGACCGTCTTGGTTGCACACACAGCAAGCCTTTAGTGTCGTGATGTCGTTATATGCTTGGGAGGACTCCGCCGTCCGCCCCCGGTCGCAGCAGGTAGCCAGCAGCACGGTGGGGGCCAGGCAGCACGTGTGTAAGTCTGGGGGGTAACCCCACTTGAATCAGCTCGCCCTATGAAGCTTAGGAACCCAGCCCCAGTGCACTGACAAGGAACGCTGGTCCGTGCCTCGAGGCGTGGTCTAGATAGGAAGGGAACGGTGAGGCTCGGTCAGGGTACGGGAACTCGAAAGTTTCGGAACAGGTGGCGAGCCAAGGCCCGGACATGTCGCTTGGTTTAGGCGGCATCCCCTGAATCCTTGAGTTTCAATCTAGCTTCGTGGGCACATAAGCCGCCAACAAGTTGCCCGTGGGTCACCTAGCGATATCCCGCCGACCATGTACGCTATTACCATTACAATATAATAGAAAAAAACTCTACTCATTGTAAGGGGTCCGTTGTGCATCACCGCTGCAATGAGGCTCTCCCGCTCTTTTCTTTGTCAGTGACCTCAGCAGCCCTGGAAACCAGCTGGGTAAATAAAGCGTATTTCATTCAAGGGGCGCATATGCCCCTTTGTGGCGCTAGCGCCCCGGCCAAAACTTTAGATGTCTACGCGCACCAGCATCCGGCCGCGGCCGGTGGACTTGCAAAGACCCCTAACCATTGTAAGGGATGTCTCTGAGCTGGACAAGACCGATGACCTCGACCCGACCCAGGCTCCAACAGACCAGGTGGGTCAGCTGTCGCGATCGACCACTTCCGGGGCTGTCCTTTGACCAAAAGCCTGCTGGCGTACATCTGCATGATAACGCACGCCTTATGCATGGCACATGAGGCGTGCCCCTGCCGCTCAAAGTTATCTACAGCACGCCATCCCCCCACATGTCAGTTGACCAGGTCGTCGGTGCGTGTCCAGCTATGCGTGTCTGTGGTTGATCCACGGTGCCGAACCCCCTGATGGCTAACCACCTGTGAACATGATCATCCACACGCCAGGCTCTTCCGGCTGGGCCTCCACAAAAGAAGAAGAAGGAGGTGAAGGAAATCCCTGTGCCGGAGGTCCGCTTCGTCCCCAGCTACACTCGCGACTACTTGCCGCTATTCCGGATACCCGACACGTACATCCGTGGGAAAGGTAAGCGCACAGTGCACGGCCTCGTTTGTGTGGCGCGCCTCGGGGGTAAGGCTTGGGCAACGAGGGTGGCGAACCCCAGGGGCACACAACCGTTGCAACCACCCTCCGCCACACCACCAGGGCCCAGCCGGCGCACCTTACGCCCCAATGACCTGCCTTGCTCGCTTGAAGGGCCCAGATGTGCCCTTCGCACCTACCGTGGCTCAAAGTACTTGTTCCCGCTGCAAAGTGGCAAGATGAAATTGCAACCCCCGCCATGCTTGCTGCATACTGGATGCGCACGGCTTCGTTCCGCCCTGCTCGACCATGCGCAAACAGCACTGGCCTAACTGTCAGTCACATCCCATACATCCTCCGCCCATAGCTGACCGGACACTTACAACACCAGTCCCACTTTCCTCACCCCTAGCGCACTTTCCCAAGCCACAAACCCGGGCTGCACTCCCCTCCCGCCACCCCAGCTTGGTACTGACTGCCTCCGATCTGGGTTTTCCTCATCCGCCGCAACGCCTCCTTATGCAACCAACAAACCTCTGGTACCGTCACGCAGGGGGCGTGGGCTGGGCGCGCGATGACTACGTTGAGTACGACCTGGACAACGAGGACGAGGACTGGCTGGAGGCCTTCAACGGGGGGCCGCCCGGCAGCACAGGCGTGCCGCGGCTGGCGGAGGACAAGTTCGAGGCCATGCTGTACCGGCTGGAGGTGTCCAACGCGGAGGCCAACCAACACCTCATGGGCGACTCGGGTGGGCAGGGGCTGCCTTGGGGGTCGGCTGCGGTGGGACTGTGGGGACAGGGAGGGTGCTGGGGCCCTTCGTGCAGGAAGCTGTTAGAAGTTCATCAGCGCGGGGCGGGAGACGCTTGAGGTTATGTTCGCATGTGCAAGCGGTTGGACTTAGAAGACTGAGTTGTCATCCGTGGCTGTACGGAAAACCGTAACGGTGCTTGGTGATGATGATACGGGTGCAGGTGCCACGGACTGGCGCATGCTGCCGGTGGCGGTGGCGTCTGTGTCCAACCTGCAGCGGGCGGACGCCATCGCCATCCTGCGCAAGTACATCGGCGGGCGGGAAAGCACGCTGCAGGCCGTGTACGACTACTGGCGGGCCAAGCGGGAGCGGTGGAACAAACCCATCCTGCGGCGGCTGCAGGTGCGCTGCGAACAAAATTCTGGAGCGAACTGCGTGCTTCAGCGCCAGATAGCATCACGGCCACTGCCTTCGCTGGTACATGATGCAGTGTTGCTAAAGGACTAAGACGTTGAGTTTTGACTGCCGTAGAGCAATTCGCTGCTCACCTTCCGTTCACTTGCCCCTGCCAGGCGCCAACAAACCCCAACGACACGAACCCCTACAACGTGTTCAGGTAGGCTTCCTGCCAGTACACCTCACGGCCTGCCACTTGTTGTGAACCTTCCACTCCTCCACTCCAATGGCTTTCATGGAACGTACTGTGTCTAAGACCCGGTCTGCATCATTGGCTGCATGCGTTCCTTTCCTCACAAATTGACACGTGTTCCCGCCGGCCCGGCCCGTAGGCCTCGGGAGCGCGTGAACCGGCCGCAGACGCGGCGGCGGCGCGAGAACACGCAGGACTGCCTGGACAAGCTGCGGCAGATCCGGGAGAGCATGCTGAAGGCCCTGGAGCTGACGGAGCTGCTGGTGTTCAGGGAGGCGCGCAAGCGGGACATCCACGTGAGCGGGCGGGCCAGGGGAAAAGCTAGGGGAGGCCTAACTGGCCTAGCTTGCCCAAGCAGTAAAAAAATCAGGCAGCATTGCGATGCATGCGGCTGCTTCAGGACACTCCAGACATATGCTGCCGGCCCTTCCACCGTGTTCGCGTGAGCAGTGGCTAGACTTCGATTTGAAGCACTGTTTCCATGCAGTCCTGCTCCATGCCGTGCCAGTGGCTGGTCAGTAGCGTGTCCCAGCCTCACCGCGTGCCCCTACGTGTACACACCTCCGCAGCGGCTGGACATGGACATGCAGCGCTACCAGATCGCGCGGCTGCACCGGCCGCGGGCGCAGCAGGAGGCGGTGGAGGCGGAGGCGGCGGCCGCGCTGCAGGAAACACAGGCGCGCAGCAAGCAGGGCGAGGCCAGGTGCGGCGGCCCTGGGCCCCCGTTTGCCTTCGCTACTGCAGCAGCTAATGCCTGAAGCAGTGCGGCACGCGGGCATGTGGTCGTCATCGTACCGGCAGACCGTTCCATGCATGCATCCACACCTGCGCACAGCTACAGCGGCGTCTCACACCACCTATTTTCATCGCCCGCACGCTTTGTAACACCGTTCGCGCCCCGCCTCCCCGCCTATCGCAGGCTCCGGGCCTACCTGGACGGCGGTTCCGCCTCCACCTCATACGATGCACCCCTGCGCCGCGCGCTGCTGCGCAAGCGGCGGCGGCAGGAGCTGGAGGGATCCGTCAACGCGGAGGCAGTCTCGCGCCTGCCGCCGCCGCCGCTGCCGCCAGACGAGGAGATGCTGCACCTGTACACCCCCGACCTCACCAAGTTCCTCGGGCCCTCCGCAGCGGCGGCGGCCGCCGGCGTGCCGCCCGGCAGCAACGGCAAGGCGGCGGCGGCGCAGCCGGCTGTCGTGCTGCCGCCGGGCCTCGATGTGCGATGCACGCGGACACGTGTCTCCCGCTGCGGCCGCATCATGATCACGCGATGCGACCCGCTCACGTTGGAACCGCACCTGCCGGCGGCTGGCGCCGACGGGCCGTCGAGCAGCGGCCTCATGAACGACACCGCCGGGGGCAGCAGCGGGCACGGTCAGCACGATAGCCACATGGCGTCGGGGGCGGCGCTGGCGGCGCGGCATCCGCTGCTGCACAGCGCGCAGCTGCCGTCGCTGCCGTGGGCGGCCGTGCTGGACTTCTCGCTGCTGCCGGAGGGCGTGGTGGACAAGGCAGCGCTCAAGCAGAACCGCGAGCGGCGGCTTAACGCCGACAGGAACAACGCCAACTCGCTGCGGCAGGCGCACCAGGCGCTGTTCCAGCAGGCGGCAGGCGGCATGATGGGCGCGGCGGGGTTGGCGGGGGCCGCTGCGGCAGCGGCGGCAGCAGCGCAAGCGGCAGCAGCGGCACCGCCGCCGCCTGCGGCGGCGGCGGCGGCGCCTCCGGCAGCAGCCAATGCGGCAACGCCGGCGGCGGCGGCACGGCCGCCACCGCCGCCAGCTGCGCCTGTGATGGGCGCACCAGCGGGGACAACGCCGCACGTGCCGCCGGGGCACCACGGGGCTAGCACGCCAGCGGGAGGGGCGGCGGCGGGGGCGGGGGGCAGCCCGCCGGCCCCCGGGGGGAGCGGTGGTGCGGTACGGAAAGTGACCAAGGTGGTGGTTCCGGGGGCGGCGGCGGCAACACCTGCAGGCGCGGCGGCGTTGAATGCGTCAAGATCGCCGTCGCCGGGCGGGGCGCTGGGGAGCAAGGCATCGGTGGGTTGCAACAATACGTATGCAGTAGGGCACACAAGTGCTTGCCTGTTCGCAATGGCGGTGCACGGCACAGGTCTGACACTCCTCCATGCACCCTTCTACCCCCGGAAAGCAACAAGCTATCAGGCGCAAGGGCGTTGCATGCAGCACTTCAGGCTGCTGTGGCAACCTAACGAGTATAGTGTGACGTAAACGGAGCATGCCTTGAGGTTCTGCTGCTGCCCACTGTCGCAGACATCACCAAACGGCGGCGAGGCGGCGCCCACCCCTCCAACGCACACGGCTGCCACCGTGCCGATGGACACCCTATAAGGCCGGGAACACTGCATGACCGCAGAGTGCCGCTTGCCGGCCGAGCCGCTCCGCGTGCTGCGGCATTGGCCTGCATCCTCGTCGGAATGGCTTCAAGGCGTCCCTATTTGCTCTGCGGAGGTAGCACGTCTCCATGCATGCAGTGGAGACGTAGTGGGAATGGAGGGTGCTGAGCTTGGGCATGTGGCAGAAGCGAGCTGCGGCCAGTGCCCATGTGAGCATGGTGTGGACGAATTTGCTAGCAGGATGTGCGCGCGGACCAGGTGGGTTTCCCGGGCAGAAGTCCGGTCAAGGTGCTTGAAGGTACACCGTGTAAAGTCTCGTTTCTTTCCACACCTCAAGTTACATGCCAAGCTCCAGGCTTCAGGAGCGCCCAATGGTGGACCCCTGGCATGCTGGCGATGCAAACACGCAGAAGGCGTGGTGCCCCGCAGCCAGGCCAAAGGCATAAGGTCTGGCACAGATTGGAGGACCTCCCTGGGAGGAACGAGCGCGCGTCCCGTCCCATGCGACCCCATGCGACCTGCACCATTCTTACCGCGCCTGACTGTACCATACTCCCGGCTATTGAGGTTCCCATTAAACAGATCTTCGAGGATAACACCATGCCACGAGCTGTCCTGGCTTTGAAACAGACTGCCAGCTTCTCCTTGTGAACTCTACCAGCTCAGCCAACTCTGACAATGCAATGAAGCAAGTAACTTTGCCATGAATGAAGATTTTGGTGCTGACGACCTTGGTCTTCGCATCGATGGCTACCTGCGATGTGCAGCCCATAGCAGTGGTACAAGCTGCGAAGAGCTGCGAGCTGACGCTCTGGGCCGCTACCTTCTGACTTGGGATGCGTTTGACCGATTATGGGAGCGCCAGGAGGCGAAGCTGCATTCTGCCGCTGAGGCAGTCGCATGCGCCAAAGCATGGCTCGACGCGCATTTTGGCCCCAAAGACACGGCCTTTGGTCGGATGGCAGCCTTGCTCAAGACAGTCCCACGCTTGTCCGGCATCGTTGCCTCGACCTCCAGCCCCGGGTGTCCAGGTGGGGTTGGTTGAACGCAGGGGACGGCGTTTACGCACCCTTGCAGCGACAGGTCTGCTGCGCTCTCCACTAGCTGCTGTCAGAGCGCCTCAGCTCAGCTGCTGTTGTGGTTAATGTTGTGGGGCAGACTGGTTCAGAGGATCCTTAGAGCGCAAGCCCCCGGCTTCCAGCGGGCACCCCTGGGCCCTCAGCACGCACGCCGCACGTGACTCGCCATTGTGCTTGGTACGTACGTGCTTGAAGCATTTCCCAGCCACGCCACACCATGCTCGATGCCACCTCGTGTATATTGTGAACCATGTACGCCTAGGCACAGCCCTCCATCCACTGCCTGTACCTGTCCTCCTGCTTTTCAACACCGCCGCTCCAAAGCCTCCTCCCTGTCTGCACCACACTCGCACCCCAGGTACCGAGCATCCCAGGCCCTCTTCTACAACGTCCAGACCACCTTCATCCTCCTGGACCGTGCCTGCGGAACGGCCTACCAACTGCGGCTGCACGGCAGCAGCGTGGCAGACATGGACACCCTAGCCAGGGTCGAGGCTTGGCTGGTGCAGGGAGACTTCATCCAGGCAGTGGCGGATGCGGTGCGGGGCATGATGGCCACGGCTGCGCTGCTGAGCTCCGACAAGGGCGCTCGGCAGCTGGCCGAAAAGCACGAGGGCCCCGCCTCGGGCCGCCCGAGGGACTACCTGGTGCCCGCTGTCGCCCAGGCGGTGTGGGCCTACGCAAAAGCAGTCACAGACGTGCTGGTCCGCCGGCTTAACGGCGAGGAGGGCGAGGCCGGGGTCTCCCTGCCGCCGCCTTTGACAGGGTTACAGTCAGTCGACATCCTCGACACAGTGATAAAGTCAGAGCTCCTGGCGGCTGCCGCGGCCACGGTCGTGGGCTGCCCGTCGCCGTTCGCAGACCGGCCCTTCCCTGAGACAGCCCGCGACAGCGTGTGCAGGCAGATCGAGGCTGCATCCTTCAGGGCTGCGGATACCCTCGGCAGTGTGGCAAAGCTGCAGAGGATGCTGCTGGAGGGCGGCAGGGAAGAGTGCGGTGGGCCGCGGCTGGCGCTGGGGCTAATACACAGTGTGCAGCACGAGGCGGTGCAGCGGCTGCAGGTGGGGCTGTTGGACCAGCTGGCGGCGCACGCAGGGATGGGCGCACAGCTGCTTGATGGGCACAAGGGCAGCGGGGCGGGCGGACAAAAGCAGCTGGGGAGGGAGGAGAAGGAGGCCAAGGCGGGCGCCTGGGTGGCCCGGAGCGGGGCGTGGTGGCTGGCGACCGAGGAGGCGAAGCGGGGGCAGCCCTTGGCGATGACCCAACTAGGTCCATCCGGTGGCGATGGGGCCGTGCTAGCGCACGGCGCTGCTGCTACTGCTGGGTTGCTCCAGATGCACTACGCCAACGTCGCGCGCGCAACCATCGTGCCTTGGCACAGCCTGCCCCCGGGGAGCGTTGCTGCCCGGCCGCCGCCGCTGCTCTTGGCGCGGCTGACGGCGCGGGCGGCGGAGGCGCTGTGCCGGCTGGGCCGCGGGCAAGGCCTTGACGGGGCGTGCACGCCTGTGCCTGAAGGGCTGAGTGCAGCAACCCTGGTAAGCAAATAATACTTCAGGTGTGGAGTAGACAAGCTTTATGCGTAGGTCTGTAGGCCGCAGAAGGATGCGGGAAACGGCTGTGCAGGCTGCACCAGGACTCAAGGCATTAGTCCAAAACCTCGTCCTGTGCACGCTGTGCGTTCACATGGGCGGCATATGCGCAGCACTGGCACACTGGTACGGCACCCTTGGCCCACCGTGCACATGAACACACGCTCAGGGCCTTGCTGCAACACTGACCACCTCGCAGGCTGTGGTGCTGCACGTGCAGCCAGGAGACGAGGCGGCCGCGCTGCCCGCTGCCACCGCCCAGGCCTGCCTACCGCACTGGCTGGAGGCGACCGGGTGGCTGATCGACCTTGCGGCAACGGCGGCCATGAGGCGGCACGCAAACCGCAACGCAGGCCAGCAACAGCGAACCCCGGTGAGCAACCTCCTGGCAGGATTTGCACGGAATATACTGTGTCGGAACTGCAACACACATAGTCCATATTTTCACAATGGGGCCATGAACCTCTGAAGTGGCCTTCCAACCGGCACCTTGTAGTCCGAGAACGCCTATGCCAATGTGTGTTGTCCGTAACGCAGACTGACGCTGGGATGCATGGCGACGCCGAAACGGGCGGCCCCGAGGCGGCCATCCTCGTCCTAGCTGTGCAGCACCTTCACCACCTCCTACACGGCTAAACCAATGGTGGGTGCCCGAAGGGATTCACAAGCAGTCCCGTGCCACTGCGTCGCCCTCAACCTGTTGTTGGCCGATGTTGTCCGGGTCCTGCGTTCATTTCACGGCTATGTGCTGTTACCCCTGCTTGCGCTCATGTGAACAAGTCAAGTTGCACTTGAAAGTCACCTTGGATGCTGGCCACTGACCACGGCAGGGTCTCAAAGCGACCTGTTCGCTCCAGGTATCGCAGCGTGCATCCCTGCAGTGCTCTAGTTCTTGCAGGCGCACCCATACCCTGCTGGTCTTGTCCTCGCTCCCCAGGCTCCGGGGCCCTGCCGCCCGCCGTCCAGGCCGACGTGCGCCGCCGCCTGCACCGCTGCTGCCTGGCTGCCAGCCTGGACCGCACCCTGCGCCTAGCGTACGGCGCGCAGCAAGGGGTACAGTCCAGAGCAGCTTCGGAACTGGAGCAAGGGGTAAAGGCCGTGGTTCTGATCTTGAGCATGCGCGTGTTGCCCATGTCCCTGCCAAATGCCGTGTCAGGTGCATGCAGCACCGGGCAGGCAAGAGGGAGCAAGGGCAGAAGCAGCGGCAGCGGCGGGAGCAGCGGCGGCAACAATGGGGACGGAGATGGCGGACAACCCGACGGGAGCTATCTGGGGCTCCTGCACACGCTGTCAAAGTGGGCGGCCGTACTGCCCCGGGCGCTAGAGCCAGGCGCGGAGCCGGAGTGTGGTAGCGCGGTAGGTCACGGTGGCGGGAGCAAGCATCAGCGGCAGCGGTTCATGGTGCATGCCCCGTTAACGGTTCGCACCTTGGCCCTCCTCCTGAGCGAGGTCGAGGAAGAGGTGCAGCGGAGGCTGGCGGAAAAGACGCGTTTGATTGCAGAGGCTGGGGGCTGCGGTGCTGATGGCGATGCGATCGACGCAGAGCTCATGGACGAGGTGCAGGAGACGATGGCGCTGGCTGCAAGGGCGATGACCAGCCTGGCGGCGTCGCTGGCGTTCGCGCTGGCGGCCGATCTGGCGGAGGCGGCGGCGGCGGGCGGCCCCGCGGGGCCCTTACCGTATGCTGAAGGGCTTTTCGTGAGCGTTGGCATTGTGCTGACATGCACCACACGTTGGTGGAGCTGTCCGCAGCTGCTGCCCCCCGCGCAGCTGCTGGCGTGCCAGCCGCACCGGCTGCTGGCGGGGGCGTGCGCGCTGGCGGCGGCCCTGCCCAACCAGCACCCGGCGGACTCCAGGAAGCGGCTGTCCAAGGGGAGTGCCTGCCTTGTGGTCACAATGGCTTCACACGAGGCGCTCAGCGGGCGGGTCCGCGGGTGGCTGGCCCCGCCGCCGCCAGCTCCCTCCTGCACGGGCACCAGCAGCAGCAGCAGCAGCGGAGGCCCCTGGTCATGCATGCAGCCGGACAGTTGCGCCGGGTGCCTGACAGCGCCGGTGCGGAGCGCTGCCTGGCACGCGCGCAGCTTCGACAGGTCATACGCCGGGTGCCTCATGGGGCTGCTGGGCATTGCGGCAGGGGAGCTCCGAGCGGTGGCGCTGGCGGGGGACGTGCCCGGCAGCCCACACGGTGCTGAGGCCACACAGCAGCCGGACGGAGGCTTCCGGCGATTCGCCTTGGAGCTGGTGGGTGCCAAGGATGCGTCTCACCTTTGTTCCGGCAACAGCAAGCTGTTGTGGCCGGACGGCTCTGTGGTGTACGACAGGCAGCTGGTGCAGCTGGCGGCGTGCTTGCCTAAGCCTGCCCCGTCGGCTCTGCCGCTGCCGCTGGCGGTGCCGCCAGGGAGGGGTGCGGTGCTGCCGCGGCTGCGCGTGTGCGGCAACCCGCGATGCGGCAACTTTGCGGGGGAGTGCGAGAGCGTGCTGCCGCTCAAGCAATGCGGCGGGTGCAGGACTGTGCGGTATTGCGGGGCGGACTGCCAGCGGGCGCACTGGCGGGAGGGGCACAGGGTGGAGTGCAAGGTCATGGCGGCGGCGGCAGAAGGAAAGTAATACAGCAGAGGCAGGGTGCGTGGCGTTGCAACGTTTTAGAACTCATCCATGGAAGCATTGTATTCCGATTTCACTCTTACGGCAGTGTAGACGAAGCGTTGGTGTTTGGCGCCGTCCGTTCTAAAGGTGATGCAGCTCTACCATGATGGCGTGGGGGCATGCTTGGTGCTGTGCTTCGCACGCCGACTGCACGCAAAGTGAACAGCAGTAGTCATTATCACAAATGAAAACGTGCTATCACCAGGTGTTGTTGCGTGTTGTTGCGAGTTGCTTGCCTACCTGCATTTAGGAGAGGATGTACCCTGCCTGCATAGCTGCATACAGGTCGAACCTCTGGCTCGTGAAGGCTACGTAAATACACTTGCCCTGCACGTGTTGGGCGCGCGTCCGGTCTGCACGTTTGGAGCCCACGGCGCAAGCAAGGGCGCACGACAACACAACCAGGACACTATCTGTCAATATCAACCGCTTACCGCTCGTACGGCCCGGAAGCGCCACCGCGTGTGGAGGAGGGCTCGGGGGGAGCAGAGAAGCCTTACCCGATCTACACAGCCCTGTCCCGCTGTCCGCGTGCTTAAAGCGCGCTGTCACCATTACGTAAAAAATAGCAAAATAACAAAATAGCGGCCTTTCCCACCACGCCGGCATGCCTTCGAAACAGGGCATGTTTTAGGTTTTCAAACTGGCGACCGTCCGACTTCTGATAGCATCGCCGAAGTGCAGGACCGCTTGACTGTTCCGGGACTGCAAAAAGAAATGATCGGAAATCCAAGGGCTCGCATTGAGGACTACCTGCGCTGCACCGAGGAGGTGAACACGACTTTTGCTTCAGGCGACGCAGCCCATGGCGAGGAGCTCCGCGCAAAGGCGTTATGTGCCTATCGCACAAGCTTCTTAGCCATGGAAGACGTCTGGGAAGCTTACGAGGCCAAGCTGCGGTCGGACATAGACGGTTTGAGGGAAATTGCCTGCGCCAGAGAGTGGCTTGACGCACACTATTGTGTCCAGGGAGTATTTACCTTTGACCGGATCGGACAGCTGCTCAAGGCAGTGCCGCACATGTCAGCGGTTGCAGCATCGTCCTCAAGCCCCCGGGTGTCAAGGTGGGAGGGTGCCCACGGGTGTCAAGGTGGGAGGGTGTCAAGGTGGGAGGGTGTCCAGGTGGGAGGGTGCCCACGTGGAGAATGCCTTCAAGGGTAGCGCAGTGAGCAAGGGCCGAGGCGCAGGGGTTGTGGTGTCTGCGGTGGCAACCAAAAACCAAATTACTTGTGACCGATCTTGATTACCGCTGCGCTACCTACTAGCTTCCTTGCAAGCATATTGCACAGAGCCTCACTATCATACGCTTGTCCACGATCACGTGAAAACACACGCAGCGCACACCCCCAGCCCCACTCAGGAGCTCCTCGTGCTTCCTGGCCCACATGTGCCGGTCCTACCCTTTCACAGCGCCCGCTACTTTTGCGCTCTGAGCGCTTTGAGGCATTGCGGCCTCGCTCCCAGTCACGGCGCCGCCGATTCAAGCTTTGCCTCTTCCGCCCCCTACCCATACCGACCACCCCAGGTGCCTAGCAATCCAAGCCCTCCAGATCAGCGGCCAGACAGCCTTCTTCCTGCTGGACCGACTCCGCACCATGGTACAGCACATCTGGCTGCACGGCCGCAAGACAGGACGGTACGACCTCCCCATTGAGGCCGAGACCGCCCTGGCTGAGAGTAACCTCCTGCAAGCTGTAGCAGGCGCCGCGCGGGGCATGATGGCCACGGCCGCCCTGCTGCGCTCCGACCGGGGCGCGCGGCAGCTGGCCCGCATGCTGGACCCCATCGCCTCGAGCCACAAGTTTGACGGCCGGCTAAGTGTCATGGCCCGATCATTGTGGAGCTACGTTGCGACCGTGACCAGCATCGCGTACCGCCAGCTGGAGGACGAGGGGTGCAGCGCCAGTGGCCCAACATCGGAACCCTCGCGCATTCTGGACGCGCTGGTGACCTCGGAGCTGCTGGCAGCTGCAGCGTCAGCCGTCGTGGACGGCCCCTCGCCCTTTTCGGACCCGTCGCACCCCGCTGCCTTGCGGCACAGCCTCTGCTTCCACATCCGTGAGGCGTCCGTCAAGGCGGCCAGCACCATGTACAACGTGGTAATGGTGCAGGGCTTGCTGCAGGGGCCCTGTGGAGGGGGCGAGGGGCGGCGGCTGGCGCTGGGGCTGATGCACAGTGTGCGGCACGAGGCGGTGCAGCGGCTGCAGATGGGGCTGCTGGACCAGCTGGCGGCGCACGCAGGGATGGGCGCGGAGCTGCAGCACGATGGAAAGAGCGGCAGCGGGACGGGCGGGAAGCAGCAGGGGAGGGAGGAGAAGGAGGCCAAGGGGGGCGGCTGGGTGGCCCGGAGCGGGGCGTGGTGGCTGGCGAACGAAGAGGCGAAGCGGGGGCACGTTATCGGCGTGGACGCCAACGGCGATGATAGGGGCGTTCTCACGCGGAGCCGGAATGGCAGGCGGCTGCAGAAGCAGCACGTCACCGTCCTGTACGCAACCATCGCGCAGTGGCACGGTGCGGCAGGAGAGCATGTGCCTGCGGAGGCAGAGGCAGGCGTGACGTCCGGGCCGCCGCCGCTGCTGCGGGCGCGGCTGACAGCGCGGGCGGCCGAGGCGCTGTGCCGGCTGGGCCGCGGGCAGGGGCTGGGAGGGACTTACGCGTCTGTGGCCAACTGGCCGCTTGCGAGGGACCAGGTAGGTTTGAGCACGTGGGTTTAGCAAGGTTTGGGTTGTTGCCGCATAAGCGTGGCGAGGGTCAGGTCGCGTAGCTTACGCTTTTGCACGTGGCTTGCTACTGAAGGCGCCAATGCCAATGCCGTGGCAGGCACACGGATACAATAAACTGGTGGTTTGACAGCGGTCACCAATGCTGCTACTTTATGTGAGCGGGTGGAATAGACGCATCACACGAATGGCAGACTTTGCACAGTAACACTGCACTTATTGCCGTGCTGCTGCACGGACATGGCTCCGTTAATGCACACCTGCAGGCGCTGGTGCACCACGTGCTGCCCGGAGCAGAGGCCGCCTCCCTGCCCCCGGCCACCGCCCAGGCCTGCCTGCCGTACTGGGCTGGAGGCGGGGGGTTGGCTGGCAGCACTGGCGGCAGACGCCACGGCGGCGGCCATGGGACGCACGGCCGGCAGTGAGGCGCAGCAGCAGCAGCAGGCGGCCGACCGGCAGACCGACGGGGAGCAGGAGGTGAGAGCCCCAAGGATCAGTCAGCAGATCGGCAGAGGAACTCCGCATGTGTAGGAGCTAGGTTACCCGCCCTACACAGGCAGAGGCGTCGGGTACTGATTGCACCTCGCTGGCAATACCTTTCGTAACGTGGTCACATGTGATGCCTTGTGTATGTACCCTGACTTGCAGGCGAATGAGACGCTGTTTGCCCATATGGAGACAGCTGGCCAGCCGCCGGCCGCCACGCTTGGCATGGTTTTGGAGCACCTACACTGCTTCGCCAGTGACAGCACAACTGGTGAGTGCATGGGTGTGAACTGGCTTGGCGGTTTGTATGACGCCCTGCCAAAGGCGTCATTGAGAGCCGCCTACACACCCTGCCTAATGGCTACATTATGCACCGGTTGCCTCCTTTCAACACCCATCAGCTTGGCTGCGAAGAGCCTGACCTCAACCTCCTATGGTTCACGACTCTTAAGCCGCATGCACACGCTGGGTTGTGACTTTTGCCAATGGGTACTGTGCTGCACACCTTCTATCACTATTCCAGCAGCATTCATGCAAGTACATGTTCCTGTGACCCCGCCAAGAACCATCGTCGTACGTTAGGTCTCCATGCCTTACTGACCTATGTCGTACTCGTCCCCCGCGCCCCAGGCTTCAAGGCCCTGCCGCCCGTCGCCCAGGCCGACGTGCGCCGCCGTCTGCACCGCTGCGGCCTGGCCGCCAGCCTGGACCGCACCCTACGCCTGGTGTACAGTGCGGAGGACACGGGACAGTCCGGAGCAGCTTCCGACCTGCAGCGGTTGGAGCAGCCCGTTGCAGAACTCCTGGGCCTGCACGTAGTACCGATCTTCGCCCCCTGTGCAACAGCGAAGCGCAGCAGCAACGAGGCCGGGAGCAGTAAGAGCGCCACCAATGGCGCGCACGGCAGGGACAGCCCAGCGGCTGGACTGGGACTGCTGCTTACGCTGTCAAAGCGAGCAGCCAAGCTAGGACCGGAGGTGGAAAACGCGGCAGGATCGGCAGCGGACGCATGCGCGCAGCTGCATGGGAACAGGAAAGAGCGGATGTGGACACCGCAACAGCGGAGGGCGCTAATGGACAGCACCACAGACACGGTTGTTGCCTTGGCTGCTGCTGTGCAGGACGTGGAGGGCCAGGTGGAGGGCCAGGTGCAGCAGCGGGCGGAGGCTGTGCGGCAGGGGACCGCCGGTGGCGGCGGGGACGCAATGCTGCAGCTCGACGCGATGTGCACAGACGAACTGCACGAGACACTGGCGCTGGCGGCCAGGGCAGTAAGCACCCTGGCGGCGCCGCTGGCGGCTGGGCTGGCGGCGGAGGTGGCTGCGGCGGCCGTTGAGGCGGGCGGTCCTGGGTCGCCTCTGTCGGCGGTCCACCTCAGGGCAGTGGGCGCTGTGTGCGGTGTGCTAGGGTGCGCAGCACGCTGGTGGGGCTGCCCGCAGCTGCTGCCCCCCGCGCAGCTGCTGGCGTGCCAGCCGCACCGCTTGCTGGCGGCGGCGTGCGCGCTGGCTGCGGTGCTGGAGCCGGCGCTGTCGGAGGACACGGCGTGGGTTAAGAAGGTGCTGTGCGAGCGGATGGCACGTCTGGTGGTCGCCATGGCTTCGCACGGGACGCTCAGCGGGCGGGTCCGCGGGTGGCTGGCGCCGCCGCCGCCAGCTGCTGGCCCCAGCGGGGGTGAAGGCGGAGGCGGTGCGGCGCACACCCAGCAGGACGTGTGTGCCGGGTGCCTGGCGGAGCCTTTGTACTTTGCGATGCGACACGGGGTCTCCCTTGTGCCGTTGTACGCCCCGGGCATTATAGCACTGCTGTGCATCGCGGCAGGGGTGTACCGGTTCTGCCTGTTCGAGGCGGCACCCGAAGACTTCAGCTGCGCTGGGCTTGAGGAACAGCCAGATGGAGGTTTCATGCGGTATGCGATGGTGTTGGCAGGCCTGGTGGACCCGTCTCTTGCCGATAAGGTGTATCTGGTGCATCGGGACGGCTACGCAATACGTACGAGTACCTAGCCGAGCTGGTCGCGGCCGACCAGCACGGGGCCCCGCGTTGGTCCGCTCTGCCGCCGCCGCTGGCGGTGCCTCCGGGGAGGTGTTCAACGCTGCCGCGGCTGCGCGTGTGCGGCAACCCTATGTGCGGCAACTTTGCGGGAGAGTGCGAGGGCGCGCAGCCGCTCAAGCAGTGCGGCGGCTGCAGAGCCGTGCGGTACTGCGGGGCAGAATGCCAGCGGGCGCACTGGCGGGAGGGGCACAGGGTGGAGTGCAGGGAGGTGGCGGCGGCGGGAGTGGGGGAGTAGTGTAGCGATGGCTGGTCAACTGGCTTGCTGCTTGTGCCTGCATACATGGGTAGCCACGCGTACAAGTGAGACGCTGGACGACTTTGCATGTGCTGCTTTCCTGTGACCGTACAGTTGGGGAAGCGTTCAAGCGCAAACCGGGACCTTGAAGGGGGAGGGAAACTCGGGGCTTGGCAGGTAGGAGATTGACAAGCATGAGGAGCAAGGACTGAGGAGCAATCGAGAGGGGCCAGGTGCAAGATGAGAGCGGAGCGCTTTGGTACGCGATTAGTGTGACCTTGCAGCGGAGTGAGCAAGGAGTGGCGTCAGGCAGCGCGGGCAAGCACAAGCGGCGTGGGTACGGGCAGGCTTGGGTTCCTCGTTGTGGATGCCTGCGTGTGTATCAATAATTGTACTGGAAATGGACTTATCCAACCTGTTCATGATGTACAATGTACAATGTTGAGTGCATTTGCACTGCGAGCGGCGATGTGTCGAGGCAGGCCCCTCGCCAGGCCCGTGCAGGCGCCATTCCCGTAGGGTGTAACCTGCTGTACTGGCTGTAACGTGTGCAGGAGGTTGCAGCACCGCATATGTACAACGCATACAAAGTTGCAAAGACTTCCATGTTATTTGCCCAACATGCTGAGCTGTCTCGCAACCGCGTCATGCAGCCAATGTATGTCGCGGCAGGTGATGGTGGAGTCCGAAAGGCCATACACCGCAGCTTAGTCCTGGCTTACTTGCGCACCTGCTCCCACGCAACACTACTTTCCTACATGCAAAAGCCAAGCCGTAGGCCATAATGAGCGCGCTACAAGCATTCCGCGCATCCCGACTGGCCCTGAAACAGGAGCAACACCGTTCACGGCCCCGTCTGACGGTGTGCTGCCGAGCCAGCGCGCAGCCAGCAACCCATGGGTCCAGACGACCGCTCGACATCGCTATCGTGGGTTCCGGTATCGGCGGCCTCACCGCTGCCGCGGCCCTGGCTGAGACCGGCGCGATGGTGCGGGTGTTTGAGGCGCGCAGCCAGGAGGAGGCGCTAGCAGGGCCCGGGGGCATCATGATCCAGGTAAGGTTCCCCAAATCTGTGGTTTTAGGGGCTGTTGACTGCTTTACATGTCTTGACAGGCTTTGTAAGTTCGGTCACGCACGGCCACACATCACCCAATTGCAAGTAGCCGCTAGGCCTTAAGGGCCAATCGTATGCACCTACATCATAGTATGAGCTGGAGAGAAAGAGCTGCAATGGCAGTCGTGGTTCGCGACTGGCTCCCAAACCAGCCACATATCGCACGCGCGTGCCAGTCATGCATTCCCATAACCGACATGCAAAAAACGTGCAATAGTTATACAGCAGAAATATATAACGAACAGTCGTAACGCCCAGCTGGGCTTGAGTGGCTTTTGCCCGTCGGCACGCCAGGACACGCTGACCTCCCACCCCTAAACCCTTAACCCCCTGTGTGTCGCGCGCCCTCCCTGCAGGCCAACGCAGAAAAGGTCCTGCGGCTGCTTCCCGCCCCCTGGCCTCCAAAGGCGGAGCCCGGCCAGCAAGGGGCCTCCCCTGCTCAGGCGCCCCAGGGGCAGGCAGCGGACAGCGACGCCACGTCCTCCCTGTCGGAAGCCATCTACGCCGTGGGCGGCCCCATCCTGTCGGGGGGCTTCAGGGACCCAAAGGGCGACTACCTGTACTATGCGGACGTAGACTCCACAGGCAAGTCCAGTAGAGGAGCAGCACTTCCAATAGCGCACTGCCAGCAGCCTCAGCAGCATGCATGTGGGCTGCGCTCAAGCCCCGTGCCACGTACAGCCATGTGCCTTGTCCGTTGTGCTGCAGGTGCGCCCCTACAGCCCCGGCAAAGTGGCTGCTTTTTGCAAATTGCCATAGCACCATGCCGCTTTCTTTTCAAGCCTCGCCTGCCGCAAACGTACATGCGGTCCCTTGCATTTGCCTTACAAAAATGCTGATCTGCCCCGTGCCCCCAGGGCTGAGGGACATCCGCTCCAACGGCCTGTCCATCAGCCGCACCTCGCTGCAGTCGCTGCTGTACAACGCGGTGCCCCCCGGCAGCGTCGCGTTCGGCAAGGCCCTGGCGGGCTACGCCGCGCCGCCGCCGGGGCAGCCAGGGCGCGTGCAGGTGTGTGGGGGTGCGGCGTGGCTGCTGAGCTTCCGATGGATCCGGCAAGGGGCCCTAACGCCGTGACGGGACCTGTACCGGGGATTTCCTGCCTGGTGTTATACGTGTGCACGCGGAGCCAGGGGCGGGCGGGGCAGGCGCCATCGCCCTGAGCGGGTGACGCGTCTGCGAGAGGTGCCTACGCCGCTCTAGGGCTGCCCTGACCATGGATTTGGCGTCCACACTTGCCTGCTGCCCTCCCGCAGCTGACGTTCGAGGACGGTTCGTCCACCACGTGTGACGTGCTGGTGGCGGCGGACGGCATCCGGTCCAAGGTAGGTGGCGCGGTGCGGCCGACCTGACGCGCTGCGCTTTGGCCACCAACCCCACCCCACTCCATCGTATCAGATAAGGTTCTAGCCCAATGTAAGCCAGGCGATCGTGCCTTCAGTGTACGGCAAGGTGTACGAGAAGTGAGGGCGTACAGTCTGAATCGTTTCGGGCAAGGTGTTGGACCTCCGCCAAGCTTTTAGCCACTGAGCTGCGCGCGTGCAAGCCATGCATGCGACCGCTGCCTCCACGGCGAGGGAGCTGCATGGGGCCCGACAAGCTGGATGGGCGCACCTGGACACCTGGCGAGGGCTGACACGGAACGTGCGGCGCTCGGCTTTTGCATGACCGGTGCCGCACGCACTCAGCAGCTAGCATCTGGGTCGTGGGCGTGCTGACAGGCTGCAGTCAGAGAGCCTCAAGCAAGCCGCGGGCTTGAGAGCCGTACGTGGCTGGCATGCCGTACACTGCCCCCCAGGTCCGCTCCAAGCTGCTGTTCCCTGACGCCCCCGAGGAGTTCGTGTATAGCGGCACCGTGTGCTGGCGGGGGCGCCTGCCGCTCAGCGCCATCGGCCGAGGCAGGGACTGGTTCTACAAGGTGAGCGGCACACAGGGACTCCCGGCCTGTGGGCCACAAGCGATTTGCATGCCGACAGGGCACGTGGAAGCCGCCTACGGTGCCGTAGAGCCTTGTATCGGTATCAATTGTGCAGCTGAAAGGAAAGCTAGGACGTCCCGTCCACCTGCATGTCCACAGGGTGCGGTAGCGCATGCCGCTCAGGGTTCTCAGCTGCCACTCGAGCCCAGTCCCGCCCCTGCCCCTGCCTTCCTGCCCCTGTCCCGATGCCTCTGCCCTCCTGTCCTGGTCTCCCCGCCTGCCCACGCCGCACAGGCCGTCAACAACGACACGTGGGGCGAGTACTGGGGCTCCGGCATCCGCTTCGGCTGGTTCACCGTGGGCAGCGAGGTGGAGCACACCCCAGCCCAACAGCAATAAGCCATAGGCTGAGGCCGCTTTGGCCTCCAACTCTCCAGGTATCACCACGGTCCACGCCCCTGCATGTCCGGCTCACCCGCCACAGCGTACCGTGTCGGTACGCCACACAGCATCACCTGCTCCTGCTTGCTGCTCTGCCCTGTCCACAACTGCTACACTGCTACACCTGACAAATCGCCCGGCTGCACAACACCGGCGCCTCGTGCATACCGGTACCCTGGCTGCGCAGAACGCAGCGAGACGGGCAGGTTCGCCAGCCACACTCCGGCATTGCATACATCGACAGCGTCTCACGCTCCTGATGGGGCTGCTGCGTGCCCCGCTTCGCCCCCCACACCCACAGGCCGCCCTGGACCCCTCCTCCCCCGGCGGCATCCGCACCGAGGGTGAAGAGCAGCTGTGCTGGTACGCCTTCCTCAACAGGCCGCAAGACTGGAAGCCGGAGCCGGGCGCGGACGAGGTGGCGCGGCTGCAGGCGGCGTTCGGAGGCATGGCGGCGCCCATCCCGCAGATCTGCGCGGCGCTGGGGCCGGTGAGCCTGCCTGTGCCACGGTTGTGGGCCATCGCTCTTGGCCATTCGCTCAAGCTGTGTGGCCTGTGTCGGTGCGATGTCGTAAGGGTTGCTTGGGGTGCTGCTGGCCTCGTTAAGAGGGTTGCACGCTGTCCGCTTTGCTGCACTTGTCATGCGGAGATTGCCGGTAGCGTGCTGCTGCTGTCCCAAACTGCGCATGCAGTGCGGGGCCTGGTACCGGCATGTTTCTTTCCTGGTCCGTATAACCGATGCCATGACCGCACCAACGGCCCCAACCGCAGTACCCCATGTACGTGAACAAGGTCATGTGCCACAAGCCGCACCCCGCGCCGTGGGGCAGCGGCCGCGTGACGCTGCTAGGGGACTCGGCGCACGCCATGGTGCCCACGCTGGGGCAGGTGGGTGGGGAGAGATAATGCAGTTGTTGATCTGATCTGGAACGTTGTAGCAAATTCTACACAGTGGCGCTGCCGTGGTACACAGCTCATGCCATGATGCACACGCCGGGGCAGGTGGGAGGGACGAGTACCGTACCTGGCTGCTGTCGGTGTGGGCAAGGGCAGCACACTACGCGAAACACGGCAATCTGACCACGCACGCTGCGCGGGCACGCTCAGTATGCATCGTGGAGGGTCATGGCTGCGATAGGACTGCGTAATTTGCGCTGGTGCGTAAAGCATGCTCCGTGGAGTCCGGACGCCTAGGCACTTAAGCGGACGGTCAGTTGGTACGGTCGATCGACAGCCGTATGCCCGCCTGGACACTGCTCATGACAATGCTTCCTGCTTCCTGCCTAAAACCCAGGGCGGCTGCATGGCCATTGAGGACGCGTTGGAGTTGGCCAACCAGCTGGGAGCAGCGGCGCGGCAGCTGGAGGGGCAGCAGGGGCAGCCGGGGGCGGGCGCCGAGTACGACGCCCCCGCCGCCGTGTCTGCCCTGGAGGGCGCCCTGCGGCGCTACGAGGAGCAGCGGGCGCCGCGGGCCATGCGGGTGTCGGAGCAGTCGTTCCAGGTGGGGGAGCATGGCCGGACCACGTGCAGCACCGGCATGGGGCCAGGGCAGCGAGCACAGTGGAGTAGTTTGCGAGGACGCCGAGGGACGAGGGACAATACGAACCCCTTCATCTAAATTCGGTGGGCTGTACGTACGGTTAACTGCGCAAACTGCGCTTCCACGTGTGAGCAGTGGCAGGACTAACGGTCCCACTGTTCGTGATCTTGCCACGTGTCTTCAATGCAGCTGGGGCAGCTGGCGATGGCCGACAACCCGATCAGCGTGTGGCTGCGCAACACCATCTACCGCATGACACCCAAGAGCGAGGGCGACAAGCAGTTCGCATACCTGTACAAGGTAGGAGCACTACACGGGGGGTGTGGCTCATTCGCTAATGCTGTGTGTTGGTAGCTGAGTTGGCGTGTATGATGCATAGCAGCACGCCCAGGCATACCGGTACACGCGACGGCAAACCATTGCACAGTCGAAACGGCTGCAAGGGACGGTCGGAGGAAACGGGCAGTCACCCACTACTCACACGCTGTGTTTGTTCGTACCATGCCGTACAGGACTACGCCCCTGCCTGGCAGCCAGGTGTGCGGCTCAGCAGCAGCGGCGGTGGGGCGACGGGGCAGCAGCCCGCTGGCCCCGCAGTCGTAGCGTCACGGGCAACCGTGAAATAAGGACCGCTAGCGTGTGTTTTGACCCCGTAGTACTGGGCGATATTGTATTGCTGACTGTCACTGGCGGAAAGGACGTGAGGATGTGGGAGTAGCCGAGGGCTGATGAGGTGTTCACGTGCAGCTGTCGCTGTGCCGTACCGGTAACTGGCTTGCCGTGCCCTGTGAGGGCTGGCTGTGCTCCATGACGTCCTGAGCCCTGACGTCTTGGGCATTGGTCCTCTAAGCAGGAGGACAGCAAGTGCATGCTGATGGGTGCACCGGTGCTTACAATTGATCATGCCGCGTTGGTCCATGTGGACGCACGTGGTATGATCGCACACCGCCTGGTGGGGCTCCCAAGGACTGGCGAGATGTGTTTAGTAGGATGCGGGTCAGGCAGGCAGGCACATACGAGGCGGGTGTCAAGGCAATTATAGCTTCACAGGAGGACTGGAGAGCAATGGCATTAGCGGGTACCGTACTACGGTACTGGAATTAGCGGCTGAGGCTGAAGCTGTAGGCAAGGTTGCTGCTGCTGTCCGCACCGGTGGTATATATATGCGGGTTTTAGTGCACGGTTAGTCAGTGAAACCTGCGTAGTGACCTCGTTTAACAGACTGTTGCTGGGCGTGTGAGTCAATCGTGTTTGATCAACAGCACAAGAAATGCAATCACATGTGCGTCCGCACGTGACGAGGTCAGACAACAGACGGCATGAACAACGGCTGGCAAGACTCTAGGCCAAGACAGCGCAACATGCGTAAGCCGAGGCGATGGGGTGTAACAAGTTTGCTTCTGCTGGGTGCTGACACGTGCAGCCAGACGCCCAACTCTGGCCTACGCCTCCGGTCTGGGGGAGCCCCTGCACCTACGGTGATCAGCTTGCTCGTACTGGTACTGTGGTTCAGCTCCCCTGCTACGGCCGTAACACCATGGTGACAGGCAGGTGTACAGGAATATCTTAGTGTTATGTACCAGCGGCTTTCCTACAGGAGCAACAGGCCCCCTTGATCGCCTCCTGCTCATCAGCCGACAGTGGCCCACTTGCAACGGCGGTGGACCAGGGTGAACACAAGAGACGATGACGAGGAATTTGGCGTAATCTGCAACCTGTGCATGAGCTGTTTGGGCATCAGGCAAGGCCCCAAGCAACTGCGTGCCGCGTCCCTGACCTGGTCCAGAGTGAGGCCACGCCCTGTGCCGCCTTTTGCTCATCTGATGCTCATCTTGCACAAGAATATATTTGTTTTTCTGTGTGAAAGTCTCGGTGATCGGTTGCGAGCCCGCTCTTCGGCGCGTATCCTGTCGTCAGGTCGCAGTCGAGTGTGACGCGAAAACCAACCGCAGACCACGGCAGCCCCCTTACAAGGCCTGCCGCAGGACTGAAGTTCGCAACAGAAAGATGCAGTTGGGCATCAGTACCTTTTCTGTAAGCGTGACACACTATGCAACGGCTCCGTGCTGGTTCAAAGCAGATTCAAGGCTTCGCCCACTCCTGCACTCCCCGAGATGCAAAAGATTAAACTCAAACCTAGACATTTACAAGCTTGCCAGTATCCCTGTAAGGTATTCGTGTATGTGTGTATTAGCGATGTTGCCGCGTTCGTGCAACAGTGCTGACTGTTGTCAGTACCGAACTAACGGTATGGATGCTACTCCCTGCGTTGCAACACTATATAAGCGCAGTGTGCGCCTATCATTGTAAGCTCTAGTTTACGAAGCTGGACCTCTTCTAGCGCCTTGCCTGGTCATGCCGCTTGCTGCTGCGACAAAGACGGACACAGCTGAACTATTCTGAGCTTCACCAGCATCCTGTCTCTTACACGTGGTATCAGCCTAACTTTCCTGGCTGTGGCTATACCTATCGCCGCTCCCGTTCACTCGTGCGTCCTCAACGCAACGTTCCGCGATGCCTCCCACATCTGGCTCGCGCGCGGCGTCTTCACTTCCCCCCACACTCCTGATTAACTGCAACGACGTCTTCTTCAACCTCGCACTCCTCTCAGCATGCTCTGGCTCACTGCCGCCAAAGCTGTTGCCACCCGCCCATGACGATGCGCAAATTCCTTCGCCGTCCTCGTCCCGTCCTCGTTTGACCGACAACAAGATACCTCAAAGGTCCAATGACATTGGGTACTTTCCCGGCTTTCCACCTCCTCCGCCCGCCAACACCATAACCCCGCTACTGCCCTTCCCGACTCAGTCCCCTGATCCCGGCCCTCCCGGCACCTCTCCTGACCTCGCGTAACATCCCGCGTCCAGCCCGCTTCCACAAGCGAGACCCCCAGCTCTCAACCCAGCGCTCTTCGTCCTTCAACCTCCCAACCGTCCACCACCCTCTCCGTCGTCTGTATGCCCTGAGCCGCCCACCAGCTTGCTCCTCCCCTCCTCGTATTCCCCGCCGCTTACGTCCACCCTCGACTTTTCGTCTACAACCAGCCTGCAACAGGCCTTCTACAACGCCTTCGCTTCTTAACCGGTTTACCTACATCGTCTACAGTACAATCAACTGCGTCCCACGCCCGCATATAAGCCTGTCCGCCGTGTGGGATAGTATGCGCGCCTCTGCCGCTGCTTTCACCTCCACGCCGTACGCGCAACAGGACTACGCAGCGTGTCGCTGACGCCGCTACGACCACCTCAACGCCTCGGTACTACAGCCACCTTGGCACTTCGTTCTCTCCGCTACTACAGCAACGTCTCGGGCCATGCCCCGCGTCTTCGCCGTTGTCTCTACTTCTGTCACCCGTCCCCCCCTTCCCCTTCGCCCCACCTTGTCTCACCTCCGGAGCTGCACCCTCCGGCAACCCAACCCCGACACGCCCCGAATCCCCACAGTTCCGCCCCTTCCCATCCCGTCTACCAGTCGTCTCGCTCCTCTTCTCTCCCGCTCCAATCTTCCTGCAACCTCGTCTCCCCGCCCCGTCGCCCTACTGGCTCCCTACCCTTCTGCTCCTTCCCACCGCCCCGTCGTATCTTCTTCCCCTGCTATCCGCCCCGTCGCCCCTCTCCTTCCCTCCCTGTCCCTTCGCCGCCCTCCTACTCCTTACCCTCGCCCCGCCCACGTCCCCGTCCTCTCCACCCCGTATTCCACGCCCTGCACCCCTTTTCCCCAGCCCACCAGCACCTCCTCTTCCTCCACGCCGTCGTCCTCCTCCCTCTCCTCCCCACCAACCCGCCGTACCTCCTTCTCCTGCTCCAATCCCCGCATCGTACCTCCTGCCCCTCCCGCGTCCCCGCAACGTTCCTCTCCAGCCGCCGTCACCATCCGTCACCACCCACTCCCATATTTGCCCAACCAGCTCGCTCCCTCCCTTCCACCACCGTCACCCAGCACGCCCCCGCTTCCCAACTCGCTTCCCCCCTCGCACCTCCTCCCGCGCTCGTCCGTCGCGTCCTCCCCAGCCCGTCGTCGTCACCACCCGCCGCCGTACCTCACACCTTCCTTCTCATCCCGCCGTTCTTCCGGCCGCTCCTTCCCTCCACTGCACCGTCGTCCGACCCACCCCTCCCTTCCACCCGTACCGTACACCTTGCCGTCCCCTCGCCTCCGTGTCCGTCACCTAACCCCCTTTGCCTCGTCGCCGTCCACTCCCGGCCGCACCCCAACTGCCTTTCCCATCGCCGTCTGTACGCGCCAGTCCTCGCCCCTTTGACACCACATCCGCAACTTCGCCCCGCTGTCCGACCTGACACTCCTTCTCCCAAACCTTGCCGTCGTGCTTCTCACCCCGTCCTCCAGCCCACCGCCCCACCCCTCCTCGTCCCGCTCACCACCCGATCGCTATCTTGCCCGCTCCTCCCCAGCCGTACTACTTCCCCTCTCCTCCCCTCCATCTTGCCCTACCTCGCTCCCCCCACTTTCTTCCCCGTCCGCCGTCCGCCCATCCACGTCGTCGCCTCTACTCTCTCCTACTGCTTCCTGCATAGCATACTCCTTTGCCACCGCTTCCGCCAGTCCACGCTCCTGTCCTCGAACACCTCCCCTTGCCTCCGCTCCCCTCCCCCCCGCCCCACACTCGTCTACACCGGCCAACCCACCTTTATTCCTACTTCCCTCCCCGTCTACCTCCAGCCTCCTCACCCCCACCTCCTCAAACTGCGGTTCTGCTCGTGCATTTCTTCCCGCCCACCCGCCGTCGCCACTCATCCTCACACCCCCCAGCCTCCCCGTCTTACGCCTCCACCATCCCGCGCCCTCCTCGTCCACCACTCCTCGCCTCACACTGCGACCCCATCCTACCCCTCGTCTTCACTGCCTCCCGCTCCCGCGCACCACCGGAACCCCCACCCCCCGGTCCCCACCCGCGCCTTTCCTTCCTTCGCACTTGGCATCCCGTCGTCCCCCTGCGTCCCGTCGGCTCCACTTCGCAGCCTTCCCACTGAATCATCTTCACCACCCCGACTCCCGCCCCCGACTACCACCCGCTTGACTCCAATTGTCGCCCCGTCCTACCCCCCGCCGCCTCTCCAGTGTTGAAGCTTCCTCCCGTACATCTCTGCCCTCCCCTCCGCCCTTACCCATTCCCGTCCGGCTTATTTTCCCTTGCTCATCCGCGTCCCCTACTCCGCCCGCAACCATTGCTGTCCTGCGTCTCGCCCCGCCGTCCACGTACCGCCCCCCTCGCGCCTCCCAGCTCCATTGCTTCCCTATGCTCACCTGCCGACCGCACCCTTGGCCCCTGCCTCAACTCCTTCGAGTCACCTGCCTTCAACTCCCACCCTCCCGTCCCCGCTGCCACCTCGCCCGCGTCTACATCCTCTCCACTCGGCCCGTCCTACGCTCATTCGTACCTCCAGCTCCTATCTCTTCTCTAGTCCCCACATAAGCTCCTCGTCCCTCTGCCCCCCCTCCCCCCCCACGTCTCCACCTACGTCCCCTCATCCCTTCCCGCCGTGCCCAAAGCCTTCCCGTCCGCCTGCTTCTTCGTCCCAAGGCCCCTCCCGTCCGTCTCCTTCGTCCGCCTCCGTCCCCTCTCGTCGTCCCCACGAACGTCACATACCTGCCTCCGGCCCCGGCTTGTCTCTGCACCACTCGTGCTCCGATAGGCCCGCCTCATGCTACGTGCATGCAGTCTTTCCTCGTGTTTCACGCACCGCCCTGACTGCATGGCATTGCACCTGACGCTCGCATGACGCTCTGTGTGTGTGTGTGTTCGTATTTGCCCGCTCGCGTCTGTTGCATCTGTGCAACGAGGACGTTGCATTTTTTAAAGTCCGGGGAAGTGTAAGGTATTCGTGTATGTGTGTATTAGCGATGTTGCCGCGTTCGTGCAACAGT
>VFQN01000557.1_pt1 | contig 68203 bp, 52 predicted proteins | sample 3512371 | NCBI WGS metagenome assembly VFQN01 (sample SAMN10412370, study PRJNA504923) | tailings metagenome | isolation source: Replicate 2 from Balatoc abandoned mine | place: Philippines: Itogon, Benguet | collected 2017-08-28 | reverse complement strand
AGCGCATGTGCATTGGTGTGAGCTCTTGAACCGCGCCCCCATCCTTCTACTTCCGCAACCGATCCCCAGTCTCGCAAACCACTCTGATGATGAATCAGATCGTATATTTTTATCACCGATCCATAATCCGGTAATTCGGGTATATATTTCCGTACATCGTCCTGCTGGCTGAGTTTACCATCCAGCTCCAGCAATAAAATGGCTGCAGCTGTAAATTGTTTGGAAACAGATCCTGCTTCAAAAATGGTGGCTGTATCATTCAGTACATCGTGCTCCAAATCAGCAGCGCCGAATGCCTGCGCATAGATCAGCTGGCCATTTCGGCTGATTGCTACCGACACCCCTGGCAAGTTTGGATTCGACCAGGGTTTCAATACGGTTTCAATCTGGCGGACAGTGTCCGAAAAGTTGGATTGTGCCAATAGCTGCAGGGGAAATAATCCCAATAAAAGCAGTAGTTTCATTCCCGAATCTACATTGTTTAGACAAAACTTATCCATGAAATATTTAGTAGCATTCATTGGCATATTGCTATTTAATCAACTACAGGCCCAGGAAGAAAACTGGCAGAATTATATTGCAACTTTTGAGAACAAGCCAGGTTCAGATATAGTGGATATACAACAAAAAGAGGGAAACCATATTAGTGAAGGATTAATAAAACAAAAAAAGCCCGTCTGCAGTTTCCTGCAAACGGGCTCCAATCCAGTTATTTGAACATTATTTCAACTTCCAGTTCTCATCAAAGAATCCACTCAGCTTCAGGTGCTTCGCGCCTTCTTTCAGCATGTCAAAACTGAAGATCATATAATCCGGAAATCCACTGGCTCCCGCAAAGTATTGATTCGCATAAGCAGCATTGTTACCTTTCATTCCTGTACCGGTTAATACCGCCACCGATGCTTTGGAAGAATTCTTCAGCGGCCATACAAAATAGGTAGCCAGGTCATCCCCTTCCCAACGCTGCTCACCAGCAGTGATCAGGTTGCGCTCTACCTGAATCGGACAATCCGCCAACAGCATATTCCAGGCAGCATTGGTACTCTTATTGCCTATCAGTATTACTCCCCTGTCTTTGTATTTTTCCAGTGAATATTCTTTGTCCGTTATGATATCTACCGCGCCATTTCCCCGGTAATACCAGGTCTCCGCATCATAGCGTGCCTTGTTCCAGTTCCATGCATTCTCCTCTTTGTTTCCAATCGTACCAACCACCAATACCATCCGGTTATTGAAAGCCTCTTTCAATGTTCCATAACGATGTGGACCTTTTTGATCTGCTGTTGGCGCTACCCCTTTTTCCCATCCGGATGCTGTTCTTTGCAATACAATTTTATCCGAGGTAGTTCCTACAATATGTTTTACCATGGATAAACTGTCCAGTCGGATTTCCACCGTGGTTCCAACTGAAAAATCTGACAAATCCAGTTGCAGTAACCTGATATTGGTGGTAGTTCCACTAATCAGTCCTTTTGCACGGTTGCGATTCAACTGCACCCTGCTATACTCCAGTATCTCCTGCTGCTGCAGGATGGTCGCCCAGCGTGAACTGGCTGATATGCCCGGATGTGCCGTAGTGAAATCAATACTGCTTACACTGCTGTCGGGCAAACGTTCATGCCACTGGAAATAATCAAACAACGGTTTCCAGTCCACACTGTGATCACCAAACCAGTGACTTCCTCCCGGATACTCATAATGAACAAAATCAGGCTGGAAGGTTCCCAGCAGCTCTCTCATCTGGCGTGCATACCGAACCGGTACAGTGCGGTCATCATCTCCATGGAAAATATAAACACCGTGATGCTTGTAATTGGTTGCAAGCTTAATCACATCACTTTGATTGCTGGCCCTTAGCAATCGCTGCTCATACAGGTTACCACTGCTATCAGGTATCAGCCCATCTGCTGAACCATAACCTTTCATAGTTGGATAACCGGCACAAGGCGCAATCGCCGCCCATTTATCGGGATAGGTTGCACCTAAAAACCAGGTACCATGCCCTCCCATGGAGTGCCCTGTCAGGTACACTTTTGCCGGGTCCGGCTGAAAGCGTTGCTTTGCAATACTCAATACTTCCAGCGCATCCAGGCGCCCCCAGTCCTCCCAGTTAAAACCACGCGGCCTTCTGTTGGTTGCTGCTACCAGCGTTCCCCAATCTTTGGATTTATATGCTCTTGCCTGGCTGATGGCTTCCACTCCCGCCCCATGCACAGATAAAAACAAGGCATTTTTTCCTGGCTCCCAAACAGAACCTGGAGTTTGCGGACGTACCGAATAATATTGCACACTTCCATCGATCTCACTGATAAATGTGCTGCTATAAGCTTCTCCCGGATTCATACTCTCCACAGTAAATGATCGCTGATCCAGGATCGTTCTGCCATTCAATAAATTCAAGGTTCCGGTAAACGCTCCTTTTGTAGTGATGCCGGATCCATCAAAGCGAAAAGCAACTTTTCGTGTACTCATTGCCGGTATATCGGGCAAGGTTGTCTCCTGGCTTTGTCCCGATACGATGGCCTGAATACGCAATCCCTTCAGGGGTTGATTGCCTGTATTCACGAGCACCACGCCTCCTTCCTGCATTCCGGTTTGCACGCCTGGTACAATATGGGGCAAGGTCATATCTTCCGCCTGCAACTGCACCGGTTTGGATGGAAATAACAAACTGGCAACGGCTGTTGATCCACGAAGGAAAAATTCATTCTTTCCTTTTTTCAGTTGAACCGGTATGAACAGAAATCCCATATTATACGGATCACCTGTATGCATTTCTCCATTGATCAATACACTGCTGTTTCCTTTTACAGATAATATAGCGGTTTGTGCTTTGGGTGCTGTATAGGTCAGATAAATAATCCGGCTGCCCCAGGATAATCCACCCCGGGTTGCTCCGGCACGTACACCCGGGCCCGCAGGTGCGCCTCCCAATGCCCGTCCTCTCTTTGGCCGAAGCCGACCTGTACTGTCAATATCCAATGACTCCCAAACGATCGGTTGTCCGTCTGCGGTAGTTCCAACGCTTGCGCCTTCATTAGGTTCCTGTAACTGCTTGTTGAAATACAGGTAGGCCAGTTCATCACTATATACGGCTTCTCTTCCATACCTGGATGGAAAAGGAGCAATCAGACCACTGGTAAAGGAATGTGTTGAACGGATATGGTTAAACGAAGCAGGAGGATTTTCATTTTCCTGTGCTGTAATCCTGCCGGCAGTCAGTGTCATCGCTGCCACTAAAAAAAGGGTAGAAAACTTCACGAGCGCTTTTTTGATGAAGGTTTATTGTTTCGCCTTCAATTTAGTCCTTTTGCGCTGTTGCTTTCTACCCTTCGCTCTAAGAAGGTTAATATTTAAGCAGGATTAGTCCAATTTCTGAAAACTTTACCTGCTAGATAAAATTATCTGCATCGCGATAGGCTTTTATCAACGCCAGCTCGCCCTCTTTGCCAGGTTTCGCATTTCCATGCTCCATTCCCAATATTCCTTTGTATCCTTTTGAATGAATGTGTTTGAAAATATTGCGGTAATTCATTTCACCTGTTCCCGGCTCATTTCTGCCCGGATTATCACCAATCTGGAAATAAGGCGTTTCCGACCAGGTGCGGTCAATGTTTTTAATGATATCTCCTTCATTGCGCTGCATGTGGTACATATCATATAAGAACTTGCAAGCCGAACTATTAACCGCCCTGCAGATCATATAGGTCTGGTTGGTATAACGAAGGAACAAGTCCGGGTTATCACTCAGCGCTTCCAGAACCATCACTAATCCATGCGGTGCCAAAATATCCGATGCGATGCGCAAAGCTTCTATCACATTCGCGGTTTGCTGATCATGGGGCAGACTGCGATCATAGTTACCAGGCACTACGGTCATCCATTTTGCGCCACAGCGTTTGGCTACTTCAATTGCTTCATAACAATCCTTTTTCATCCGGTCAATATGCTCTTTCTTACCGGTTGTCAAAGATGTTTTCCAATGCCAGCTGTCCGAGGTGATCACAAACACCCCCATCCGCATGCCCAGCCTGGCCAGGGTTTCGCCTATCTTTTTCTGCTGGTCCACCGAACGCCCCATCATGCCATTGTCCTCAATGGACCGGAAGCCCATGCTGTGCCCAAACTTGATCTGCTCAATAAAATCTTTGCCTGCATGGCTCGAAAACATACCATCGTGAAAGGCATAATCCAGGTTGAAGGGTTTATCGGATAAAGAACTGGTATCCAATTTCTCCCCGGCTGCTGCCAGGGCACCGGTTCCTGTTAAAACCCCGCCGGCCAGGGCTCCCCCGGCCAGTAAAGACTGGCGAACAAAATTTCTTCTTTGCATGGAAAACAATTTGATGACTAAATTTACCGGAATCCCGTTCAAAAACGACCAATTTGATCCAGAAGTTAATTTTTTCCCTGTCCTGGTTAATTGCCGGCTATACCAGTTACGCACAACCGAAACGCTTCGAGTTTGTGGAAACTAAAATGGCTTCGCCCTTTACCATTGTTTTTTATCATACCGACAGCCTGCAGGCACAAGAGATTGCTGCCCGGGCTTTTCATATTGTTGACAGCCTGGCTGCCATCTTTACGGATTATGACCCTAACAGTGAGCTCAACCTGTTCTGCGCAAGGGCTGCTGACACCGCCACCTATCAACCAATTTCACCTGCTCTTTTTGATATTCTGCTGCTGAGCAAAAGAGCCCACGCCACCAGCAAGGGCAGTTTTGATATCTCCATCGGCCGGTTAACCAAACTCTGGCGTGCAGCCCGCCAATCCGATCAATGGCCTTCCAAAGAAGCCGTTGCAGCCGCCAAAGAACTGACTGGCATGAAATACCTGCAGCTGGATCCCAAAACAGGTACCGCGCGCATGCTTAAAGCAGGTATCCAGCTTGATCTGGGTGGCATCGCACAAGGATATATAGGAGAAAAAGTGATGCGTTTTCTGCTTGACCAGGGCATTACTGCAGCCCTGGTGGATGTAAGCGGCGATATCACTGCAAGAGGTAATCCCCCCGGTAAAGCCGGCTGGGTTGTGGCAATCAATACCCCCCACCACGAAGCAGAATGGTTACATGAACACCTTCTTTTAAAAAATCATTCTGTCACAACTTCCGGCGATCTTTATCAATACATGGAACATGAAGGCAAACGGTATTCCCATATCCTGCATCCTAAAACCGGGTATGGTATTACAAAACGCTTATCCGTTACCGTTATAGCAAGGGATCCCGTAGTAGCCGACTGGTTGACCAAGTCCGTCAGCCTGCTTTCTCACAGAAAAGCGAAACGCCTGGCCCGAAAATGGAATGCCGATTTCCTGGTGGCTGAATACAAAAATGAACAACTTCAGTTCCGGCACACTCCCGGCTTTGAAAAATTTATGAAAACGTTTGCATCACCTGAACCCGAACATTAATCCTAGATTTATAGCTTAGTTGTTATGAGTATGAAGAAAATCCTTGCAGCAGGTGGATTGCTGCTTTCGCTTTCACAGTTTACCCTGGCCCAGGAAAACAACCCGGATTTCAAACCTTACAAACAAACCATTCCGGGCACCCCCCTGGAAATGTCCATGGTGCCAATTCCCGCCGGCTCCTTTTTAATGGGGAGTCCGGATGCTGAAAAAAACCGCCAGCCGGATGAAGGTCCGCAACAAAAGGTTCAGCTATCCGCCTTCTGGATGGCCAGCTTTGAACTCAGCAGAGATATTTTCGATGTCTATTTCAAAGATGCCAACACCAGCCAGAACTCTAAAGTGGATGCAGTTACCCGGCCCAGCGCCCAGTACATCGATCTTACCTGGGGCATGGGCAAGGAAGGTGGTTTCCCGGTCAATTCTATGTCGCAGTTTACTGCCCTGATGTTCTGCCGCTGGTTGTATGATAAAACCGGCATCTTCTATCGCCTGCCCACAGAAGCCGAATGGGAATATGCCTGTAAGGCAGGTAGCACTACTGCTTATTATTATGGGGATGATCCCAAACAACTCGGCGACTATGCCTGGTTCAAAGGCAACAGCAAAAACAAGTTTCAGAAAAGCGGACAGAAAAAACCAAATGCCTGGGGACTTTATGATATGCTGGGTAATGTAAGTGAATGGACCCTGGATCATTACCAGGAAGATCGCCTGCAACAATTAACCGGTGAACCCCTGGATCCCCGGGTTGCTGTAAACCCTGTCAAATACCCAAAGGTGTTAAAAGGAGGTGGTTATACCGATCTGGAGGCAGCCTTGCGCTGCTCAGACCGCCAGCAATCTGACCCCTCCTGGAACAAAAGGGATCCGCAAATTCCTAAGAGTCGCTGGTGGCTGACAGATGCCGCATCTGTCGGGTTCCGGGTAGTACGCCCACTGCAGCAACCCACAAAAGAAGAAGCTGCTGCCTTTTTCAAGGAAATATTAGGCAACTAATGGATAAAATAGTAACATAATTTACCAGGGAAACCAACTACATTCAAACCTCTAAACTTCCGATAATGATACACGATGCTTCCAAAGATGCCGGCAAAAGCCGCCGCGAGTTTGTAAAAAATTCAGGTTTGCTGGCTGGCGGACTGATGGCCGCGCCCCTGCTTTCACATGCCAATTTTTTCTCCGGTTCTTCAGACGTTATTAAAGTTGCCCTTGTTGGTTGTGGCGGTCGTGGTACCGGTGCTGCCATCCAGGCCCTGCTTACCAAGCAAAATGTAAAACTGGTGGCGATGGCAGATGCTTTTCGCGACAATCTTGACAATTCCCTGAAAGCCATCATGGGTGAAGCAGCAGAAAACCCAACTATCAAAGCAAAAATCGATGTTCCGGAAGAGAGACGTTTCAGTGGCTTTGATGGTTATCAGAAAGCTATTCCACTTGCCGATGTAGTAATCCTGGCCACTCCTCCCGGTTTCCGCCCCATTCATTTTGAAGAAGCTGTTAAACAGGGCAAACATATTTTCATGGAGAAGCCCGTTGCAGTTGATCCTGCCGGTGTACAGAAAGTACTGGCGGCTGCAGCCATCGCTAAACAGAAAAAACTGAATGTGGTGGTTGGTTTGCAGCGTCACTACCAAAACTCCTACCGCGAACTCTTCAAACGCAAAGACCTGATTGGAGAGATCACATCAGCACAAGCCTGGTGGAATAATGATGGTGTTTGGGTGCGGGAGCGTAAACCCGGACAAACAGAAATGGAATACCAGATGCGCAATTGGTATTATTTCAACTGGCTTTGTGGCGATCACATTACAGAGCAGCATATCCACAATATTGATGTGATCAACTGGTTCAAAGGTGGCTATCCGGTGAAAGCCCAGGGTATGGGCGGCCGCCAGGTACGGAATGGAAAAGACCATGGTGAGATTTTTGATCACCATTTTGTTGAATTCACCTATGCAGATGGTTCCATTCTTAACAGCCAGTGCCGCCATATTCCGGGCACCATGGCGCGCGTAGATGAATTACTGATCGGTACCAAAGGAAGAATAGCTACCGGAGCCGGCAGTATCACAGATAACAAAGGAAAACAACTTTATAAGTTCGACAGCAATACGGAAAACAACCCCTATCAGACAGAGCACGATGAACTGTTTGCAGCCATCGCAAAAGGTCAATACAAATTTGCAGATGCAGAAAATGGAGCTAAAAGCAGCATGACTTCCATCCTGGGGCGTATGGCTACTTACAGCGGTCAGGTGATTGAATGGGATAAAGCCATCAACTCCGGACTTGACATTATGCCAAAAGAGTTCAGCTGGGCAGCCGCACCACCAATTGTTCCAGGTGCTGATGGATTCTATCCAATTGCAGTTCCAGGTAAAACAAAATACATATAAGATTTTCTATTAGTAGCAGTATACAAAGCCCCCGCATCAAAAATGCAGGGGCTTTTGTATTGTTCTGATTGTAGTTCAAGATTAGGGGCAGTATGGACATACACCCCGTTTTTAAATCCAATATCCTATGAAAAACTAGATGTATAAGTTCAATTCCTGTGCCAGCACCCTATAACGGAAACGTTCAGGGTTTTATACCCCAGCAGAGGAATACCATCAACAGGTTGTAGAATTCTCACCCCAACCTGCTCCAGATAACTGACAGATTCAGTACATTCAGTGTTATGAATCGTCGCAATTTTTTAAAAAGTGGTAGCCTGGCCGGACTCTCCGTTACGGCCGCCAGCCTGGTAGGCTGCAAAACTGAAACGCCCAAAGAAACCAAAACATCGGAGGATCAGGAAGACCGGTTTGAACTACTTGAGTGGACTATCCCTCAATTACAGGAGGCGATGGCTTCAGGAAGATATACTGCTGCAGCCATCACCCAGTTATACATAGACCGGATTCATGCTATTGATAAAGATGGGCCCTTGTTAAATTCAGTACTTGAAATCAACCCCGATGCTTTGGCAATTGCCAAAAGACTCGATAAAGAAAGAGAAGATGGCAAGCTTCGCGGTCCACTTCATGGCATTCCTATTCTTATAAAAGACAATATTGATACGGCAGATAAAATGCAGACTACTGCCGGCGCCTTAGCGCTGGAAGGAAATATCGCATCCAAAGATGCTTTTATTGTACAACAGTTAAGAGCAGCAGGTGCCATCATCCTGGGCAAAACCAACCTGTCGGAATGGGCCAATTTCAGGTCCAATCGTTCCTGCTCAGGCTGGAGCAGCAGGGGCGGACAAACCCGCAGTCCCTATTTGCTCACACATAACCCCTGTGGTTCCAGTTCCGGCTCTGGTACTGCAGCAGCAGCCAACTTAGCAGCTATCACGATTGGTACCGAAACAGATGGATCCATTACCTGTCCTTCTTCGGTAGCGGCCCTGGTGGGATTGAAACCTACTGTTGGATTACTCAGCAGATCCGGCATCATTCCAATTTCCCACACCCAGGACACTGCTGGTCCGATGGGCAGAACAGTTACCGATGTAGCAATAACATTAAGTGCATTAACTGCCACTGACCAGCAGGATCCTGCTTCTGTTGCGGCTCAGGGTAAAGCAGCAAAGGACTACACGCAATTCCTGGATGCAAAAGCATTGGCAGGCAAACGAATTGGCATAGAGAAAAAACCTCAGGGAACCAATCATTACATACTTGCTTTACTGGACAAATGCAAGGCGCTTTTAACTGCCCAGGGTGCTACCATCGTTGAGATTGAATACCTTGATAAAATTGATGAACTGGGTCGTCATGAGTACAATGTGCTGAAATACGAATTCAAGGAAGGTGTCAACAAGTACCTGGCTAACGGTAATGCGAAAGTGAAAAGTCTGGCGGAAGTAATTGCTTTCAATAAAGCCAATGTAGACCGCGCCATGCCTTATTTCAAACAGGAAACCCTGGAAGCCTGTGAAGCATTAGGCGGACTGGATTCCAAAGAATACAAAGAAGCACTGCAAGCTTCGCATATAGGTTCACGTAAGATTCTGGATGATGTGATCAAAGCCAATCAGCTGGATGCTATTGCCGGTATTACAATGGGGCCTTCCTGCGCCATTGATCTCTGGTATGGTGATCGCTGGGGAGATGTTTCGCTGACTTCTCCTGCTGCAGTTTCCGGATATCCGCACATCACTGTGCCAGCCGGACTAGTTTATGAGCTCCCGGTAGGTTTCTCTTTCTTTGGTCCGGCTTATTCAGAGCCGGTATTGCTTGGTCTTGCTTTTGCATTCGAACAGGCAGCCAAAGCAAGAGTGACACCAAGATTCAAAAAACTTTTTACCAGTTAGCATTCACTAAATGACCGAACCCGCATCCATACAATTTACTGGCCTGAATGCAGATGAAGTAGCAGCAGCCAGGGAAAACTATGGTCTCAATGAACTGGAGAAAGATGGAGAATCGCCCATCTGGAGAGCTGTAAAGGACCTCTTCAGAGAACCGATGTTCATCCTGCTGCTCGCTGCCTCCATTTTATATTTCATCAGCGGCCAAACCGGAGAAGGGATTTTTATGCTGGTGGCGATCGTATTGGTCAGCACCATTTCTCTTTACCAGGATGCGAGAAGCAGGCATGCCCTGGATGCGCTCAAAAAACTCACTGAACCCCTTACCCAGGTGATCCGGGATGGCCAGCACCAGACCATCCCCTCCAGCGAACTGGTACCTGGAGATATTTTCATCGTGGAAGAAGGCAATTTGATTCCGGCAGATGGCACCATTCTACAAGCCAATGATTGCAGCGTAAACGAATCTATTCTAACGGGTGAATCTTTTACTGTAAGCAAATCAGCTGATAGCAATGGAGACCACAATAATGAACTCTACCAGGGAACTCTTGTCACAGGCGGACTAGCAATTGCAAGGGTAACAGCAACGGGTAAGCGAACCCGGATGGGACAAATCGGAAAACAGCTGGTCAGCATTAAAGAAGAACCCACCCCACTGCAGGCTCAGATCGCCTCCTTTGTAAAAAAAATGGCCCTGGCAGGCATTTTGGTTTTTGTAATTGTATGGTTGATTCATTACCTGCAAACAAGAATGATTCTGGATAGCCTGCTCAAAGCCCTCACCCTGGCGATGAGTATTCTGCCGGAAGAAATCCCTGTTGCCTTTACTACTTTTATGGCGCTTGGTGCCTGGCGACTCCTGCAGAAAGGAATCATCGTAAAGCAAACTACTACTGTTGAAGCACTTGGCTCCGCTTCTGTTATCTGCACCGATAAAACCGGCACCCTTACTGAAAACCGGATGTCGCTGGCTGGCTTGTACAGCTGGGAGGATCGCAGATTTCATGATCCTGAAAGCACCCACTCACCTGCTATTAAAGAACTGATCCGGGTGGCTATGTTTGCCAGTGAACCCATCCCCTTCGACCCAATGGAGAAGGCCCTGCACGAAGCGTATATAAAAGGCCGTGAGCGGGATGAACGTCCGGCTTTCCAAATGGAAAAAGAATATCCACTGGGAGGCAAACCTCCTATGATGACACATATTTTCAGGTCTGCCGACGGGCAACGCATCATCGCTGCCAAAGGTGCTCCTGAAGCTATCTTAAACGTGAGTCAGATTCCTGCCAGCCAACATTCCGACTATCATCAGGCTATTGAAACTTTTGCGAAGCAGGGTTATCGCGTGCTGGGAATAGCAGAGGGTATATTTGATCCGGAATCCCGCGCGTATCCGGAAACCCAGCAGGAAATTCAGTTCCGGTTGGTAGGACTGATCGCATTTTATGATCCTCCCAAACAAGGCATTCAGCAAGTATTGGAGACGTTCTACAATGCCGGTATCAAGGTGAAAATTTTAACGGGCGACAATGCCCTGACTACCCAGTCCATTGCTAAAGAAATTCATTTTCGTGGTAGCGACACCGTTATAGAGGGCAATGAACTGGTGAAACTTTCCGATGCCGCGCTTAAGCAGGAAGTGGAACAATACCAATTGTATGCGCGCCTCTTTCCGGAAGCGAAACTGCGCATCATTGAAGCCCTCAAAGCCAACCAGGAAGTAGTAGCCATGACAGGTGATGGAGTTAATGATGGTCCCGCATTAAAAGCAGCCCATATTGGTATTGCCATGGGCAACCAAGGTTCGGAGCTGGCTAAAAAAGCAGCCTCCCTGGTGATTACCGACGATGACCTGGGCAAGATGGCAGAAGCTGTTGCCATGGGCCGGAAAATTTATACCAACCTCAAAAAAGCCATCCGGTACATTATTTCCATTCATATTCCAATCATCCTCACTGTATTTATTCCGCTGGTATTAGGTTGGGCTTTCCCCAGCATTTTCACTCCGGTTCATGTGATTTTCCTGGAACTGATTATGGGTCCCACCTGTTCCATCATCTATGAAAATGAACCGATGGAAGCTGGCACCATGCAGGCACCTCCCCGTCCCTTTCAATCCACTTTCTTCAGCTGGTCCGAACTCAGTGTGAGTGTTCTACAGGGATTGGTCATAACAGCTGCCTGCCTTGGTATTTATCAGTACGCCTGGAGATCCGGACTGGATGAAACAGCCACACGCACCATGGTGTTTCTGACGCTGGTGACCGCGAATATCTTTCTAACCCTTGTCAACCGTTCTTTTCGCTTTACTATTTTCACCACGATTCAGTACCGAAACAAACTGATACCCCTTATCACTTCCCTCACCGTATTGCTGACGATCCTGTTATTATGGATTCCGGCCTTCCGTGATTTCTTTGGTTTCCGTCACCTCGAAACCAACTTTTATCTCTATTGCCTGCTGGCGGGCGCAGTTTCCGTTTTATGGATGGAGCCAATTAAATATTGGAGAGGCCTTCAGGAGAAAAATCAGGGATATAAATCGTAAACAATGCCCCCTCACCAATGGCTCCATTGGCGTTAATCAGGCCCTGGTGATTCTCGATGATTTTTTTGCAAATAGCAAGACCGATTCCGGTACCTGGAAAGATGTCTTTTCCATGAAGCCGCTGAAATACCTGGAATATTTTTTCTTTGTATTCATTATCAAATCCGATCCCATTATCCGCGACTTCAATTTTGTGATAATCCCAGGTCTCATTCAACATCGCATTCGTTTCTGTACCAGCAGGCAAGTGCTGATAACGAACTTCTATTTTGGAGGATTTGGAAGGATCAGAAAATTTGATTGCATTGCTTAGCAGATTGGTAAACAACTGTTCCATTTGAAAAGGCACTGCCCATATCACTGGTAAGGTATCCAGTTGCAATTTGATTCGAAGGTGATCAATCCTTTCTTCCAACTGTTGAAGAATGCTGTGTACCAGGTAGTTCAAATCCGTTTTGGCAAAATGATTTTCCATCTTATTTACCCTGGAATAGGATAACAGATCAATTACCAGTTGTTGCATGCGTTCTGCGGTTGACCGTAAGCGTTGGAGAATTTCCGCACCTTTTTCAGAAATGCGGTTTCTTTCCAGGTCAGACACCATGGTTACAAAAGTCTGGATCTTACGCAGGGGTTCCTGTAAATCATGACTGGCCACATAGGCAAATTGGGCCAATTCCGTATTCGACTTCAGCAATGCTTCATTTGAATTGATCAATTCCTGCGTACGCTGGATTACCTGTTCCTCCAATTCATCCGCAAATATTTTGTGCTCATGAATATCAGTACTACTTCCAACCCACATTTCCACCTGCCCATTTTCATTGTATTGAGGAACCGCCCTGCTCAGTTGCCAGCGATACGCCCCATCATGCCTGCGGAAGCGATGCTCAAACAAAAATGGTTCCTGGGTCTGGATACAGTGCATCCATTTGGCAACATTCTCTTCGCGATCTTCGGGATGAACAATTTCAAGCCATCCAACCCTCGCTAACTCTTCAGGTGTGAAACCCGAATATTCGTGCACAGATCGATTGTAATAATACAGATTCCCCTCAGGATCACTTATCCAAACCATGGCTGGCAATGTATCAGCCAGGGTTCTGAATCGCTTCTCACTGTTTCTTAATGCCAGCAAGGTGAGTTTCTCATCAGTTGTGTCCAGGATGGTCCCGGTTAACCGAATTGGTTTTCCTGATTCATCAAACAATACCCTGCCCCAGGCTTTGATCCAATGCCATTCATTGTCTCCCCTGTTTAACCTGAATTCGTAGGTAAGTACGCCTGTTTTTAAAGATCGCTCATGCGCCTTGCGCCGGATTTCCAGGTCATCCGGATGAATCCTGCTTACCAATTCCTTTCTATCCACCGGCAAATCCGGATTCATACCAAATATTTGTAGGAAACTCCTGGAATGAGTCATTTCATTATTCAGCAGATCAACTTCATAGGTTCCCATTCCGGTTGATTCAATGGCTAGTTTCAACCGTTCCTCTGCCTCTTTTGCTGTACGCTTTGCAAGTACCGTTTCAGTTACATCATAGGCACTCACCATAACACCTGTCACTCCTTCTGCTGTATCTTCCATGAGGGGCGCATATTCAAAGTCCATGTAAAAAACTTTGCGACCATCCTGTGCATCAATAATTGCTTCTGCTTCCTTATCCCGGCATACCTGGCCAGATTCCAGCACGTTCAACAGCAAATCAGGAAATCGCTGCCCTTTCAGCTCCGGAAATACCTCCAGCAGTGGCCTGCCATTCACCTCTGCTGCTGTGCGTCTCCAAAACCTGGTTAACATCAGTTCATTCGCCATTTCAATTCTTAAATCCCGCCCTCTTAATATGGTCATGGCAATTGGCGAATCCATCACCAATTGGCGAAAATTCTGCTCCCTTTGCTCCAGTTTTTTCCTGGATACTACTAAATCGGTTACCTCAATGGCAATTACAATGATGCCGGCAATACTGCCTTCCTCATTGCGCAAGGGTTGGTAAATCAGGTTAAAATAGGCTGTTTGAGGCTTCCCGCTACGATTTAAAACAACTTTATAATCTGTAGCAGTGAATGGGATTCCGGTATGATAAACTTCCAATAAAACAGGCTCGATCAGTTCCCGTACTTCCGGTATTACCTCAAATAGCCTTTTATTTAATACTTCCTCTTCTGTTTTGTCAGCCATTTCGAGATAGGCTTCATTCGCCATTTCTATAATAAATTCCTCACCTATGAGTGTACACAATCCCACAGGAGCCTGTTTAGCGATTTCACTGAACCCTCTCTTCATACCTGAACAAATATTTCTGCAATAATACCTGTTACTTGTCTTGTTTAATCCTTTTGGGCGAATTTCACGAAAAACCTTATTATTATAAATAAATTTAATCCATGGCAGTCTCCTACCTGGTAATACCCATCATCGTTCTGGTTGGAATTGTATTGATTTACTTCTACAACCGCCTCGTAAAACAGCGAATTCTGGTCCGGGAAGGCTGGAGTGGTATTGGCACTTTCCTGCAACAACGCAACGATCTTATCCCCAACCTGGTGGAAACCGTAAAGGGATATGCGCTCCATGAAAGCAGCACCCTTACCGATGTGATCAAATGGCGCAATCAACTCCAGGCTGGAACTTCACCCGCCCAGCAGATGGAAGCCAGCAACCAGCTGAATGCTGCACTCAGTAAGTTTTTTGCCCTGGCAGAAGCGTATCCCGAACTCAAAGCCAATCAGAATTTCCTGCAACTCCAGCAGGATCTGAAAGAAATTGAAACCAATCTGAACCAGAGCCGTCGTTACTATAATGCCACTGTCCGCAATCTCAATTCTTCTGTAGAAGTGTTTCCGAGTAATATCGTGGCTTCCCTGTTCGGTTTCAAAGCTGAACCTTTCTTTGAAGAAAATCCGGAAAGCCGGGAAGTACCTAAAGTAAAATTTGGCTCCTAACTGCCCTGCTTATGCGAACATTCAGATTGCTTTTCCTGCTCGGCTGTTACTGCCTGCTGCTTCGATCCGCTTTTGCTCAGGAAGGCTTCACCATTACCGACTATTCAGCCAACTATATTCCACCTGCCATGGTGGATTCTATCACCAGCTCCACACTTCGGACTGCCGCTGCAAATAGAGCTGTGGGTCCGTCTCTATTTAATGATCGCTACAATGCCTATCGGCCCCGTATAGCCGAATTAGTGAAATCCCTTTCGCTGTTTTCCTTCCGGGAACTGGATATGAAATTCCGGCCCGGCATCCCCGCGCCTGGCTCACCTGCTTTTCAATCGAGGCAAGCTGCCTATCTCTCCAAACTGAATGAAGCGCTGGAACGCATTATTTCAACACCGGCCTCTGTTCATCCCCTGCTGGAAGCAGATGAATCGGATCGTGTACTCAATTTTCATTCCTATCTGAAGGTTCAGCCTGGCGGACAAATAGAGGTTACTGAAACCATCAAAATTTATAATGGCGATGGTGGTGCACTCAGCGAGAACGATGATATCAAGCGTGGCATTCTGCGCGATTTTCCAACCAAATACCTGCACCAGAAAGGCTATTGGGTCCATACAGGATTTAACCTGAAATCGGTTACGCTTGATGGTAAGGAAGAAAACTACAGTACCCAATCACTCGAGAATGGAACCCGGGTGCAGATTGGTAATGCGGATTATCTTCTTCCCAAAGGGATTTATACCTATGTGCTGAAATACGAAACCAACCGTCAGCTGATTTTCCATCAGGATCGCGATGAACTCTACTGGAATGTAAATGGTAATGGCTGGGGCTTTCGGTTTGATACGGTTGCAGCTACCCTGGAATTCCCCGCGCAGGCTGAAATCGGCGCCCAGCAATGTTATACCGGACTGATGGGCTCCACAGAACAATACTGCAGTTTTACTAAACCAACCGGCAATACGATTCAATTTCAGACAACCCGCGGACTCCAACCCTACGAGGGACTCACCATCGCTGCTGATATCCAGAAGGGTGTTCTTATTCCTCCCGGTACGAGTGATGATATCCTGAATTTCATGCGTGCCAATTGGCTGGTTCCCCTGCTGCTGGCCGTGCTTTTTTTAGTCCCTTTGTTTTACTGGAATATCTGGCGAAAAAAAGGAAAAGACCCCGAGAAGAGTACCATCTTTCCGCAGTTTGAACCGCCTGCCGGTTTACGTCCCGCTGATGTAGGATATATCCACCAGCAGCACTATGGCTCGCATCTGTTTGTTGCCAGCCTGGTAGATGCCGCAGTTCAAAAACAACTGGAAATCGAAGTAAACAAAGGCAGTTCCTGGTTTGCTGGTACCGAATACAATTTTAATAATGTCAGGCATGTTGCCAGTCCCAGTGCCAGTGTGCTGATGCAACGATTCGGCTTGGATATTTCCGCACTCTATGGCATGCAATTAAAAGCAGGTATTTATAACAGCACACTGAGATCACTTTATACTTCCCTGGAAACCCAACTGAAGAATAAGTTCCAATTAGAAAAAGGGCACAACAAAAAAGAAGGTTATTTTTCTTTAAACCGAGGGGTTATTTTCTGGGGAGCTTTTCTGCTTTTCATTTGTTTCGGCGCCAGTATTGTGTTCCTGGTTCAGAACTTTACAGTGCCTCTTGGAATTTTTGCAGCCAGCAGCCTGGTACTATTGCTCATTATCCTGATCTTTTTTTACAGGATACTACCGGCATATACAATAGAAGGCCGAAAGATCGCCGACCATATTGAAGGGTTCAAAATGTATTTAGAACATACCGAACAAAGAATGTTCAATACCCTCGCTCCTCCTGAAAAAACATTGGATCTGTTTGAACGCTACCTACCCTATGCGATCGCCTTAAAAGTTGAAAACAAATGGGCGGAACAATTTGATTCGATTCTGAAAAAAGCACTGGAGCAGGGATATCAACCCAGTTATTTTCATGCCGGCAGAGGCTTTTCCCAAAACCTGCAATTTGCCGATCTGACCAGGGGCGTATCCTCCGGTTTATCCAGTACCATTTCTTCCTCATCCACCCCTCCTAGCAGCAGCGGTGGTGGCAGCAGAGGCGGAGGATCAAGTGGTGGTGGAGGCGGAGGTGGTGGAGGTGGAGGATGGTAATCCTTCCAACCATTAGCGCTGGCGACCTTTCTGCCGAAACGCTTTATAAGAGCCCTTCTTTGCGGGCTCTTTTTCAGTTTTGGGACCTGGTTTGGAAGCCGGTTTGGAACCTTTATTTTCCAACTTGCCCGATGCTCCGGATGTTTTCGGCTTTACTGAATCTTTAGTTTCAGGTGCGACTGTTTTTCCTCTTGCTACCCTCTCCGGTTTGATTCGTTTGATCTTCACCGGTAGTCCGGAAGAATCTTCAATGGCTGCCTGCAATTTCTCCAGTTCAACCGGACTCAGCATCCGCCATTTTCCTATAGCCAGGTTGCCAATGGTCAGGTGCATGAATCGTACCCTTCTCAGCGCTGTTACCTCATAGCCGAGGTATTCACACATACGCCGGATTTGTCGGTTAAGCCCCTGCGTTAGTATGATCGTAAATTGCTGTTTACCTGTTACCCGAACCTTACAGGGTAGTGTTACCGTATCAAGGATAGGTATGCCTTTCTCCATCTGGTCCACAAAACCCGGACCAATCGGCTTATTCACTCTTACCTGGTATTCTTTCTCGTGCGCATTGCCCGCACGCAGCACTTTGTTTACAATATCGCCATCATTGGTGAGCAGGATGAGTCCCTCTGAATCCTTATCCAGCCTGCCTATGGGAAACACCCGTTTGGGATAATTCAGAAAGGAAATAATATTACCCGCCACATGTTCTTCCGTGGTAGTAGTTATACCTACCGGTTTATTGAGCAGGATATATACCGGCTTCTCTTTTTGTTTGCGTGTAATCAAACTACCATCTACTTCTACTTCATCGCCTGGCTTTACCCGGTTTCCGGGTTTGGCCTTACGGCCATTCAACAACACTCTTCCTGCTACAATCAGGTCATCGGCTTCTCTCCTGGAGCAATAACCGGTATCACTGATGAACTTATTTATACTGATGGATTCTTCCAATGCCTTATTTTTTCTTTCCCTGTTTTTTATTTCCTGCTTTTTTAACTGCAGCCTTTCTTGCTCTCGCATCCCCGGTCTCTTCTCTCATGGCGGTTGCGATTACCCACTCATAATCCAGCTGGCGCTTCTCCAGGTTGGCAGCCACCACCCTGATTCGTACTTTATCCCCCATGCGGAAGGTCCGCCCCGATCTTCTGCCTGCCAGCATATAATCCGACTCCACATGCCGGAAATCATCATACTCCGACAAACTAGTGATACTTACCAATCCCTCACATTTATGCTCAACTGTTTCCACCCAGAACCCAAAGGAAGATACCCCGCTGATCACACCATCAAATTCATCTCCGAGAAAATTCATCAGGTATTCTACCTGCTTGTATTTGTTGGATGCCCTTTCTGAATCCATCGCGGCGCGCTCACGTTCACTGCAGTGTTTACACTTCTCTTCCATCTTCTTGTCTGGCAGGTATTGTTCATCCAGCACCTGCTGCAATACGCGATGCACCAGTACATCCGGGTAACGGCGAATAGGAGAAGTGAAATGTGCATAGTACTCAAATCCCAATCCGTAGTGGCCAATATTTTTGGTTGTATATACCGCTTTCGCCATGGTACGGATACCTAATTGCTCCAGCACATGCTGCTCGGGTTTGCCCTGCACATCCTGTAACAACTGGTTAAAGGATGCTGCAATCTGCTCCGGTGATTTTGTCTGAAACGTATGTCCGAATTTGCGCGCGAAAGCTGCAAAGGGCGTAAGCTTTTCCTCATCCGGCTGATCATGCACCCGGTAAGGAAAGGGCAATGGCTTTTTATTGACTTCTATCTTGCTGATGAATTCTGCCACAGTCCGGTTTGCCAGCAACATAAACTCTTCAATCAACTGATGCGCTTCCTTGCTCTCCTTGATCATGATGCCAATCGGCTTGCGATTCTCATCCAGCTTGAAGCGAACTTCCTGGGAGGAGAAATTGATCGCGCCTTTTTTAAAACGCTGTTTGCGCATGCGCTGCGCGAATTTATTCAGCAGCAGAATTTCCTCTTTGTACAACCCATCTTCATTCTCGATGATCTCCTGCACCTCTTCATAAGTAAACCGATGATCAGAATGGGTCACTGTTCTGCCCAACCAGCTCTCTTTTACATCCCCTCTTGCATTGATCAGGAAAACAGCCGAAAAGGTGAACTTGTCTTCATGCGGCCGCAGGGAACAAAGTTCATTGGATATCTTTTCCGGTAACATGGGATTCACCCGGTCGGGTAAATACACCGAAGTTGCGCGCAGATAAGCTTCCTTATCCAACTCGGTATCTGGCTCTACATAATAACTCACATCCGCGATATGCACCCCGATCTCATATCCTCCTTTCACTGATTGTATCGATAAAGCATCATCAAAATCCTTTGCATCCATAGGATCTATCGTAAAGGTCAGCACCTCCCGCATATCCTTGCGCTTTGCAATCTCCTTTGCATCCAGTGTTTCCGGTATACGGGCTGTTTCCTCCAGCACATCCTCCGGGAATGAAAGTGGAAATCCATTTTCCAACAGGATTTCTTTCATCGCCGTATCATTCGCCGCCTCTTCTTTCAGTACTTCCATCACTTCCCCAACCGGCTTCTTGTTGTTCGACCATTCCACAATTTTCACTACTGCCCGCGCGCCATTCTCAGCCCCATGCAGTTTATCCAGCGGGATATAAATATCCGGCATGGGTTTGTCTGTTTCCGGAATGAAAAATGCAAAACTTTTACTTAGCTCTATCTTACCCAGGAAGGATTGCTGCTTGCGCTCCACCACTTCTGTAATCATTCCCTGCAGGCGTCCGCCACCCCTTCCGGAGGAACGCATCACCTGCACTTTTACTTTATCTCCATGTAAGGCGGTATTGAAGTCATTCGGCTTTACCAGTATATCCTGTTCCAGACCCTCAATGATCACAAATCCCATCCCACTTCGGGTTATATCAAGTCTGCCTACCGGCAATTCAGGACCAGTTCCTTTTGCCTTATTTTTCTTTGAAGAAGATTTCTTTTTACTCATTTTTTCATAGTTAAGCAGAAGGAGAATACTGTTTACTAAATGTACCGATTATCGTGCGAACCCGGTCTCCTGCATCAAATAAAAATGTCATTTCGATGGGTAACACATAAATCGGCCAGTCCCTCAGTTCCTGCTGGAATTTAATTAAGCGAACCGCATCCTTTTCAGTGGTCAGGATCAATTTCTGCCCCCCTCCCAACTGGTTGAATTTTCGCTGGATCTCTTTTATATCGTCAATGGTGAAAATATGGTGATCACTATAGGCCAGTTGCTCATAACTGCTCACCTGGTTGGCCAGATAACGTTTGAGTGGCTTCGGATTCGCGATCCCTGTTACCAGCAATACTTCCATTTCAGCACCTAATACTGTTTCCTGTCTTTCCACCAACTGGTAGGGTTTGCCATAGGTGATGCCCGCAAAAAACACCTGCTGATGAGGAGCCGGATTCAATTCCTGCCGGATCTGTTCTGCATCTTCCAAACTTAAATTCAACGGACATTTAGTAACCACAATTATATCCGCCCTGGCGGCACTTCGCTTTTCATCTCTCAGATCTCCGGTTGGCAGGTACCAGTCACGCGTGTATAAATTGCTGTAATCTGTTAACACAATATTCAAGCCCGCCTCAATCGCCCGATGCTGAAATGCATCATCCAGCACAATCAGTTTGGTATCCGGACGATCATGCAGCAACAAGGGTACTGCCACTACCCGTTCTTCTCCAACCGCTACTGAAACATCCGGAAACTTCAGGTGAAACTGCATGGGTTCATCCCCAATTTCCAATGCAGTGGTGGTTTCATTGGCCAGTGCATAGCCCCTGGTTTTACGCTTATACCCCCTGCTCAGAGTTGCGAGTTGCAGTTCTTTTTCAAACTGTCTCAGTATCCATTCCACCATAGGCGATTTACCGGTTCCGCCTGCAGCAATATTGCCCACGCATACAATGGGAATATTAAACTTTGCAGCTTTCAGGATATTTGCATCATAAAGTTTATTTCGTACAAAAATGGCCAGCCAGTAAACCAGTGAAAACGGAAACAACAAGATCCGCAGGGGCTTCAGCAAGGGAAAATTAAAATTCATAAAATGCATCCGGGGTTAAACAGCCATTCAGAGGCAGGTCGTAATCATCCCGTTCCGGTATCTCCTCTACCGGTTCAAAATAACTAATTCCCAGGGTATAACAATCAGTTCTTACCTGTGACAGGTAGCGATCGTAAAAGCCTTTTCCATATCCCAGGCGGTACCCTTTTTTATCCACCGCCAGCAAGGGCACCAATACCAGGTCCAGTTCAATCGGCGCTATTACCTCCCCGGTTTTCGGCTCTGCAATTCCATATTGATTTTTCACATAATCGGTGTCCATGTCTACCAGCCTCGCTTCCATAGTGGAGGCTTTGGCATTGATAACAGGGTAGCATAACCGCAGTTCCGGAATCCGGAACTCCATGAAATCTGTCAGCAAAAAAGTATTGGGTTCTGCTCTTTCTCTTAGCGGCCAATAAGACAAAACTGTTTGCAGCTGATCTGGCCAATACCATTGCTGAAAAAGGATCAGGATCAGATCATCGAGGCGACTCCTCTCCTGTTCCGCCAGCGCCAAGCGGCGTTTCAGGAATTCGGCTCTCAGGGCTGCTTTGGTCATAATTACCGATTGATGAAAAAAGAGAATACAGTTGTCCCGTAATTACGCTCCTGCACAAACCATTCATATCCCTGGTAGTTATTACGGGGCGTGTGTTCCAGCACAAACATTCCTCCGGGTTTGAGCAATTGTTTCTCCACCATTTTTTTGGGCAGCTCATCAATAGTGGTGAGGGCATAAGGCGGACCAGCAAATATAAAATCATACTGATCCGTGCAACTTTCCATATACTTGAACACATCCATGCGAACTACCCGGATGGTTTCTGTTAGTCCCAACTGCTCCACTGTTTTGGAGATAAACGCATGCATTGCAGGATCCTTCTCCACGATCACCTGTTCCGCAGCACCCCTCGAAGCCAGCTCATAACTGATGCTGCCGGTACCGCCAAACAGATCCAGTGTTTTGGCTCCTTCAAACTCAATATTGTTCTGTAGTATATTGAAGAGTCCTTCTTTCGCGATATCTGTAGTAGGCCGGGTATACGGCATGTTGGCAGGCGGACTAATTTTTCGTCCCCCGAATTTTCCACTTATGATACGCATACGGCTGCCTGAATTAGGGGAGTGAAAAAATGAGGCTGCATTCCCTGCAACTGGCGTTCGTTTAATTGAAGCGTTTCCGGTTGCACATCCAGTTTCAGATTGCCGAGGTATTTGTACAGATCCAAATAAAGTGCACTTGAGGTATCCATCCAGCCCGACCAAATAACCGGTGTTGTTTCAGGCGATAATCCTGCTTGCTGCAGCAGCGACAACACCAGGTAACTTACATCATCCGGAGAGTGATATTCAAACTGCTGAAAGAACTTCCATCCCCCCTGATGCAGAGCAGCATAAATAAGATGCTGATCGATTACCAGGTAAAGAATGCCTGTTTCAGGATGCTGCAACTGATTCAATTGCTGCATCCAGCAGGTCAGTTGATGCCGGTGTGTGCTATTGGGATGCGCAGCCGCCAATGTTGAATAAACGGTGGCGGATAACCGAAAAACGGTATAATGAGATGCATCTGCATGAAAATCGGTTAGCGTGGTGCCTTTGAACAGATCCCCAAACTGGCAATCCAGCCATTCCTTGCCATTATCATTTCCATACAATGCGGCTGGTATCAAAACTGCCTGGGGAGATTGATAGATGAAATCCACCTGCTGCCATTGCCTTAACCAGTCTTTCTTTTCTGCAATCCAGTCTGCCAGTGCAGCATCCATCGCTTCGGCTCCTTCATCAAACTGTATCACTTCCAGCAGGAGCGGCTGGTGGTTTGCAGTATAACCAAACAGGCGAAAACCCGTTTCTGTCTGCTGAACCAGCAATCGCTTATCCGTCACCGCTTCAGGGCCTTCTAATTCAATACTATAGTTGGTTGTATATGACATAACCTATGCTGCAATAATACGCCTTTATGGGGTCAGGCACTTAATTTCTGCAGCAGTTTTTTGCCCTCCTCCTTGATACGCTGATCATCTTCCATCTTGGCGGGAAGGTATTGCAGTTTCTTCAGCATTTCAATTGCCCTGGTGCGTTGATCCAGCTGATCATAGGTGCGCGCCAGTTCCAGGTAGTTGAGAATAAAGGAAGGATTTAATGATAAACTTTTTTCATACGCTTTGGCAGAGAGTTCAAAACTGGCATCCGGAAAGGCTCCATAAAATAATTTCACAGCGCCTCTTTTGAAACTTCCCAGGTTGGATATCTCATAATACCACCTGCCCAATACATGATAAGGCCTGAAATCCGTTGGATTGAGCTGTATCCCACGGTCCGCATGATATTTGATTTTCTTAACCGACTCCACGAGTTCTTTTCCTGAACTCATCAGAGCCACCCTGCCCAGGGATACCGACATCGCAAAATGAGCGTCTGCTGATTGCGGATACAACTGCAAGGCTTTGGAGGCATATTGATAGGCAGTTCTGTAATAGCGGTTTCGCTGCTCTTTATCGTGCAGGCGATTCCCCAGCCTGTCAGCCAGTATACTGGCTTTATAGAGGGCCGTATGATTGTTGGGCTGCAATTCCAGCACTTTCAGGTATTGCTGATAGGCTGCCTGGTCTTTCAGGCCAGCTTCGAGTTCTTCACCTTTTTGAAGCAACTGCTTCACATCCTGCGACCAGCCGGTTAAAAGCAAACAACAGGTACAACAAAAGAGTAACAGGATTTTCTTCATGTCAGTCAAAAATACGATCAATACTGATTCCTACTTTCCCATTGAAACGCTGGATGGGTGCATTTAGTTTATGAATGCTGATCGTGATCCGGGTAACATTGCTGAACCGGTGGTGAATCTTGCCAATGATGGAGTCTGCAATCTCTTCCAGCAAAGGCGTAGGTACGGCCATTCTTGCTTTTACAATTTCATACACTTCTTCGTAATTCACGAGGTGTTTGAGACTGTCGTACTTGTCTTTTTTTACATGGTATTCCACATCCAGGTTCACTTCAAAATCATTCCCGATTTTTTCTTCGCCCGGATACAATCCATGGAAGCCATGAAAAATTAACTGATGAAGATGAACGGTTACCATAAAAAGAAATTTGGCGGCTTTACAGGCCGCCAAATTATTGATTCCGGCATAGACTGCCGTATTAAATTTTTAAACGATACCAGTTGCAGACAGAAAACGCTCCGCATCCAGGGCTGCCATACAGCCACTACCCGCCGCCGTTACAGCCTGTCGATAGATCTTATCCTGCACGTCGCCCGCCGCGAATACCCCTTCCACATTGGTTTTGGAGGTTCCCGGCACTGTTTTGATATAACCGGCTTCATCCATATCCAGCCATCCTTTGAAAATGTCTGAATTGGGCTGGTGACCGATCGCTACAAAGAAACCTCCTACCGGGATTTCTGTCTTTTCTCCGGTGAGGTTATTCTTAATTCGTACACCTTCTACTTTTTTATCACCCAGGATCTCATCTGTTTCACTGTTCCAGTAAATGGTAATATTGGGAGTTGCCTTTACGCGATCCTGCATCACTTTAGATGCCTTCATACCATCTTCCCCTTTGCGCACGATCATATGCACCCGCGTAGCCAGTTTGGAGAGATAGATCGCTTCCTCACAGGCAGTATCACCCGCACCTACGATGGCCACTTCTCTTCCTTTGAAGAAGAAGCCATCACATACCGCGCAGGCACTTACTCCAAACCCATTGAGGCGCTGCTCACTTTCAATACCCAGCCATTTGGCCGATGCACCGGTTGCAATAATCACTGAATCTGCAGTGATAGTTTTCTCTTCATCTATTACCACACTGAAGGGGCGCTTTGAAAAATCCACGCTGGTTGCCAATCCATAACGGATATCAGCTCCCATGCGCTTGGCCTGCTTTTCAAAATCCACCATCATTTCCGGTCCCTGCACGCCCTCGGCATAACCGGGATAGTTTTCCACTTCTGTGGTGATGGTTAACTGTCCGCCTGGCTGAATTCCCTGGTACAATACCGGTTTCAGTGCAGCACGGGAAGCATATATAGCGGCTGTGTATCCAGCGGGACCAGAGCCTATGATTAAACAGTGTACGTGTTCGTTTGCTTGATTGTCCATACGGTTGAAAAATTTACGGCCTGCAAAAATAGGGGCAAATATGTTAAATCAGTGTGAGGGAAATCACCTGGGGATAACGAGTGTATCAAACTGTACTGAGTAGCCCCCAAAATAACCCAGGGCACCGCCACTGATATTGCTTAATACCTTGGTGGGGTTCCCAAATGGGCTGCCAATAGATCCATAATTGTACTCCATGGTACGCCAGAAATCATAGTTGGCTTTATCAATATTGGTGAATTTCAGAATAACCGTATCTCCTTTATCAAAGAAGGAATAGGTTTCGAAATCAATTTCTTCATTGCGGTTGATTCCCTGCTCTACCTGGATATCATAACTACTGCCATCCACGATCTGGTCATCAAATACCGAGTTGAATCCCGGATTAAAAGGGCCGCCATTGGTAGAAGTGAAAAACCGGATATAGTTTCCGAATCCCGGAGGATCTGTTACCCTGGCCCATAAAACTACTTTATTGGTGTCCGGGTTATTTTCTGAGGGCCTCCACCAAATCGAATCCACTGTTTTGGCATGTACTGGTATCGTGGTGGTGGCAGTATAGGTTTTACCATCTACTTCAATCTCAAGTCGGTAAGAAGTTCCTTCCACACCCGGGAAAGCAGTTGCCAGGTTGGATGAATCAATGGAATAGTAAATGATGGTACCGGCCGGCGTTGGTATGCTGTATTCCTTCAGTTGATGTGTTCTGGATCCATTAGAGATACGCACAATGGCATTTCGCACAAATGAGCCCGTCAGGATTTCAGGATTGATCTCACTGAAAAAATCAAGGCTGCGGGATAAAAACACAAGTGGCGCCTGCCTGGCTTCAATGGTAGCTTCAACCACCAGTTTGGGCTCCTGTTTATCCAGGTCGAAATCAACCGACCGTTCACAGGCTACCAGGGTGGTAAGAAAGATAAGGGTTAACAAAAGGATGCGCATATGCGATATAACAAGAAGCTTCGGAAAAGGTTAAAAACAAAGGCCATCTCCTTTGAAAGAGATGGCCCGTAGTTATCTTGAAACCGGGATATTATCCCAGGTATGCTTTCAATGCATTGCTGTAGCGGGCCTTCTGCAGGCGCTTAATCGCTCTTTCCTTGATCTGGCGGATACGCTCTTTGGTAAGATCGTATTTCTGACCAATCTGCTCAATAGTTACACCATTTTCGCCATCCAGTCCGAAATAAGCATTTACGATTTCTGCTTCGCGGGGACTCAGTGATTTCAATACGCGACGGATTTCATTGCGCAGTGAATCCTGCATAACGTCTTCATCAGTATCATCACTTCCTTCCAGCAAATCACCCATGGCTACATCTTCCGCTTCGTGAACAGGTGCATCAAGAGAAGTGTGACGGGTATTGCTCTGGAAAATATTGTTGATTTCAGTTTCGCTCATCTCCAGGATCTCAGCCAGCTCTTCAGTTGAAGGCTCGCGCTCATGCTCCTGTTCGAAAGCCATGTAAGCTTTGTTCGCTTTGTTATAGGTTCCGATTTTATTCTGGGGCAGACGAACCAGACGTCCCTGCTCAGCCAAAGCCTGGAGAATAGACTGACGAATCCACCATACAGCGTAAGAAATGAATTTAAAACCTTTGGTTTCATCGAAACGCTGTGCAGCTTTGATCAAACCGAGGTTTCCTTCATTGATGAGGTCACTCAGGGACAAACCCTGGTGCTGATATTGCTTGGCCACAGATACTACGAAACGCAAGTTGGCCTGAACGAGTTTGTCCAGCGCTCTCTGATCTCCCATCTTAATACGCTGCGCAAGAGTAGTTTCCTCTTCCGGCGTAATCATGGAGATTTTAGAGATTTCCTGTAAATACTTTTCTACCGCCTGGGAGTCCCGGTTGGTAATCTGTGTAGCAATTTTTAGCTGCCTCATGCCTGTCTATTAATTTAGTGAATAACGCTCGTAAGACGCTTACGGTTCGCCGATCGTTGTCGAGGTGTACGTTAAAGATAGGCGAAAATGGTCCAGAACTGTCTGCAAAGTTAAGTTTTGCCTTCCAGATCTCATAGCTTTTGTGGATAATTATCTGCTTATCAAGGCTAAAGCATGACTTATAGCGCCTTGAAATGCAGGCTGGGCCTACCGAAAACGGTTGCGTAACCGAAATTAATAGGTTACGATACTGCCATCCGGACTGTGCAGAACTAATTCTTTCTTTTCGGATGCTTCTACTCTGCCCACGATTTTACCTTCCAGGCCAAGGGCTGCTCCTGCTGCCAGGAGTTGGTCCGCCGCTTTTTCAGTGGTAAAGACTTCCAGGCGATGCCCCATATTAAATACCTGGTACATCTCCCGCCAATCGCTACCCGAAGCAGCTTTCAGCAGGTCAAATACAACCGGTGGCGCAAACAGATTATCCTTGATGATTTTGAAGGGAGCCGGCAGGTATTTCATACACTTGGTCTGTCCTCCTCCACTGCAATGCACCAATCCGTGTATATCGCTGAAATACTCATCCAGCAAGACTTTCATGAGAGGTGCATAGGTGCGGGTCGGACTCAACAGCAGATGCCCGATATCGGTAGTAGGGAAGCCCGGCACCTCAATGGAATCCGTCAGCCGGTGTGGCCCGATATACACAACTTCATCGTTCAGGTTGGTATCAAAGGATTCCGGGAAATTGCGGGCATAGTCTTTATGCAGGGCATCATGCCGGGCACTGGTCAGTCCATTGCTTCCAATACCACTGTTATAGGCCGTTTCATAGTTAGCCTGGCCGGCGCTTGAAAATCCTACAATCACATCCCCTGCCTGAATCAAATCATTGGTAACCAGCTTGTTTTTGGGCCAGCGTGCAGTCATGGTACCATTTACCGCGATGGATCTCACCACATCACCAACATCTGCGGTTTCCCCACCCAGGTAATGAATATTGACCCCATAGGTCTTCATCTGGTCAAAGAATTCCTGGGTTCCGGAGATGATGGCTTCCAGCACTTCCCCCGGAATCAAGCCTTTATTGCGATCAATGGTGGAGGAAAACAATAGGTTATCATGAATACCCACACAGAGCAGGTCGTCTATATTCATTACGATGGCATCCTGCGCAATGCCTTTCCACACTTCCAGGTTGCCGGTTTGTTTCCAATACAGGTAAGCCAGGATACTTTTGGTACCGGCCCCATCTGCGTGCATCAGGTTCACCCAGTCGGCATCATTTCCTAAATAATCCGGATATATTTTACAAAATGCATGGGGATACAGACCCTGGTCCAGTTTTTCGGTTGCTTTGTGAACTTCTTCCTTCTGTGCAGATACTCCCCTTTTTGAATACAGACTCATGATTGGTTATTCGAACCGCGAAGATAGTGAAACGTGAGACGTCTCACGTCTCACGTCTGACGTTTCACTATCTTCGCGCCTCCTATGCAGGTACACCGCAACATAGAACAACTACCCTCCTTCCGGAATGCCATTCTCACCATTGGTACTTTTGATGGTGTGCACCTGGGACATGGTTCCATCATTGCGCAAATGAAAAGCCTGGCCAAGGAAGTGACTGGCGAAACAGTTATCCTGACCTTTCACCCTCACCCAAGGCGCATTGTAGGTAAGGAGCCGCAGGCAGTTTTGTTGCTGAATACCCTGCCTGAAAAAATCAGGCTACTGGAAGAAGCCGGGATTGATCACCTGGTGGTTATTCCCTTCACCCCTGAATTTGCCATTCAGCCTCCCAGGGCTTACGTGGAAGATTTTCTCATACGCTATTTCAAACCGCATACGGTCATTATAGGATACGATCATCGCTTTGGCCATAACCGCGAAGGCGATTTCAAATTGCTGGAAACCTATGCCCAAAACCAGGCATTCGGACTGGTTGAGATCCCCGGTAAACTGCTGGAAGCTTCTACCATCAGCTCCACCCGCATCCGCCAGGCCCTGCTTCAGGGCGATGTACACCTGGCATCCAACCTGCTGGGTTATGATTATTTCTTTGAAGGAATGGTAGTAAAAGGTAACCAGTTGGGTCGAACCCTGGGATATCCTACCGCTAACTTACAGTTGACCGACAATGAAAAACTGATTCCGGCGAATGGGGTGTATGCAGTCACCGTGCGGTTATCCGGTCCTGTTAGTAACGGTGAAGCACAACTGAAAGGCATGATGAATATAGGGGTGCGACCTACCGTGGATGGCTTAAGCCGCGTGATTGAGGTAAACATTTTTGACTTTGACGCCGACATATATGGTCAAACCATCCAGGTTACCCTCAAGCACTGGTTACGTGCTGAACAAAAGTTCAGCGGACTGGAAGCCTTGAAAGAGCAACTGGCCAGGGATAAAGCCACCAGCGTGGGGCTCCTGAACAGCCTGTAATTACTGCATGATCTTAACCAGCAATTCCTTCATCAACGCACTGTCGGAAGTACCTCCATCATTTATACCAATCGAACGCAGGTTGTATTCATGTAAAAGCAGCAGGATTTTTTCTACCCCTTCATAACCGTAGCGCTGGGAACACTGAATATAATCTTTCACGAAAAAAGGGGAAGTACCAATAGTAGAGGCGATCAGCTTTTCGTCGTTACTTCGCGCGCCAAAAATCATGAATACTTTACTGAAATAATTATAAAGAGCAGGCAGGATCATCTGAATCGGTCCCGCTTTGGGATTGCTTTCAAAGTATTGAACAATCCGGATGGCCTTGGGCAGATCTTTACGCGCGATGGCATCCTGCAGCTCAAACACATTGAACTCCTTGCTCACTCCAATGAACCGTTCAATATCATCTTCGGTGATGGTGGTTCGTCCGCCCAGGTTGATCAGTAATTTATCAATCTCGTTTTCGATCCGGCTGAGATCATTGCCGATATGATCCACTAATAATAAGCAGGCTTTTTGCTGAATGGAATAGCCCTTCGACTGAACCAGTTTTTCCGCCCAGGCCGGCAACTGGTTTTCATACATCTTTTTGGTTTGTACGAAAACTGTTTTTTCTTTCAGCAGTTTGGCAAGTTTGCTTCTGCCATCTATCTTTTTTTCTTTGTGTGCCACTACCAGGATCGTAGAAGCAAGCGGATTGGCTATATAGTTTTCCAGTTTATCCAGGTCTTTCATTTGCTGTGCTTCTTTTAAAAGCACTACCTGCTTTTCAGAAAACATGGGATACCGCATGCAGGCATTGATCACATCCGCCCAGTTGGCTTCACGCCCGTAAAAAATGGAAAGATTGAAACTTGCTTCCGATTCGGTGAGTATTTGGTGCTCTGCAACCTGCACCACTTTGTCAATATAGTAGTCTTCCTCTCCTTCCAGCCAGTAAACCGGCTGGTATTGTTTTTTCTTCCAGTTCTCCAGAATTTTTTCTACCGACATGCTTTTTTATTCAGGATTGCAATAATAATTGAAAGCTGGGAAAAAAATCGGAAATTCGCGCAGCGCCTGCATTCTACCCTTCCTGGAGACTACTCCGTTTACCCTCTTTTATTTTTTTGGCACGGTTTTCGAAATGCCTTCCATATCAAACACCAAAAACCTTTTTAACCCGGTTACAGAACCAATTTAAAAACTGAAAAACAATACATAATGAGCACATCAAACTATCCTTCAGCCACCCCTACACAAGAACCTAAAAAAGATTATAAAGGGTTGATCATTGCCCTCCTGGCAGCAGGTCTGTTGGGAACCTGGGGTTATTTGTTATGGAACAATAACAAGAACGAACAAACCATTCAGCAGAAAGAAGCAACCATTGCTCAGGTAACAGATGAAAAAACCGAGCTGCAGCGCAACTTTGATGCTTCTCTGGCGCGTCTGGATTCCGTTACCGGTTACAACAATCAACTGGAAGGAAAACTGAACGACAGAAACAGCGAAATTTCTAAACTGAAAAAAGAAATCCGCAGCATTCTGAATAAGAGCAATGCAACTGCTTCTGAACTGAAAAGAGCAAAAACCCTGATCGCAGAAATGAACGAAAAGGTTGCTAACCTGGAGCAGGAAGTTGCCCGTCTGACTGCTGAGAACACTCAGTTGAACACTGATCTCGGTACAGAAAGACAAAAAACAACTCAGCTAACCAGCGATCTGGCAACTACCACTTCTGCCAAGCAGGAACTGGAAAAAACAGTTGACATCGCTTCTACCCTGAATGCTTATAACATTGCAATCACTCCGATCAATGAAAAGAACAGTGGTAAAGAAAAAGTTACTTCTACTGCAAAGCGTGTTGATAAACTGGTTATTTCCTTCGATGTTGATAACCGCATCGCACCAGCAGGTACTGCTGAGGTATATGTAGTGGTTGTAGGTCCTGATGGCAAGCCTGTTTCTCAGGAGAGCCTGGGTTCCGGTTCATTCACTACCCGTGAAGAAGGTGAAAAGCCGTTCACTGCTAAAGTTCCTGTAAAGATCGAAACTGGTAAGAAAACTCCAGTTGAGTTTGCCTGGAAATCTTCTAACGACTTCCAGCGTGGTAACTACAAAATTGAAATCTACCACAATGGTTTCAAGATTGGTGAAGGAACCCGCGAACTGAAGAAAGGTGGCCTGTTCGGTTAATCTTAGAAAGCAAGTAGCATCCTCATAAGTATAATGTGTGAAAGGCCGTCTCAAGTGAGACGGCCTTTTTTATGGAGGATGGAGAAAAGGAAGGATGGAAGAGGGAACGAAGGCATGGATGCCTGGATAGAAAACCATAACCGAACCCCACCGGAACAGTAATAAAATAGTTCCAGAGTGCTTAACGGACGCTTCACTGACGATTCACTGACGATTGAAGAGTAATCAAACAACAGTATTATAACGGTCCCGAATGACTGAATGGACAGAGAAAAGTGACCGAATGGTTGGTGAAAATCTGCCGAACGGCATAAATAAAAAAAGAAGCCATCCTGGAAAGGACAGCTTCGATGATTAACACACATAAGAAAGATCCAATGGTTATTGCTATTTGACTAGTTTTAGTTTGGCTGATAGCCTGTTTTCATTCGAAATTACTTCCACTATATAAAAACCTGATGGTAGAGACCCAGGCAGTTGTAATTGTTTAATCAGCGTACCAGTAACTACCACTCTTTCCGTATAAACAGGTCTTCCTACATTATCTCTAACAATAAGTTGGACCTGTTGGGACTTTTGATTCGCCAACACTATTTTAAGATTAAATAATCCTCTGCTTGGGTTGGGGAATATGCTTAGTTGATCCTCCGACGAAAGTTCACTGGCTGCCTCAGCAGACAAACTTGCTCCAGTAATCTCTCCACCTGCTAAAGAAGTTATACCAGTGGTACTAAAGGTTTGTTGTGCACTGTATGAAGTCCAGTTTTTACCACACCTTGCCCGGATATTCCATACATAGTTACGGTTGGATTCAAGTGCCTGCAACGTAACAGATCTATTGCTACCATTAATAGTCAGCTCTGTCCATTTGCCGCCAGGCTTGTTCGGCCTATATCTTATTTGCCAAGAGGTTGGTGTAACAGATGCAGTCCAGTTGAGCTGAGCACTGTTCCAGGTAATATTGTTGCTACTCAAATTGGTCGCGTTTCCGCAAGGTGTGCAAGAACTTTCATCAACCTGATTATTACAATTATCATCAATGCCGTTACCACAGGCTTCCACTGCTCGGGGGTTTACTTCTGCATTATTGTCATTACAATCACCGGAACTACTAATTAATTCAGAGGCCAGTTTATAGCCTGCCGGACGTTCGCAACCAACTGAAATCAGATTACCAGGACTATACCCATCATTGTCAAGATCTGCAAACCAAACCGTATTGGGATTAATGTCAACACGGCTATCATCACAATCTGTATTATCATTTACATATCCTGCTGGTGGCTGGTTTCCACAAATCTCAATCGGACTATCCGGGCTTCCAAAACCATCTCCGTCAAAATCTTTAAAGAAGGTAGTAGTATAAACAAGAATGCTAACCGTTGCAGTAGCGGAAGCTGTTTTACCCTCTGTATCCTCGATAGTTAGGGTTACTGTATTGGTGCCTACATTTTCACAAGTGAAGGTAGTTTTATCCAGCCTATAGGTAAGTGGTCCGCAGGTTCCGGTGCTACCATTATCAAGTTGCTCCGGGTTAATGGTAATTGTACCATCCGGGCTAAGTTGAACCGTGATATTTTGCGTAATAATCGTGAGTTTACAAATCCCTTCATCCGCAACCCCATCACAATTATTGTCGATGTCATCTGCCAATTCAGGAGCGCCTGGGAAGACAGTAGCATTGTTGTCATCACAATCTCCGGGCTGTTGGTTGGTTAAAACCACGGTGCCTGGCTCAAAAAAGATTCTGCATCCTTTCGATGGTTCGCCGGTATAAAAACCATCCCCATCCTTATCAATAACCCAAAATGTTTCTGGAGTAATATTCGGATCTGAGTCATTGCAATCAGTTCCCTTTGAATTATTGATATAATTCCTTCCATCCTGGGGCGGTTCGCAATTAGGCAATGCATAATATTGAGCCTGCCCATATCCATCCCCATCCTGATCTAACACCCAAAGGGTTTCAGGATTAATTGAGGCATCGTTATCATTGCAATCTTTAATAGACAACAATTCAGTTTCGAGAAAATATCCTTCCGGTCGGGTTGCCTGCGTAAGTACAATTCCACCAACTTCTGGACCCACACCATGTTTATCCCCATCCGCGTCTTTATACCAGCGTAAACCATTGGTAATGGTAGGATCCGAATCATCAAGATCTACTCCTAAGGATTCTCTTACGGAAATGTAACCTTGCGGACGTGTACATTGAACTGTAGGAATCTCGCCACTGCGTGTATAGCCATCACCATCTAAATCCTGAACCCATTCCGAATTTGGGTTTTCTAACGGATCATTATCATCGCAGTCTGGAAAAAATTCACCATCAATAAAGCCAGATTTGTATCCTGCAGGTGGATTGCAACTCAGGATTCTTGTCCCATCAGTAAATCCATCATTATCAGCATCCTTATACCAGAATGTTTCACCCTTAACAGAAGAACTAAAATCATTACAATCTATTCCAAGTGTTGTTAATGAGAATCCCGGTTCTAAGATAGCAAAACCATAACAACCAGTGATGGTACGTTGCGGGTTATGATAGCCATCCCCATCTACATCTTCATATATAGTTAGTGTCCTCCAAACAGTTGCATCGGTATCATCGCAATCCGTATTATTGGTTGAATATCCGGGACTGTTGGTAAGTTCACAAGCGAATGTGGGGTTAATTGCGGGACCCGAACCAAACCCATCCCTATCCTTGTCTTCATATAGAACTGATGTACCTTTTTCGACTTTTACTATAAACTCGCATTCATAGATACCAACACCACCAGAACTTAAAAAAGTATTGTACTCAATTCGCCAGACATTTTTAGTATTTCCTAAAGGAAATTGAGATCCTGAGGGCAATCCGGAAACTAACCGGCTGCTCAAAATGGTAACATTAATATTGTCAATAAAATTGGTGTTGGGGGCACTGTAGGTTACAATAGCAGACTCACCGCAGGTAGAAGCCCTGATGGTATCAGGAGGACATTCCACCTTTATTTGTGCAGTTGAGGTTATTGCCATGCAAAGATTGAACAGCAATAATAGAGCAAGGAAAATTCGCTTCATTGTTTTGGTTTATGGTATAAAATGAGGTTAAGGCCTCCAATAGGACACAAAAACGGAAAGTCACAGGCAAGGGGATTTCTATACAAATCGATTTCTGAGCGATCAATTGAAGTGAAAAAACCAATACCGGGTGATTGGCCTTGTATATTCCTAAAGTAATTCCTGCTGACTCTAATCTGGGGAAAATGGGTAGGACAATCGCCTGACGAACACCTGACAAAAACCTGACAGGCTTACAAACAATTGAAAACGAATAAATTAACTCTGATGAATAGAAGCCTATATAGCTGCAACATAGGCTTCCATATTCACTTCCCTGGTGATATTTAAGCGTTGGCGAAGGCGCTGGCGGGTTTTATGTACACTATCAGCAGAGATTCCTAACATGGATGCCATTTGTTTGGTGGTTAATTGCAACCGGATTAAAGCAGCCAGCCTTTGTTCAGCTAGCGTAATATCGGGAACCTGTTCCTTTAGTCGGGCAAAGAAACTGGGATAAATTGTTTGGAACAAAGACTTAAACCGGTACCATTCTTCTTCTGTCAAAATGGTCTGCCGGGTCAGTTCGGCAATTAATGCCTGCTGGTCTTCCGTGTTAGTCTTATGAAGGATTTGTTCTTCCAGCTTTTCAATCAGATTGGTTTTCTCTGTTACTTTTTGGGTAATGATGGACAATTGTTGCCTTGCCGACTCCATTTCTGTTTCCATCGATTTTTTATCCCGTTCCATTTGTTCCAGTTTCAACCGGTTTTGCAACTGGTGCCGGTTAAATAATAGCAAACCAATGAAACCAAGCAGAATCAGCATTATAATCAGAATATTGCGTTGCAACTCCTTATTTTCTTTTTCCCGCTGAAGGGCAATCACCTGGTACCTGTTTTTTTCATCATTGGCCCTTATTTTGGCAACTTTCATACTGCTCAAAGCGATTACCCGGTCCAGTGAGTCTTTCAGGTATTCGTATTTTTTATTGTAATGCAGGGCACTATCGTATCTTCCGATTGCTTTATGTATCTCGTAAGCAGTATAATAGGCATTTCTTTCGTAAAATGGATGTTTATCAACAGATAACATTATGAAGACTTCCCGGATATAGTCCAACGCTTTCTTTTGATTACCAAAGACTAGCTGTATTTCGGCTGCCCGTTGAAGAGAATTGGCGGCGTTGTGTAACAATTTCTCCTTTTTACTGATTGAATAATCAAACAATAATAAATCCAGCGCCTTATTATACTGTTTTAATTTATAATAAACCTCACCTATATTACCACTCAAAATCCCAATCCAAACATCGTAATTCAATGCTTTTGCAAGCTCAATTGCCTTATTATAATATAGAAATGCTGAATCGTACTGTTCTAACTGATGAAATCCCAGCGCAGCTGTATTATAGGCCCACATGAATCGGGTGGAATCCAATTTCACTAACCAGCTTTTTGAAAAATCAACCGACTTAAGGGAGTAAAAAATACTTTCCTGGTATTCCTTTATCTTATACAACAACTCTCCCAATACCAGGTAATGTATCGATTTACTTTGCCGATTCAGTTTTTCATTTCTTTCTAACCCATTTATAAGATACATCATCGCGACCTCGAACTCCTGGAGCAGATGGGCAATTTCCCCATAATTAAAACTGATATCAGCTATTAAATAATCGTCTTCAGAAGCATAGGCTTGCTGGATAGCTTCATCCAGCCATTGAAAGATTTTACTACTCGCTATTTTTTTTTCTTTCTCCCCTGGAATATAACCGGCTTCGAATGTTCCGAGGTAGGTATTATAGGCTTTTAATATATTGGTTCTTGCCTTAAAATGAGGCCCCTTGGCTTTTTTATCAATCTGAGACAAATAAGTCAATCGCTTCTCAACGGACCATAAGTGAAAGTCTTCCAGCGAATCTCCTGTAAATGGAGCAGGATCACTCATTGACCGTATCCATTCTTTTTCAGGAAGGATTTTTGCCTCCGATAAGATGGGTAACAGGATGATGATTGCATTGAAAATACAGAGCAATAACCTGGGCTTAATTCTCATATTCTAGGTCTGGGCATCCTAAAATAATACTAGCTGGCTACATAATCAAATTATCTTGTATGCAAAAAAGTGCCTCTGCTAGAGAGGCACTTTTTTAATAAACGTTCCGATTCAGGATTATCTGAAGGTATAACGGGCAGAGATACCGAAGTTATCGCCACGGAAATTGCGGTGCTTGTATCCAGGTGCATCATAAGGATCCACAATTCCAAATGTCGGACGAACATCCGCAGACAGGTTCAAAGGAATTTTTTCGAACTTATAGTCAATACCGCCGGTTGGGAAAATACCCAAACCAAATCCTTTGTAATCATCGTAGTTCGAAAATGAATTGTAAGCGGTCAAACCACCACCCACATACCAACGAAGACCTGGTACTGGCTTGATTTCAAAATGGTGCTGGTAAGCTGCACTGAACGCAACGGTTACCCAATCAAAACTGCCATAGCTACGGCCACGGAAACCCAGGTTAAATTCCAGGGCGCCTGGCTTGGTTACATGCGTTTTATACGATGCAGATACCAGATCATCATATCCCCCAATTCTCAGACCTATAGCACTGTTGTAGTCGCTCTGCGCTTTTGCACTCATAAGTCCGGCTGCCATTGCAAAGGATAAAAGTAGTTTCTTCATAAATGAGATTTTAGATGTCGCAAATTACAATAAAGAAAGTATATGCAAGTATCGTACCCAGACTTACAAATGCTTTAACAAATGCAGGTAATCATCCCAGTTATACCGTTGGATACAACTTACAATATGGCACGAAGGGATGCCCGGCCGATATGAATCACCCTATTTTCTCCTGGTTTTCGACCTTCATACTGAATATTCATTTCCAGGTTTTTGCCCAATCTTTTGGTGAGGTCTATCGACCATAACAGGTTCTTTCCGGGCTGCAATCCATCCAGCATGATATAACTGACTGTAGTGTTAGTTGGAAAAGGAAATTGGATGGTATTATAGGTAAACTTTCCTTGAAGAGACGCATTCTGGAGCAAATTGTATTTCAAATCCGCATTCATGGCATGAGAACTTAGGTTTTCAGATAACCCAAGTTGATTCTCTTTATGCTGGTAGCGATACCCTCCTCCTACTCGGAAGTTGGCTCCTTTTGTGAAACTTAGTTTCGGCTCCAGTGAATATTGCTGCACCGAATAGTTCCGGTTATCAAATTTTTCATTGCCCGTTGCTAATTGTGTCTGTCCTGTTTTTCCAATTAACTCCAGGGTATATCGTTTTGCAAAATTCAGGCGGCTCCGGATATTCCATTCCTGTTGCGACCTGCTTTCCAATCCATAGGTCAGCAATACTTTGGCATTGTTGCGGATATTGCTGATATCAAATCCCCAGCGTGAACTAAACCGGTTAAATGCCAGACTATTGATCCAAACACTGGTTAAACTGATCAGGGTACTGTCCACTAGTTTATTATCAAATGGATTGAACTGGATAGAGCCATCTGCCAGTTGTTTGCGGTACAATTGCAAAGAGGACTGCAGATTGAAGCGGGTCAGCATCTTTTTGAATCCTTTTGAAGAGAGCGGATCCAACAATGCCCTTGGATTAATCGCCATGCTGTAATTAAAGCTATTGTAGGCAGCTTTTACAAATTCATTCGTGGGCGTGAAAATGCGAATGTATTTAGCCTGGTCCTGGAAGAGCGCAATCTCAAATTCATTCAATTGCTGCACTCCATCGTTGTTGTAATCAAACCAGGCGTATTCCCCCTGCCCGGCAGGTACTTCGAGGAAAGCAAAATCGCGCTTCTGCTCCTGTCCTGCGCCCAATTCATACAATACATTGCCGGTTACCAACCCCTTCCATTCATTGATCTGATACTCTACCCTGCCCAATAAGGATTTATCTGACTCCGAATTGGTATTGGTTTTCTGGAAGACCTGCAGGGTACGATAAGTAGCATTCACCCGCAGCTGGTGTGCCGGACTCGACATCAATTCTCCTGTTAACGTAAAATTCTGGCTACGATCGGTTCTTACTAATTCACCTCCTATTGGTAACTGATCACTTCGGGTATAATAACTGAAACCCCATTTGTTGGCTTTCTGTTCATCTGATTTCAGATAGATCTTCAGGATATCAAAGGAAAAACTGTAAGGCGTAACCGTATCCCTTTGTTTGTTCCGGGCTTCATTGTGTTCCAGCTCATAACTCACTCCAACTGTATAGTTGCGCAAACCTGCCAGAGTTTTGGCGATATTCAAACTGGGTCTGAGAAAATATCCATCATCGAGTAGGCTGGACGATTTTGTTATGTTCAACTGGTTATTGAAGATCCATCCTTTTGTGTTCTGCTGATGTATCAGGCTGTTCCTGCCTCCTTTGAAACCATCACTTCGCTGGTACCCGGTAAACTGGTACCGCAGGCGATTGTTCTTTTTATCATTCAGTTCCAATCCTGCTGCATACATGGTTTCATCAGCAGGCAATACCTGCAGCGGCAATCCCCAGTCGCGGGTAAACTCCACATTCCGTAAGCGTTCCAATGGCCGAAAGCTATGCTCCACCCATTCAAAAGATCCATCTCCCTGCAGGTTCAACGTTGGATTTAGTTGTTCGATATGTTTGAATTGAAATCGCGAAGCAAAGCCTTTATCATTTCCTTTTTGCCGCGTTGAAAAAGTATTGATATCGAAATTACTCATGCCGATATCCGCACTGATGGTGGTTTTACCACTGACGAAATAATCACCTCCAAACGTTAGTATCTGTTGTTTTTTAGGTGTGATCAGCAAGGTAGCTGCTTCAAAATTTCCCTGGGGCACACCATTAATGGGCTCCACCCACCGATATACTTTCCCATTGGCAGCATTGAGATCCGGAACATAATTTCCCCTGCCCTGTCCTACTTCAATAAAATTCAAGTTATACCGTGCACTATCCGGGTTCGTTGAATACACATAGATGGAATCCGGTGCTCCATTTACCAGCACTTCGATTTTCTTGTACAGAATTTTTCCCGGAGAAAAGGTATCAATGGAAGCGATTGGATAAAACGCTGACTGGATACTATCTCCCACTAACCCTAAGAAACGTTTTTGTTGTGGATCCAGGGTTTGGTTGATGGGAGAGTTTTTTGCATCGTTATTGGAGAAAGCTGCCATCCGCAATCGAAAGCGCTTACCTATGTCCGTTTCATTGGAAAGATAGAGGTTGGTGTTAAGGTAGTTCCGGTCGGCATATTCAAATTCCACCTGTATCCTGCGATCCTTATTGATCATACGGCGAGGGGTAAACGTAATTTCTGCTGTATTGTAATTGATCACGTAATCACGGTCTTCACCGCGCTGTAACAATTCCCCATCGAGGAATACTCTTTCTGTGCCTGCCAGCACTACAAAATAGAGTTCATTATTAGCTCCGGTCAAACGATAAGGTCCCTGGTTGCCTTCCAATCCGTCGAATATATTGCGTGTGAATTTTCCTTTGGCGATGGAGCCACTGAACATGGTTCTATTTACTACATTGTTGCCAAGGTTGCTGGTATTTTCAAAAGCTCCGCCCTGCAGGCGTTTGTAAAAGTTCAGAAAATAATTCCGGTTCTGGCGGATATCGATATCACCCAAACTAAGCTGCCATCCTTTCTTTTTGAATTGCAGAAAGATGCGGTCAAACTCATTTAACTGTTGTGTGGTGCCATCCGGCTGGATAGGAATATTGTTATCTGTGATGGCTGCAGCAATTTCAATGCTATCGCCCAGAAAGCCATTGATCTGAAGATTGAGGTTGGATGTAACCACCGCATCCTGCGCATTTCCGAAGGAGATCCCTCTTCCGAAACTGCCGCTGTAATTGATGTTTCCAAAATTGAAAAACTCATCATCGCGGCGGTTGGATTCACCCATACTGCGGATAGTTTGCTGAGACACGTAGGAGTTCAGTATGCTGTCAAAATTCAGGTCCTGTTTGACCTTGTTAAGCCGGGTAGAAAAATTGCGCCACTGCACAAGTACCGAATCAAAAGGAGGCAGTTGTTTGAAGGTGATACTGCCATCCAACCAGTCGATGGTATACAAACTGTCTGCCAGGCCGGGTATACGAACCGAACCAGGAATAATGGTGAGTGAATCGAGTGTGATTTTTCCTGCTTTTACAGGTATACGAGTCTGCCGGGCATTCGAAGTTTTGAGCTGCTTCAAAGCTGAAGGCTCCTGTGCCAGGAGTAACTGTCCCCACAATACGATCAACAACGATATCAGCAGTTGTTTTAGCAAAAGGCCCGTTTCCACTTAAAGCGATAAAATTAACTGATTATTGCCCAATATAGCCATGCAGCGCTCTTCCTGGCGCAATTGTCAAAGATGGATGCGTTTGACTCATTCCAACACCCTGTTTAGCTTGTTTTTGTGCCTGTTGTTTTTTTGCTCCTGCAGCCCTAGTACACTTTTTCGAAGTCCCTATACCAATCAGCAACAGACCTACCACATAATGCCGGCTCTTTCTGATGAACAGAAAACTGCGAATTATTTGTCGGGCTCTGTGACATTAGGGGCTTCCAACGATTTCCTGACAGACGATTTTCAATTGTTCCAGGGCAAATGGCATATTGCCGGCAAACTTGGTAAGAATCTTCAGGGATATATAGGATTGCATGGCAGTGCCGGTGCCTACGATATTTCCGAAAATGCGTTTAATCGATACGACTATGACCCTGTTACCGGGATGCCCCGGGAGTTTAAAGGTTCTACCGGTACCAAATTCATCGGTTCACTTGGTTCAACAGCAGGGCTAGCAATCGTGCTGCCTTTGGGAGAACGGGTAGAATGGAGAGTAGTTGGGGTGGAATCCAGCTATGGTCATGAATTTGGCGATTATTATAAAACACGACGCTCACTACCTGATTCTGCTATCCACCTTGCAGACAGAAGGAACACGCATGTGACCCTTGGCGGATTTACTGAATGGATATTCAAATCACGCAATCCAGACCGGCGGATTGGGGTACAACTGGCGATGGGTTCTTCCTTGCACAGGTTACGCAATGAAACAATTTTCTATAGCCTGGCTCCTTTTTACATCAACAACACGTTTCACTTTACGGTACGACGCACCACAGGATACATACGCATTTCCGCAGGTGATTATTATGCTGCTTTCCAATCCGGAGTCAGCTTCCGGCTTTAATTAAGCCGGAACGCCTTCGCCATACATTTCTGCCTTCAGCTTTTTCACCCGGTCATCTTCCAGGTATTCATCAAAGCTCATCAGGCGGTCAATAATGCCATTGGGTGTAAGTTCAATGATCCGGTTCGCCACGGTTTGCATGAAGGTATGGTCATGTGATGTCAGCAATACAATGCCCGGAAAATTCTGACAGCCTTCGTTGAAGCTCTGGATACTTTCCAGGTCGAGGTGGTTGGTAGGCTGATCCAGCATGATCAGGTTGGGATTCTGCAACATCATGCGGCTCAACATACAACGTACTTTTTCACCACCGCTGAGCACATTGGTTTTCTTCATGATATCATCACCGCTAAACAACATCTTTCCCAGGAAGCCACGCAGGAAAGGTTCATCGGCATCTGTAACATGTGCAGGAACATATTGACGCAACCATTCCAGCAGGCTTAATCCTTCTGTGAAAAATTCATTGTTTTCAACCGGCAGGTAGGCACTCGTGATGGTGGTACCCCATTCAAAACTGCCTGTATCCGCCTTACGTTTATTGTTGATAATCTCGTAAAAGGCAGTTGCTGCCAGCGGATCCTTACTCAGAATCGCGATTTTATCATTTTTATTTACACTGAAGCTGACATTGTTAAACAAGGCACGGCCATCAACAGACGCACTTAGCTTCTCAACATTCAGGATCTGGTTGCCAACTTCACGCAGGGGCTGAAAAATAATACCCGGGTAACGACGGTTGGAAGGTTCAATTTCTTCAATAGTAAGCTTCTCAAGGGCCTTTTTCCGGCTGGTTGCCTGCTTGGATTTAGAGGCATTCGCACTGAATCGCGCGATAAATTCCATGAGGGCTGCACGCTTTTCTTCTACCTTCTTATTCTTGTCATTAATCTGGCGACTCATCAATTGAGAGCTCTCATACCAGAAGGTATAGTTACCAGTGAAGATCTTGATCTTCTGGCGATCCACATCTGCCACATGGGTACAGATGGCATCCAGGAAGTGACGGTCGTGGGATACCACCAATACAATATTTTCATAATCTGCCAGAAAGTTTTCCAGCCAGCTGATGGTTTCAATATCCAAACCATTGGTCGGTTCGTCGAGCAGCAGGATATCCGGGTTACCAAAGAGGGATTGGGCCAACAATACCCGTACTTTGAGGTTACCGGGGATATCTTTCAACAGGCTCTGGTGGAAAGATTCAGGTACACCCAGTTCACTGAGCAGGCTGCCAGCATCACTTTCGGCAGTATATCCGCCCATTTCTCCAAATTCGCCTTCCAGTTCACCGGCACGCATACCATCTTCTTCACTAAAGTCAGCTTTCGCGTAGATGGCATCCCGCTCCTGCATCACTTCCCACATTTTCTGGTGCCCCATCAATACGGTGTTCAGTACAGTGACATTGTCGTAGGCAAAATGATTCTGCTTCAGAACGGCCAAACGCTCACCCGGACTGATACTCACAGATCCCTTGGTGGGTTCGATTTCCCCGGAGAGGATTTTAAGGAAGGTGGATTTACCGGCACCATTGGCACCAATTACCCCATAACAGTTCCCCTTGGTGAAATTGAGGTTTACCTCATCAAATAGAACCCTTTTACCGAATGATAATGTGACGTTGTTAACTGAAATCATGATGAAAACTCCTTCTTTGGAGGCGCAAAGGTACGGAAGAAGGAGGAAAGGAAGAAAGGAAGAAGGAGAAGGGAGCCCCATTCACCACATTCACCTCATTCACCTCATTTTTCGCTGCTCCATGCCTCGCCATCGGTCGAAGAATATAGCCAATTGGTCGAAAATCAAGGATGTTCTAAGTGGATACTTTAGATATTGCCGTTGAAATCAGTTATGAACCCGAACCAGCTAATATTTTCTGGAGCTATCCTTATGGGACTGGCTGCCATCCTCCGGCTGGTGCTGGGGTTCCGTAAAAATGGGCTCTGCTGTCGTTTCCTGGGGCTGTATTTTTTGCTTTTCACCTTGTTCTCGATCAATAATCTGCTGATAGAAACAGGAGACATTCAGAACTGGCCACTTTTCTGGGGCAGCATATTACCGCTGTACTTTGTGCCCGCCCCACTGATTTACCTTTATGTGCGGTCGGTAAGTACGGGTAAAGCTTTCACCCCAAAATCCGATTGGATTCATTTCATTCCGGCTATTTTTTCTATGCTTTACCTCCTGCCCTTCTACCTGGCAGCTAAGGCAGAAAAACTAACCATTATGGAAACCTTCCTGGCTGGTGATGAGCCCTCCTACTACCAGCCGGCACTTATCCTGTTTGGATTGTTTTACCTCCTCCTCATTCTTGCCAGGCTGGCTTCTTTTAAACTGGATGTTGAAAAATCACAGACGGAGGACAACAAAAGCATGTTCCGCTGGCTTGTATTCTTTGCTGCACTCTATACCCTGTTCTGGTTTGGTAACAGTATCTATTTTATCAGCAATTCCTTTCCGGATCAACAGATATTCGTACGTCTTAAGAATATCGGTACATCCATCACACTGATTATTTCAGTATTCGCCTTCCTGCTGAACACGCGACCACAACTACTCCAGAAACTGAACCGCAAACAGATCGTATAAGCCTGGCAGTGAACCTGACAAAACTCACCCCTTCGCCCTACTAAAGTCAGTTACCATTCCTGTTTTTAGCCTGATCTTAGCTTCCTAAACAGTAGTAGTAATGGACAAACATTTTTTTCTGAACGAGTTTCCCGAATTGAAGGATAAAATCCAGGAATTGAAAGCCAGTGATGCCCATTTCAAAAAGCTCTACGAAGACTATAATGAAACCAATCACCAGGTAGAAAGAATAGAAAATGGAATTGAACCCGCCGACGATCATTTCCTTAATGAATTGAGGATGAAGCGGGTGAAGTTGAAAGATGAGCTATATGATATGGTGAAAGGTGAAAAGTGAAAGGTGAAAGAAGAAACTACACCCTGAAACAACCAATAAAAAGGCCGCTTCCCGATGTGGAAGCGGCCTGGTTTTTTCTTGTTATCTTAACAATAAAAAAAAGCCGCCCAACATGGAGCGGCCCACATATTTCACCTTTCACTTTTCACGTCTCACATCTGACGTCTGACGTCTCACCTCTTTCCCTACTCCACTACCAATCCCGCACCAATATACTCTGCATTCAACCGCGCAATATTGGTAATGGAAATTTCTTTCGGACAAACAGCCTCACAGGCACCTGTATTCGTACAGGCACCAAAACCTTCCCGATCCATCTGGGCCACCATATTCAATACACGGCCTTTGCGCTCCGGACCTCCCTGGGGCAGTAATGCCAGGTGAGATACTTTGGCAGAGAGGAACAACATCGCCGAACTATTCTTACAGGCTGCCACGCATGCGCCACATCCGATACAGGCTGCTGCTGCAAATGCATTATCTGCTTTGTCTTTTTCAATTGGGATAGCATTTGCATCCACCGCATTACCGGTGTTTACGGAAATGTATCCACCCGCCTGGATAATGCGGTCAAAAGAACTGCGATCCACCACCAGGTCTTTTACCACTGGGAAAGCATTTGCTCTCCAGGGTTCTACCACGATGGTATCGCCATCTTTATAAGCGCGCATGTGCAACTGGCAGGTAGTGTTCGCATGCCAGGGACCATGCGGCTTTCCATTGATATACATAGAACACATACCACAAATTCCTTCGCGGCAATCGTGATCAAAAGCAATGGGTTCTTTTCCTTCACGGATCAATTCTTCATTCAACACGTCGAACATCTCCAGGAAAGACATTTCCGAAGAAATGTTTTTAACCTGATAGGTTTCAAATCTTCCTTTCTCCTGGCTATTCTTTTGTCTCCACACCTTCAGGGTGAGGTTCATAGTATAGTGTTCCATATCAACTATGGTTGTTTAATAATTCAGATTATTTATAAGAACGTTGAGTTGGCTTGGCCACATCAAAGTTAAGTTCTTCCTTATGCAGGTTCCAGTTGTGCTCACCGGCATATTCCCAGGCAGCTACATAAGAGAAATTCGCATCATCACGCAGTGCTTCTCCTTCTTCTGTCTGGCTTTCTTCCCGGAAATGACCACCGCAGCTTTCTCTTCTGTCCAGAGCGTCAATACACATCAATTCACCCAATTCGATGAAGTCAGCAACGCGATTGGCTTTATCCAGTTCCGGATTCATTTCAGTAACGCTACCGGGTATACGAACATCAGACCAGAATTCTTTTTTCAGCTGGCGGATTTCTTCAATTGCCTGCTTCAATCCTTCTTCACTACGCGCCATACCGCATTTGTCCCACATAATCTTACCAAGACGTTTGTGGAAACTTTCCACTGTTTGAGATCCTTTAATGGACATCAATTGGTTGATGCGATCTGCTACTTCTTTTTCTGCCTCTACAAATGCCGGATGATCGGTTGGTATGGCTGGTGTACGAATTTCATCTGCGAGGTAGTTACCAATGGTGTAAGGAATCACAAAATAACCATCTGCTAATCCCTGCATCAACGCTGATGCACCCAGGCGGTTAGCACCATGATCAGAGAAGTTGGCTTCACCCAACGCATACAATCCAGGTACGGATGTCATCAGTTCATAATCCACCCAGAGGCCACCCATGGTGTAATGTACCGCGGGATAAATACGCATTGGCACTTCATAAGGATTCTCACCGGTAATCTTTTCATACATGTCGAAAAGGTTACCGTATTTTTCTTTTACTACATCCTTACCTAACTGGGTAATCTGATCAGCAGTTGCACCCTGTATATTACGCTTGTTTACTTCTGCTTTTCCATAACGCTGGATGGCATCTGCATAATCAAGGTAAACGGCCTGGCGGGATGAACCTACTCCATAACCTGCATCACAACGCTCTTTGGCGGCACGGGAGGCCACGTCGCGGGGAACCAGGTTACCGAATGCAGGATATCTTCTTTCCAGGTAATAATCTCTTTCTTCTTCCGGAATTTCATTCGGGCGACGGGTATCGTTCTGCTTTTTAGGAACCCAGATACGACCATCATTACGCAATGATTCCGACATGAGGGTGAGCTTACTCTGGTGGTCACCACTCACCGGGATACAGGTAGGGTGAATCTGCGTAAAGCAGGGGTTTCCAAAGTAGGCACCTTTTTTATGAGCTTTCCAGGCAGCTGTAACATTACTGCCCATCGCATTGGTTGAAAGATAGAATACGTTTCCGTAACCTCCGGAACATAACAGTACGGCATGACCGAAATGACGTTCCAGCTTTCCGTTTACCAGGTTACGAACAATAATACCGCGGGCTTTGCCATCGATTTTTACAACATCCAGCATTTCATGGCGATTGTACATCGCAACATTACCCAGGGCGATTTGGCGCTCCAGTGCCTGGTAGGCACCAATCAGGAGCTGCTGACCGGTTTGTCCGGCAGCGTAGAAGGTCCGCTGCACCTGGGTTCCACCGAAGGAGCGGTTGGAAAGCAGGCCACCATATTCACGGGCAAAGGGAACACCCTGTGCCACACACTGGTCGATGATGTTCACACTCACTTCTGCCAGCCGGTGTACATTAGCTTCACGTGCCCGGTAGTCACCACCCTTAATCGTATCATAAAACAGACGGAACACAGAGTCTCCATCATTCTGATAGTTCTTGGCAGCATTGATACCACCCTGGGCAGCGATACTATGCGCCCTGCGGGGTGAATCCTGGAAACAGAAGGCTTTCACTTTGTACCCCAGTTCCCCAAGGGAAGCAGCAGCAGAAGCACCTGCCAGTCCGGTTCCCACAACAATCACTTCCAGCTTTCTTTTATTCGCCGGGTTCACCAGTTTACAATGTCCTTTAAACTCTGTCCATTTCTGATCTAAAGGTCCGGCAGGAATTTTTGAGTTGAGCATATATCGACAATTAGATAAGTTATCCTGAAAATTAACCGGCAATTTTTGTTTGCCTCGCTTTTGTTGATGTTATTGTCTCTTTTTCACTTTTCACCTTTCACCTTTCACTTCTTATCCTACCCATCCGAAATACATCGCTACCGGCATGAGTGCAAAAAGAAGAGAAACGAGAATGGAAAATCCATATCCCAGATTAACCAACAGCGAATTGTATTTATTGTTGTGTACACCCACTGTGCGGAAAGCACTTTGGAATCCATGCGCCAGGTGATAACCCAGGGAAATACAACCGAGCACATATACTGCAATTACCCATCCTTCTGAGAATACAGCTTTCATTTCGCTGAACATATCGTGCATTTCAACTCCATTATAAGTAACCGGAGCAAGTGTATGCGTAATCCGGGCCTTTACCCAGAAATGTGCCATGTGAATGATCAGGAACAGGAGGATGATAGTTCCCAGCAGGCCCATAGCGCGACTGTACCACTTACTGCCCCGATTGCCCAGGTTCACCGCATAACCAACTGAACGGGCACTGCGGTTTTTGGCTTCCAGCATATACCCCTGTACAATGTGGAGAATGATTCCGGCAAAGAGTCCGATTTCAAGGATACGTATCAAAACAGTTGAACCCATGAAATGGGCTGCTTTATTAAACATGGCACCATTTTCATCGGGATCAACCAGATCGGCGAAAATGGTAGCATTAATACCAACATGAATAACAAGGAAAGAAATCAGGAATAAACCGGTAAGCCCCATTACGAATTTCTTGCCAACCGAGGAGGTGAAGAATTCAGACCATTGCATACGGCACTAGTGTTTATGATTTGTGCAAATTTAGCTATTGAAGGCTTCCCTTTAACAATATTGTTAAGAATTTATTGTGGTTACTACTTGTATTACAAACATTTATAACGCAAAAAAAAGCGGCCCGCAGAAAGCAGGCCGCCGTGAATAAGCAATTGGTTGGTCAAACATTACCACTTATCAACCTCTTCATCTGCGCCTGCAGATGGGGGAACACTGGATACATTGTTTACCACAGGTGCAGCAGCAGCTACGGCAACAACTTCCTGGTCACCATTTTCAAGGCCTTCCCCTTCTTCAAGGTTGTCGTGGTTATACGCATCAAAATCAAAATCGGGCATGAGATCGGTTTTCACGAAATCAACCGCCTCAGTCAATGCTTTCAAAAATTTATTAAAATCTTCTTTGTACAGGAAAATCTTGTGACGATCATACCCATTGTCATCAAATTTCTTACGACTCTCGGTAATGGTCAGGTAGTAATCATTACTACGGGTAGCTCTCACATCAAAAAAATACGTCCTTCTTTTACCGGCTCTGATGCGCTTACTGTAAACGCTCTCCATCTTTTTGTCGTTATTCTCGTACGCCACAGTTGTTGTTTTATTTGCAGTTAAAAAAATATGCTTGCGAATAATGTAGGAGCAAATATAGGGTTGTTTGTGAATTAGCAAAATTTTAGAAAACTTTTATGCAACACTAAGTGTTTTCCCGTATCCCGCTTATTTCGCTTTCATCTTCTTTCTCTTCCTGCTGATGTTCATATAAATATTGATAATATTCACTTGTTTTCAGCAGCTCTTCATGTGTGCCTGTAGCCGCAATCCGGCCATTTTCCATAACTATAATCTTATCAAAGGAAAACAGGGAAAAGATCCGGTGAGTGATAATAATGGAAGTTTTTCCTTCCAGGAAACCGGCCAGGTTGGCTATAATGGTTTTTTCAGTTTTGGCATCTACCGCACTCAGACAATCATCCAGGATAATGATCGGGGCATTTTTCAATAGCGCCCGTGCGATGCTGATCCGCTGTTTCTGACCACCGCTAAGTGTAACGCCACGCTCTCCGATCACCATATCGTATTGCTGACTGAAACTCATAATCTCCTGGTGTATACTGGCTGCACGGGCAGCTTGTTCAACCTCCTGTTCATCTGCCTGGTCCTTGCCAAAAGCAATATTGTTACGGATCGTATCACTAAAAAGGAATACATCCTGGGGTACATAGCTGACCTTTTCGCGCAGGTGCTTCAAATCGATTTCCGTAACCGGAACAGCATCCAGGCTGATGGTTCCTGCATTGGTATCGAATAATCGCAGCAACAACTGGGCAAGCGTGGTTTTTCCACTGCCGGTACGCCCTATTATAGCCACTTTCTCTCCCTGGCGAATTTCCAGGCTCAATCCTTTTATTGCTTTAATGCCGGTATGTTCATACGTAAAGTCAACCTTATCAAACCGGATATTCCCTCTTATTTCAGGGCGTTTTGCATCAGCCGGTTGTTGTATCCGGGATTCTGTGTCCAGGAATTCATTGATTCGTTTCTGGGAAGCAGCCGCCCGCTGGATCATACTGGCGGTCCAGCCAATAGCACTGACAGGAAACGTAAGTATGTTGATATACATCACAAATTCAGCCAGCATACCGGTTGTTACATTCGAACCCGGTTGCATGGCATAAATGCCACCAATCAGTATTGTCAGCAGGGTACTGATCCCGATCATCAGGGCCATGGTGGGAAAATAGATCGCTTCCATTTTAGCCAGCCCGATGGTATTCTGCCTGTACTCCTCGCTGTTTTTTTCAAAATAATCCTGCTGCGATTTTTCCTGCACAAAGGATTTGATGACCCGGATCCCCGAAAAGGATTCCTGGGCTGTGGTAGTCAGTTTGGAAAGCAATGCCTGGATGCGTTCACTTTTGCGGTGAATGATAGTATTCACTTTGTAAATCGTGATGGCCAGTAAGGGCAATGGAGACAATACGATCAGGGTTAATTTGGGATTGGCCTGCAGCATGTACACCAGGCAGAAACTAATGGTAAAGGCCAGGTTGACAAAATACATGATAGCCGGCCCCGTATACATCCGAACCCGACTCACATCCTCGGCTATGCGATTCATGAGATCCCCGGTCCGGTTCTTTTTATAAAAGCTGAGATCGAGTTGCTGGTAATGACGGTAAATCGCATTCTTCTGATCAAACTCGATGTGCCGGCTCATCACGATGATGGTTTGCCGCATCAGGAACATGAAGAAGCCACTCAAAATGGCAGTAGCCAGCAATACGAGTCCGCATAGTAGCACCAACTGGCCAAAATCTTTGCTGCGGGTATGTTCCACCAGGAAATAAACTACCCAGTCGTAGGTTGTTTTCTTGGCTCCCTGGTATCCCGGCAATTGCTGCTCCACCGCATCAATCACAAACCGGGTAATCTGGGGTGCGAGAATCCTGAAATAGTTCGATAATATAATGAACAATATCCCCAGGAAAAAACGCCAGCGATACTTCCAGAGATATTGATTGAGACTTTTGAGGTGTTTCATGAAGGGGCAAATTTAGGACAAAGGAGACAAAGGAAACCGGGAACAAAGGAGACGGGAGGAATGGAAGACGGAGGAATGGAAGAGGGAGGAATGGAAGAGGGGACAAAGGAGAAGGGAGGATGGGGAAAGGGAAGAAAGGAGGAATGGAAGGATTGAGCAAAATAAAGGAGGCGGAGTTGGAAGGGGTTTGAGATATTGCAGCATGATGAAACGCTACTTTACTACCCTATTGTTACTGGGCACAGTTGCAGTACTGCTGTCGATGGATGCTACTGCACAAAAAACTGCGATCCAAACCATCACCACTCATGATAAGATCACAGTGGTTACCGATCCTTCAAAAGGCAGTAATACCTACCTGGGATGGGGCAAATTTCCCGCAACCAACACACCCATTCGTAAAATCCGGATGGTTGTAAAGTTTGGTTGTCCTGACACGCTCAGGTGCGCCGACTGGGATTATATGGACCAAATCCTGATCCGGCGTAAAGGGGGACAAAATGCTCCAGATCTGAGTTATGAAATCGGGCGCATGCTTACCCCTTATGGTGGCGCTTTTGGGAAGAACTGGAATTTTGAATGGGCCACAGACCTTACTGATTTCAGCTTGCTTTTGCGCGATAGCGTGGAAGTGGAATACCGGCATGCGGGTTATGAACCCAATAACGACCGCGGCTGGAAGATCACTGTACAATTTGAAATTACTCCCGGTCCTCCTGCCCTCCCCCCGGTTGCCATTCATCGGATCTATGATGGTCATTATGCCTACGGCGATAGCAGCAAACCAATTGAAGCAGCACTTAAACCGGTCAGCTTTACTTCAAATTCAAAAACCCGGAATGCCCGACTGCTGGTTTACCAGACTGGTCATGGTATGGACCCCGCTGGATGTGGCGAATTCTGCAGCCGCTACCGTGAAGTGCTCTTCAATGGCCAGCTGATCGACAAACGGGATATCTGGCAGAAATGCGGCGATAACCCCCTCTATCCGCAAGCCGGCACCTGGGTAATTGATCGCGCCTACTGGTGCCCGGGAGAGCTGAAACATGCCGACCGGTATGAACTAACCATCCAGCCTAACCGAAAAAATGTAGTGGATATCAACATGGAGCCATATCAATCACCCAAGCCCAGCGCTACTGAAGTGATCTCCGCCTATGTGGTTGAATATGGAGCCTATCGAAGTAAGCAGGATGTGGCCATGGAAGATATTATCGTTCCCTCCAATAAAGACATTCACGCAAGGATCAACCCGGCTGGTGTACACCCGGTGATTGCTTTCCGCAACCTGGGTGGCGCATTGCTAACAACCCTGCAAATCAGTTATGGCACAAAAGGCAAAGCCCGCCAGCTCTTTCAATGGAAAGGAGAACTGAAGCCAGGTGAAACAGCGATCGTGAAATTGCCCGGTATTATTGCAGCAGCTACAGGTGAAAATGAGTTCCAGGTTGAACTCAGTCGCCCTAATGGAAAACAGGATGGCTACCAGCCTGATAACTTTATGAGCAGTGTGTTCAAAGCCATTCCAAAGCATGGCGCCAGCCTGGTATTCCAGTTTAAGACCAACCGCCAACCGGAACACAATTCTTTTACCCTGACCAATTCAAACAATGAAATTGTTCAGCAACGAAAAGAAGGTGAACTGAAAGCAGATAGCCTGTACCAGGAGCAATGGCAACTGCAACCCGGAATCTATACCCTCCAGGTAAAAGACAGCGCAGGAGACGGACTGGAATTCTGGTTCAACCGCCGGGGCGGTCGCGGTTATGCCAGACTGTTAGATCACCAGCGCCGGATGTTGCACCCCTTTGAATCGGATTTCGGAAGCAGCCTGTTTTATGCATTCGAAGTGGTGCAGGATTCCACTCAACACCAGGCTTCTGTGGAAATTCCCGCTGTTGGTCTCTACCCCACTATGAGCGCAGGTCCCACTACCCTCGACTATTTCAGCAATTCCGCTGAAAAAGTGACGGTTCGGTTTATATCCGACCCGGGCAACCAATTGGTGGAAGAACATGTGTATGAAAACCTGAAGGAAGGAGTTTTCCAGTATGATATGAGTTATTTGCCGGCCCAGCGCTATTATGTTCAGGTATGGGTGAAAGGGAAAATGGTATTTAATAAGCGATTACGAATTGGTTTTCGTCAATAATTCCGGGACTTGTACATCGTCAATAAAAATAGTTGTAAATTCTGTCCTTATTTATCACCAACAACTCAACAAACATGCAATCGCAACGCAGACAGTTTCTTAAGTTAATGGGTGGCCTTGCCATAGGAGTTACAGGAGTATCCTGCCTGAACAGTTCGGACGAGAAAAAAACCGAGGCTGCTGAATCCGGCACTACTGAGGCTGCCAAAAAATTATTCTTTGAGATATCCCTGGCTCAATGGTCGCTGCACAAAACCCTTTTTGAAAAGAAAATGGACAATCTTGATTTCGCCGCCAAAGCCAGAAAAGATTTTGGCATCGGTGTGGTGGAATATGTAAACCAGTTCTTCAAAGACAAGGCCCAGGACACCAATTACCTGAACGAAATGCTGAAGCGCTGCAGTGATAACGATGTGAAAAATCACCTCATCATGATCGATGGTGAGGGCGATATTGGTCACAAAGTGGAAGCAGAGCGCATCAAGGCAGTTGAAAATCATTATAAGTGGGTGGATGCTGCCAAACACCTGGGTTGTGCCACCATTCGGGTGAATGCCGCAGGTGAAGGAACCGCAGAGGAAATTGCCAAAACAGCAGCCGACGGATTAAGCCGCCTGGGTGAATACGCCGAAAAAGTAGGGATCAATGTAATTGTAGAAAACCATGGGGGTTATTCTTCCAATGGTGCCTGGCTGGCCGGTGTAATGAAGGCAGTCAACAAACCCAATGTAGGAACCCTTCCAGATTTCGGCAACTTCTGTATCAAACGCGAACCGGGCAACTGGCGCAACTGCCTGGAAGCTTATGACCGCTACCAGGGCACTACCGAACTGATGCCTTTTGCCAAAGGCGTTAGTGCCAAATCACATGATTTTGACGCACTGGGAAATGAAACCGAAACCGATTACAAGAAAATGCTGCAGATTGTAAAAGCAGCCGGGTTTACCGGTTATATTGGTATCGAGTATGAAGGAGAAGTATTAAGTGAAGATGAAGGCATCCGCAAAACCAAGGCCCTGCTTGAAAAAGTAGGCATGGAGCTGGCCTGATAAATTAAATGAGAGAGGATGGCTTATTGCCATCCTCCTCCTAATGCTCTATAAAGATCTACTTTTGCCTGCATCATTTTTAAGCGGGTATCTACCAATTCCAGTTCGGCATCCAAAACCCCTTTCTGTGCTGTAATCACTTCCAGGTAATTCGCATAGCCTCCTACATACAAATCCCTCGCTGTTTGTACTGCGGTTGATAACACATTAAATTCCTTTTCTTTCAGGTAAAACTGCTGACTCAGGTTCGACCAGTTATTCATCTGTGTACTGATCTCATTATATGCGATTACCAGCGTTTGTTGGTAACCGTTAAAAGCAATTTTCTGCTCTGCCGTTGAGATATTGAAATCTGCTTTCAACTGCCGGCGGTTTAACAAGGGCGCCGTTAATCCACCCAGTATTCCCCAGGTCAACGATTCAGGATTGATCCATTTGGACGTATTATAAGTATGCAATCCAATCATGGGTTGCAGGGTCAGCGCTGGCAGGAATGCAGCACGGATGGCTTCAATATCACTCTTTGCTGCATGCAGTTTTAACTCCGCTTCTTTTATATCCGGGCGATTTAACAATACGTCACTTGGAAATCCAACAGGTAAGGGAGATGGAGTAATATCCTGAAAGGAGAACTTCTGCCGCTTTATCGGTTGATCATACTGGTTAGCCAGTACACTCAGTTGATTTTCGATGGATACAATCCGCTGTTTCATCATCCACTCGAGAGATTGTGTACGATACAACTGTGCTTCAAACTGTTGTACTGCCAGTTGGGTAGCGCGACCACCCTCCTTCTGTACTTTCACCACTTCCAATGCCTGTTGTTGCAGTTTGATATTGTTCTGGATGATATCCAGTTCAATATCACTGGCGGCCAATTCATAATATAGAGATGCTACCTGTGCCACCAGTTGCGTTGTCAAATAACGTCTGCCATTTTCAGCTGCCATCAGCCTGGCGATAGCAGCTTTTTTCTGGGCTTTCAGTTTACCCCAAATATCAATTTCCCAATGACTTCGGACTCCTATAAATAAGTCGGGAACCGGGTTTGGCACGATTTGTTCTTTGCTGAGATTGGGCGAGAGATTCATGTCCCAGTTACCCACCCCATTCATTGTATACTCACCAAAGCGATCCAGTCCGCCGCTTAACACTCCCTGGAAAGAAGGCAGAAAGGCGGCTCTGCGCTGGTTCACCAACTGGTTCATAATTTCCACCCGCTGCAATGCAATCTGCTGATCCGGATTATTTTTCAATACGGTATCGATCAGTTCTAATAACAAGGAATCACTGTAAAAAACATCCCAGTGAAAATCACCTGCGGAGGTACTGTCCATCATGGACGCACTGGTATCCGTTTTAGGTAGAAACTCTGCCGGTAAAGGTTTTACATCCGGTAAAGCCGGAGGAGCCGCCACCCTGCAGGCAGCCATAAAAAGGACTGCCATCAGGGTGTTTCCCAGGAGTTTCATACTTCGTTTATGCATCACCGTCAATTGTTTCATTTTCTGTATTTTTTTTCTTAACCGGCGCTTTGAGCAAACTTGCGAAAAGCACATACAATCCAGGTATCACCAGCACACCAAAGAGTGTACCGATCAACATACCACCAGCAGCTGCAGTACCAATGGAACGGTTACCCATAGCACCGGCACCGGAAGCAAGACAAAGCGGTAATAAGCCCGCAATAAATGCAAAGGAGGTCATCAGGATCGGACGCAGACGCGATGCCGCACCTTCGACTGCCGCCTCCAGTACAGAGCGACCTTCTTCCCTGCGCTGAATCGCGAATTCAACAATCAGGATGGCATTCTTTCCAAGCAGACCAATCAACATTACCAGGGCAACCTGCGCATAGATATTATTTTCCAGTCCAAGTGCCCATAAACCAAAAAAGGCTCCGAATATCCCGGCAGGCAAGGACAACAACACCGGTAATGGCAAGAGGAAACTTTCATATTGAGCTGCAAGCAGCAGGTACACGAAGACCAGACAGATCAGGAAGATATAAACAGCCTGGTTACCCGAGAGGATCTGTTCACGTGTCATACCACTCCATTCATAACTGAATCCGCGGGGTAAATCAGCAGCAGCTTCTTCAATCGCTTTGATCGCATCGCCACTACTGAAGCCTGGTTTTGAATCTCCCGTAACCATCGCGGAAGTGTACATGTTATAGCGCGTCAATTGTTCAGGTCCATATACCCTTTCAAGTTGAACAAACGTAGAATATGGCACCATCTCACCCTGGTTATTCTTCACATAGAGTTGAAGAATATCATCCGGATTTTTACGGTATTGCGGATACGCCTGCACCATCACTTTATACATCTGGCCAAAGCGGATAAAGTTGGTGGCATAATAACTACCCAGCAGGGTTTGCAATGTACTCATCGCATTATCCACTGTTACCCCTTTTTTGGCGGCCATTTCATAATCTATATGAATGAGGTATTGCGGGAAACTGGGGTCAAAGCTGGTGAAAGCCCCACTTATTACCGGAGAACCTTCCAACTTTTCAATCAACTGGTTGGTTACCGCGGCCGTTTGTTGCAGATTGCCGGTTCCGGTTTTATCCAACACCCGGAATTCAAATCCACTTGCGTTACCGAAACCCGGTACGGTTGGCGGAGGGAAGAATTCTATCTGCGCATCCTTGATATGTTTGGTTTTGGCAACCAGCTCCTCCATCATGTCCTGTACAGATTCTTTTCGTTCATCCCAGGGCTTGAGGTTGATCATACCCATACCATAGGAAGCTCCTGCCACATCGTTCATAAGACTGAATCCCGCAAGAGTAGCGATGGTTTCAACAGGCCCAAGGTCATTGGCTACTTTCTGAATTTCATCCAGCACTTTTTCGGTACGTTCAACAGTAGCACCAGGCGGTGTGGTTACATTCACATAAATCATACCCTGGTCTTCTGTAGGAATAAAGCCGGATGGCAATACTTTGATGATACCAAACGTCAGTACACAAAAGAGCAGGAAAAGGGAGAAGGTCAGTACCCGTTTGCCAGCGATCCGCTGAATCAGCCTGGAGTACCAGCGTTCTGTTTTATCATATTTATTGTTGAAGCCTTCAAAGAATCGCCCCAGCAGGTTGCGCTTTTTCACTTCATCATGACGCATCAGCAAAGCACAAAGTGCCGGAGTAAGCGTTAAGGCATTCACGCCCGAAATCACAATTGAGATAGCAAGCGTAATAGAGAACTGACGATAGAATACTCCCACCGGTCCGCTCAGGAATGCAACCGGAATAAACACCGCAGACATTACCAGGGTAATTGCCAGAATCGCGCCTGTAATCTCTTTCATCGCCTTGATGGTAGCTTCCAGTGGTGGCAGGTGTTCCTGTGTCATTTTAACGTGCACCGCTTCCACCACTACAATCGCGTTGTCCACCACAATACCAATTGCCAATACCAATGCAAAGAGTGTAAGGAGGTTGATGGAGAAGCCAAATAGTTGCATAAATGCCAGGGTACCGATGAGGGCTACCGGTACAGCGAGTGCAGGAATCAGGGTAGATCGAAAATCCTGCAGGAAGATAAACACCACGATAAACACGAGGATAAAGGCTTCCAGCAGGGTCTTTAGTACTTCATTTATAGAAGCATCCAGGAAACGAGATACATCATAAGAGATATTGAATTCCATACCCGGAGGGAAACTGGTTTCCTTCAATTCAGCCATCCGGTCTTTTACCGCCTGGATTACATCCCGTGCGTTGGAGCCCGGGCGCTGTTTCAACATGATAGAAGCAGCAGGCCGACCATCAGTCTTTGACACCATGCTATAGGTCATCGCTCCAAACTCCACGTCTGCAATTTCTTTCAGACGCAGCAGGGATCCATCTTCCTGGGATCGAATTACTACTTCCGCATATTGTTTCGGTTCGAAAAATTTTCCGGTATAACGCAACACGTACTGAAGCGGTTGGGTCTGCTTACCGGAGCTCTCTCCCACTTTACCAGGAGCAGCCTCAATATTCTGGTTGCGCAATGCCTGCACCACATCATCGGCCGATACATTATAAGCCAGCATACGATCCGGCTTTAACCAAACACGCATGGAATATTCCTTCTGACCCATGATTTCGGCGAAACCTACACCATCAATCCGCTTCAGCTCCTGAAGGATATTGATATCAGCAAAATTGTAAATAAAGTCTTCATCTGCTGCAGGATCTGAACTCATCAGGTTGAGATAGAGCAACATACTGTTTACTTCCTTCTCCGTTGTAACACCGGCTTTGATTACTTCCTCCGGTAATTCATCGAGGATAGTTGTTACCCGGTTCTGTACGTTAACTGCGGCCAGGTCGGGGTCCGTACCCACTTCAAAATATACCTGGATCAGCGTATTACCATTGTTACTGGATACGGAAGACATATAAGTCATGCCCGGCACACCATTAATGGCACGCTCGAGTGGCGTTGCCACCGCTTTCGCACATACTTCGGCGTTAGCACCTGTGTACTTGGCACTAACTACCACTGAAGGCGGTACGATATCCGGAAACTGGGTTATGGGCAGGGTAAACAATGCCAGCAAACCCAGAAGCGTTATCAGCAGGGATATAACCAGCGACAATACCGGTCGCCGGATAAAAGTTTCTACCATTATTGTAGTTAATTAGAAGTAGTCACCGAAGTGAAATGTGGATTAATTGTCATACCATCCCGCAGGTTCTGAATACCCTCATATACGATGGTATCGCCTGCATCAAGGCCAGATGCCACGATGTAATATTCAGCAACCCGACGCGCTGGTATAAATGGTTTTTGATGGATTTTTTTATCCGATCCCACCACATAAACAAAATGTTTGTCCTGTATTTCAAATACAGATTTCTGCGGCACCATTACAATATTGGATGCAATATTGCTGAGTCGTACCCTGCCGGACGCGCCGTGCTTAAGAATGCGCTCGGGGTTCGGGAAACGGGCCCGAAAGGCAATGGATCCAGTGCTTTCATCGAATTCACTTTCAATGGTTTCGATTTTACCTTTCTGAGGATACACAGTTCCATCTGCAAGAATCAGACTGACAATTTCAGTTTCTGTAAGAGATGCTTTATTCCCTTTCGTCAACTGCAGGTATTCAATTTCAGAAACGTTGAAATAGGCAAAAACCGAACGGTTATCTGAAAGGGTAGTCAGCAGGGTACCTGATTCAAGAAGGCTACCTCTTTTTAGCGGAATCCGGTTAACGATTCCATCAAACGGTGCTTTGATAGTGGTATAAGATAACTGCAGGTTCGCGAGGTCATGAGCCGAAAGGGCTTCTTTCACTTTAGCCTGCGCCGCCATTAACCGGGCTTCTGCCAGTTTCAGTTCGGAAGTGGCCACCACATTTTTATCAGACAGGGTTTTTACCCTGCCAACTTCCAATTCTGCTGCATGTGCTTCTGCATGCGCGTTGGACAATTGTGCTTCAGTTCTCGCCACGGCATTCGTGTATTCTGCCACATTGATAAGAAAAAGAGGTTGCCCCTGCTTTACAAATTGTCCTTCATCTACTAAAATCTGTTCCAGAAAACCATTCACTTTGGCACGGATTTCTACATTTTGGATAGCCTGAATATCGGCAACGTACCCGGTATATAATGTGGTGTCAGATTCAGCCAGTTTAACTACCGGAATTTGGTCCGGTTCTTCAGTTGTTGCTTTATTATCATCGGTACTACAACCGTATAAAAAAAGAATGATGCCCCACGCTGCTGCACGGAAATGTCCAGTCATTTTGAATTATTATAATGATCACTTAAAAAATACTTGCTTCACAAAAGGCAAGTGATCATCAAAAAGGCTTGAGGCGAAAAAGATATCCTACAAAATCAGGTTTGATGGAGAAATCTTCCGGCTGGTGCAGTGGAAAGATTACCAGCGCAGGTATAAATTTAATGAATATATCAAGTCCGTTATCCGGAAAGGCAAGTTGAGTCATCCGGATAGTAACACTCCGTATGGCTTCCGGTATCCAGTTTCCAAATTCAAATCTCAGGGATGAAAAACTCAGGTCGGTTTCCAGGTTTTCATAATTCTCCAGCACCACAGCATGACTTACTGTGTCAAGATTGTTCTTGACAGCTGTCTGCTTTACCAATGCACCTGCCAACGGTAACATCAGTAACAGGAACATGCCAATAAAAGCCCTTAACCCTTTTTGTAAAGGTAATTTCATTATATCGGTCCTGGGTTTGTTGAATCGTTTCAAAGTTAAACCGAGGAAATCACTCTTTGACCAAAGGCATCATGAAAAATTCCTTAAAGTTTTCTTAAGGAATGTGGTATTTAATTGATATACAATTTGTTTTAATACATTAAGGCAATTGAAAACGGATCTGCCAGAGGCCTCTCAGCTCACCTACGGAAAAACCCTTAGCCAGGTCATTCGGGTACAATGAATCAATGGTTGCAACCAGCGAAGCAGGAATATTGGAATTGGGTTGCCCATGACAGGTAAGGCACATTGGCTGAAGTAAAATCGGCTTATAATAATCAACCCGATTAGCCGTATGTACAAGAACTGGCTGAAGTGAATCCCCTGCTGCTAGTTTACTCTTATAATTATCCCAGACTGCTTTGCTTTCATCAGTTAAGTGATTCTGCGAATTGCGGTTCCGTTCCGCCAAGCGTTCGATTTTAATAGAATCCGTATTAAACTGATGGGTTAATGACAGTGCATTGAGCTGACAGAACCGGATGGCTTTTTCTACTCCACTATCTGCTATGGCAGTTTGCAATGCGCCCCGAATCGTTTGAAAAGCCGCAGCAGAAAGACTGTCGCCGGTTTTCAGGTAATACGCATCAGACCTACCCTTAGGCTCCGACTGGCAAGCCACCAGTATTACCAGCAGCCAGGCGATAATAAACCTGTTTTTCATGTGCTGTTTTGCTGATTATTTTTTGCGTTTATAAAACCAACTGATAAAATCGGGTTCTGCAAATGCATTGTCCCAACTGTTGTGATTCACACCCGGATACTCAAAATATTCAACTGTTGCATTTAATTCTTTAAGGCGGGCCACCATTTCCTGCGACAATTTCACATTCACTACTGCATCTGCCGCACCATGAAACACACGGAAAGGAACCCTGGCTGTTTTTTTATTATATGCCTGGGCATTTCCACCACCACAGATGGGTCCGGCCGCCGCAAACAATTTTGGTTCTCTGTAAACGGCCTCGAAGGTGCCCATGCCACCCATGGATAACCCTGTAACATATACTTTTCTTTTATCAACCGATCCTTCCTTTATCAATTGACGGGTCAATTCAATCGCTGCATTTAAAGGTGCGCTTGCGGCACCACTGTAATCAAAACTGATTTCAAAAGGAGTAGTATTACGGTTTACATTGGCTCTGGCCCAGAAACCATTTTGTGGACATTGGGGGAATACTACAATTGCCGGATAACCTGTCCGGTTGGAATCCGCCAGGAATAATCTGGCACCATGTGTGAGCTGGGCTTCATTGTTATTACCTCTTTCTCCCGCTCCATGTAAAACCAGGAACATCGGATATTTTTTTGAGGCATCATAGTTCAGTGGATAGAGAATCCGGTAAGGTAGCGTATCACCGCGACTGCTAATAAAGGTTTTCTTTTCATATTGGGAAAGATCCTGTGCACGAATGCTGCTGCTGAGCAGCGCAAATGAAACTAAAAAAAGGAAGATACGCATCGTTTAAGCTTATGCTTAAAGATACCTAATCTTCCTCTTTTGCGAAAGGTAGTTTATAGACTTACGCCTCTTTTCCAGGGAATGAAATCATCCTGATTTAACTGAACGGCTTTTGGAATCACTTCTCCACTGGCCGCGCGAATACAATATTCAAGAATTTCCTCTCCCATCTGCGCAATGGTCTTTTCACCTGTAATGATCGGTCCGGTATCAATATCGATGATATCTGCCATGCGTTTGGCAAGTGCGCTATTGGTGGCGAGTTTAATAGTGGGACAAACAGGATTCCCGGTTGGCGTACCCAGCCCGGTTGTAAAAAGAATCAGCGTAGCGCCCGAAGCTGCCTTACCCGTGGTTGCCTCCACATCATTACCAGGCGTGCAAACCAGGCTTAGACCAGGTTTGGTGGCAGGTTCCGTGTAATCAAGTACATCTACCACCGGGGAGTTTCCTCCTTTTTTGGCTGCACCCGCGCTTTTAATTGCATCTGTAATAAGACCATCCCGGATATTACCGGGAGAAGGATTCATAAAAAATCCGGATCCGGCCTGGTGTGCCAGTGCATCGTAGGATTCCATCAGCCGGATGAATTTTCGGGCAGTGGCTTCATTCACACTTCTGTCAATCAGATCCTGCTCCGCACCACAGAGTTCAGGAAATTCAGCTAATAATACCTTTCCTCCTAGAGCCACCAGCAGGTCGGCACAGTAACCAACAGCAGGATTGGCAGAGATTCCACTGAAACCATCACTGCCTCCGCATTTTACACCAATACATAGTTTATCAAGTGAAGCCGGTTGCCGGTGCTGTTGATTGATCTGCTGCAGGCCTTCGAAACTGGTTCGAATGGCACTGGTAATCAACTCCTCTTCTGACTGTGATTGCTGCTGTTCAAAAACAAAAAGCGGTTTATCAAAATTGGAGTTGAGTGCTTTCAATTCGTCAAGCAATTGCCGGGTCTGCAGGTGCTGACAACCCAGGCTAAGAATGGTAACCCCTCCTACATTGGGATGATTGGCATAAGCGGCAAGCAGTTTTCCAAGCATATCAGAATCCTGCCGGATACCTCCACAACCTCCGTCGTGGTTCAGGAATTTGATCCCATCCACATTTGGAAAAACCCGGTGATGTGAGGCTCCCTGTGAGTGAAGCTGCACATCGAGCAGGCACTCCCCTTTTTCCATTGCCTTTACAAGGTCCCTTGTATAGCGTTTATACTTCTCCGTTACACCATATCCCAGTTCATTTATCAGTGCTTCTTTTATGACCTGAAGGTTTCGGTTTTCACAGAAAACGGTGGGAATAAAAAGCCAGTAATTAGCAGTTCCCACCCTTCCATCTGACCGGTGATAACCAAGGAAACTGCGGTTGCGAAATTTGTCTACATTAGGCGCTTCCCAATCCAACTGCACGTTTCTAAAAGCATAGGGATCTGCTGCATGCTTCAGATTTTCAGTAGTCAGGAGTCCGCCGGTTGGTACCGCTGTTTGCGCTTTACCCACCAGCACACCATACATGATAACAGGATCTCCTGCATTCAGCGCAGCTATAGTGAATTTGTGTTTGGCAGGAATATCTGACTGAAGCGGAATAGTCTGCCCATTCCATTCAATCAGTTCGCCTCTGGTAAGGTTTGTAAGTGCTACCAGTACATTGTCTTTTGGATGTACTTGCAGTATTGATGCATTCATTGTTGCAGGTTATTCTGTAATAATTTTATCCAGGTGAACGTATCCACCATCTACATGAATCAGTTGCCCCGTGGTATGACTTGATTTATTCGAAAGCAGGAAGGCCGTGGTGTTGGCAATCTCTTCCGGTGTAGTCATGCGGTTTTCAAAGGGTATCCGCTTGTTGATGCTATCCAGTTTTTCTTTTGGATTTGGAAGGGTTTCAATCCAGTTCGCATACTGAGGTGTCCAGCATTCAGCTACTATGATGGCATTCACGCGAATTCCGTATTTCAGTAATTCAACGGCCCATTCGCGCGTGAGTGCATTACGGCCACCATTAGACGCCGCATATGCAGATGTGTTTCCCTGGCCGGTTTCAGCAGTTTTGGAACTGATATTTACGATGGATCCTTTTGATTTGATCAGTGCCGGTAAGGCGTGATGCGCCATCAGGTAATAATGCACGAGGTTGCGATGAAGGGAAGCCATGAAATCCTCATAATTGCCTTTCTCTAATCCCACTCCGTCATTTTTACCGGCATTGTTTACCAATCCATCTATCCTGCCAAACTTGAGCAATACATAATCAACGGCGGCTTTACAGGCTTTGGGGTCTGATAATTCAGCCGCAAACTGATCCGCTTTCTGTCCGGCGGCCAGTAATTCATCAACCAATTTCTGGTTATCTTTTGCATCTCTTCCTATAATTACCGGGTGAGCACCCTCAGCAGCCAGCACTCTTACAATGCCTTCACCTATGCCTTTGGCACCACCGGTAACCAGGATCACTTTATGTTGCAGTTCTAAATTCATGTACTCTTATTGTAGTTAGCGATTAAAAGCAAAACATTCCTGACGGGAAGTTCCGAGTCCGTCAATTCCCAGTTCCATGACATCGCCCGGCTTCAGGTATACCTGCGGATTCATGCCCAGTCCCACTCCTGCCGGTGTTCCCGTTGAAATGATATCTCCAGGCAGCAGGGTCATAAACTGGGATGTATAGGCAATCAGGTGCGGTATTTTAAAAATCAGGTTGCTGGTATTGCCATCCTGCATTTTTTGTCCATTCACGGTGAGCCATAACCGAAGATTGTGTACATCACTGATTTCATCTTTGGTTACCAGCCAGGGACCGATGGGAGCAAACGTATCACAGCCTTTTCCTTTATCCCAGGTACCACCCCGTTCCAATTGATAGGCCCGTTCACTGATATCATTGTGAAGTACATAACCTGCTACATAATCCAGGGCTTCCGTTTCTTCCACATAGCTGGCTTTTTTTCCGATGACGATAGCCAGTTCCACTTCCCAGTCCGTTTTTTCGGATCCGCGGGGGATGGTTACATTGTCATTTGGCCCAATCAACGCTGTGGTGGATTTCATGAAAATCACCGGTTCGGCTGGTGGTGTAGCATTGGTTTCTTTTGCATGGTCAATATAATTGAGTCCGATGCAAACAATTTTAGAAGGCCTTGCAATGGGAGCGCCTAACCGGATACCGGCAGGTACTTCAGGCAGTTCCGCACCCAGTTCCCTAATCACATCAGCCAGCCGATTCAGACCATCTTCCGCAAAAAAAGCTTCATTGTAATCATCAAAATGCGCGGAAACATCCAGTTGTTTTCCATCTATAAGAACCCCCGGTTTTTCATGGCCCGGGTTACCAAATCGAATCAGTTTCATTTCTAGGTATTTAGCGTAATAAATCCTCCATCGATCGGATAATCTGATCCGGTGATGAAAGAGGCTTCATCAGAACAGAGGTAGATCATCAGGTTTGCGATTTCCTCCGGTTTTCCCATTCTTCCAATAGGCTGACTGGCCGATAATTTTTCAAACATTTCTTTTTCTTTTCCAGGATAATTTTTCGTGATGAATCCATCTACAAAAGGTGTGTGTACCCTTGCAGGCGAAATACAGTTCACCCGGATTTTATCTTTCAGGTAATCTTTTGCAGCAGATAATGTCATCGCCAATACTGCTCCCTTGGTCATGCTGTAAGCAAACCGGTCTGAGAGTCCAACTACCGCCGCGATGGAACTCAAATTCAGGATAGCTCCCCCTCCTTTTGCCTGCATCTGGGGGATGGCGGCCAACATACAATTGTATACACCTTTCACATTTACCCGGAACAGGCGATCAAAATCTGCCTCCGTAGTAGTAGTTACACTGCCTACGTGAGCGATACCCGCATTGTTAATGAGTACATCAACCGGACCGATTTGCTGAAAGATTTCCAGCATTCGAGCCTGGTCGGATACATCACCCGTATGGATAAACGCTTTTGAAGAAAAATCGTGAAGTTCCTGCTGCAATGATGGCCAGCCGTTTTCATTGAGTTCGATCACATGAACCGTAGCGCCCTGCCTGGCAAAGGCAATAGTGGCAGCCTTCCCGATACCACTGGCGCCTCCGGTTATAACTACTGATTTATTGGAATAATTGAATAACATTTTTTTATAATTAGTGTCCGGGTTGCAGGGCAACCACTTCGTTTTTATTTGACTGTGAGTAACCGAAAATTCCAACAACTATAAAACAGATCAATGGAATCAGGTAGGAAATCTGAATGTTTCCGCCGGTAAGATCAGAAAGTTGTCCCATCAATACCGGGAAGAATGCTCCTCCCACTATTGCCATTACCAGCAAAGACGAAGCCATTCTTGAAGCAGCACCCAATCCTGCGATTCCCAATGCAAAAATGGTGGGGAACATGATCGACATAAAGAAAGGTACCGCCATAACGGCGTATACTGCTATGGGGCCTGAAACAAAGGATGCCAGCAATAACAACACTACACATATTGCAGAATAGATCACAAGCAGGCGTGCCGGACTGATAAATTTCATAAAAAAGGTACCGGTAAACCGACCTACCATGAATCCGACCATTGCCAGTGACAGGTATTGTGAGGCGGGAATTTCAGGAAGATCCATTGTGTATTTGGAAAATCGAATGAAAAAACTACCCACTCCTACCTGCGCGCCTACATAAAAAAACTGCGCCAATACAGCCCAGCGAACCTGGGGAATAGCTAATACTGAAAACGAGAATTTATCCTCTTTCTGACTGGTTTCACCTGAAGCTTCTTCTCCTTCCGGCAATTTCACCACCAGGAAAAGTGCAACCAGAATAAATACCACAATTCCTATAACAAGGTAGGGCATCCGAACAGCGTTGGCTTCCTCCTGCAGGTAGCCCTGGAGGGTACCGCTTTGTTCCATGGCTTTTAAGGTATCCGGACTGTGTTCAATACCGGTAAGAATGAATTTACCACCAATCAGGGGAGCGAGAAAAGCGCCTACACCATTAAAGGACTGAGCAAAATTTAATCGTTGGGTAGCAGTAGCGGGGTCACCAAGCTTGGTGATATATGGGTTGGCAATTGTTTCCAGGAAAGTTGCACCCGCGGCAATTACAAACAGAGCAATCAGGAAAAAGGTATAAGAGCGGGTATCTGCAGAAGGAAGAAACAGCAGGGCACCAGCACCATACAGAACCAATCCAAATATGATACCTTTTTTATATCCATATTTATTCATGAACCATCCGGCAGGTAACGCGATCGCGAAATAGCCCATATAAACAGCAAAATCAATCAGTGCAGATTGAGTATCGTTTAACTGGCAGGCTTTTTTCAGATGGGGGATCAGGATCGGGTTAATATTGTGTAAAAAGGCCCAAAGGAAAAACAACGAGGTAACCAGGATAAACGGTAAGAGATACTTGTTTTTGGATGACATGCAAGGTTGATTTATGGATAATCCATTTAATTCTGGAAAATTACTGGCTTAGCAGGCTGATGGGGCCGTCAAATTGCGCAAATTATTCGAATATATTAACAAGTTATTAGCACACAGACCATTATACATACCTGTCGGTTGCCCGATGGGCCATACAAGCATTGATTTTCAGGAATTTCGAAGAAAATGACCCGTATCTGAAAAAAAATTTTGGCAATTGAACTCAACCCCTAATTTTGCGCCCGGAGAGATGGCAGAGCGGTCGAATGCGGCGGTCTTGAAAACCGTTGACTGTAACAGGTCCGGGGGTTCGAATCCCTCTCTCTCCGC
>VFQN01000556.1_pt1 | contig 68270 bp, 99 predicted proteins | sample 3512371 | NCBI WGS metagenome assembly VFQN01 (sample SAMN10412370, study PRJNA504923) | tailings metagenome | isolation source: Replicate 2 from Balatoc abandoned mine | place: Philippines: Itogon, Benguet | collected 2017-08-28 | reverse complement strand
CACAGGGATGGAGCACCAGCCCACACGTCAATGCCTAGGGCACCAAGTACGCCAAACAAATGCCCCACCCAACCGTCGTTCCAGCCCTCCAAGTACAACCGCACCTCTTCAACCAGGACATCAGCAGCCAATGACTCAGGCTGGCGCACCAGCCGATTCCAGAAACCAATAACCATTTTCAACCAATACATATGCAAAGGCAGCTGTGAAAGCTCTGCAAACAACAGACGGTGGGGGGGAAGTTTCGCGCCACACGTGGTACGCATAAACATCACCTGGAGCTTGACCGCTGGGTCATCTAGGCACGCTTCAAACCACCCGGCCTCCGTATTGCTTGTATCACGGCGCCTCGGTCCACGAACCAGCGCAGATAGGACCTCCGGGCCCCACACTTCGCAGCCGTACGAGACAATGGGCCGCACCTGGCCGTCAAACAACCGCATGCGCACATCTGGAGCCCAAATACGCAGCTTACTCAGCTTGCTCATAAGCCCAAACATGGCAGCCCTTCCTGAATCATTCAGCTGCGCCCGGCACGACTCAAACGGGGCCCCAGGGCCGTACACAAGGCCCAGGTACCTTGCAGCAGACACCACCGTACCGTACATCGCTATGGCCGTGGGGAAACAGGGAAACACTTCTGGCTGTGCTCTGTTGCATCCAACGTTTTCCTAATACAGCAGGTCACCTGTGATAACCAGTTGTTTTTCCAACACGCTACGTTCCGCTGCACGCCGTGCAGGGTGGGTGAAGCGGCAATGCCAGGGCGGTGGGAGTGTCACGCCCATTCACTGGCCGCGTGCTAGCTGGGTAAAACCTCACACTTCATCCCCCCCCCCAAGTTGCGTGTCTTTACCCAGTGCGCACTCAGCCAGTGAATGGGCTGTGAGCCGAATCGAGTCCAGGGGAGACTCCCCTGATTGAGTCCCTTGCAAGCACCGATATGCTGCTAACCATGGCTTATTACCCTGCTCAGCCCGTGGTTCAATCTGCTCATGCCTCGCCAACGCGGTGGCCTGGGGCAGGCAGCCTGCCTGATACGCCTCCTTGCAGCGCTACGCCCAGCCTGGAGCCAACGCTCCGGAACCCAGATAAGCCAGAACACAGCGTCTGCGCAACATTCCTAGACAATCCACTTAGCTTGCTATTCAGTGAAATTTTACAACAATACCGTGTGCTCGCCAGCTGGTCCTTGCAATGGAGCTGTCAACTTATGCGCGAAATAGAATTGACCTGGGGTTGAGCGTAAGCTTTGGGACAACCACCTACTTTATTATGAGGATCAACATGCTGCATGGAACGCATTGCGTGAAGGCCACAGTGCATCCGCAATCAATGCCGTCGTGGGTTGCAACTAGGAGGATACCGACAGTCCATACCAATGGCCGCGGGCGGCACCTAAGGAATACGCAGTGTCCTTGGGGCCTAGGAGAGCCGCGTGAAAGGGCCGGCAAGGGCTTGGTCGGCGTCGTCAGGTGACCCTACACGACGACACCCGTCGCAGCGCTCAACGGTGAGGTAGTGGGGCGATATGACCTCGTTGGCGGCCAGACTGCACGTCCTGCCATGCTCCTGGTTGGAGCCTGGTCAGTCCGAGAGCACAATGGATGTGGGTCGTCCTCCTCACCAGGGGAGGGAGCAGAGGTTTCAGTGGGGCCAGGGTGTATCAGGGTGTACCCTGATCACCGCCGTGCAACGCTAGCGTACATACCCAGCACAGTGCTTACGTATGCCACAGCTACACAGTCCATGTGCGCTTGCCCATAATGGCGGCGTTCCCGGTTTGCAGGCTCCGACCCAGGTGTGGCGCATACGGGCATGCCATGGGCGCCCACACGCCGGGGGTGCATGCCTGACCCGGCTTCGGCTGAGTCGTGGACAGAGCAGCAGGCAGGACGCTCACGGCTCCGGCGTTCTGAATGGGGGCAGTTTAGCTTCTGTGGCTACGCTACTACAGGTACGGCTCTCAGGGAGGGCACGTCGGGACTGCTGTATGGCCTGGCGCACCATGGCACTGGACGCCACGGGATGTGGCTCCTGCAGCTCGTGCGCCTGACCTTACTGTTCTGCTGTTGGCGACACCCCATCGTTATGGGGTCGAACAGTGTCATCAAGAAACAGTGTTGGGTATGGCCGGTGCCAAAGGCGTGCAATCGACCCCACAAGGTCCATGGGAGGGCTCGCAGAGCAGGCCTTGACGCCTTGCGTGGCCATGCATGTGCACTAACGTATACAGGCTGAAGGGAGTTCAGTATTGCAAGCGTTGTACTGTCAGGGTCTGGGTAGTGTTGACAGGAGCAGTTCCAGTCGGTTTCGCGGCAGCGGTTTTTCGGCAGTTGGCAGTCAAAGGGTGTCCTGGCAAAAACGTCGAAGGCGACACTTTGCATGTTGGGAACTGCTTGTACTACAGCTTGGCGTGTTTTTATACGATGTAGTGCTGAGAGACAGCGCGCGAGCGCTTCGCGGATTCTTTCGGGGTGAGTCAGCGCGGGGAACGTCGCGTCGGTAAGAGCAATCCAGCACTATCCCTTTTCCTCAAGCGTGTACGGTTGCACGTTGAACTTACTCGTGCTTACTCGCAGGTCGCGCCCCGCCGTCTTTCCACTATGGCGTCCTCCGGGCGCCTGTTGCTCCTGGCCCTGGCGCTGCTGGCCACCGGAGCCCAAGCTCGCAAGGCGGCCTCCCGCTCGCGTAGACGTGAGTTACATAACAGTACACCAATCAACATTAGCTTATTGCGCAGTGGCAACGAAGCAGTGCATGCACTGCACGTTGAACGTCTGGCATCAGGTCACGTCGCTGATGCCTGATGGAGCGAGCGCAGAGCACTTTTGCGTACATGCACGCCTACAATGCTTCGAGTCGCTCAATAAGTACTGGTTACACCCCTTTGCCTCGCGCGCTGGCGCTCCGCAGAGGTGGACGCTGCCCTCTGCGCGCAGCCCTGCTACGACAAGACCCTGGCCGAGGCCTGCATCGCAGCGGGGTACCCCCTGGGCACCGCTGCCGCCGTGCCCCAGCAGCACCCCTCCGACCTCGCCACCCGCCGCCCCCTGCTGCTGGGCAACCCCCTGCTGTTCAGCACGACCCCTCGGGCTGGCGCTGCTGCCGGCTCCCTCCCGCCCAACGACGACAGCAGCTCCAGCAGCTTCGCCCTGCCGGGGAGCTTCACGCTCTTCGGCACCGCGCGGTCAAGCCTCTTCGTGAACAACAACGTAAGTGAGCAGCCTGTAATTCCTGGGCGTGCGTGTTCCTTTGGTTACGAAGCGCATTGAAAACCTCTGGACCGAAAGCAAGGTGGCAAAGTACCGTACCGGTGTAAAGCGATCTTGCGTGCGGCGCGTGACTATCCAGTATGGTGGTCACCGCCGCCGCCGCCGCTGTAATCTTTCTTTGACCTGGGCTGAATCCACTTAATTGTTGCCTTCTGGATGTCATCGCGATCCCACAGGGTGGAGTTTCGTTCAATGGAGGCCGTAGCAGGTGGGTCTACGCAACCGCATGCAGTTGTGTCGCACCAGTGCTAGCTGTCGCCCCGCCAAGCCAGCAACACCACCTTGAGACAGAGCGACGGAACGCGCTTACTTGTTAACCTGCAATCGTGTACATTGATCATGCTGAGCGTGATGACCCTTTGCACCATTGTACATGTAACACTTATATCACGGCCTGGTGGGCATACGGAGCATATACCCCCGAGGGGCCCGAGGGTCGAGGGGGACATATGGACCGACCGAAGCGGAGCCCCCGAGGTGCGGAGCGCCCGAGGGGGCGTAGCCCCCGAGGGCGCGGAGCACCGAGGGGGCGTAGCGAGGGAGGTCCATATGTCCCCCGAAGACCCGACAGGCCCCGAGGGGGTATTGCGGAGTGTGCCCGCCAAAGGCCGTGATATAAGTTCCTTATATCAACGGAAGAGCCAGCACGCCATGTGCATATTGCGGGGCATATCCGCCGTGTTTTCCCGAGCGCCCGCGACATGCAACGTTGCAAGCCCAAGTCGGTTGCGTGAAGGACTTGCAGGCAGAGCATTATAACTATCATTGGACTATTTTAGTATACTCTTCTATGCATTACTGCTCGTTCCGCGTGGGAAAGCGCGGCTTCATGGGGTTTCAGTACGGCGCCAGCTGTCCTCAAATGTTGGGCGAAGAAAACTTCGGCGTTCTTTCTTGCCTCTGGCAGAGGCTTTGCCGCCACAATAAACACTACTACACTGAGTCTTGAAGCCTAACGACGGTCGCTACAACAGTGCTCTGTACCAGCTCGGCGTCAGTAGCGATCGGTTGCGCTCGCAGCCCCACACCGCGGCCAACGTGCTTGGATGCTTTGGGATGCTAAAGTTACTATAAACAAGCTAATGACGCTAATGTCGCTCAGGTGCGCGCTCACGAGAGACGTTGGGGCGCTGGATCCAGTTGTGCTAGCTAACGCTGCGGCCCTGCCGCTCTGGCTGCAAGCTCTCCTGTCTACTGCTCGATAACAAGAAGCTTTGTCTGCTGCTTTTTGCAGTCGTCTGTGCTGTGGTACCCCTGGCTTGCTTCAGCCGGCCATTGGCAGGACCAACGAGGTTACTCAGGCGCCATAGGTCAGCTCTCAAAACATATCAGCAAATAGCAGAATGGGAGAATTGGGCTGCAAGGTTGACGACCCGCACAGCTCGTCGCCATGGTGGCGACAGCTGGTGGCGGCAGCTGGCAAGCCTACAGCATAACGGTATACTATCACAGACCGCAACCCCTTGTGCGTGAAACAGATATGCGTTTGGCTGACTCTCGCTTCATCTCGCTAACGCTTGCAGGTTGTTGAGACTTCTCTGCAATGCACTTCGGTCACCTCAACGATAGCGATTTGATCATACACGGCGCCCAGCGGGGGCTTGTGAAGTTGTGTGACTTCAATGTGCTAGTTCGTTGCGTGGCCAGTGAGGCTTGCACGTTGCGCATGGTGTTTTTACTTTCTGTGCGAGGAGTTGAGAGTTGGCCTTTGCGGGTTTGGGGCTGGTGCGATACCTACGGGATTGTGAGGTGGGCAGGGGACCTATGAACGGGGCGGGGAAATATGGAGGGGCGGGGACATATGTACGGCGGGAAATATGGACGGAGCGGGGAAATATGGACTGGGCGGGGGAATATGTACGGCGGGAAATATGGACGGGGCGGGGAAATATGGAAATCTTATATGGACTGTCCCCGGGGAGATATCGTTATCTTCCCGGGGGAAATATGGGGAGGGAAAATACGGTGGATACACCCCGCAATATGCACAGGGCGTGCTGGCTCCCGGTGATATAAGCTCCCATCTCCTATCTCGTGCTTGCCTCGGCTCCATACGTAACGTCTGCCCACGTGCCTTGTTCCGCCCGTGGTCACTGTGCAATCGGCGGTGCTTCCTCTCTTAATCGATCGGCGACAGCTTCACACCCGACAGGTATGTCAGTGCCGTGCGGCATGCTGGTGGCAACAGGCGATGGTGTGGCCTCTTTTATTGCAAGGCCTACCGCAGCGCATGCTGGTTGCGTTGCGTTGCATGCACATACAGCAGCGGGACGGGACTTCTTACGCAGCTCATGTTCAAGTGAGCACCCCGGAAGCACTAGCGGCATGCACGTGTTCGCGCTATGCAAGTAAGCAAGGGCGACCGTCCAGATAGAACCGACCGACGGGCAGTCGCCCCTGACCGTTGGCATGACCTGACCCGTGTTCCTTGCACCTGCCCCTTCCGCATTTGCCCCCTTCTGCCAACAGCCTCATCCAGAACAGCCGGAATGGCATTGGTAAGTGCGCATTGCAATGCATACAGGGGCTGTCGCGCCTTCCCAATGCCGGGGCTGGCAACATGCTGACCTGTGTGTGGACCAACTGACGCACCACGCAGCAGTGTACTCTCTAGATGCGCACTTGTTCAGGAACGAACAGCGGCTGTCATGTCTGCGCTCATGGCCCCCTGCTATCGCTATGGCCCCCTGCGTGCCGTACGTGCTGCCGGTTCCCAACGTGCCGCTGTTGCTCACCCCGTCGCACACAGCCACGTGATACGCCCTTATAGGAACGTGACCATCAGAAACCGCCCCCCCCTCATTATTATTAGGAACGTGGCCATATCGTCCTTACCTAGCGTGTGTGCCCGCGGCCCCTCTGCTACTGCCCATGCATTCCCTGCCTCACCAGCCATGTTCTACGCCTATTATGGAGACGTGGACACACGTGGCGCAGGCACCGTGTCGTGGTACTCCACCCGGGATGCGGGAGTACTAGGCACCGCACGCACCCTGACCGGCAGTGTAGCCCTGCTAAACTGGGTAAGTACGGTCGTCTGCCTAAGGGATTTACTACTTCGTACGCTTAATTGTGCTCCCTTTACCCAGTCCAGTCCAGCTATTGCTGATGCCTCGCCGTATCATAGAACAAACGAACGCTGCGTATGGGCCCTCAGGCTTTCATTGCCACCTGGTCGGAGGTGGGGTACTACAGCGCCCAGACCAACAAGCGCAACACTTTCCAGGTGCGTGCGTGCACCTGTACACGAGTGCAGGGTTGCGCAGGGACCGGCCGCTGCCTTTGTGGCACCCAGGGCCCACATGTGGCTGCAGCTCGCACAGCAGCAAAGACCAACGTCCTGCCCCATTTCGGTCCGCCCTGTCCGTCACCGACGCTACCCCTCAATTGCCAGCTGGGCGTGCTTTAGTGCAACAGTGCCCCCACGTACTGTCTTTGCAGACCGACGTTACTCCTGTGTAGAAGTAGTCGATACACAAACCTACCGTACGTATTGCGGTGCGGCTGGCCATATAGCCGCCTGCCGTTGTCGCTCCCCACACAGCCACGTGCTCGAACTGTTACCTGTTACCTCCCATGCCAAACGCCATGTGCCTCGTGTGCGCACCGTTGCCTACCACGCAGCTGGTCCTGGCAAACGCTGCGGACGGCAGGGCCTACCTGTGCTACCTGTACGGCAAGCTGGAGTGGACCACGGGCAGCGCCTCGGGGGGCGCTGACGGCCTGGGCGGCACGCCAGCGCGCGCGGGTTACAGGTACGCCTGCTTGCCCCGTGTCCAAGGGTGCTAGGGCTGCTAGATCCAGTCCGCAGCGGGCCTTCAGGCGTCCTCACAGTGCACATAGGACGCAACTTCCGCACGCCCTACGCATATGGGCTGTCTTGGACATTGCAGCCCTGCCGTACATGCCCCCATTCCGTTCCCTCTCCTGACTGCCGATGGGCCTGCTCGCCCTTTTCTTTGGTCCCCTCGCAGCGACGGCGCCGGCAACGCGCTCGAGCTCCTCGACAGCGGCACCAACAATGTCATGAACTCGCTGGTGATTCAGTCCAACGGTGGCAGGGCGCCCGGCCGCTACTGCTACGGCATCAGCAGCACCATCACCACCGCCTGCGCCGTCAACAACGGTGCGCGTGCAGCCCCGATGCAATGCACGAACCTAACACACTGGCGTTGCTTGCTACCCGTATTTATAAAAACAGCGCACACCATGTTTTCCCACTCGCAGGCGACTGCGACCCCCTGACCAGCTGCACCAACAGCGTCAACGGCCCCGTGTGCGGGGCCTGCCCTGCTGGCTATACCGGCACTGGCGCTACGGGTGAGTGCACAAGCAATCAATCGGGACACATGCACCAAAGATGCACAACGCCGGACATCCGGATTATGGTGAACTACGTGCTGCTTACACCGTGCAGGTGCTTTTGTGTGCGCCAGCGGAGGAGTGATGCTGACCTTTCGCTGTTGTATTTGTTGACTGCAGGCTGCGTGGTGAACCCATGTGCCTCTAACCCGTGTCGAAACGGCGGCGTGTGTTCCGCCTCGGGCTCCACCTTCACCTGCGACTGCTCCGGAACCACGGACTTCACAGGGGACCGCTGCCAGACCCGCATCAATGTGCGTGAGGGGACAAGGGGTAACATGAGATGGTCTGGCATGCCACTATGTCCTGTGTACCGGTACCGTTCCGATAGTTCCTTCCACCTTACCTGGTCTCCGTTCTTGCCAGTGCATCATAAAGAAAAGTCCGCCACTCCCTTGGCGCGTTGACCCAATCCGCAGGACTGCGCCAACCACCAGTGCCAGCACGGGGGCCAGTGCGTTGACGGCGACCGCACCTACACCTGCGACTGCTTAGATACCACGGACTTCGAGGGCGCGTTCTGCGAGACACGAATCAACGTGAGACCTGATGCATGTGTGTGCCTTTGCGGTGTGCTTGTTTATGTGAAGGTAACGCAAATCAGGCCTCTAAGCCGCATGCTCGGTCCTGTTGAGGGATCCCCTGCCCGCCCTGGCTTGTGCCGGTGTGGATTTGCTGTCCGCAACGGCAGATCATGTTTTTGTTCCGTGCCTGTTCCTTGTGTGGCCTTTGTGTCGCCGCATCCGCTGTGCTGGTGCTCTCTGCATTGGTGCCTACCCACAGGACTGCGCCGACCACCAGTGCCAGAACGGCGGCCAGTGTGTTGACGGCGACCGCACCTACACCTGCGACTGCTCCCGCACCACGGACTTCGTTGGCGAGTACTGCGAGATAACAATTGATGTGGGTCGAGTACCACCTCTTGCAGCCGACGATTTTACCGCTGGTCCTTGCTTGGTGTTACGTTGTGGCGCAGTTTGTTGGCGGGGTACCGAGCATCATAGTCACTGGTGGAAACTCCCTCCACCTTCTTGCATACCTACCGTCACTTGTTGCTGTACTGACATGACATTCATGTGCCCCACGCAGGACTGCTCGCCCAACCCGTGCAAGAACGGCGGGACATGCGTCGACGGATACCGCTCCTTCACGTAGGGACCATGCATGGTTCCAGCTTGTTGCCCTAGCCAGTCAGGCACCTCCATGGCTTTGTCCACGTTCCAAACCCGCTAGCCATCGCCTGCGCCTGCAGCTAGGTGGCGCACACGCATGCAGTTAAACTAACCGCACGGCGCTTTTCCCGCTGGCGTGTCCCTACAGGTGTGCCTGCCCCAGCACCTGCTTCTCGGGCTTCACCTGCGGTGTCCTCAACTTTGCCGGCTTCTACCGGCCGGTGGTCAATCTCCCCGCCACCAACACCATCCGCGCCGGCCAGGCCGTGCCCATCAAGTTCGGCCTGGGCTGCAACATGGGCACTTCCATCTTCGCGACAGGGTGAGGACTCTCGCCAGGCGAACAACAGTAGCCCACGGCAGTCCCATCCGTCCCTTGCCTGCACACGCAGTAACTCTCTTGATGCCCTGCCTGCTGCCGCCCTCCCCCACTTCCCTCTCCCTCTCCGCCCGCAGCTTCCCTAGCTACGCCACCGTGCCCTGCGATGTGGACCTCAGCACCTACACGCCCACCGCCCTCACGCCGGCCAGCAACCCGGGCAGCTCCGACCTCAGCTACGAGGCGGCAACCGCCACGTACAACTACGTGAGTAGTATTTGGGTAGGCCGTGAGAAGTGCGCGTTTTGGGTCCCGCCCAACGGTACGCCGACGTGGCGGCTGGTGCTCCTCCGTGGTGTCCGTACCGTACTCGCTCGTGTCCAGCGGCTCAACAGGAAGCCCAGTTGTTGCAATGCGGGTCCTACCGTGGCGTGCGCTTCCCGTCGGCAGCTGTAGCGACAGGGCCAGGCCAAGCTCTGTAGGCTAGTACACCGAGGCGAGGTGCGAGGTGCAAATGCATTTGCACCTCGCACCTCGCCTCGGTGTACTAGCCCGGTTGTGTCCTGCCAAAACGCCGCCCCGCCGCTGACTGCCGTACAGGCGCCGTCTTGCCTGTTGGGGTGCGGCTGGGGCGCGCGTGCTGCGGCACGCGGCTTCCTGCCCGACCACACCCTGTCACGGCTACCCGCCCAACCCTGACCGCCTGCTGCTGTTGCCCTCCATGGTGCACCCTGGCTGGCCGCACGCAGGTGTGGAAGACGCCCTCCGCCACCGCCCCCAACACGTGCCAGGTGCTGGTGCTGCGCTTCGTGGACGGCACGGAGCGCCGGGTGGCCTTCAGGTACCGCAAGTAGGCACCTGGTATGCCGTTTGGCGCAGCGCCACAGCTCGAGGCTGAGGGCCACCCCGCCGTCACGCGTTACGTCCAAGTCACACGGTTGGCGTGTAGCCCCACCACGTGTGACGCTCCAACCACCATACAAAGAAGGCTGGTGTGGATGGTTCGGGGCAGCAGTCCATGGAAGTTGTGCTAATCGATCAAGGTCGTAGACCTGCGCTTAGTGTGCCGGCCGCATGATGGTGGACCAATAGTGGTACACACGATATTGGTGAAGGATACTTTGGTCCCGTTGGATACCGTAGCAGCTATGTGGGCCTCCTTTGGACACATACGGTATCGTCCCAGCACGGTTCGTACGTGTTTGGTTTGGATGGCCCACAATGGCCAGCCGCGCAACCACCGGCTGGTTCGTGCCAGAGAAACTCGCCTGGTTCAGCGTGGTGGTTCAGCTGCTGCTTTGGGTCGTCTCCCTCTATGCATACATGGCGCACGATCCGGTAGCGATTTTGTGTGCTGCTGGCGCACGTAGTACATCTGTACCGGTACTGCGATCAAGGTTTGTGTCAAGCGCGTTAGTGTCACGATACAGGGAAACCTCCTGTATTCATTCACCTTCCTCAACTGTGTGCGTGGTCAACACAACCTTGTTGGCGTGGCCTGCATCCTTCCGCACAGCGCTTTAGTAAGTGAGTTGCTTACGGACTGATGATCGAATTTACAAATGTGGTCCCCTTCCAGAGCCCAGCCCCGTGGCCCCCGTCCCAACCGGGACTAGTGCTGGTCCCGGCGGTCATGTGTTGTTACACGTGCTTGCTATTCACGTCATGAACTGGCCCGGCATTCAATGATGTTGTGCATCTAATGATGGTACCAACTACCCTACCATGTGTCCCATCCTGTACGACTAAGAGGGAAGTGCGGGATGTGGGGGGGGCCCATGTCCCCTGTGACACGGCCCCGCCCGATCTAGCTAGGAGGACGGTGCTTATCGATTGTGTGGTGTTTACTGTGGCGCTGGCTGTTGCTGGCGTCTCATCCCAGTGGTTTGAATCTCCATGCGTGTCGCTGTTCAGAGGGCCTAATCGTAAGGCCCCACGTCAAGGGAGCTACCCTACCGCACGCAAAGCCTCCATCAGGGCCCGCCATTGAAGCACTGCTCTACATCAGGATCACAGCGACAGCAGCTCACCAGCGAACGTACCATCGTAGCCGCTACCAGCCGACACGTGCCAACGCCCTCAGACCAAGACCATGCCCGTCAGTGTTACACGGCGAGGGTTCTCCCCTCCGCAAGCGAGCGTTCCGAGTGCGACTGGGGCCTTAAGGGCCATATGACAACCCTTGGCGCCACGACCATTGCAACGTTGCGCCATCAGCCAGTGTGCATAAGCCCCGGGCCTGGTCAGTCAGAGAGGGCTACAAAATGGGGCAACCAAGCAGGCTTACACCCAACCCTGCCCCCCCCCTGTTAAGGAGTCCTCAGTGGGCATACAGTGTTCGGTGACGGTGACCGAGTGGGCGAGGTGCAGCCCCCTCGCATCAGCTGACCCCGATAGCCTCATGCGACCAGGCGCCAGGAAACCAACGCCACAGATACAGCTGGGCCCATATGAGAACGGCGCCACACGCTTTGCTGTGTTCACATCCCATGGTGCCTCACCCCAACCCATCCCAAACCTTCAAGATACCCGTGTGCCGTGCATGCTTGCGTAAGCTACTCTCCCTGTCCGAGTTGACAGGCAACGCCCTGGAGCTAGCCTGGCCAGCGACATGCCCCCGCGTAGTGCACCTCCCTGCGCACCGGCCCTTGGCAGCCACACGCCGCCATCGCCTCAACCCGCATCACACCAGGTGAAGTGCATTCCCCCCAAACCCCGCGCAACGAGCAGTCTCCCGGCCCACTACTTGGCAGGCCCCTGCTTTGCCTTGAGCGCGATTATGAGCTGCTTCATGCGGCCCACGTCCTTGCCCACTCCCAACGCTCCCGCGCCCGCCGCGCCGCCTCCAGGCTTGGCCGCCGCCGCCCCGCTGCCCTTGCCCAGGTCCACCAGCGCCCCCACCTTGGCCCAACCCGCCGCACCCCGTGCCTCCGCGTCCCCCGCCGCCACGCCGCTGGCCTCCCGGGCCCTGTGCGTGGCGTGCCGCTGCTTCAGCAGCGCCTCACGTGTCTGCGATACACACACAGCAACAGCAACAAGTTATGAAGGGCTTACGCCGATCGCCGTGGTATGTTCTATTGTAAAGTCACATTGTGAAGGTGACATGAGCATGTAGCGTCACAAGGTTGAGGTGGAAGCGTGGGACTATGGCCCAACTGCAGACCACAACGTACGCGTCACGCCCCTCACCCGCTTCAGGCTGTCCAGCTTGGCACGTGCCTCCGCCACCACCTTGTCCTTGGCGACCGACTCGGCAGCCAGCGCCTGCTTCAGCCGCACCGCATTGGCCGTCCGCCAAGCCACGCGCGCGTCCGTGACCCCGTCCCCGGCCGTGGTCGCGGGTGCACCAGCGGCAGGGGCGGCCGCCACCGCTGACGCTTCCACCGGCGGCGGGTGCACCGGCGCAGTGAACCACGCGTCATCAGCGGCGCCGTCATCCGCTGCCGTGTCTGCCTCGGCCACGCCGCCATTTTGGCCCGTTTGCGCAGCTGCCTCCGGGGCCTGCTCCGGTGTCTCCAATAGCGGTGGCTCCGTTGTAGCGGTAGCAGCCTGCTCCGGCAACACGCCCGGCGGCTGAGACCCCGGCGACGGCACCGCATCAGGCGTCCCAACCTCCGGCGGCTGAACCCGCACGCTATCGCTCGTCCGAAAGCTAAATGCCGCCGCCACCTCACCCGGGCCCCCCGCCACCTCCTCCTGCTCCTGCACTGCCCACACTGGCTGAGTGGCTGCCGCCGCCGCAGTTGCCGCTGCCGCCGGCGAAGGCTGCGCTGGCGCCAGCTCCGCCAGCGCCGTGCCGCCGTCATCCTCGTCCGGCGGCAGTACGATTGCGCCCGCCTGCTCGTCCTCAGAGTCGTCGTCCAATACGACCTCCTCGTCGTACCCGGCGGCGCGGCCGGGGCTGGGGGGCAGGCTGTGCGGCAGGACGGGGCCTGCGGACGTGCACCAGCACAGGCTTGAAGGCGTGCGGGACACAGGTAGCATGCGCGCTGCGAAACTGCTGGCCGTAAGGGGCTGAATGCGCATAGGGACGCGTCGAGCGAAACGTGAAATATGTTTGTCATGTGCGAGCTGCGGTACACCGTAACCAGTCGACGACAACCGAGCTTAGTATGGCTGGTGTTGACGCTCGGTCAGCTGATGCCACGCTGCCCTGTACCCCCGTGCACCTCCTGATTCAAGGTGTGAGAGCATCTGACGCCATCCTACAACACACGCCCAGCACCCACCCCGACGGGACCTCTCCAGACACTCATTTTCCCTTTTGCTACTATCATGGTACCATACTCCAGCGCCACACCGGTACGCACCCGACGGCGACTTGGGCGGCTGCACCTCCAGCCTCCCGCCGCCGTACAGCGAGCCGTCTGGCGCCGCCACCGGGCAGTCGGGCTGCAGACCCACGGGTCCGCCGCCGTGCGGCCGCGTGGGCGGCGCCACCCACCACGGCGCCACGGACTCGTCCAGCGTGTAGTGCACGGCGCCGAGGTCGTCCTTGCTGTTGAAGTCGTACACCTGCCGTACAGCATATGCACAGGACCGTCAGGCGGCGGCCGTTAAGCTGCAGTGTGATTGCAGCAATTTGATAACAGCCAAGCCAAGGCTACCGGTGTAGGCTGAACAGCTGGCACAAACTAATCCGCCAGGTTATTGGTAGTTGGCCATGTACCGGTACCACCATTCGATGGCCCTCGCCTTGCCTAGTGACCTCGCCATTTAAGCAGGCCTCCCGCCTCCCACCTGCGCCCAGGTGTTCTTGGTTGGGTCCAGGCGCGCCTTGGTGAAGTGCTCTGTGAGGCCCGGGTAGGCGCCCCGCCAGCAGGAGAAGACGATGCCGGTGCTGGTCTCGATGGACGGCTGCGTGGCGCAGTACAGCGCTGCGGACAGAGGAGGAAGGCAGGTAGAGGGCAGCGGTCAGTGTACGCCTTGCTCCACGTATGGGACTGAAGGTAGGCGAACGTCGATATGGCGAGTCGGTGCCGGCAATGTTGGTGCAACAAAGATGGCGTGGACGCACGTAGTTTCCTGCGAAAGAGCACTTGGTTGAGAGGCAGCTGCGACAGAGGAGGGCTTGGTACAAAACTGTCACATGTGGCCCAATGCGCTCATGAACCCGCCAATCCTCCTTTCGGCTTTCCGTTGTTCCTGCCTCACGTACGCCTTCACACATGCCCTCCCATGTTGTTGGCAAGTGATGTTTCGTCGCATGCCCCACCTATGTTGAGGTTCTTGCAGTCCCTCGTGCGCAGCTGCCGTGCCGCCACGCATAGCGTGCAGTCCCGACAGTCACGGATGAACACAGAGCCGTCCGTGGGGCCTGTGAGGGCGTCAGCGGGATGCAGCATGGAGCAGGGCCGGTCAAACAACCGCCTCACAGGCTCCTGTACTCATCTTCGTCACAAGGGGGCAACGGTGCACGATAGGAACAGGTGCAGCAGGTGGGCCTGGTAAGCAGTACGCTGACAGATGCTATGTGCTGTGCCCATGCAGCACCCACCGATCATGATTTTGCAGTTGATGCAGTCATCTATCTGCACTTGGCCTGACCAGTCCAGGATGTAAACCTCGCAATCTTCCAGGGTGTCAAGCACAAAGCTCTGCCTGCGCACCAGGAGAAGACGTAGGCAAGCAGACTACTGCAGATGCTATGGCTTTGGCAAGTACGCCTATCAGGTTAAGCTGGTAAAACATGTCCCTGGCAAAGGTGGCTCTCCGATCGCCTTATGCGGAGTTCCCCCGAAGGTGATTGGCATGTCACCGAGACCCTTGGTTATGACAGTACCAATACGCCAGTGGCAGGGAAGCGGATCTATTTGCAATTGGCATGTACAGCTTGTAACAACTTGATTGATACCTGATAGTCTACAGGGCGTGCAATGCCTACACAGTCGCGACGTGTGACCTCGCTGCTTACCCGTTCAGGCTGCCAGGAGGTTTGATCAAGGTCTCCCCTTTGTGGTTCTTGAACATGTAGTCCCCGGGATTGAGAGCCATGGTACCAGGACCAGCAAAAGGTAACGGCTGTCGGGGTCTTGTTTTCGTGACGGACTGGTTCCTGACTCGGCTATCACGAATAAGGCGTGAAGCTGGTGTGCAAGAGAGCGACAGAGAGGAGTTATGCAACTGCGGTCGGGCGCTGTTGGGTTCGGTAGCCGTTGCAAGGGATTGCCCCCTCCTGTCCCCGGCCCCATGCACACGTGCGGAAAAGGTAATAGCCCCGCAACCATCATCATCACCAGTACCGTCAATATACCACAATCTTTGATTGTCGTCTCCGCCAGGTGATTGGATCGTGTATCTGGCTTCAGCGCGCGCAAGTCCACCAGATGGAGTCGGCTGCTGTGGTGGTGAGGCCAGGAGGCTCCCCTGGGTAAGGCGTTGCACATGCGCCCATGTGCGAGCATTGAATTCCAGAGTTCCTGTAATGTTCACGCCAACCAGTTGCCCCAGGTTGCTCTCACCTGCCCATTCGGCAGTCCAGGCCCAACGATGGGCTCAGATGTGTTCTGCCCAGGCCTAGGTGCATGGCATGCGCTGTAGCCCTGCTTTCGCCCCAGTGTGCCATGCTAACGGGGCACCTGGGACCAGGTACCGTACGTGCCAGTACCGGTAATCAGCCCTTGAGCTCGAGAGTAGGAATTTTATGAGATGCCGCCCACCTGTGACGTCCGCAATTGCCGCTTCCCTGCGTGAAACCAGGTATAACCTGCTGGTTTAACTGCCATCCTACGCTTCAACCTGGATGCCAACCGGTGTACGAATCCCTGAAAGCTTGAACGCAGGCAGACAAAAGCATCAACCCTTTAGGGCTCACCACATGGGCATGCCGAGAGCTTGAGCTGCTGGGAGTCTCCTTGATTCTTTTGGTTTAGGGCCGGTGCAACGACATCACTAAAGCACAACCTGCACCTGCCTGCACGCACACGTGTAGGCACGTGTCCAGCGCGGCACGGCCAAGGGAAAATCCACACGCCGCCGTCGGAAACGCGTTGCACCACGTCAGCATGCACAGGGGGGAGGGCAAGTGGAGGGAGGGGCACTCCTGTACAGCGCATGCCTTGCCGCCCACATGGCGACATGGGGAAAGATTCGTACCTTTGACAGCTCAGGATGCCTTTTCACACGAGCGGCATGGATGAAGCCAACTCATGATTGAAACGTAACCTTCGGATTACAGTAGGCTAGCTGCTTTTTGCGTCCCGTTCTTACGCGCGCCGCACCGAGACCACCTCGGCACCACCTGCCTTTTATGCTGATAGGGCGACCTGGAAGCGCTGATTACGATCAAAAACAACGCACCTAGGATGTTGAGAGTGGCCTTTCTGGCCTTGTTGGCCTTGGGCGCGCAAGCCGCCCGGCCCATGCAGGAGCTCCAGCACCTGCAGTCCAGCGCGCACATGCTAGACAAGAAGAAGGAGAAACATCCCTATTTTAGTCCCACTGGACTTTTCATTCAGGTGAGTCTCGGAGGTGTATTTCGTTAGCTTTACGGGATCGGGTCCCACATGCCACCGCACGAGGAGCCTACCGGCATCTATGCTAACGGCAGCTGGACAGTAGGTCCTGTAATATGCTGTCAGTACCACATAGCATGCGTACATTGGGACGATGTCCAGGGAAAACTTGGCCTGGCCCTCGCAACGTGTCGGACCCCCAGCCCCGCGGAGGCGGCCCGAGGTGCATGGCACGGCCTCTCAACCAACGCCGCTGCAAACCCATGTGCCAATAACTAGTTTGCCGAATGCGAGCAGCATGCCATTCGCTGCGTCGTCGTCCTAACCCTCGGTCGCAAGCACACGTGCCTGGTTGTCATTACCCCTCCCGTGCCATGACGCCAGCACGCACGTGGCATCACCTGGCAGCGCCCTGGCCCGTACGAAATGCCCTGCTCTGCGATCCAATGACCACGACCTTGTACTCAGCTACAGCCAGTCCATAAATGCAATGGAACGCACATCTTTTGCGCCCTGGCAGGAGCGCGCCTCCAAGCAGCTGCCCGGCCCCGGGCAGCACTTTGCCTTCGGCGCCCTCAGCCCCTGGGACCGCGTCCACGAGGTGCTGGACAGCTACCCAGGTGCGATGACCCACGGATAACGTGGATGCTCCTCCTAAATCGTGATCATATCATTTAATGGCCGTGGACAACCTGGCTGAGGCAGTGTCCCTTCTACAGCCACGTGCCAGAGTGACGGCAGGTCATGGGGGAGGCGGCTACCGGCATAGGCGCTCAGTTATAACCGTCACCATCTCACCCACCTCCCCCTTTTCTTGATCCGGTTAAGCCACAACTTAGAACCTGTAACTTCAAGTAGCACACCTTATGTAGCTGGTCACTCCTCGATCCCACCTCCCCGCCCTCCCCACCTCGCGTCCGCCCCCGCCCCCGTCTCCTCCCAGCACGCACAGGGGCCAAGCTGCTGCTGCTGATCCGCCACGGCTAGCGGCAAACAGTAGATACTAATGCACAGCTTGCTCACTGACACATTCTAACCTTCACCCCTTCCCCCGCCCCCGTCTCCTCCCCGCCACACGCAGAGGCCAAGCTGCTGCTGCTGATCCGCCATGGCCAGGCGGTGTCCAACTACCTGTCCGACACGCTGGGGCCCGACGAGTGGTTCAAGTGGGAGACCAAGTGCAGCTACAACGACGGGAACAGCACCGAGTGGGGCATCTTCGACGCAGGTGGGGGCGGGGCCTGCAGGCCGCGTAGATGCACGGGTACAGCACATGCTGCGCGGTAGGGCCAAGGTGGGAGGGTAACATCTCATCAGCCATTACAGCAATGCCAAAAGACCAGCGTGCACCCAGCATCACAGCAAAGCCTACCCATATCTTAACCCTTGTTACCGCTGTGGCCGGCTCCCCAGACCTGACCTCCCCGGGCGAGGCGGTGTATTCGCTTTTCCCTGACCCCTGATGCTGACATTGTTTCCTCCTGCTGCATGCGCCGCCCAGACCTGACCTCCCTGGGCGAGGCTGAGGCCGACGCGCTGAAGCTGATGCTCAACGACGGCGGCTGGTTCAAGACGCTCACCGCCGGCAAGCCCACGCGCGCCATCGTCAGCCCGCTCAGCAGGTGGGGCCGGCCTGAGCTCCAGGGGGAGGTGCATGTAAAGGGGAAAGTGTTGGAGGCAGAGCCGCGAGAGAGCCTAGGATAGGGCCTGTTGCTGGGGCATGCTTCACCCGCCGCATGTCCCGGTGGGTTAGCTCCGCGTGGTTGCCTTGCTGGGTGCGGGCGCTCCCTCGCAGCGCCACGGTTTTACGCACGGTCAGCAGGTCCCTATGGTGCCTTGCTTTGCTCACTCTCGATTGCGCCTACCGTCCCCACGCACAGGTGCCTTGAGACGGCCACGCGCGCGCTGGAAGGCCTGCCCGTCACGCGGTACGACGTGGAGGAGAACGTGCGCGAGACGCTCGGCGAGGACACGTGCGACGCGCGCAGGTGGGGATACGGTTGTGGTGCGACGCTCGCAGGCGGGGGCAAGGGCAGGCCGGCGGGTGGGGCAGGCGATGGTGTGGTGCTGGTGATCGGGGCCCGGACAGGGCAGAGGTGATTGTGCAGGCACATGGAGGCTGGCCGCTGAGGGGCATGGTGGGACGACACGTGCGACGCGCGCAGGTGAGTTAGGCGGGGTGAGCTGTAATCCAGCATGTGTGGCGCCTTAGGGTAGATGAGCACAGCTTTTGGCACCAGGGCACGCGCAGGATGGATTGGCTTAGTCGTGGAGCCATGGAAGGGCGGGGGTTGGACGTGGTATCGGCACAGGGGTGCAGGCGAGCGAGGGAGCGTCGCACTAAGTGCTGTGTGGGAGCACGTGCCCAACCGCTGTCGATGTGCGCCCGCATGCTGCCATGCCATGCAGGGCTGCCTCGGACCCCTCGGAGGACGATAAGGAGCACCTGCAGGTGGGCGAGGAGCAGAGACGGGGAAACAACGGCCCGTGGGGTTGTAGGTGTGCGCGTAAACAAGGTGCTCCTGGCCCCCTGCTACCAACCTGCAACGCCGTCTGTCCCTTGCTGAATTCCGGGCTGTACGTTTCCCTGTTCAGGGCGTGTGCAAGTTCAAGCAGGGCCTGCGCTCCAAGTTCCCCAAGTTCGAGTTCCCCGTGGTGGGCGGCGGCCAGGGGCTGGAGGGCGGCAAGGGCAAGGGCGACGGCGACCGGCCGGCGCCGCCCCGCTCGGGCTTCGGGCTGCTGTCGGACGCCGACCCTCTGTGGACCGAGGACCGCGAGACGCAGGGACACCAGGTGAGTTATCGTGCGCGGCAGGCGAAGCGGTGTGGTGAGGTGTCAAGGTGTGGTGAGGTGTCGAGGCATGGCGAGCTGATACCTGACTGTGGAAAGAGAGCTTGTGACAGCGGACATGGACCATGTAGTCTACCTGCGTGTAGCGCCCGGCACTAGTGCTGCCCTGCAGAACGGTTTTGACATCTTTGATCGCCGTGACGAGCTGCCCCCGTGCTTGTCCCCGCGCAGACCAAGCGCGCGCTGACCTTCCTCAACGACGTGTTCTCGCTGGCCGAGGAGCGCGTGGTGGTCGTGGTGACGCACAGCGGCTTCACGCGCTCCGTGCTGCTGGCGGTGGGCCGCGAGCCGTACCGCCCGCAGAACACCGAGCTGGTGCCCGTCATCGTTGTGCCCCGGCGGGAGCAGCAGGTGCGCGCCGAGGAGGAGGAGGGGCAGCAGGCGTGAGGAGAGGAGTCGGGCGGAACTCCTGTAGTGCGGACACGGCGGGTCACTACGCGGGTGCCTGTGGTTGTGGTGCCCGGGAGGGAAGGGCCGGTGTGCTCATCTTCCCAGGACGAGGAACAGTCGTATAAGGAATGCCTTCAGGCGAGCAGGCTTGAGGGGTGGTTGGTGGTTGTTGGCGGTTTGTGCCCGCATTCCCCGTCATCGTGGTGCCCAATATTGAGAGCAGCCAGTTCGCGTGAGGAAGGAGCAAAGGCGTGAGGGGTATGGGGAACGTTGGCGGTTGGTGGCTTGGTGGCGGTTGCATCCTGCCAATGCGGTGCCCAGGGGGTCCGCACATTGTCTCAGAGGTTGCAGGCGTGACGGGGCAGGATGGTTAAGCGTTGTTGGGAATGCGATGATGCGTTGTGGGAGCCCTGTTGACGAGCCTGTGACGAAGGGGTTGAGGGGAACACGGAGCTGGTGCCCGTCATTGTGGTGCTGGTCAAAATGCCAAATGCACGAAGATGCGTTGGTGGAGATGCTATGGCAAGGACATGTGACAGGGAGGTGGAGGGTGGTGTAGTAGGCGGTTGGGGCATGGCAGGCGGTTGAGGTGTACTGCCACGGTGAGACACGGTAGGTTTGTGGGCGGCTTTGCAGCTTGCGCCCCAGGCGTGGTGAGCTGGTGCGTTTGTTCTTACCGGTAGTGCAGGGCTTAGTTGGGACACATCCAGCAGGCTAGGCGCAGGATGTGATGCTGCTTGGGCTGCTACGTCGGTGATGCTGTTCTTACTCGTGGAAGAGTTGGGTCTCCCCTGGTTGGGTCGGCTGGGGGCCACCGCAAGGACACGCGAGTAAGCTGTTGCAACCAATTGAGCTTCTTGATAAAGACTTTTCCTCTCTGCTTTTTCAGCAAATAGCCCAAACAGGGCGCGTGGCGAGAGAAGCACTGGTCAGTACATGCGGCAAGGCACACCAGCAAGGTGGTTTGCCGGCAAAGCGTCAGCAGTTGGGCCAGGTTCTGGGGATTTTTGCAGCGTAGAAGGATGACTGCCAGACCCGCAAGGCGAGCTGCAGCAAGTATGGCCAAGCAGGGCAAATCTGCGGCACAAGCTACAAGTGCAACACTAAGCAGCTGCTCCTTAATGGTACTCCCCTACACTGGCTCCCTGGGCCTCCTCCCCTACCCTGGGGCTGCCTGCGCCCGCAGCGCAAGGCCCGGGTCCGACGCTACACTGGGGGCCGGGACACTCATGTAACACCCTTCCTTCATGACAACAGCCCTACACCAACTACGGATTGGCATGACCATCACCGTAATCCAAAAACCCTTGCTGAAGGACCAAGGCTTGCGCTCGTCATCACTTGCCACCTACTTCACTCTCCTCTCCCCTAAAACAATGACCACACTCCTACGTAGGGCTTCCAAACAAACCTCACACCTCACAATGCATCACGAGGACTCCAGCAAGCCAGCTGTCAAACACACACACAGAGGCAGGCAAATCCCGTGCCACATCAACCAAAGGTCGCACAAGGGACAGCTGAATGTGCAGCACCTCGCACGGCCGGCGGCGCCGGTGTTGACCCAGCCAACCAAAACCAAATCGAGCAGTATGATGCCTGTACACTCATGCACACACCACTCGCTCATAACATGCACTCTCTCCTCGGCCACACCAAGATCTCGCGTACGCTCCCCGCAAAAATGGCAGCACCTAGTCCCTGTGCCCGCATCGACACATAGGCTCCTCTCCAACTGCAGGTGCGGCCCACTGGGCAAAACACACACCGTACACCCTTCCGCCTGCAACGCACAACGTCCGCTGCGCTGCACCAACATGCCGCTCAGATGACCAATCAGCTCTTGCTCTCCCTCTCCGTCTTACTGCTACGCAGCCGCCGTTACAGCGCAAGGCATGGGGCTGCTGTGCCCAGGTCAGATCCTGCACCTGCAAACGCCTCACCGACTCTGTGCTGCCAGGCCCTCTCTTAAGACCTCCGCTCTCCTGCTAGCCTGAGCGCACCGCCTCGTGCCTAGTGCCACCGCCGCCATCGCCATGCCGTCCCTGCTGCTCCGACGGGGCTTGAGCTCCGCTACGCTGGGAATGGGACGGGGACCGCGCTGCATAGCGGTTACCGCCTGACCCCACACAGTGGTAACTGCTCATACTGCTGTACTGCGTGATTTGGTGTCCCAGCACCGCAGCCTACTACACGTGGCTTACTGCTTTGGAGCTGCCACCACCAGATTGTACCCCACCAGCAGCACCGCAGCGTAGAACAGCAGGTTGAGGTTCCAGTGGTCCTCCCCGAACACAGCCAGGGGAGAGACCACAGCGTGCCACGCCTGGCCGGCCAGGGAGAGCGCCGCCTGGCCGTACGACAGGAGCTCGGAGAGTGTGGGGCCCTGGCAAGGGGCAAAGGGTAACGTGCAAGTGTTATACAAGGGAAGGGCAGTGTGGGGTTGCAAACGTGCGTTCCCTGACAGCCTGCATACCACATCCTCATTGGCGCATCATGCCGCATCAGTCATGATGCAACGTAGTACACTTGATCAGATTGATGAGATCCATATTCCAAGAGCTGGCGCACGCCGTGGTGGGGCGCGAGAAGAGCGGGGCTGGGCTGGGTGCCCCTATGCTCCCGTCTATACGGAACGTGGGTGTAAGGGTGCTTGTGCACGCCTAGATGAGTGCTTCGACCACATAAGCTCATAGGATTGCATGTGCCACACCACCGAGTACTACACCAACAAGAGCATACCTTGAGCGCTGAGGCAACGGACGCTGCATCCACGTCCACTGCCAGTGCCTGTGGTGGCCGCAACCCCCTAGGCTGGGAGGGCCGGGCAAAGCCCGGCTGGCTCCCTAGAGAGGCGCACCGCCGCAAGATTAAGCTATTGCGTTTTGCTATACGCGTACAGCCTGCACCCCGGGTCATAGTCGCCGAGCCTGCCATGGCTGTTGTCTTCGCTACCACGTCCAAGTTAACCGACAGAGGCCAGGGTGTACAATGTGCACACGATTGGCTGTACTTAGAGACAGCTGCAAAGGAGAGCTCGATAACGGTTGACTGTGGCTATGGGGCAATTGAGCGGCCCATGCCAGGACCTTTCCGAGCGACATTACTGTGATGACCGAGCAATATATAGTATTTGTGATTTAAGAAAGAACTTTGCGTTTCAACATACGCTGCTTCCGATCTGTCAAGGCGAACTCTTCGGCCAGTTGCTTTTCCCTTTCGGGCCTCGTTAAGGCCCCCGCATGTGTTTAGTAGCAAGGCTCCATACAACAAAAAGAGCTAACAAACAAACGGGACCGAATTGGCGCTAGGCTGCAGCACGGGAGTATGCCTGCGACGTGACAGCAGTGGAGGGAGCTGGTGAACAGCGACGTCGTACGGGCATGCTATGGCTTTGAACTCTTCATCTGGAGCTCTCCCCTATGAGCGCTTGGCGTTAGTGGGGCGGGGGTCTTTTGGTGAAGTGTTCGAGGGGTGAGTACGCCAGCTTGTTTGCGTAGGGCCGCATGTGCCCGGCAAACGTGCTTAGACATTGCTGCTCATGCTGCTTGTGGTTCTGGAATGGCGCTGGCTGTTCTCACGGTCGACCGGATGCAAATGGTTGGACTCCCGTTGCCTCGCAGCGTGGACACAGCGACAGGGCAGCATGTGGCGATAAAGGTCATCAATCTCGAAGATGTGTAAGTGTATGCCATGCTGCACAGATGTACTCGCAGACTGGACTGCTAAGCGGCACTGTTCCTTGCTCTGGGGTGCTCTTCCCACGCTTCTCTCTCCCCTTTCCCCTTGTCGCTTTTGTTCGCAGGGAAGACGATATCCAAGACATACACAAGGTAGCTCACTGATGTATCGTGAATGTCAAAAGTGCTCTCATGCTCAAGGGCTGAGCACTGAGAGGGGTGTGCCTGTGCCGCTGACTCCAGCAGCTGTTAAGGCCAGTCACGTTAACCCACTCGGTTACACACTGCAGGAGATACAGGCACTTGCAGACTGCAAATGCCGAAACATCACCGAGTACTATGGCAGCGTGTTGCAGCCGGGCAGTACGGAGCTGCACATCGTCATGGAGCTCATGGCGTGCAGTGTGGCAGAGCTGGTAGGCACAAGCGTACTACAAGAAACACTGATACAGAGACAGCCTTCTGAATCGAACAACCCACTTCCACTCAAAGCCCGCAAAGCGCCGAGTCTACATGCCATGCATTCTGGTTACCGGCAGCAACGGCTGATGAGATAGGTGCCACCTGCAATGCCGGGTGTATTGTGCAGCTGCTAGACACCATGTATTTACGCAGCGATCTACACTGCGTTGCTCGAGGCCCTTTACTAAACCGCTGGCACACGCTTGTCCTTCTGTGCAGCTGGCGCACGGGCCTCTTGACGAGGAGTGTATCGCCTTCGTGCTGTCTCAGGTGAGCTGCTGCAGCCTCCTCCCTCCTTCTATGTTCCGTGTGTACGTCGGTGAGGAACGGCTGCCTGAACTTCAATCACCTCCCGCGCTGCAGGTCCTAAACGCCCTGGTGTACCTGCACTCGGAGCACCGTATCCACCGGGACATCAAGGTACGCAGTGCGGCAGGCCTCCACGCAGGCCCTTTGCCCACGATTCGGCACCCACGCGGTGAAGGCAGAACCCAAACGTCCTCGGCCTTTTCAGGCCTTGACGACAACATATCCTCTGTGCACTTGACTATTGTGACTGCGCGCTGTCCGCCAGGCCGCCAACATCCTGCTGTCGCGGTCCGGCGACGTCAAGATCACCGACTTCGGTGTGTCGGGCAAGCTGAGCGGCACCATGGGCTACCGCCGCAAGACGTTTGTGGGAACGCCCTTCTGGATGGCGCCAGAGGTGAGCCCCGCAGTAGCCATGACCAGTAGCCAGGGGTCAAACCACACACCATGGCAGTGCAGCAGTGGTGCAGTTGCCCGTCTGGTAAAGCGCGCTATCTGTGTCCGTGTCACGGCCTGTCTTTTTGGTCGCCTTGCCAGCAACCAGCCTGCATTCAAGACGCGCTGCCCCTGGCTGCGCCGCAGGTGATCTCCTCGTCCGACGGCTACACGGAGAAGGCGGACGTGTGGTCCCTGGGCATCACGGCCATCGAGATGGCCACCGGCTCGCCCCCGCACGCCACCATGCACCCTATGCAGGTGCTATTCGTGATCCCCACCACGCCGCCGCCACAGCTCGATGGCGACAACCACGGCCCGCTGCTCAAGGACTTTGTGGCCACCTGCCTGAAGAAGGACCCAGCGGCGCGGCCAGCCGCGAGGGTGAGCGGCTGGGCAACTCGTACCGCACACCATGCTCCCTGGTTCAGCTGACACAGCTGCACATACGAGTCTGCAAGAGTACAGTCACCAAGTATGTGTACCAGTCTAAGACCTGAGCCGTGACGGTGTAGGACGGAACCTGGTCTTGGAGGAGGGGTTGACATGTCCGTCTTCGGCTCCAGCGGCAGTGCAAAACAGAGCCCGTGCGACTGCGCCCAACTTGCTCACCTGAAATGTGCTTACCTTCGGTGTCCCAGTGAGTAAAAGCTGAGGGCTCACCAAGTATGTATTGAACACCCTCTTTTTGTGTTGTCTCTGCGTGGATTCGCAGGAGCTGCTGCAGCACCCGTTCGTGGCGAACGCGACCAGCCCGCCCGACCACCTGTCGGTCATGGTGGGGGAGCTGGTGCGGCGCAAGAAGCCGCTGCAGCCGCGCGCGGAGGCGGAGGACGGGGCGCTGGCGGCGGGTGCCACACTGCCCGCCTGGGACTTCGGAACCATGGGTCGCAAGGTGGCAGCGGCCGTCGCGGCAGCGGGCGGCCCCGGGACCGTGCGCGCCAGGGCCGCGGCCATTGCCGCCGCCAGCGGCGGCACCGTGCGCGGCTCGCTGAGCGATGCCATGCGGGAGGCGCTGAAGCTGTCGTCGCTAACGGCGGGCAGCCACGCATCAGCAGCAGCAACAGCGGGGGCGCCGGCAGCAAAGGGCGACACGGTGGGCAGGACGGCGGGGGCGGCCATGCGGGAAGGCGTGAACGGCACAGACGCGGTTCGCAAAAGTGGCAGCGGCGGCGGCGGAAGCGCGCCGGTTGCGAGCGTGGCGGCGGCAGCGCTGCGACACAGCTCATCGTACGGCCCTTCAAGAACGAACGGGACGGCGCAGCCGTCAGCGGCCAACAGCCCCACGCTCCCGTCCACGGCCGGCGGTCCACGCAGCCCGCTGCCCCACAGCCAGCCGACAGCGACCAGCTCGCCCCCGCCTGGCCTGCCTAAAGGCACGTCCACGCCGCACCTGGCCGTCACCCCCGCCGTAGCCGCGTTGGCCGCCGCACCTGCGTCCGCGGGGCCAGGTGGGACCAAGTTCGCGACGATGTCTGCGGCCGAGGCGCGCATGTATCGCGACATGATGACCCGCGGGTCGTCGTCCGCGGGCATTCCAGGGCCGCAGGCGGCGGCGGGGTCCGCGGGGGGCGCGATGGCAGCGGCGGGCAGCGCGCTGAGGGCCAGCGCCCCTACCCCCGGGTCAGTGAGCGGCCTGGCGGCGGGGTCGGCGGGCGGCCTGGCGGCGGGGCCGCTGGGAGGCAGCGGCCTGGGGGACCCACGGGCCATGGGGCGGAGCGCGTCCTCCAGGTAAAGGGAGGGCAAGATGCACGCAGGGAAAATTAGTATTGGATGAGTTACAGGCGCCGCTGACGGGAGTTGGTTCATAGGGGCCTGGATTTGACGCAGTTTCGATTTGGCGCCCTCTACATTCCCGTTCGTATCATCATGGCCGGAAGTGCCCTGGTCCATGGCTGCACACTACAGTGTGGTCCTAGCTTGCCCCATGCTGTCCTGCGCCTCCCCAGGTACGCGGGGCCCTCTGTGGACTCCTCGGTGGACAGCGCCGTGGGCGTGGGGAGCTCACCCAGCCTGGTGCAGCCCCAGCAGGTGCAGCAGCAACAGCAGCATACGCTCAAGGCGGGGTCGGCGCCAGGGGACAGACTGGGCGCGGGCCTCAGCCCCCGCGGCGTGGGCAACGGCCCCCTGGCCGGCAGCGCCAGCGGCACCAGCAGCACCACGCCGTCGTCGCTGTCGCCGTCGCAGAACCCCTCGGGGACGCTGCGGTCCACCACCGTCGGCACGTACGGCACGAGCATTGGGGGCCCGTACGACACCGTGCAGTCTCGGCAGCAGGTAATTTGAGCAACTGTAGGACAAGCGGGTATTAGGGCTGCCCTCCCGCTGGACTGGAGACACCAACGCAGCGCAGCTACTGTGCTCTCCCGGTCTCTGCATACTTGAGTCAATTGTTGATTTAGTGCTTGCTGATGTACTGCCTCCGCGTTGTTTTGCGCAGCTGGACGGCGTTGGCGCAAGCGGCACCGTCCGCGTGCACCGCACCAGCAGCAGCGGCGGCAGCGGGGCGCCGCCGGGCAGCAGCGGCGGGGTGGCACAGGGCACAATCAAGGCGGCGGCGGCGGCGGCGGCAGGCGGCGGGACGGCGGCGGCGGGGGGCATAGGCCTGGCGGGGCTGGTGGCGCGCGAGGGCACCGCCGCCGAGAGCAGCGCAGTGCTGTCGCGGCTGCTGGGGCCGTGCTTGCGCGCGGCGTTCAACTCGGCGGACAAGGGCACCCAGGGGCTGCTGGGCGGCCTGCTGGCAAATCTGACACAGCTAGAAAAGATGGTGAGGAATGCAGTAGGGGCACAGGGCACTGCACGGTTCTTGCGGATTCCTGAACTCTGCTGGTTACAGTGTGTGCCCAGCGCCTTATGCATGCGTGCCTGTGTCGGCAGTCCCGCAGACACGTGCGTATTACTCGTCCCGTGCACATTTCCGATCTACTAACCCGGCCGTATCGTGTCGTGGCCAACCCGGCCCCCTGCCGGACAGATGCCCGGGGCGTCGTACCGGCTCGCCCAGGAGATGCTCGTCCGGCTGTCGTGCAGCAGCGACCCCACACTGGAGCCGCTCCGTGCCGCGGCCGTTGCGTTGTACTCGGCGCAGGAGCCGGAGCACCACGCAGCAGCAGCAGCAGCCGGGGGGACGGAAGGGAGCGTGGCTGCTGGGGGCGGCAGCGGCAGCAGCATGTCCACACGGAACGTGCCCGATATGGGGCCGCTCGGAGAGTTCCTTTTGGGGCGGTGGCGGGAGGAGGAGGCGCACGAGCTTGTGCTCCTGGCGCGGAGCAGGGTGACGGGCGGAGGGCACTAGCACAGTGGTGGCTTCTAAGGTGGCATACCGTGGTCGATCATCGCTCGTCGGCCACAGCAACTTGCTGTATGCCTCCAGCGTTTATGGTAGGTGCTCTTTGGTGCCTAATACACAGCACAGTTTGCTTGGGATTGCGCGGCCGGAAGGCGCGCGGTACGCGTATCCGGCAGAGGACGCAAAGCATTATAGGATTGTAGCAGGTAGGACTGGGCACGGTGTACGCGCTGGAAAAGAGGGTTGTCTGGAGGATAGGCCTGTGCAGGTGCGCGCCTTAGTGCTGGCCCTTGCTGCCTTACGAACACGGATACACCGTGAATGACAGCTAGGCATGGGTCCACATGATTCAGTGATAAAGTGCTCCAGTGATCACAGAGAGAATGCACATTAGGCGACGGAAAGCATGCTGCATGGGCCGTCTCATGGGATGTGGCATAGTGACTGCATTGGGAGCGTGTCGTGGAGGCACGCGCGCTGTTCGGCAATACCGCACCGTGCCCCGCCGTGTTTGCTGGTTCGCATGTGTAGATGTGTCAGCTTCGTCATGGTATCCTATATGCATGGCTGCAACCGGGCTCATATCGCCCACGTCGATACAGAAGAAGAGCTAGTGTATTTCAAGTACCGGTATCTGTGACTGGGTTCTTGTGGCAAACGGCGGACCCACTCCGCGTGGTGCACCAGTACCAATGCTGTAAGAAGCGTGCAGGCCGGATGGTCCAGACCTACAAAAAGGCCCAGGGACGTTTCCATGTAGATCGTACTTGCTTTTGTGTTATGGCGAGTGCAAATCCTCAAGGCTTGTAACGGCAGCGTGGAGTTGCGGTGCGGAGATGCCAGTGTCCCCTGATTGCAGCCCTAACTGCAGCCCTAAGCAACAGCATGTGCCAGCATGTGCGCACAACTTGCGGTCAACGATGACCAGAGGACTCGACCCTTCGGCACCGGAAATTTAAGGTATTCCGCTTTCAACAGCCGGCCCCCGTCGCATGGTACGCCACGTGCCTTTCAGGCCATGCATCCGATGCTACTTTTTACCTGCTCATACCGCCGAAGGGTGCAGCGGGTCTTCATTCAGGCAGATGCATCGGAAGCAAGTTATTCACTGCAAGCCTTTGCCGCTGTTGCTACGTAGCCAAACTGTCACAGGATACCATGGCAGATACCATGGTGCAACACCTTACGCCACAGCAAGCCGTCTAGCTTCAAGAGCTTGAGACAACCAGAAGGACATGCTCATAGTAACTGCTTTCGTCGATTGAGGAGCCTGGCATGTCCCGTACGCTGCAAACAACACTGCGCGGCATGCGCTCCGTGCTATTCAACTACAAGGCTCACAGTACTGTCGGCCCAACTGGCCATAGATGCTACAGCTTCAGACAAACAACAGCAGCGGGCGCGGGAACCCGCGGTGGGCTTTCTCCGCCCGGCCATGGAGCCCCCCAGGCCTTCAGTGCACAGCAGCAGTCTGGGAGGGAAGCACCAGAGCTTCCCGCATCTGCTTTCTTTCGTTCCCGGTGGCCCTACCTGGCGCTTTTGGGGCTCACAGCGTCTGCTGGCCTTGCCTACAGGTACGGTAGGTATGTGGCTGAGCCCAAAGGGGTAGGCGTTCGGGCCGCCATTCCCAGGGGCGTCACGTAGGCGTCACCCCTTGCTCCAGTTGCGCACGGCAGATACGTCGCCCATTGGCGCCCCCAAATTGTTGCCACCAAAATGTCACCCATGACTCAGGAGCAAGCAATACGTCTGCCGTTAGCGGTGCGTGCGACTAACCCACGCCGTGTATGGGTGCAGCGTGGGCAATGTACGGTACTGACCAGCAATAGCCCTTGCAGCAGTTGCAAGGGCTATTGCGAATTGCACCACTGCTACCTCACGCGATTACGTACGGCACGCAGCAGCCCAATCACCTACTCACCCTACTAGTGGCGGTATGCCACCGAAGCACAAGTCCCAAGGTCCCCCACCTGTAACGTTCCCGCTGTTGCACCGTCGGAGCCTGCACCCTGCGGCACCCAACCAACAACCTGCTGCACTCCCGACAGCCCTTCGCCATCATTCAACCAGCACTTCATATGACCAGCATAACCTCAGTTCTGCCCTTCGTTCCCCGCAACCTTGCAACCCCGCACGCAGCGTGTTCCGGGAGCCCGAGGTGACGCAGCGGGTGTGGCTTGAGTTTGAGGTTGACGGCCGGCCGGCGGGCACCGTGACGGTGGGGCTGTTCGGCCGGGAGGCGCCGCAGACCTGCGACAACTTCACAGCCCTGGGTGCGTACGTGGTGATGTGCGGAGTCCGGGGTCTTGAACTCGGAGACACGTTGCGGTAGATTGACGAATTAAGCCTGGAAGCGCTCACCGGAGCACTTGCCGGGCATTCTGCCTCCCCATGTCATAGATTCATGAGTACCATGCTGTACCATGTTTCTGAGCGCACCCCTGTTTACGGCCACATGCGTGGCCGGCGCACGTGATGACCCTTGGTGCCAGACCCGTTGCACACTCAAGCGTACAACTCCCCGCAAACGTGACGACAAACTTCCCCCAACACCCGCGGGCCACCAATGCTGCATTCCTCATCAGCCACGCACGAGGCGGGGTTCGGCTACCGCGGCTGCCCCGTGCACCGCGTGATGCCCGGCTGGAGCGTGTGGGGCGGGGACGTGACGGCGGGGGACGGCAGCGGCGGCGCCGGCGTGTTCGGGCCGTCGTTCGGCGTGGAGAGCATGGGCGTGCGGCACAGGCGGGGCACGCTGTCCATGGTGCCGGACGAGGAGGGGCGGCTCAGGAGCCAGTGAGTGGGGCGCAGGGTGCGGAGGACAGTAGCATAGAGGGGGATTAGGTGTCAGGGGGGGCGAGGGCAAGGTAGCTTGGGCGGATCAGGAGCCTGTGGGTGGGGTGGTAATGTGCCGGTAAGCGAGTGGGGATGCGGGAGAGCGGTGGCGGTGCTGAGTGTGGAAGCGCGGCTTGGGGGTGGCTGAGCGGGCCTGAGCTGACGTCGCGGGGTGGATTATCAGGGGTTGCTTGCTATGAGACAGTGTCTGCTCAAGTGCGTTCGAAGTGGCGAGGCGTTGGGCCTCGCGGGGCAGCACCCTAAGTGCAACGGGCTATGTACGGTATGGTGGGTTTATGGTTGGAGATTGCACTGGCTGCATAAGCGGCTGGTGCCTAAAGGTCATTGTGCCACGGCTACCACCCTACCACACTGCTCACAGCATGTCTGCACGCACCTTTGCCGTACGGCTGTCTGTACAGCGCTCGGTCTGCGCTCATGCCACATGCCCGCATGCCCCGTGCCCACAGGTTCTTCTTCACGCTGGTTGCCACACCCGGCTTGGACCGCAAGGCCGCTGCCTTTGGGCGCGTGCTGTCTGGGTTAGAGGTCCTGGAGCGCCTCAGCAGGCTGCCGGCAGATGCCGACGGTGGCAGGCCGTACGCGGATGTGCGCGTGAGGGCATGCGGGGTGCTCGCGGATGGGGACGCAGAGGCAAGTGCCGCTGGCGAGGCAGCGAGAGGAGTTGTGGTGGAGCGAGGAGGGTGACATGCTATGCTGGAAGAGGGGCGCAGTGGATTTGTTTTAAGGTGTAGGGCTCGCAAAGGGGGTGGCCCAAGCCAGGCCCCGAACTCAAGTGAGGCCCCAAAGCAACGCTGTCGCATCGGATTGCGACCGTCACAGGTGTTGCACCATGGGACGGTTCTTATGGGTTAGTACGGACTGGCACAGCTGATTTCTCTTTGTCGCGGTCCTGAACTCGCAGAGCTCCTATGTTCCCGCCTCACGGGTGTCGTACGTAGTGACGGAGCGTTCCCATGTGTGAACCCATGGCACGATACGTTCCTACCTTTTGATCCTGCACTTCACTTGCACCCGAGCGCACTTGCAGGCGTGCGCTCGCGGCTTCTTTGCAGCAAATCTACTTGAACCTCAGGGCCTGGGACGCCTGCACCGACCGGCCTGCTCCCTTCTCAAGTACATAGACCCTTATACTACATTGGGCCCGTAAGGGTAGCGAGGCAAGATGCAAGGCTTTGTAGACAGCGAGGAGGCGAATCTCGTGTGTAGCGCTATGTGTGACACCTTCAAGGGCCTCTGCAAATTGCGAGCAGCTCGTCAAGGCCTGGAAAAGCATGGCGCCGATGCCGATGGGCCAGAGTTGCGCGAGGTAAGCGGGCTGGGCCCCGCTCCGCTCCTGGGCCAGCAGCTTTCGCTTCACAGTGGAGCGGTAGTGGCTGTGTACCTAAGATTGTATACATGGAGCTGCAGCCTGTTCCTGATGTTGACGAACAGCGGTCGGGCAAGTTAGTCATGAGGTCTGGACGGTTCCCGGCAACGTGGCACAGCCTTGGGGTGGGGTCGCCTTAGCCCAACTGACCGGCCGAGCCAGGTTTTCAAATGGGATGAGTTTGGATGTGTGTTGCCGCATGTGGTGTGCTTGAGCGGCACACGCTACCGCAATGGATAGAGACTCCCCACGTCTGAGCGCCCTCCCCACCTCCCGCACCCGCAGCACATCACGTCGTCAATCGACCTCCTGCAAACCGTGATGCTCAAGTTCAACTGCCAAGCTGTGTTCGACATCCTTGGCGTGCCGTACGACAGCGCCCTGTATGACGTCGACCGCAAGGATTCTGAAACAGTGCGGCTTGTGACGGTGAGCGCGTTGCCCCTACCACGGCCTGGCCTAACCCACACGTCAACTCAAGCTACAGCTGTAAAGCGTCGCGACGGTACGGGTTACCATATTAACCTGGCTCACCCTCGCCATTGGGCCTGTGTCCTGCTCTGTCGCATTCTGTGCAGGCGCACGGTCCGGCCGCTGGCGGCCTGCAGCAGCCCCCACCGCCGGACGCACAGCTGGTCGTGAGGGCGGTCCGGGAGCCTGGGTTTGTGGTCTCAGGCAAATGTCTTCAAAAGCCCATTGTGCAGGTAGGGCACTAACCCATGACCTGTTGAGCTGCTCAGGACAGTCAGTCGTGCTCACAAGCGGTAGGGATCATGGACGAGGGATGCTCGCCACGCACCAGCTGGCTGGTGACGGTACGCCAACGCACATGGTAGGCGCACTTGCCCTCTGTTCGGCCATCTCCATAACATTGCATCCTGCCTTCCCCTCCACTCACGCGTAGGTTGGCCTCGGTCCCGCCGTGCCCCAAGCGCTCCGCCCCCGGGGCCCCAGCAGCAGCGGCGGCGGCAGCAGCAGCACCCCCACCACCCCCATGGGCGTGCACGCGGGCTCCGTCGCGGCTGCCAACCCCTTCGCGGCGGCGTCTGCGCCCCCGCTCAGCTTGGCACCCGCAGCCCCCACATCCACCCTGCCCACCACCACCTCCCTTGGCACCCACATCAGCAGCCACACGAGCGCCAACACCAGCTGGGGGTCGGCCCTAGCACACGCGGGAGACGCAATGGTTGCCCCGCAGCAGTCTAGGGTCCCTAGTGGCACCACAGCTGCCGCAGGGCCTGCAATGCCCGCTAGTGGTGACGCAGCGCGCCGGCGCACCAGCGAGGGCGACCGGGGCGCGACAGGGGCAGGGCCAGCGGCGGCTGTGCCTGACGCCACTGGCGGGGGCCTTGCGCCAGGTCACTCGGGCAGCCTGGCGGCCGGCGCCGTACACAACATGCTGGAGCAGTACCGGATGACGCACGGCCTGGGGCAGGGGGCGAAGCGCCAGCAGCAGCAGCAGCAGCAGCAGCAAGACCTGGGCCGCCCTGCGCACGAGCAGCAGCAGCAGCCACTGCCGGACGCGGCTGGTGCTCAGGGCGGTGCCGCGGCTTCCGGGCCGCGCAGCAAGGGGCAGGAGGAGGCGGATCCGGGGGCTGACGACGTGCGCTACCACAACAGGGCAGACAAGGGGCCTGCGTCCGGGGGCACGGCGGCGGCCCCCGGCGGCTGGCCAGGGCCGCAGCAGGGTCCCGGCATGCCACCTTCACAGGCGCACCAGCTGTACAATTCGCTGCACCAGCCCATGCACCACGGGCATCCGTACCCAGGGCCCATGCCGCCCACCGTGCCCTTCCCGCCGCTCTTCCCTCCCGGCCACCCCATGCACCAGCAACACTACCCGCAGCACTACCAGCACCCGCACCTCCCCCACGTGCCGCACCCGTACCACCAGCAGCACCCGCATCCGCCGCAGGAGCAGCTGCACCAACATCCACATCCGCAGCACCCTCCTCTCCAGCAGCCACCCGTGCCCCAAGCCCAGCAGCTGCACCAACAGCCGGTTCTTGGGGCTGTACCTGCCCAGCCTTCGCCGGGGCCAGTTCAGCCTCCCTCCGGGCCGGCCCAGCCGGTCCAAGGGCTTACGCAAGCGCCGTTGGGACCTCCACAGGCGACCCCCGGGGCTGGGCAGCCGCCCCGTGGCACGGGCTACGTCCCCCTCGCCATGCTCTGTGCCACACGGGCCGCGCAGGCCAGTGGGGGAGGAGCGCCAGTCGCAGGGGCCCCGGCAGGCCCTGGGCAGGAGCCGGCTGGGGTGCATGCGGGCACCACGCCCGGGCCTGTGCCCGCCCAGTCCGGGCAGGCGCCGGTTAGGTCAACGCCCCACCCCCATGCCCCGCCGCCGCTGCCGTTGGTGCTGCAGATGCAGCAAGGCATAGTGCCAGCAAGGCCCTCTCCGCAAGCGGCGGCGCTTGTGGCGCCTGCTGCACCTACTTTTGGTGCCTTCGAGGGGGCTGCACAGCCCGTTCTGCAGCTGCTCCAAGTCCCGGGGCAGGGGCACGGCCCGGAACAGGGGCAGGCACAGGGGCAGCTGCCCAAGATGCCCACGCCCCTGTCCTCTGCGGCTGCTGCTGCAGCTGCGGCGGCCGCAGCAGCGGCGGCAGCTGCGGCCGCAGCAGCCGGAGGGCGGAGGAAGCCCCCGGCGACGCCCAAGCAGCAGCAGGCCGACTCCCAGCCCCCTCCAAGCAAGAAGGAGCCACTGGTGGTGCAGGAGCAGCAGCAGCAGGGCACCAACGTCTCGCAGGGGCAGGCACCGAGTGCGCGTGACTCGGGCTTGCAAGGCGCCAGCGCGGGGCCTGCGGAGGAGCAACCCCACGGGCCGGAGGCACCCACTGCGCATGAGCATGGTCATGGGCACGCAGCGTCGGCGACAGGGGCCTTGCCGTCCTTCGGCAGCGGCGGGCCGTCCTCGTCGCGGCGTGAGGCCTCCCACGATGGAGGCAAGCAGGGGCCGGCGCAGGGGGCGGAGCATGGAGCTGCCCTGCCGCAGCGGGAGCGGGAGCGGCGGAAAGAGCGCCCCGAGAGGCGTGCTGAGGGCGGGGAGAAGCGGGGGAGCGGCGCCGCGGGGGCAGGTGCGGAGGTGGCGGAGGCGGGCGCGGCGGCAGCGGGGAAGGGTGCAGCGCGGGGTGCGGCCGCTGGCAGCCACGTCCCGCAGGGCCGTAAACCCAGCGGACAGCCGGGAGACGGCGGGGCGGGCGGCGGAGCACCCAAGGACGGCGGTTCGGGGAAGCCAGGCGGGAAGCCGCCGCCGCAGCAGCAGGCGGGGCAGCAGCAGCAGCTTGCCTCTCGCCGCAGCAAGGGCGATGGCACGTATGCATCGGCGTTGCCCGTCCCCTCAGCCGCGTCGCCCAAGGCGGCAGCACCACGCGCAGGGGATACGACTGCGGGTGCAACGTCCACTGCTGTTCCTGCTGAGGCCGCTGGCAGCGGGGAGGTGGCCAGGAGCAGGGCCGGGAGCAGCGATGTGGGGTTTCCACGTGCGGGGTCGGCGGCAGCGGGCGCCAGTCGCCTGATCGCTGCGTCCTTTGCGGATGCCGGGATCCGAGGGCCCAGCGGCGGGCGGAGCAGGCAGCAGGGGGCGTCGGGGAGCGAGGCAGGGTCTGCGAGCGGGGCATCGCGTTGTGAGTCGCCAGCGGAGGCCATGGTGGGAGGTGCGGTGGCGGCGAGCGCGCCGAGGCAACCGTCCCGGTTGGGAGGGGCAAGGGAGGGGGCGCCGACTGCGGCTATGAATGTGGGTGGCGGTGGTGAGGGGCGGGGTGCGAGTGGTGGCGGCTCGGCGCGCGTACCGGACCCGGAGGCGGAGGGAGATGGAGACGAAGAGGAGGAGGGGAGCGAGGGGGAGGCTGCTGTTCCGGCAGGGGCGGGCGGCGGCGCTGCTCGCGGCCGTCGTAAGAGGGGGGGCAAAAAGGCTAGGCGTGGTGGAAGAGGCCGGGGCGAGGCCGCGTAGCTTCTCACCTAGGCTGTAGGATACATAATCCTTTAGTGTGTAGCGAATGCGGTGCGGGATGCAGGCATAATAAGCCTGGGACAGGTGCAGGCAAGCGGCATTAGGAGACGGGGTGTGGCAAGGCGAAGCAGTCAGGTAGCAGGTCGGTGGCTGACATCGCTGGTGCCGATGCTGTGCGCTGGGGTACTTAGTTGAAATTGAAAGCCGGCTGTGTTGGTTGGCCCCCAGTACACGCAGGACCAGATAGTCCTACAGTGTGGAGAGGGTTGCTTTCCCGACGTGTCGTACGGCGTTGTGCGTGGCATTGCGAGGGGGAGTGCTGTATCCACTGACATGCTTTGTCGATGCACGTGCACCCACGGCACGTACTGTGTGCCGTGCAGCTGCATCGCGTACAGTTCCGGTACTTCCGGCAGCTAGCTATTGAGTCGACAGGTACGCCTGCTCGATGGCCACTATGGAGTGAACAACATTCCTTGGCTCCTTCGGAAACGGATGGACGGGGGTTGATGCATGTGGATGAGTCTTCCGGCGTTTAAAGTACGTTGAGCTCGTGCGTTACGCTTGCCTTGAGGAGTGGTTACCCACCGCTTTGGGGGCACTGACAGTACATCCGCATGAACTGCTCGTGTTGTTGCGTGCGTAGACAGTGGCTGTGTAGGCTGTGGTGGGTGGGACTGCAGGAATTGTAACCATGGCGGCACTGGACAACTGGCCACGACATGTAAGGCACAACTGTCACAAGTTAGCTTCAGACCCAGTGCGGCAAGCGAAGCAGACAATTACATGCATGAGAGCAACAGCAGTAATACTTCAACTTTTAGCAGCAGCTTGTCCCGTGCAGTCAGTCAGTCCCACACAGTCCATCCCAGTCGGTCAACATCCTTCCCCGCCTCCGCAACTCAGCACACAACCGCTGCAAAAGGCTCCCCCAGCAACGCCAAGTCAGTTTGCACACCAGTTGTACAGCCGCCTCGTCGGCGGACTCCGCGTGCCAGTCAAGCCTTGCGGCACACCAGCCGTTGGAAAATGTCACACCCTCCGACCAGCCGCAACGCCCCCTGCCCAGTCCGTGTCAACTTGGTCAACCGCCGCCCATCAGCACCTAGACCGCTCAGCTGGCAATGTTCGCCTCCTGCTCGTCGATGGAGGGCCCGCCGCCCGGAGCGCCCGCCTCCACAATAGGGACGGGCTCGCCGCGCTCGTCCACAGCCTCCTCTGGGGGGCGGCAACGAGTAGCAGGAGCAAGAACAAGCAGCTGCTAAGGCACAAAGTCCACGGGGGCAACAAGGCCGGTCCAGTCAGCGGGTCAGGTTCGGTCACGCCAGGTCACGCTGCACCCCACAAGGCTCCATCACCCGTGCTCAGCCGGAGAGCTACAAGTACAGTTACGTGAACTGCTGTCCTGTTCTTACCGATGTTGGTCGGCGCCTTGAGCTCCTCCACCTCCTGCTTCAGCTCGCCTGCGTCCACTGTGGGGTGTGAGGGTGTGGGGGAAGGGCGCAGCGGGCAGGTGGGCAGGTGGGCATACGGTATCGCCTTCGTCCACGACGTCCAGGGAGGAGGGAGGAATACCGGTAACAGGGTGGCAGGTGGGCATGTCGGCGTGGAGTGCGTGCGGAGCGGAAAGGTATGCGCGGATGGGTGGTGAAGGGGGCGGGAGCGTCGCACCACACACCAAGGCTCCAGCCATGTGCGCCGGCTAGCAGCCACATCACATCCAATGCAAGTACATGAGGCGTTTCCTGCACTTCAGCTCCGGGCGCCCTGTCCCCCTCCCCCTACTCACGGCCCTCTGGGTCGCGCTGCGCCTCCTCCGTCGCACGCTCGACATCGGTGGAGGCAACCTGCACAGGAGAGCGCATAGCACACATGGTACAGCAAGCGATACCGGTATGGCTTTTGCAAAGCGAGACCTCTGCGATGGGCTGCGTGCGTTGAAGCAGGGCCCCTGACGGGCCCACGGCCAGGGTAGGCCGCATGGGGAGCGCTGGTCCAAGCGTCCAACGAACCCAGAGCGGTAGGGTATGGTAGTACTCCACCACGCAAGAGTCAGCGGCGGGCAGCTACCGCCAAGCGTGTACGGCGCTTCGGGTCCCACCACGCCGTGTACGGCATCGGGTCGCACCACCCTGTACGGCACCAGGTAGGTCCCACCTTGAAGTCGGGGTCGCCGGGGTTGTCGATGGTGCCGGCGTCGGGCTCCTGGTGGTGGGGATAAGGGCAGGAAGCCGGGTTCCGTGTAAGACTCTTGGTTGTGTGGGGTGAGGAATTGCTGGGGTCCGGGGAATGACCTCCACACCAGCTGCCGTTTGCAGCACGGGTGGCGGCAGTGGCAGAGTGCCTCCGCTTGCTTTGGTGCTCGCTACGCTCCTTCCGCACCTACACTGCTGAAACAGATCATCTGTCCATATGAATATCGTTACCCGTAAAGCTTAAGAGTGTGAGATATCCACCACCAACAACGGTCGTAACCCTACCCCATCTCTGCCCACACCGCACACTTAGTCACCAGCCCCCAACGCACCCATTCTACCTGCCGGCACCGGACACCACGCACACACCCCATCACACCTGGTCGACGCCCACGTCACCGTAGCCCTCGTCCTTCTCCTGGTAGTACAGGTCGGTGTTGTAGGCGCCGGGCTTCTTCAGGGGCTTGCCGGAGGCCTGGCTGCGGGTCTGCACACAGGGGGAGGGAGAGGCAAGGGCCGAGCAGGCACCAGGGCCGGATCGTTGTTCAGGAGGAGGTAGCGCGGTTACGTCATTGCACCGCGGCGCGACGCCTGTGGGCGCGGAACAGCTACGATCAGCTACGATACGCACGAAGATGGGTTGTGCGCTGTAAAAAAAGACCATCCGAGGACTGGAGCAACAAGCAGCTGGTTCGTTACGGGGTTTCGTGTCGGACGACCCATGGGACCGCAAGTCCCGGTAAGCGGTCAACGACGAGGCCAGCGTTTATCCTCCACAACGGGATGCCTCAAGGGTACTGAGGCGCCAATGCAGTCATTAACCGCAAAACGGGCAAGCTGGAAGAGTACCAAGTGCGATTTTGGGCCCGGCACGCGCGGCTGCTCACCTCGACCATTTTCGCTGGAGTCGTGCGGGTTGTGTGAGTTTGCTGCTGCCGTAAGAGTGTTGCTTCTACAGTGATACTCTGAATACCGGTAGCAAGTTACTCTATTGGCTTAAGAGGCCTTAATGCATTAGGTACGTGGTCAATGGCGTACCGTTGCGCACCCTTGACTCTCCTGACGACCTGTGACGCAATGGAGCCGCATGGGCGCCCTAAAAGCACAGTCTGTCCCATGGAATACCTTTTCTCCTCAACGGCCTTGGTCATTTACCAGCCTGTAATTTGCTATACATTGCTTGTAAATACTACAATCTGCCTGCGTTCGTGGCCTTGCCGTCCCGCGGGTCGCTTGCAGCCTCAGTACTTGCCGCTGTGCTCCGACACCCAACTAGCCAACCTGCCAGGCAGTCCATTGCGCGTATGCAATACATAGTTTAGGCAATATGTCCACCTCCCGCGGCAGAGACGACGCCTAGCTTCCGACACACCGAGTGCTACAATATCCGCAAAATTTGTGAACTTCTGCTCACGTCGAAATACCTATTACTGACACCGGTGTCACTGGCCTTGACCTATGGGCAAGCGCAAGAGCCGCAAGCCCGGCGACGCTGCGGCGGCCGCCGCGAAGAAGAAGGCCCGCACCACGCTGCCCTCGCGCTTCGAGTGCCCCTTCTGCAACCACCGCGGCGCCGTCAGCTGCAACCTGCAGCGGGACGAGGGCCGGGCCACCGTGGCCTGCAACCACTGCCGCATGTCGTACACCACACGCTGCAGGTGGGTGCGCGCCTGCGCGCCGGTGCTCGAGTGCCCTAGCGCTGAGGTCAACGCTTGCTAAGGGGGCAAAGCCCAGTCTGGCACTACGTCCTGGCCGTATTCCCGGTAGTGGAGTGCTGGCATCCTTGGGAGAAGTTGGCACCGGGTGGCACCTACGGTATGATCCGTTATGAGGCCCTTGCACATACAAGTCGTGCACATGCAGCGCCATTACTCCCGCCCATGCTTACCTGGGCACCCTGTGGTCCGGTCTGAAGTCAACGTCTCAACGAGGGTGCCTTGCGTGTGCACACCATCACACACCCGCAGGGCCTTGACGGAGGCTGTGGACGTGTACCACGAATGGCTTGACGCCTGCGAGGACACGCTGCACCAGCAGCAACAGCAGCAGCGGCAGGACAACGCGCTGGCGGCGCGACTGGGGCCTGCGGCGGCAGCGGCGACAGCGGCCGCAGGGGCGGGTGGTGGGCCTTGGAGGCAGCCTGCAGTTGCCGCCGGCGCCGCTGCCGGCAGGGCTGCAGGCGGGACTCAGCCCAGCGGCCTTTTCGCAGCATCGCCACAAGGTACAGGTCGCGTCAGTACCGCTAAAAGCCTCGTGCTGGGGTCCGCTACTGGCTGAAGCGTATGGCGTTGGGACGTAGCAGCATGCACCTCGGTACCGACTTGTCAGCCTGTGAGCTGTGACACGTGCTGCACCTGTGTCGAAAACACCGGCCTTGAACCCCCACCTCGGCCCTGTGCTGTATGCATACGTAGTGACCCATACTGCAACCCTTGCCCTGCCGCCTTGCGTTGCTATGCAGCCACTGCCGGCGCCAGCCACCTGCTGGACACCGCACCACGCGCCGGCCAGCCGGGCCTCCGCCGCCTCGTGCGCACACAGCAGCAGCCGCAGCAGCAGCCGCAGCAAGCCCAGGGCCAGGGTCAAGGACAGGTGCAAGAAGATGACGCGGCAGACCTAGCTGCCCTGGAGGACAACGAGGAGGAGGAGGGTGTGGATTTACCCAGCGGCGGTGACGAGGACGGGCAGCTGGATGTGGAGGAGGCCTCGCCCGTACGCCGCCACCGCTACCACCACCGCCAGCAGCAGCACCAGCAGCCGCTGCAGGGGGGCAGCCTGAAGGAGCAGCACCAGCGGCAGCAGCTCACGGCCGCCGCCGGCACGCACAACCCCACCAGTACCGTCAGCAACAGGTACAAGAGCTCTACTCCTGGCGACGAGCCGCCTGGGGACGACGGAGGGCGGCGGGGAAGGGTTAGTACGCTGGTGCGCAGGCGGTTGGTGGTGAAGGGGCCGGGAGGAGGAGCAGCAGGAGCAGGAGCGGGCGTGGGCGCAGGGCTTCCTCCTGCGTCGGCTGTGGGCCGCGGGGGCGGTGCAGTTGCAGCGGCGGTTGGAGGGGAGGTGCCCGGGACGAAGATACGGCAGACGGAGCTGCAGCGGCAGTCGGCTGCCATGCGGTCGTTCGTGGATACCGATGATGATGAGGAGATGGCGGAGGATGGGGGGCCTGGTCAGGACGGTACGGCGGGCGGCGCGAGCGGGGACGAGGGAGGGGTGCAGCTGCCGAGTGTGGACGAGGTGTGGGCTGCGGGCAGGGCAGAGATGGAGGAGCGGATGCGAGGCGGCGGGGCCGGGTACGGCGGGGTTACGTCGGTTGGTCCGCCGGGAGGTGACCGTGCGATGGTGGGGATGTCGGGCGGTGCATACGGCTGAGCGGCGAGCATCTGATGCCGAGCATGCCGAGCATGGATGTTTGCACGGAGTAACCCGCCGGACCAGCTGCATTTCACCTGGTGGCATACTACATAGCACCTGTCCGGTCCCGGCCGACGCCCCTGCTTGTTGCTTTACCCTTGTGGGCAATGACTCGGCAGGACTCTGCCATAGACGCCGTAAGAAGGCCGGCAACTTGTGGCGTGGACCAGGCCTTGCGTGGGCTTTGGTTGGCGTTTGTGCTTGTGGTACCGTCTGCCCTGTCGTCCTGTGTGCGGTGGGCACGCTGGCAGGGGAACTCGGGCCCGCAAAGAGCGCACACGCATTTGACGGCTCCACGCTATTGTGAGCGTAAGCGCGAGGCTCTGGATCTCATACGTAAGGCAGAGCCAACCTTGAACACGACGGCTAGCGTGCCACATTACAGATATGCAAATTGCAGAGTAGGGACAATACAACCGGGGCCAGCCGTCTCACTTTTACTTGTGGCCGGTCCTGGCTGGTGCGTGCAAGCGTGCAAGGACAATGCAGCACAAATGTGCGTACGGACATGATACCCAACTAAACATGGTCTGGCGCGCATCCTTACGTTTCGGCCCATCCAGCATCCAGCCTTTCACGCCTCTGCCAACTCAGGCTAGCTCTTGCAGTCCTGCAAAGCTGTATCAATCAGTGCCCACACCTATGATCAGGGCCGGTGAGGTCGAGGGGATACAGTTTCGGCGGATCCGCAAGCATGGCCCTGGCAGCTCTTTCCGCAAAGACGTGTGCAGACGCTACGTTTCCTTCCTTGTTCCAGAGCCACAGCCCCGTCCATACGGGTCCACGGGACGAGCCCCAGAATCCAATCAACGTACGGCCCATGACACGACATAAACGTGTGCGCCTCAGTTCACCGTACTACTGCTCTACAAAGCGCGTGCCCACATGCACTTTTCGACCAGGCAGACGCCAAAACTTGTCTCTGCGTCGCCATGCATGCTGCCACCCCGCAGTGCCACCGCCTGCAGCCGACCTTAGCCCACCGTCGTCCTTGGGGACAACATCGGCGGCACCAGCCACGGCGCCACGCCCATGCCCTGCACGCGCTCCCGCAGCCGCGGGCCCAGCGGCAGCTGCGCCCGCCCCTGACCTGCCCCTTTCTCACCCGCCTCCGCCGCCCAGCCGCCCTCCATCCCCATGTCATCCCCGCTGCACACAGGCTGCTGGCCGGGCAGCGGCAGCTCGCACGCCACGTCCTCCTGCCCATGCGAACCCCAGCTGCGCTCCGGTTCCTCTTCCTCCCCATCCCCTTCACCATCCGGCTGCCAGCCCTCGCCCTGGGCGTGCAGGTGCTGCCCGTCCAGCCGGCCCTGCTCCTCGCCGTGCCCCCCCTCCTGCAGCTCGTCTCTCAGCTCCGCCAGTAGCGCCACCAGTCCGCGGCACGCCTCCCGCATGTCCTCCGCCGCGCGGAGCACCGCCGCCTGCAGAGACAAGGCAACAGTGGAGGCGGTGCGTTGTCATTTGGCTGGTAGTAGAGCTGGCGAGTGTCAGACAAGATGTCAATTGTCAGTGCAAGTTGTGGCGCTCTGCTACAAAATGGCAAGAAGCGATGCCTTGCAAGGCCGTGTGCTTTAGGCACAAGCATGGTTGAGGCCCAGCGTAACACGGCAAGCATTGCTACGAGGACATGGGATGCGCCGAAGCCACGACAGCACGTAGAAGTTGTGACGTAGTACAACACTGCTGATTGCACTCAAGGTTTGATGTGGCCCCCGCCTGTTTCCCATGCCTCAGTACGCACCTGCTCCTCCTCTCCGCCCCAGTTGCCGTACAGCGGGTCTTCCACGTCAAGGGACTCGTCGCTGCCGTCACCGCCGCCAAAGCCCGCCAGGCCCGCGCCCGCCAGCTCACTGCCGCCCACGTGTGCGTGGGCCTGCGCGTGGCCGCCGCCCGGTTGCTGGCCACTGGCAGCGGCGGCACCCAGCAGCGCCGTGCCCGCGCGGAACTCGCCCAGACGCCGTACCTTGTACGAGAACTGCTTGTCGCGGTTGACCAGGTCAAACGACGACACCTGGCGGGTGCAGTGGGCCGCCGTTGTGCACCATGACGGGTGATGCTGAAGCACAACTAAGGATGCTTGCTTGGTCCACCATCTGATTTAACATCAGTGCGCAGCCACGTGCACGCCCTCTTGGTGTTAAACGTGGCGGGCCTGCCCAATGCACTACTGACACCCGTAGCGACCTGCCAGAGCTGCCTGTTTGTCCGCTGGTGCGCGCAGATGCCGCATACACAACGTCCCCGACCCCTGCGCTGCTCCCCCACCCCGCCCCGCCCCCACCTCCCGCATCACGTCCCCGGCCGTGTACTTGTCCATCACCAGCAGCAGGTCGTGGCGCACGATGTCGTCGGCGGGCTCGAACAGCCGCGCGGCGTGGTCCGGCGGCAGCGCCAGGCCCAGCGTGGCGGCGGCGGCCACCGCCGCGGGCTCAGGGCCCTCGCCCACGTTGTACGGCCGGGTGCCCTGTGGGTCCGGCAGCAGTGTTGCGGGGACAGGTTCGCGCAACAGCTTGTTGCAAGTCATTCATGGAGGCGTCTCTACCGGCCGTACGGCACCGCGTGCGCGCGGAGAACGCATGAACAAAGACGTACTTGGGTTTAAGCATGATCGTTGCTTGTCTTGTGCCACGGTGCGAGTCACTCACGCACGTGTCGATGCGCACAGCGCCCTCCAGCCCCGCCGCCTGCAGCTCCTGACGCAGCAGAGCCGCCGCCAGCACGGAGCGGCACACGTCGCTCTCGCTTACCAGTAGCACGTGCACCTGCGGTGCACCGTGTGGCGTCAATGTGACCCCGTGAACGATGAGCTGATGTAGTGCAGGTGTGGAGCGGGTGTCCGAGGCCTGAGATCAACGTGGGTCAGGTCTGGGCCACGGGTCTGGGCTGATACCTGTCGCTTGCGTGCTGAGTTGAAGATACGGCTGGAGCTTACCCTAGGATCCTGTTCATGTTCCTTGAGCCGCTCCTCGTCCCACGGCGCAGCGCGGAAGACGGGGTTGACGACAACGCGCTCCACTGACTCTTGGACGCTGGAGGCCTCACGGCGCGAGTCCTAGCGGGCCGCAAGCGAGGGGTACGGGGTTGCAACACGCGACCGGAGCTGTTAACCTTGATTGCTAGTCACCAGGAAAGCCCTCAGCTGGATTGTAATCATGGGCAGGTATAAGTCTTTTAGTAACGGCACGACCGCGATTCCGGAACCCCAATTGTGCAAGCGACAACACTTTGGCATTGCAAGGATCTGTAGATCAAACACTCTGGAAGCTTCATTTTACAGGCATAGATGGAAACCCGTCTGCAGATGTGCGCACATGCGCCCGCTGTAAAAAGCGTCTTTCCACTTTTCGGGGGCCCTCACCACGTAGCGGCATTTGCAAGAGCCACGCCCCTCATTCTTCGGAGCTGGAATTGAGCCTCCAGCACTCCGGCACGGCATCCGTCTCCATGGAAGGCCTTTTCGTGGCCCGACACTAGACTGGACTGGAGCTGGCTGTGTTGCTCTGATATGCATTGTGATTATCTTGACATGTCCTGTCTATTAGTTTCAGGTAACCTACCTCAGGGCGGCCTTATTGCCGGCAAGGAGGATGCGCACAAGAGCGCGGCTTCGGAGCTGGTGCGGGGCCAAACACCGCTGGAAAGCGGCGTCAGGCATAGTCAGCTAGCTAAAATGGCAGTAATTTAGTTAAAATGCATGCACTGGTGGCAGGATGGCTCAGAACGTTTCTCGACGTGCGCTCAGCCTGCAATCGAAAAACGCGGTTAACTCACTATCTAAATATCTATGTTATACTAACCTAGTATATGAACTGAAGCCGTAGGCTGGGCGGAAGGGCTCTCGGCGTGCGTGGACTTTTGCCAGAACAGAGAGAGCCATGGAGCCATATAAGCTGGCTACAACACGAACACCACTTTCAGATACACTTGGGCCACCGGGCTTTCACCAGCTCCTGCCGGTAAGTGAGCGTATGGTTCACCGCTTTGACAGAGGGCGCTAACGCGGGCTGGGCAAACGCTGCTGATGTTCGCACGCTGCCTTCTGAAAGCGTCTGGTTGGACCTGCGGCTCGGGTTGGGCGCTGGATCACTGGAGCAGGTCTTCAGTTGACACGGACACTGCCACGGACACTGACATCGTAGCACAGTACCTACCCTGCCAACACTTCTACGCTGACCGTCCCCATCTCCGCTTCCCTACCCCTACACCCTTGAAGGGCCAGTGCCCCGAGGACAGGCTCACAACCGAGCTCGCCGTACACGGCTACAAGGATGAGCTGCCAGACTACGGCATCGACGACACGAATGACTCCATCTTCTCCTTGTGCTCGCTGCTCAGCGGACCCGCGGCCAAGGCGGCGGCCGCGCAGGACGGCGGGGCGGCCCCCGGCAGCGCGGCCAGCGGGCTGCTGCTGCAGGCGGGCGGAGTGCTGCCGCCGTCCGTCACCGCCGCGGCTGGGCTGCAGCAGGTGGGTGCCACGGCCGACCCTGCCGCTCTTTGTTGCTGGTGCCCTGCGCAGTCGTGGGCCGGTACTCCAGGACCTGACTGCATAGGTAACCATGGTAGGGAAGCAAGATGGGTACCGTTCTAACCGTGTGCTTAGACCGCGCTGCGCCTGCCGCATAAGCCTTGCTGGCACGTGACTTGTTGACCCCTATGCGTCACCCACCTTCCGGCAGGCGGCGCTGGCGCTGCTGGAGGGCGTGCAGGAGGAGCGCCTGCGTGCGGCCAAGGTGGGACGGGGCGTGAGGCAGTGAAGGCACTGCGCCGCCCGGAAGTCTCCCCTATGCTTTCTCTGAGATGCAATGCGCCTATGCTACCACATCATCACCGTGCCGCACTGTGCACCTAACGCAACAACATTCTATGGCGCGTAACCTGTGTGTTGGCACATTCCTTCGCACTTGTCTGTTACTGCAGGCGGCCGGCAGCGGCATGGTCGACGGCGCTGCGCCCCCGCCTCGCCCCGCTGCCCGGCTGTTAACGGCAGCTGCCGGCCGCACCCCTGCGGCAGCGCTGGCCGCCTCCGGCCCCCTGCTGCCCGAGCTGCGGCCCGCTTCGGACCTGGCGCGCCGCATGTGGGTGGCGGCGCTGGCGGGCAGTGCGCCGCTGGGCTACCTGGCTCAGAACGCGCCCACCATACCCGACAAGTGGCTGCGGGCTGCCGGCGGGTCAGGGTGAGTAATGGGTCGCGGTGCTGGCCAGAGGGTGAAAGCTCTTGAAAAGTATGTTGCAGCGACGTCGTACTACTGGGAACCGGATACTAAACTACAAAAGCTACGTTGCCAACCTTCCAACCTATTGCCTGCCCCTGTAGCATGCTCATGGCGCTGCTGTGGCAGTGCTGCGTGCCCGCGCCCCGCGCCGCCTGGTACGTCCGCGTCCTGTTCACCCACCTGGCCCGCCAGAAGCTGCGCTCGCTGCCACCGCCGCCCCCACCCCCGCTGCCCTCTGCCGGCGGCGCCAACCCCGCCTCCGCCTCCGCCTTCAGCCTGACCGTCACGGCCCCGCCGACTCTGTCCATGGGCCTCGCCTCCTCCCGAGCCTCCCTGTGGACCGAGGAGTTGCTTGCACACCTAGACGCCGTGCTAAACCCATCCAGCGGCCCAGACCCATGGGTCGGCCAGCGGCAAGGCGGGCCCAGCGGGCCGCCGCAGCCCGGTAACGCCGCCGCCACGCCCGCCACGCAGCCCCTCCCGCCTCCGCCTGACTACCCCTCAGTCGCCTCTCCGCCGGCCGCCAGCCCAGCCGGCGATTCCCTCACGCTCGGGCTTGATGACGGCACCGCCGGCCCGTGGAGCGACCCGCGGGTCAGGATGCTGGACTACAACGGTACGGCAGCCGTGTCGTACTTCCTGCGGCTAGCGGGCGCGACCTTCATGGACGGGCTGCTAGACACCGGCAGGGTGGTCGACTGGGCGTGCGCGCAGATGGCGTCTACGGTGCAGGCGGTGGGGGGAACAGCGGCGACAGCGGTGTCGCAGCAGGGCCCGAGCACCTCGGCACCGGCACCTGAGCAACTGAAGGCCCACGTGGCACTGCAGCTACTCCTGGCTTGCCTTCCAGACGTGACCCAGTCCCAGCTTCACGTCCGGCGCATCGCAGACGCAGCCTTGGAGCTGCTGATGGCAGCAGGGCGGGGCGGCGCCGGCGGCAGCGAGCCGGCCACAGGCAACGCCGCCTCGTCTGCCGCTGCCGCACGTCCCAGCGGCGGAGGCGGCTGGGGTGCTGCCGCAGCTTCCCCGACTCCGTACGGCAGTGCACCTTCGCCACCTGTGCTCGGCTCCAGCTACGCATCAGCTCCGAGCCCATCTGCGTTTGGCACGGCTGCTGCCAACACAGCCGCCGCAGCATCTGTTGGCGGCTGTCTGGCAGCAGCAGGTGGCAGCCTAGACACGGCGATTGTGTCCATGGCGCTGGAGCTACTTGAGGGGTGCGCACGGGAGGCCCCCGCCGCGCTGTTGTCGCTCGACTCCCTGCCCCTGGTGGCCAAGGCCCTCCGGGCAGCCTGGCCGGTCTCCCTCAGCGCAGCCAGCGGTGCGCCGCCGGGGGCAGCCGGTGGTGCAGGGACTGGCAGGGCGCCCAGTCCCATCGGTGCTGCTCCCGGCATTGCTGGTGCTGGGGCAGGAATAGGCGCCAATGGGGGTGGCGGGGCCGCGGCCGCGGCCGAGGGCGGTGGGGAGGCAGGGCCGGAGCGTTGCGCGCGGAGGGCGGCGCTGTCGGAGCGGCTGCTGGCGGCTCATGGGAGCCTCGCCTTGTCCGTGAACCCCAGGTGGGCAGCAGCTGCACGTGGCCTGGTGCACATGTCTTGGTTGCATGCAACAGCAGCTTCAGGCTGAGCCGTATACGGCGGCGGTGGGAACAAGGGGGGCCCGACATAGGGCTTGTGCTTGCCACCCCAGCCCTTCTGGGGTTTACCGGTACACCAAGGTGTCCAGCTGTTTGCTGTTGCTGTTAGTCCAGCTCTGTCCTTTTACTATTGGCCCCGCGCCGTCCCGTTCATAGTTTAGCGCGCCGCTGTGTACGAGTCTCTTCGTAGGCTGCTGCCGCTCAGCTCAGCGTTGTCCGAACGCTGGCGGTCCTGAGGCACGACGTGTGGCCGCCGCGACTCGCTGGTTACACCGCACTGCCCCCTCTGCACCTGCGCAGGCTACTGTCGTTCAACTCGGTGTCGGCCCTGCGGGACCTGGACCGGGCGGCGGCGGCGGGGGACGTGGATGCAGGGATGCGAACCATGGCTGCCGCGTGCCAGGGTGGGCGGAAGGGTCAGCGTTTACGTACTGAAAATGCGCTGTCGGTGTGGGTACGGTTGTGCAGTCAGGCATGCCAACAAAACCTTGCTTGTGTTGTCCATTTTCATGACGGGCGTTTACAGAAACTGTGATGACTAATCTTCCTCTTGCGTCTTCGCAACAACCGCGCAGGTGACTTCTCCCGGGCCGCCACGGCGGTGCAGCTGCTCTGCGACTGGGCAGCCGGCATACCGATTGCAGCCCCGCCCATCCTCGTGCCTCCGCCCGCGCCTGCGCCCCCGGCCGGGCCTGGCCCGGCCGCCGCCTCGCCGCCGCTGCATGCAGGCAGCCCTGAACCCTTCGCCAGCAACTCCATATCGTCAGCAGCGTCGGCCCTCACGCCAGAGGAACTTGCGTCACGTGCCGAACAGTCGGACATGGGGTTAGCCTGTCGCACGGCGTTCACATGCCGCCTCATCCCGCGCCTAGAGGCAGAATGTCGTCGCGGGCGCGCGGAGGCAGGGGCGGCGGCGAGCCAGAACTTGCCGCCGCCGCCGCTGGCGACCGCCGTCAGCGTGGGCGGTGCCGCCGGCGCGGCCATGGCGGCGGCGGCAGCAGCTACGTCACAGGGCGGAAGCAGCTTGGCAGGGACGTATTCGGGTCCGCTGCCGGTGCAGGCGCAGCGTGGTGCAGGAGTTGGGGTCCCTGGGCAAGGCGGGGCTCCCGGTGGCGGGGCAGGGCCGAGCGCCGGCGCGGCAGCGGCCGCGGCCTCGGTTGACGCGTCGAGCTGGGCTGGAAGCGGGGGCGCCCCGGCACTGCAAGTAAGATTGTATTTACGTGAAGCGGATTGGACGGACAGGCAGTTGTGGTGCCATGGTTGAGCAAGACACCCAGGTGTGTAGGGGCTTGCGCTGTTGCTGTCCTATGTATCCATGGAAGATCGTCAGGCCCACGTCTAACCCATTTTGAACGTTTTGGCCACTAAGCGCCGCCCTTCTCCTCTTGTGCGTACCACTCCACGCGTCGCGTGCGGTCCAAACAGGACTGCATTGTCCAGTGGCTGCTGTCGCGCCCAGGGCCCTGGTGCTCGGGGCCTGCCAACACACAGCAGCAGCAGCGACCCGCTGCCCACGTAGACGACCCTGAACTTGGCCCCGGGGCCCAGGCGGCCTCACCGCCGGCGCACGCCTGGTCTCCCTCCCCTCCTCCGGCGCCGGGCTCGGGGCCAGGGGTGGGCCAAGGAATTGGCACAGCTCAAATGGCGGCGGCATGGCAGGCCATGCAGCTGCGGCGGACCGTGCACCTGCTGCTGGCGCTCACGGAGGTCGGGGCGTTCTCCCCAGCTGCCTTCGTGCAGCGGCTACTTGTAGACGGTGCTTTCGGCGGCCCGCCTGGCTCTGAGCGTGGAGCTCCTCCTGCATCACGGCCCGCGTGGGGCACAGCAGCTGTTGCTACTGGTACACAGGAAACGGGGCCTGTTGCGCGTGCGACTGCGGCTGCACCATCGCGGCTAGCGGACGCGGGCGCAGCATCCCAAGGTGGCACGCAAGAGGGCGGTGTTGTTGTTGCAGGACCTGCAGGCATGGGCTCGGGCGGAACGGATGCTACGGCCCTTGCTGCCTACCTGTACCACCTCCACCCCTCAGCTGTGTCTGCGCTGGAAGAGCAGCGGGTTGCTGCAGCTGCAGCCGCCGCAGCTGCTGCTGCTGCCGCCCCGGCCGTAGGCCCAGGCAAGGCTGCTGGTCGCAGGGTTATCACCCTGGGCGGTGGAGGCGCGGCGGCGGCAGCCCAGCGCGCTTCCAGCATGGGGAGCGGGACACCGGCAGCGGCTGCTGCTGCAGCTGCAGCAGCGGCGGGTAGCTCGACGGTTGGGTGTTTGGCGGGGCCAGCGTACGGCCGGACACGGAAGAGCCTGCTGCAGCTGGCGAGGCGCAACGGCTGCTGCCTGCCTGCCGATGTGCTGCGTGGGGCGGGCGATGGCGACGGTGGGGTTGGCAGGGGTGGGCGGAAGCGGCGGAGAGCGCGGGCGCGAGTGGCGCGAGAGCTCGAAACGGCGGCTCCGGACAGCCCCGGCGGAGGACGGGCGGCGAAGCGCGGTCGCTGCAGTCCCACCGCAGGGTCACCTGATGTCGCAGACGCAGATGCGTCCCCTGCTGGCGTGGGAGGCGGTGTGGGCATGGCGGGGCTGCAGCGGCAGGCCAGCAGGGGCCTTGCGGGCGGCCTGGCGCGGCAGGGCTCCGCGCTGTACCTCCCCGCCCTGCAGCTCTCCCCGCAGCAGCCTGTCTCGCATCACAAGCTGGTCGCTGCCGCCGTGCGCTCCCTAGAGCGGTTGACCTACCTGCTCGTGAGCGGCGGGGCCGGCGGCGGTGTTGGCGGCAGCGCGGCTGCCGCGGCGAGCCCTGGGAACGCTGGCTCGCCGGGTGGTACCAACCAGTACACAGCCTTTGGTGGTCCTGCTGCTGTTGCCGCAGACATGAACGCAGCTAGCCCGCGGCCCACGGGCGGCACTTCCATGGACGTAGACACGCCCCCGGCAGCTGCAGCCTCGAGCCCCGGCCCCGCGCCGCCGCTGGGGTACGCTGCTACCGCTGGGCCCGCCCTCCAACCGCCGCCCGGCGGCGACGCGGCAATGTCCGTCGGCGACTTGCCGTACGCTGTGCGGCGGCTGCGGCCGTGGCAGCAGCGCACGCTTGCGCTGGCTGTGTGCCGCCACATCAACAGCGTGCTGGCAGCGGCGCACCTGCCGGCTGTGCCCTTCGGCGCGGCCGCCCAGCCGTTGCCGTTTCCGGCGGCCTACGTGCGCGCGTGCTCCGCAGCGGCGCTGTCTCGGCCGGCGGACGTCCCGACGGCGCCGCCGCCAGGAACCTTCGCCGGCAGCGCCGGCAACCCGGGTTCGCCAGGGCCGCCGCCGGACGGCCAGCCGCGGCCGAGCGCCGTGCGGCATGGCGACATCTGGCTGATGAGGTGGGTGGCCACTGGCGAGTCTGGAAGTGGCTTAGCCGTGTCAGGTGGGCCTTGCTGGTTTTAGAACGCTTGTGTTCCAGTTCACTCACTTCACGGTGTGTGGGTGTCAAACCGTGCACTCAATTGCACCCTGCTGTGGCACACCGACGACCTCGCAGGTGTATGGCGCTGCTGGAGGCGTGCCAGGCGTGGCACGCTGCCCCGCAGCTGCTGCACCACCTCACGGCTCTGCACGTGGAGGCCACCGCGCAGTGGCTCACGGCCGGTGGCGCGGCGGCGGCAGCAGCCGCGACCGCGCTGGACGGCGGGCCGCTGCTGTGGCACCGCCTGCGAGTGCAGCCGGGAGTGGTGCTGGGGGCGCTCGAGTCCATGGCTGACAGGTGGGCAACCGCCGTGCTCCCTATACACCCTGCTGCTTTCGTTAGCGCTTGCTGGGGCCAAGTTGACGTTCTCGTTGCTACCGCCAACAGCCTTGACACCATGACCTGCAGGCTGGTGGCGCTGGGCTTGCTTGCCTCCACACTGGACCTCATGACCAGCTGGGCGATGCGGTACGGCGCGCCGGCGGCGAGCGGGCGGCGGCACCTGGGCCGTGCCACGCAGGCGGCGGGCACGCTGCTGGCTGCGGGCATTGCGGCAGACGCTCCGGGTGTGCGGCCATGGTGGGACAGGTGCGACTGGGATCGGGTGGAAGTCCAAAATGGGACTGCGGTGCTGGCCGGCAGGGGCGGACATAGTTTTGCCAGCCAATAAGCTCGCAGGCAAGTCCTATTAAGGCCTTTGCCTGTGGCCCTCGTTCCCTTGGCTGCAGGCTACAGCGGCTGGACTCTGCGCACGGGCAGCACTGGCTGGTGGCCGACCTTGCACCCTATGTCGCCGCCCCGGCCGCCAGCTCTCCGGGGGCGTCAGGCCCTGGCGGCGGGGTCAGCTCCGGAGGCCTGCCCAACGGCCCGCCACCCGGGATGCCGCAGCCGCGCGCGCTCCTGCAGCGGGGTACGGAGCAGGCGGCTCAGCTGATGGGGCTAGTGCGTGCAGGCACAGTGCCGGCGCTGGTCGCCAGGTGGCGCTCTGCCGTGGAGTCGTGCGCGCCCCTGGCGGCAGGACTTGCAAGGATGCTTGCGGTCGGGGGCGGGGCCGCGCCGCGACCGCCGCCACCGGCCGTCGCCGCGGCAGTGGCTCCGGGAGGCGGGCGAGATGGGCTGGAGGCGCTGCGGGGTACGGCGTGCCAAGCTGGGCGTGCACTGGCTGCGCTGTGCTTGGGGGGCCCGGGCGGGGGCGATACGGACCCGATTTCGCTCCCCGTACTGGCTCTGGCGCATGCGTGGGTGCGAGCGTGCGGGGCGGCCGGCGTACGTCGGGGCCGCATAATGGGGCGGGGCCGCGGCGGCGACCGCAGCGGCAGCAGCAGCCCTACCCGGGGGCCGCCTCCCGGATCAGCGGCAAGCACGGCAGGCGCACTGGCAGCGGCGGCGGCGGCAGCGGCAGCAGGTGCGGGGCCGGCGGCGGCGGACTCCGCTATGCCGTGGGCTACAGCCGGGAGCTGCATGATGCTGTGCTTTGAGCATGTGCGGCAGGAGCTGACGGCGGCGCTGGGGCCGGGCACTGAGCAGCGGCTGCAGCGGGCGCTACTTGGCGCGTGCTGCACGATCCTGGGCGACCCAGCAGCAGCCGTGGCGGACGCCGCCGCGGCCTTCCCCGCCAACCCCGCCGCCGGTGCGCCTGGCAGCCAGTCGCCGCCGCGGCCCTCCGGCAGCGGGCCGGCGGTCGTCAGCGTCGCGGCGGTCGTAAGCGCCCAAGATGCAGTGATCCGGTTGGTCCTGACCGCCGTGCCGTACGGACACTTATTACTGCCCGACGCCGTGGCGTTGCTGTGTCAGCCCGACGGCGGAGGCCAGCAGCTGGGGCGCGGCGTCGCCGCCGCCAGCCCGCCGCCGCCGTGGGATGTGCTAGCGTGCCGCCGCGCGCTGCTGGGCCCCCCGGCTGCCGAGCCGGGTCCGGCAGGCTCCGGAACCTACTGCTTCGGGGAGGCGGCGCTTCGACACAGGATCCAGTGCGGCCTCCCCTCTGACCTGGCGTGGTCCTGCGTGGGCGACCTGCTCACGCGCGGCGTCCTGGGCCTCGGAGAGGGCGACGGCGCCGCCTCCGCGGCCTCCGCCACAGTTGCGACCGTGCAGGAAGCCGCCGCCGCTTTGGCCTCCCACGCCCCCCTGCGCCACGTGCTGCTGTCCGATCCGCGTGCCGTGCACGAGCGGCTATGCTCCCCACCAGCGATGGCATCCGCGGCTGCACTCCTCGCCGCAGCCGTGCCCAGCGCCGCCACCATCGGCGGCGTCAGCAGCTCCTCCGAGCTCGCCACTGCTCCAAGCGGCGGCGTGCCGTTTGGCGCCGCCGCCGCCGCCTCCGACGCCTCCGCGGCGGCGGCGCTGCCGCTGCGGCTGCCGCAGCGACTGGTGGTGGCGTCGCTCGCCGCTGGCGCGCTGGCGGCGCTGCCGTGCGTTACTGCGCACGAGGCGGCGGCGGGGCTGGACGCCGATACGCTGCTGGGGGCTGTGCTGGCGGGGCTGGAGGCGTGCTGCTTCGGCAGCGGCTGGCTGCTGCTGCGGCTGCTGGTGGACGAGGCGGCGCTGCTGGCGGCGTGCAGGGCGGCGGAGCGGCGGGGGCTGCGGGAGGCGATGGAGGCGGCGGTGTCGCCTGCGCTAGGGCAGGACGCTGCAGGTGGGCTTGGGAAACCACTGAAGGTACAACATGTCTGGAACATATCAACGCCTTCCCCTTGTAACGTGTGTTGTGCGCTCAGGTACAAAATGCATGGGCGGCGCATCCCAACAGGTCAAGTTGTTCTGAGCAAAACATTTGACTTGGGCTTGGTTCCGTCACAGGCCGCGATGGGGGAGTCCGCGGGTCGGCCGCTGCTGGGGCCGCAAGCGGGCCGTCGGCGTCCACTGGCGGCGGCGGCGGCGGCAGCGGCAGCCTGGAGGTGCGGCCCGCTGACCGCAGCCTGGTGGACGCGGTGCTGGTGGCCCTGTTGGCGCAGCCGCACAGGGCGGAGCTGTACGCAGAGGTGGCATGGCAGGTGGGAGTGGGGGCAGGCAGAGGGTGCCTGGAACAACACGTTCACGTGGGCTTGTCATTGTGTTCCACCAGGCAGACGTGCTGTCTGGCAACAAGCGCCCAGGAGCGCAAGCGCTGCGGGCATGCAGCGCCGAGGCTGCGTGGGTGTGGACAGAGGGGCCACGCACGTACTGACGGTGTTGCAATTTGCCTGTGCGGTAACGCAGATGGGCCGCGGCGTGGGCGACCACCTGCTCAAGTCCACGGACTGGCTGCTGCAGGTGCGGGCTTGGTGTGCCTGGAGACAGAGTTTGGTAGAGGCTGCGTCATTGCGCTGCTGGTGCAACATCCAGGCCTGTGCATCCTTGTATAGCCATGCGTAATCAGCGCAACGATGTAGCCAAGAGCTTGCTGTAACGCTGTGCCCCGGCTGTCGGACCTTGTGCACGTGCGTGAAGCAGGACCGCAAGGGCGAACAACTCATGGGCCACACCAGCATCACCCTAATCGTGTCACGGTTGGGAGCACGCAGCGCCAACACCCGTCCACCAGCTGCGGCGCCGGCCGGGGCTCCCGCGGGCGCAACGGGGCACGACACTCTTGTGCCCGCCGGGACCCCAGCTCCGCCACCAACACCTTTTGCCGTGGAGGCCGCGGTCGCTGACCTGGCGCTGGCCGGGCTGTATAAAGCCGGCACCCTGCGCCAGCGCGAGTTTGCCGCGGAGCTTGTGCGGCAAATTGCACGGATGGCGGATGCTGTACGCAAGGCGGCTTCCACGGCCGGGGCTGGTGGCGGCGGTGCGACGGGCGCAAGCGGGCAGCAGTCGGCGAGCAGCGTGCCCCTCGCTGGCGGCGGGGGCTCTGGAGCGCTGCCGCCTCCGCCGCCACCAGTGTATCCACCGCCGCCGCCGTTGGTTTCGGGCCGCTCGCGGAGCTTGGGAGCGGGCGCTGCAGCAGCTGCTGCCGCTGCCGCCGCTGCAGGCAGCCGTATGCAGCCGGCGCCCGAGGACAACGAGCAGATGGGTGACGGCGACGGGGGTATGGCTAGCGGTGGCGGGGAGGCCGGCGACGGCGGCGGTGGCGGCCGCAAGCGCGGCGGCATGGGCTTTGGCATGGGCCGGTCCCGCCGCATGGGGGCCGGCCCGGGGGTGGGCCTGGTGCGCAGCGACTCCAAGGGAGACCTCTCGGAGGCGCTGCGGATTGGCTCGCCGGCGGCGCTGCAGGTGGCGCTGTGGGTGCGGGTGCGGGTGCTCATGCCCCTGCTGCCCCTCATCTACATGGACCGCGAGAGCGACGCGCGCAAGAACCTACGCAGCCAGCTGGTGCCTGCTTTGCTGCAGCTGGTTGCATCGCCGCTCATCTGGACAGCGGTGCCGCTGCCCCATGGGTCAGGTAGCCCTGCCGGGGCAATGGCACCCGGTGTGGGTGTTGCGCCGGGTCAGGGCAGCTCTTCGGCGGCGCCAGCGGCGGTGTTGGCGGGCCCGGATGGGGACGCAGCGGCGGCGGCAGCGGCCGGCGGGGGCTTGGCGAGCGTGGCGGATGCGGCGGCGGCGGCGACGGCGGCGGCGGTGATGTGCGGCGAGGCGCTGCATGAGCGACTGCTGCACGTGCTGTGCGCGCTGGTGTCCGGGCAGTGGGCGTCGTGGCTCAAACCCCCAGGGCAGAAGAAGCTGAAGGTGGGCACAACCTGGAACTGGGTATTGTTGTGACTTGCAGCTTGTGGCATCGCAAATGAGGCAGACGAGCGCAGCGGGATACTGCTCCCGGCGTTTACCGCTGTTGGCCAACACTGGACGGTGGTTGCACAAAACAAGAGCATGCACCCTGCCCCCTTGTTAAAATGCAGGAGGTGCCGGTGTACGACAACGTACAGCAGCTGCTGGCAGACCTGGACCAGGCCCTTGCAGCTGGCGCCAGCGGTACGGCATCCGCCGTGTACGGCCCGTACCCGCAGCCCGCCGCGTGCTGGATGCGCGAGCGCATCACCGCTGCGCTGCCGCTGGCTGGCGTTCCGGTGCGGCAGATGCTGCCGCTGCAGCCGCCTTACACTGCAGCCGTTACGGCAGCGGCGGGAGGCACGGCACCCGGGACGGCTGGAACGCCTGCATTGGCGTCGGTCACGGCCATGACGCCCGAGCCGCAGGGGCCCCCGGGGCCTGGGTCCGCGGCGGCGGCAGCGGGAGGGGCGGCGGGATGTACGGCGGCGGTGGCGGCGGGACCGCTGCTGGCGCTGGAGCTGGACCCCGCCGTCGTGCTGCCGCTCGAGTCGCTAGCGCAGAACGGCGACCTGACGTCAGCACAGCCGTACAGCTTCGCATTGCCGCCGGTGGCGGGCCGGGCGGCGGCTGCGGCGGGGGCACAGCATGGGGAGGCAGGTGGCGGCGGGACGCAGCAGCAGCCGCTGCCGAGTAGTGCGGCGCTGCTGGTCGGGGGCGTGCGGGTGGCACGCGAGCCGCTGCGCTTTGCTGGCGCGGCGTAATCTTGTGGCTCTGGTCACGTTGGTCAGGAGTCTTTGCCGGGCAAGGGAGCGGCTTAATCCTTCAATTGCCCTCGTGACGTGAGCACAGGTTCGGACAGATACGGTGACGATAGCACTGGCGACGGGGCGTCGCCGGGCAAAGGCAGATATTGCCGCGGAGTCGGGCGGTTCGGGAGCAGGCCGTTGATCAGAACGGGTAGTGGGTGAGGCAGTGCGTAATGTGCGTTTACGCGTTCGGGTGCAGCTGCACCGGTAAACTCGTGTTGTGGGTAGGCGATGCAAACATGTTATCGTTCGTGCGGATTGGAGTTCCCTGGTGTGGCAAAGGTGGTTTCTTTAAGGCAGCCTCCACCACGACGTTTCATACAAGTGCCGCGGCCAGGACGAGCCAGGTCGGTGCTGCCGGCCACGGCGCTATCCATGTCACCTTGTGTGCATGGGGTCAGTGCTATTAGACTACCAATACTGTCATACCTGGTCATACAAAGCAACAGAAGTACAGAACAGCACGCGCGTCTGACACTGAGGAGGCATGCCCTGAGTCTGAGTCTGATTACAGGCGATGCAAAGAGCCTGTAGGTCCCTGGGCCAGAGGCCACAGCCCGAAGGCTTAGATGGACCACAGAAAACAAGCTCAAACAAAGCAAAAGCCCTGCAATTGCTTGGGGCCCGACAACATCTGTGTCGGTAGATAGTGGGATACAAGCCTGAAAGGTAGCCTGTTAGGGCTCTATAGTGGTGGGCGGGTACTGTGACAAGTATATGTTGTGTTGACCGTTTGGCACAGGTCGTCAGGGTTGCGGAAGGGGCCGTGGCGGATACTGCATACTGCTGGACACCTGGTTTCGGAGGTACAGAATTTTGGCGGGACGATGTATTCTAGCTGCACTCGACGGCTGTGCCCCATCACACCGGTCGCTCCGCAGCAATAATCAATTTGATGCGGGAAACTCCTTGATTGGCAATCGCAGCTATTCAATTCCTTTAGGTCGTCCTGGTGCCATGGCCCCGGGACCCATAATGAGGCGCTCGGGGGCATCGTTCTTAACTGCTACATAGTCCTATATGGAGAAGTAGAGAAGCAAGCCTTTTAGTGGGCTAAGCCGAAGAGTCGGGACATTCAAGCGCAACTCCTGTCGTGCAACTAGAGTCGGGACCTTCGTGAAGCGGTTCAATTCCAACAATTGTGAGACATATTTGGATGAATGTCTCAGCTCCTTGCAGTAGGCTTGTGCACGCACGCTGTGCCAGGACGCGAAACGCTCCGACCCGACAAGGTCCTCTGTCACCCAAGGTGCAACCGCACTGCTTACGCAAGCCGCCATTTGCATAAGGCCATATGCGGTTCACTGCTTAGTGAAGCAGGCGATCCTCGTTACGCGCGGCCAAAACGACAGGACGACGGACGAGTCTTCGCCCACCCCCTATTTCGTCAAGCAAACTGAAACAAAAGATGCAATTTGGAAGTTATTGTGTGTTGTGTTCTCCCTGTAGCTGGATTGGAGAGAGTTCATTGTGCTCCCATGCTGTCTGCACCCCTACAAAGCGCCGCCTCCAGCGCTGAACAAGCAGTTCAGGACTAATATCAACTGTGACTGTAAAGAAGAGGTGATGCAGTGACACACCAAGTGCCGCGGCTATCCTTTTCCTGTGTGACGGGGACGATGGAGCCCTCTAGCGTTGATTCGCCCCACGGCTCGCGGCTGTTCATTGTCTGCGGCAAGAATGTGGAGGCGAGTACGCGCTGTAAGGGCGTGCCGTGGGGCCCAGGACCCCTTTGCCTCCGGCAACGATGAACGCGATGTGCTTGCTCGTGTGTGCCACAGGCTGAGACGCTGCAGGTAGCATTTCGCCCATTCGGCAACGTGCAGAACGTCAAGGTGATCCGCGAGAAAGGAGGTGAGCCGTGGATCGCCGTGTGCAGGTGCTCGACCGTGGCACCCCTGGCACTGCGGCTCGGGAAGCGACTGGGTCACCCGGATACACGATATCGTCTGTACCAACTAGCGTGCACGTGTGTTCGCAACACGTAGTATGAGCACAGTGCCGCAATATGATACACTGCCCCGACCCAGACTGATCATGCCGGCCGCGCCCCTGCTGCAGTGGCCTACGTTAAATATGACAAGGCATCGTCTGCCGCTCTTGCTATGGAGAACCTCAACGGTGCCGTTTTGAACAACGGCCGCGGTCCCAAGCTCAAGGTGCTGCTGGCGGAGGCCCCCAACACCTCGCGGTGCGTTTGCCTCCTAGTCCCTTTCCGGTGCTCGCTCTTTTCTTGATGATGCACAGGAGGTAGAGTTTAATGAACTGAGTTATATTAGCCTGTGTTGTTCTCCTTTGTCTGCTGTCCCCCCGAAGCCTCGTCGCAGTAGGTACACTTCGCGTGACCTGTCACACGGTTTGCAACTAAAGCATCATGCTTGATATTACTTAGACAACGGGTCTCATGTGACGGCAGTTCCTTCTGGGACCTTGACACGCAGGGGGATGCAACCGCCCCGTCCCACGGAGCAGGAGATCAGCTCCGACCCCGACAACATCCCTGCCCGGTCCCGGCTGTTCATCGTCGTGCCTAAGCAAGCCGATCCGCAGCAGATCAACGTGAGTTTGGGAGGGTTGCGGCGTCCAGTCGGGCGCCGACACGGGGATGCGTGTCGTCGCGGTGCGTGTTCGTGCGACTGAGCTGTCCTCCGTGCCTTTTGTCTACCTAATTGGTACCTACTCGTAGGATGCAATGTCCTCTTATGCGGGTCTGGAGTACTGCAAGACTGACCTGGTGGCCAGCAAGGGTGTCGTCTTCTGCAAGTTCACGAAGGCGTCCTACGCGCTGCTGGCGTTGGAGGACGTGGCTGCGCGCGGCACGGTGAGCTATTTTACAGTATCGCATTATTTTAACAGCTTTTAGAGTCACGAATGTGGGTATGGAGCCTGCCGGCGCCTTGCTTCTCACAGAATCGGGATTGCTCTCTAACATATTTCACCGCTGCCAACGTACCAAACTATCCAGGTTGCCTCTTACAAGGTCAAGTGCATGCTGGCCGAGCCGAAAACAAAGCGTGGCCGCGCGGACGGGTCGCCGCAGCCGGACATGTTCTCACCGCTGCAGGTGAGGGGCCGGGCTGGCTGCTCGACCTGTGACCTACCGTATGGCATGTGAACTAGCCTTAGCTTGCGGTACATTGGGAGGAGTGGACTCAGTAACGATTGACGTCGTGCCTGCGCTGTGCTGTAGGCCAAGCTGGACTATGGCATCAACCACCACCTGCCCTCGGACGCCAGCCACATGCCGCTGGAGCTGCCTATGGGCGCCCATGGTAGGAGTTACTGTAAGCGAACTGGGGAAGTGGAAAACGCTGTTCGTATGGATGTCCGTTACATCTGATTATGATGTACTGAACCTCCATTCAGTCGCCTACCTGTCCATGCCAGCTTGTGCCAGCGACAGCCGGATGCTGGCACAGTGAAATAGCACCATGCTCACACCGGAAGGAGTGCGCCTATTGCTGCGCGGCCGCTCGCACCTCCACCGTGATCTCAGCAACGTCCTGCATCATCTTTCTTTCCTGCCAACCCTGACCCATAATCTGTCCCGCCCGCTTTCCACCCTGTACCCTACCTCCCACCCCGGCAGCGCTGAGCCCCACCCCGATCGGCGTGCCGGACTACAGCCAGCTGGGCGGCCTGGGCGGGCTGGGCAGCCTGGGCAACTTCAACCACCTGGGGGAGGTCAACGCCGCCAACCTGGCCGCAAACATGCAGCAGCACCTTTCCGCACAGGTGCGCGCAGCTCCAACAGCACACCCTCCCGGCCGGCACGGGGGGGCGGTCGGCCTAGCGCATCAGGGTGGGAGCACGCTGGTCCTTCGCTAGCAGTAGATGGAAGCACCGGTCCGATGGGTCAAGGTCCCCCGTTGTAGGACCAAGCATAATGCAATCTCACGCCTTGGTAGGGGCCTTCGCATCGTAGCTCCGGCTCCGTGCCTGCACCTGGGGTTGCTCAAGCTCACACTACCGCTGAATGCCCTTTCCGCCGTTTGCCCCTCCCTTTTTCTCCCTTGTCCCCACCTGCCCGGCTGTTGACGCAGCAGGTCGGCGCGCTCAACTTCAACATGGGCCTGGGCGGCCTGCACGCCAACAGCTCGGCAGGTGCGGTCGTGTGGGCCTGAGCTGCCGTCCTCGTCGCAAAGGGGAGCTGATAACCATGCATGTCGCCATGGGCACCGTGCAACCAAAGTAATGGCTATGGTGTACGCACACGGCCAGGCTGCCGGCTACGGTGCCGCGGGGTGCGCGCCTGGCAACCTGCGCTTGTCCTTTTCTCCAGCGACCACATCGGGGGTTCGCATCTCCGACGGCCCTTGACGTGTTTCACGGCTTGTTACTTGCTCGCAGTGACGCCGCACGACTCGCCTACGCTGAGCAAGCAGCGGCTGTTCGTGGTGGTCCACAAGGTGCGCCGCAGCCCCCTGTGCACCGTCAGGCGGGCCACTTGGCAGAAGTGCGGCCCGCGTGGACCTGGCACCTGTACAGTTCATAGGCCATGGATGCAGCAGCACTAGGCGTCTGGGTACGGGCCGGACCACCAACTGGCTGGCGCTTGCAGTACACCTGTGGCCGCCGTGGCGTGGGTCCATATGGTTCAGCTGCCCATGAGCCTGGGCCTCGGGTGTGTGTGTGTGTGTGTGGCGGGGGGGGCGGGGCCGTCAGCAAATGCAGCCCGACATGAAGTTGCTCCGTAAAAGGCTGAACAGGAGCCTCTAAAGCACACGCCAGGCCTCTTGACTGCTGCTGTGCGTTCCGCTCTAAGCGCCTACTGTCCGTCATCGGTCACGCACTCCATCCGCTCCCATGTGCGCCTGCGCCGCAGAGCGTGACCCAGGACGTGCTGGCCCGCCTGTTCCGCAAGTTCAACGGCATGGAGTACTGCGACCTGAAGAAGGACCCCGCCACCGGCAGGTCCAAGGTGCGGATGCGGCGAGGGCCGCGCACTAATTGGGGCGTGGCTTTCGCGTAACGCGCGAAAAAACCGTTTAGGGCGTCAGGGAGCGCCCACGCGCACGTGGCGCAACGTCGCGCCTACCTGGGGCACGGGGTTGCAGACCTTGCATCACCGCAGTCACATTGGCAGTGGCCTGCCCGGTAACCCTGGCTTTTGGGAGCCAGGAGAAGCGGAGGGTTTCCTTGGAGAGGCGGCCATCTCGCGAGGTCTGAGCAGCATGCATGCAGCAAGGGCCAGTCAGTGCGAGAGCTGGGGCGGTGTATAAGCGGTGGTCGCACAACCATTACACCTGACCTGGGCACTGCGCATCGGGGTTCCTCGGCATAATCGCTCGTCCCTGCTTCCTCCCACCCTCTCTTACCTCACAGGGCTTCTGCTTCGTCAACTACTCGACCCCGGAGGCCGCCGCCGCCGCCATCGCGCAGCTGAACGGCATCGAGTTCCCGCCGCACAGCAACCAGCGCCTCAAGGTCATGTACGCGGAGCAGCTCGGCGCGCGCAACAACATGGCCAGCGGCAGCTCGGCCAGCAGCGCCTCGCCGCACCACGCCTCGCCCCACGGCGCGCCCTCGAGCGTGCACGGCGGGCCCCGCAGCCCCATGGCCATGTCGCTGCAGACCAGCTCCCCCAGCCCCGTGCACACGCCCCTGTCGCCCGCGGCGGTCAGCGCGCTGTCGCCCGACGTGGCCAGCGTGCAGGAGACGCTGGCCAACATGTCGATGCCCATGCCGCGCGTGAGCTCCGCCAACGGTGTGGAGGAGCTGGACGCCGCCCGCCGCATGGCCTCGCCCATCTCCAACGGTACGCCCGGCCCGCTCTTTGCTGCCTCGCCGTCCCCAGCATCGCCTGCCGCTGCCGCATCCCCCGTCCCGCCTCCGCCGCCGCTCTCCCCGACCCGCACGGGGCTGCCGGGAGGGCTGGTGGCGGTGTGAGGAGGGGCGGGGCCGGGTCGCATCTGGGCGCATGGGAGCAGAGGGGTTGGGGTGAACTCGCAAGGGAGACGCCTGTGATACGGGGCGCCTGGGATTGGGTACCAGTTGCCATGTATGATATGAATGAGAACCGACTGGCGAGGATTGGCCAGCCGTTGGCATGGACACCTAGAGTCCGGCAGGTGGCATTCGTTCACGGCATGTCGAGGGTGCCTCATGGCAGACTCGGGTTATCGAGGGCCCTTCTGGCGTATGCTTGGTAGTGCATATGGCCTAGGGTCAGCGCTCAGTACTGGTCTCTTTGCTATGCGGTGCATGGCGTGTGCCGAGCTGTCGCAAAGCGCGGCTGTTGCGAGCAGGGTGGCCGCCAATGCGTGTCTCTTGCCAATGACGAAGGGGCTCGTGCGCATGGCGTGGGCTAGGTTGGGCTGCAGAGTGCAAGCTAAGGGGCCTTGCAGCACGTTCTGCCAACCCGTCATACGCGCGATGTCGGGTGTTGCGCGATGCATTGGGGACCACTGGCTCGTGTCCTGTGCCTTGCAAGGTTGCTGGGTGCTACCGTACGGGGCAAGCCATCTCCACCCACCTCCCAGCCCCTCGCGTCTGCTCTGAGCGACCATGCGCATGCGTGCGTGGCTGTTTTGGGTGCGCGCACAACGCTATCTGCCGGGTGCACCATTGTCTCGTCCTTTGTGCAAGACCGCAACTACATGTTCTGTTGCTGTTCGCTCCTCTTATTCGCCGCTGCTGCAACCGCTGTCCGCTGCTGCAGTGGCTCGGGAGCTGATGTTCAACGTGGCGTGAGGGCGGCGCCTTCGGAGTTTGTCGGATCTTGCATCGGAACAGGCAGATCGTGGGTTGGTCTCACGTGCGTCTGTCAAGGAGGCTTGGGCATCGGGCAGCAAGCTGGCCGGTGACTAACCAGGCCTATCGGCGGGTCGCTGCGCCGGCCATGGCGGTCGGTGCGGGGAGGTAGGCGGACACGGACGGTGCAAAGGACAGGCATGGGCCCGTCGCCGCGGACGTTTCGGGCCGGCTGTGGGTGACGGTTTGCATTCCCAGAGCTTCATAGTTTGAGAAGATCAGGCAACATCGCGTAGCTTGGATGAAGGGTTGAGTGTTCGGGTGCCCTGGGAGCTGTGGGGCGGGCTTCTGCGCCCCTGCGAGGGTGGCGTGGATTGGGTCGGAGGAGCCGTGTACTGTGGCATGCAGTAGCAGCAGGAGCAGCAGCAGCAGCAGGGAGGATGAGCTGGTAGGTTGTTGCGTTGTTTGGTTTGCAGGATGGCTCAGCACAGATGGTAGCATGATGGGTCGAGGCCTCTGGAAGAGAGATTATCAACTGTCATGGTCGTAGAGCCGCAGGGCTGTAGGCACACCAGCAGCAAAGCGCATCATCGTGAGAGAGAGACGTGTGGTCGGGATGGACCTGAGACGTAGGTGTGTTAGCCCCAACCCTAGCTAGATTAACCACACAATCTTCTTGACTATCATCTGCTTAAATCAAATTCTAAAAAAATGCGGTCAGACGTAGTGTTGAGCTGCTGACTGTTGGTGGTGTGGACGTTCTTCTTCCGGACGGTTTGGAATGGTTGTGGCTTGAGCCCTTGGGGCCAAGTTACCAGAGGTGTGAAGTGCGGCGCACGACGCATGAGTCGTGGGGCCGGGATTTCGTTGCGGGGCAAGGTGAAGCCAACTGTGTCGGCTGTTGGCAGGTGGTTCCGGGTGGGTGGTATCTGAAGCAATTTCGCCTCCGAGCACGGTGGCGTGCATGGAAATCCACTGCGCCTGGTGATCCGTTTCTTGGTCCTGACGGGGCTTCCTTGGTGACATGCAGCCGACCACCTGATTACTGCACTGACGCAGCTGCCCCATCGAGGTTTGGGCACCAAGTCACGAACGGGGTGAGTCCCGTCAATGCTTGTGACGCCGGCAGGTCCAGGTCCGGTACCTTGGACCTGCTTGGACCAGCTAGGACATGTGCACCCGCCCGACCCCTGACACGCTGACACGGCCCAACCTGGCCCAACCGCACAAGTGCATGCACAAACCCGCTTCTGCAGAAAATGTTGTGCAGCCCAAGCGCCCAGCATTTTGCAGAGTGTTCATGCGTGCACCCAATCGTCGTGGACTCGAAGTGAAAGGGCGTAAATGGCAACAGCACTTGCCGTGCAGCAACACCCCATGTACGGATACAACTGCACAAGGCAGGTAGCGCGACGATACTATAACAATCGGTTAACTTATAAACATGGGCGCTTAGGTATTGTTGCTACTGTATTGCCCACAGGAGGAAACCCTTAGAACTGCCGGTGCTTGGTGCTGCCGGTGCTTCACTTCTGACTTGCTATTATACTGAATATCAATAGAACATTAAATAAGCGCTACATTACAAACTTGTCAACACTCCTTGTTGCCAGTTGCCAGCGCTCGCGGGTTTAGTTCGCATCAAGTCATCCAAAGCGCACCATCAAAACAACCAAAACTATAGCGGTCAACTATCAAGATGTCTGATGGTGGCGAGGAGCCCGTAGCCATGGATGTTCCCGCTGGCCCGGCACCGGACCCAGTCCTTGAGGAGCTTTATGGGTCGAAGCGGCCCCCGGTGGAGCTACTTCCAGGAGTGCCACTATCACCAATCGTCAACAGCTGCTTGCTTCCAAAAGACGCCAAGGTGCGCGGCATGCGCGAGCGACGCGCCCCTGGCAAGCTTTGGCTTCCAAACGATGGACATTGGACCAACGGCAGCCTCTTTTAACTGTGCAGTCGTTGTTGGAAGAGTCCTGGATCCCAGCCCCGCCAGAGGAGGCGGAGGAGACGACAGGCCCTCCACCACCCTCGTTCGACGCAGCAGCTGCGGAGTATAATGTAGGGCAGTGTCCGGGGACTGCAATTGTCAGGCCTTGGTACTGACCAAGTGACGGGGATGCCACCGCCGCTGTGCAGGTGGTATGTGTGCAGTGTGACAAGCATTAGTAATGACAACCCTCTTGTCTCTGTCATGTGTAGGAGCTCGTCCGCCGTCTGGCAAAGACCTCACCCTTCCAGACATGGAACAAGCTTACAATCCAGGTCAAACAGCTGGAAGACGAGGCCGTTGGCCTCAAAGGCCCTGATGCCGAGGTAAGAGCCAGTGTCTAAACACATCGGACCGTACCAGCACTTGCAGGGGCAGGCAGGCCGTTATGCTCATCCAGGCTCACCTGAATGCCGTGCTCCTGACAAGGCCTCGTACTCTGTCAGCGCTTATACAAGACCCCATGCACCCTCCCCTTTCGCTCAATGACCATCCCCGTGCGCATGCCCATGCGCAGGCCAAGGCGGCAGAGATTGAGGCGGCCAAGGCGGCCCTGGCAGAGGCGGAGGCGGCTGTGGCGGAGCTGAAAGCGTCCTTCCAGGACGACCCCCTGTCGCTGGTGCCATGGATGCAGGTCCGCAGGGGCCACCTTTGCGACTGAGGGCATACCTCCTAGCATGCTACCATAACAGGCGAAGCGCCAGCAGCGGTATAAGTTCCGGGGCCGCTGGGTTGAGCGGGCCAGACCGCAGGCGCGGGAACGCGCCAGACGGGAAGCTTTATATGCAACCTGCATCAACGCCTGCAGTACGGGGACAAGTGGGAACAGCCTGACGGCGGCATCAAATGTGCTCTCAGTGCCAGCACCTAGCTGACCGGGCGGCTGCACCCGCTGCCCCCTCAGGCGCTGGTGGACCTGGCGGACGCCGGGCTGACCACCTTCGAGGTGTCCGCCACGGGCTGGCCCTACTGCAGCCTGCGCTCGCTGTTCGGGGAGACGCCCGGCGTGCCCCCGGGGCCAGGGGTGTACGACGGGGCCGAGCGCGTGCTGGGGACGTTCAAGCGGAGGTACGTGCGCGCCCCACGGCCCACGCTGCGCAAGCGCGCTGGCTACGTGTGGGGTTGACCTCCCGCAACGACCGCACGCACAGGGCTTGCAGGCCAAAGAAAGTGGTGTGCGCCCGACACGCGACACCGCCACACAGAAGCGCTGGTAGCATTGGAGCCCTGGCCACGCCTAGAGTTGGAGTGTTGCCACCGCAGCCCGTAAAAGGCATGCCTGCAGTCCTTATAGTATATGTCAGTTTGGCACAATGGTGCCCGCGCATGCCGGTCAGCCCTGCCGAACCCACATGCGCTACCGTAACGCCCGGCTGTGCGCAGGTACGAGCGGGAGCGCGGGCCTGGCAAGCTGGCGGTGCTGCTGAAGCTTGCGCCCAACGTGTTTGGGGACTCGTGGTCGGGGTCAGCGGAGGCGGTGCAGGGCGTCGTGGACGCCTTCCTGGAGCGCGCGCGGGCCAACGTGCTGGGGCCGGACAGCACCGACCCGCTGGACCTGGTGCAGGTGGTGTGGTGGGACTTCAAGGTGAGGCCGTGCGGCGGCATACCGCATACGGTGTGGTAAAGTGAGCGGTAAACAGGGCCCGATGCAGTGCGCATGCAACCCGGGCTGCTCCGCTTTGCTGGCCCGTGCACGAACGGGTGAAGGCTTGCAAGGGTGTACCGTAAGCCATTGCGCTTTGCCGCTTGTCGGCTTGTCAGGGTGCTAGTAAGCAGCGTATTGCGCAGTCCACGTGACTCCTCCTGTGCTGTCCCACTCTGCAGGCTGCTGACCCCCTGCCCCTGCTCAAAGCGCTACAAAAGGCATGTACAGACCAGCTGGAGGTGCGTTGGCCGCTCTGTGGGGTCCAGAGAGCTCACCCGCGGAGGGATGCATGATCAGTGCCTGCAAGCCATGTGCAGCAGAACCGTACGGGCGCCCCCAGTTTAGGGGTGGGAACTGACGCTGACGTCACTGACGGTCTGACGGTTTTACTGTGGTG